>Ga0007791_10000363_pt1 | contig 14022 bp, 10 predicted proteins | sample CryBogmetaGMA05M_FD_60368 | JGI IMG/M metagenome (GOLD analysis project Ga0007791, IMG submission 60368) | Freshwater microbial communities from Crystal Bog, Wisconsin, USA - MA0.5M | ecosystem: Environmental > Aquatic > Freshwater > Lake | place: Crystal Bog, Wisconsin, USA | collected 2009-07-06 | reverse complement strand
CTGGAGTGAACTTCCTTTCGGTGCTGGCATGTCTGGATCGACCGCCATGGTTGTCGCCACGGTCAAGGCGATCACCACCTACCTCGGACAGGCCCTCGGCGTCTACGAGACTGCTGAATTGGCTCGAGAGGTCGAGTTGCGGTCGTTGGGTGTGACCTGCGGATTTCAAGACCACTACATGGCTACGTTCGGTGGCCTCAACTCCATGGACTTCCGAGACAAGGCGTTCGACCGGTCGACTGAAGCAATGGTCTTCGCGACAGTCGAACCGTTGGCCACGTGGATGGGACACCTGCCCCGGTTGCCGTTGGTCCTGGCGAACACGGGTGTCGTCCACCATTCAGGCGCAGTACACCGCCCGATCCGCGAGCGATGGCTTGAAGGCGACCCGGAAGTCCGGCAGGCGTACCTCCGGATCGGAGAGATCGCGCGTGAAGGCAAGCGGGCTTTGATCGAGGAATCCTGGGTGCGCCTTGGCGCGCTCATGAACGAGAACCACGCGATCCAACGGGCACTGGGTGGTTCGGGCCCTTCGAACGAGCATCTGATTGGCGCGGCCCTTGATGCCGGTGCCTACGGCGCGAAGCTGGCGGGTGCGGGCCACGGCGGGACGATCATTGCACTGCATCCGGACCCTGAACGCCTGGGGGAGGCACTTCTGGCAGCGGGGGCAAAGCGGTTGTTTACTCCGACCCCGGTGTCTGGTGTCCGTCTGGAACCGGACCTCGACTGATCCGCGAGGCACGCGTTAGCCACCTTTGGCCCCGTCCGGAGGGTAGGTGCCTGAAAGGGCGCGTATCCTTGGGTTCCGGGTCGATTGTGTCCGGGTGGGTCCGATGCGCGGGTCTTTCTGGCACGAGCGTCATTCCGGGTGGCCGCATGTGACGCCACCCGGGTCGCAGGGGGGCATCGTCGGTGCGGGACGCGTGGCGTCATTTCCGGGCGGCCGTTGGGGAGTTCTACTTCGAACTTCCACGCATGATCGCCGTAAGCCTGATCTGGTTCATCCCGACCATTCCGGCATTGTGGGTGGCTTTCAGGGTGGTGACCTTTATCAGTGAGGACTCCGGTGCGGATGGCGATGCACTGATCCCGATGGTCGCGTTTGGCATCCAGGCCACCTTCTTCGGGTTCCTCTCGCTCGTCGCCGCCGGTCCAGCATTGGCGGGACTGCATTCGGCAGTTGCGCCGCTCGCGCGGGGCGACCTCTTTGAGATGTCCAGGTTCTGGCTTGGCGTCCGCACCCATTTCCGGCGGGCGTGGATCCTCGCAACCATCGATGTGTCCATCGGGGTCGTGCTGGTCCTCAACATCTGGTTCTATTGGACATCTGAGGTTCCTGGCATCTGGCTGCTTGCAATCCTCTTTGCCTACGGGCTCTTCGCATGGGGGTGTATTCAGCCTTACCTGTTTCCGCTGCTGATCGAACTCGATCAGAAGGTGACGCTAGTCCTGCGGAATGCAGTATTCGTGGCGATGGACAACCTTGGGCTGACCCTAGGGATGTTCGCGATCAACGCGGTGCTGATATCGATTGCAGCGCCGCTCGGCGCCATCCTTGTGCCGTTCGCGCTGCCTGCCATCCTCGCAAACATGCACTTGCGGGCGGTGGTGACGGTTATCGAACGCTATCGGGAGACGGGTCGGATCCTTCCTCGCGACGGTGAGAGTGTCGGTGAGGGTTACCGCCCGACGGTTCCCCATGACGAAGCGCCGGTCAGACATGAGCGCGACGAGGATGATGCGCGTGGTCTTGGTGGCCGCCCCCGACGGCTGAATGGATAGGCGCCGGTCGACGTTGTCCGGGTGGTCGCGTCGCGGCCGGGAAGGTGGAGGCAGTGGCCTCGATAGATGTCATCGGCGCGGAAGTCTTTCTGGAGGGGCATGCCGCCCTTGCCGGGCTCTCACTGAACATCGCTGACGGGGAAGCGGTCGCAATCCTCGGGCCGTCCGGGTGCGGCAAGACCACATTGCTCCGTGCCATTGCCGGTCTCCAACCACTGCACGGTGGGTCGATTGCCTATGACGGCGTCGACGTGACGCAAACTGAACCCGCCGAACGTGGCGTCGGGATGGTGTTCCAGAATTACGCCCTGTATCCACATATGCAGTCACAGGGAATCCTTGGTTTCTATTACAAGTTGAGGGGGCTGGATGCCGAGGTGGGTGACAGGGTAAAGGGAGTCTGCGATGTCATGGGGGCAGATTTCGAGGGGTTGCTAAAGCGGAAACCGGGGGAGTTGTCCGGGGGCCAGCAGCAGCGGGTGGCAATCGGGCGATGCATCATCCGGGAACCGAGGGTCTTCCTTTTTGATGAGCCCCTTTCAAACCTCGATGCCCGGTTGCGTGCCCAGACACGGGTGGAGATCAAGCGTCTCCTGCGCCGATTTGGTGTGACGGCGGTCTACGTGAGCCACGACCAAACCGAGGCGACGGCGATTGGTGACCGGATTGCGGTCATGCGAGACGGAAAGATCGAGCAGATCGGGCGATACCGAGACTTGCATGCGCACCCGTTGAACACCTTCGTGGCGACATTCCTGGGTACGCCACCGATGAGCCTGATCCGAGGGGTGATCGAGGACGGGTTCATCCGACTGACCGGTCCTGGAAGCGAACCGGATGCGACGGCTCCGGCGCCGCTGGAAGACGAGCCGTGGCGAGACGCGGGCAGGACGTCGGTCCCGGCGGGGATTGTCCGTGTCCCGTTCGGTGTGCGTCCGGAGCTTCAAATGGGTACCGGGATCATTCTCGGGTGGCGGCCTGAAGCTGCCCGGCTGGTGCCGGCTGGTGATGGCGCGGTACCGGCGTGGATCGTCGCGACAGAACCGGTGGTTGCCGACCGACAAATCCTGGTTACCTGCGCTATCGCGATGACCAACGAGCTTGGAACTGACGTATCGGTGGTGGTGCGCGCCCGCGCGCCCGCCACGGCTGACCTCAACCGGGGTGATCGGGTCCATCTGGGGTTCGATCCCGATGAGGCCCACGTCTTCGACAGCGACGGAACCCGGAGGACCGCGGTGGTATACTCCATCGGATAGCCAGTACTCTGGTGCCGCAAGCCACGACCGAACGTGAGCGGGGAGACCCGCTTTTCGTGTTTTCTGGGTGATTCGATAGCTAGGCCATTCGGGTCAGGCTCGTCACGGTTGATTGGCGCGGTGCCAAATGATGTCGGAGGGGCAACATGCGTAGCGACTTTGCCGCGTCCCTCGCACAACTGACGGCCGAACGGGGCTTGAACAAGGACGACCTCCTGAACATGGTGGAGGTCGCGATTGCCTCGGCGTACAAGAAGGACTTCGGGGTAACCGAAGAACGGAACATCGCGGTCCGCATGGACCCGCAGTCGGGCAACGCCCGGGTGTATGAGGTGTACGAGGTCGTCGACATTGTCGAGAACCCGCTGACGCAGATCAGCGTTGCCGACGCCCAGGCCCTCAAGCAGAGTGCGAGGGAAGGCGCCACGGTCGAGAAGGAGGTCACGCCTCCCAACTTCGGACGCATCGGCGCACAGACGGCGAAGCAAGTGATCCTGCAGCGGATCAAGGACGCCGAGCGCGACAAGGTCTATGCGGAGTTCATTGACCGCGTTGGCGACATTGTCACCGGAGTGATCCGGAGATCCGACATGCGTGGTTCGATCCTCGAGATGGGTGCCGGAGGCAAGGCCGAGGGTCTTTTGCCCGTGTCGGAACAGGTGCGAACTGAACACCACCGGATGGGACAGCGGATCAAGGTGTACCTGACACAGGTCGATCGGAGCCTGAAGGGTCCGATGCTGATCGTGAGCCGGGCAAACCGGAACTTCGTACGGCGCCTGATGGAGCTGGAAATCCCGGAAATCTTTGATGGGCGTGTCGAGATCAAGTCGATAGCCCGAGAAGAAGGTGTGCGGTCAAAAGTGGCGGTTTCCTCCCGGAACCCGGCGATGGATCCGGTCGGTGCGTGCGTCGGTCAACGCGGGCAGCGCATCCAGAACATCGTCAACGAACTTGCCGGAGAGCGGATTGACATTATCCGGTGGGATGAGGATCCGACCCGTTTCGTGGCAAGCTCGCTCAGCCCGGCGCGGGTCACGGATGTCCAAGTGGATGAGGCTACCCGGACGGCGACGGTTATCGTCCCTGACGGGCAGTTATCGCTTGCTATCGGCAAGGAAGGCCTGAACGCGCGGTTGGCGGCGAAGCTGACTGGGTGGAGGGTGGATATCCGTGGCGATGGATCAGTCGCTGCCGAGGCACATGCGGGTGAGGTCCACGGCGACCCGGACGTGACAGACGCTTAGGGCACACTGCTGGTCTGGTCCTTTGCCGAGCATTCTGCAAAGTTCCGGTCAGGCATGGAAGGGCGGTACCATTACTGGAGTGCCAGTTGAGGAACCCGTCGCGAGTGTGCCTGTGGACGGTGGGCAGCCACCCGCCTCGGGGAAGTCGTCGTCACGCGTTTCCGGCACTCGTCCGCGGTCGCGACCTTCGACGGGAGTGCGCACCCGTCGCGTTCCGGAGCGAACCTGCGTGGCTTGCCGGGAGACGGCGGGCAAGCGCGAGTTGGTCCGGGTCGTGAGGACGGTAGCGGGACCGGTTGAAGTTGATCTGACTGGTCGGAAAAACGGACGTGGTGCGTACCTGCATGCGGACCCCGTGTGTTGGGACATGGCATTCAAGCGGCAGACACTTAATGGTGCCCTGAAGACGGTGGTGGGAGGCGACGACCTCACTGCGCTCCAGGAGTTTCGCGACCGATTGGTCGCAGGCGATGCCGGTGTCGCGGCGGTTCCCTTGGCAGCAGTGGCTGCACGGGTTGCCACCGGGACGCCGACGACGCGAGGATCACGTCGGCAGGGACGGGGTGGAGGGGTGAAACCGGCGACGGCCAAACCGGGTCCGGTAGGCGGCGGTCGGGCATAGAGGCCCGCTCTTCTGTCCAGGACGAGGCTGATCTGGAAGTTCCCGGTGATCATCGACGGCATGACCGGCCGGCGGTACGGAAAGTTAGGAAACGGCGAATATGAGCAGGTTCCGAGGCGGTGGTTCACGCGGGCGCGGACGCCCAGGCGGCGGGGCACGGGGCGGACGTCCCGGTAGTGGTTCTCGTCCGGGCGGTCCCGGTTCGTATGGGTCTCGCGAAAGCAACCTTGCTCTCGCATCGAAGGTGGTGACGCTGCCCCCTTCGATAAGCGTGGTGGACCTTGCCACCACACTCAACACGCCTCCCGCGCAGATCATCAAGGCGCTTCTCCAGAAGGGCATCTCCTCGACGATCAACAACCTGCTTGAACACGATGCAAGCCAGGCGATTGCTGAGGCACTCGGGTTCACCGTGATCACGGCTGAGGAGCGTGCCGCGCAAGTTGCCGAAGCGGAGGCAACCGGAACGCCGGTCACGCCAATCCGGTCCATGCCAGTCGCGCCGGTCGCCGCGCCCGCTCCGGCTGCCGAGCATGTGGATCACTTCGGCAGCGACGGCGAACTTGTGACGCGTCCGCCAGTGGTCACCATCATGGGGCACGTCGACCATGGCAAGACATCGCTGCTGGATGCCCTGCGTGAGGCGCATGTGGCCGAGGCCGAGGCCGGGGGCATCACCCAGCATATTGGTGCCTATCAGGTTGAGCAGCAGGGTCGGAAGATCACTTTCATTGACACCCCGGGCCATGCCGCCTTCACGGCGATGCGCGCACGTGGCGCCCAGGTCACGGACCTGGCGATCATCGTGGTTGCGGCTGATGATGGGGTGATGCCCCAGACCGTCGAGTCAATCCAGCATGCCCGGGCAGCCCAGGTGCCGTTCATCATCGCGATCAACAAGATTGATCGTGCCAACGCTCGTCCCGAGCGTGTGAAGCAGCAGCTGGCAGATCACGGTGTGCTTGTCACCGGTTGGGGTGGTGAGGTTGAGACTGTCGAAGTTTCGGCACTCCAGAAGCTCGGACTTGACGACTTGCTGGAGATGATCCTGCTGGTCACCGACATTGCCGAGCCGACGGCTGACCCTGAGGCTTCGGGGTCCGGTTCCATCATCGAGGCGCGGGTTGACCGTAGCCGCGGTCCGGTGGCGACAATCCTGGTGCAGAATGGCACGTTGCGCGTTGGCGACTGGGTCTGCGTTGACAAGACCGGCGGGCGCATCCGGGCGATGGCGGACTTCCGTGGTGAACGCTTGCGCGAGGCCGGACCGTCCACCCCCGTTGAAATCACTGGACTGGAAGAGGTTCCGGCTGCTGGTGACCGGTTTACCGTGATGCCTGACGAGCATGCCCTGCGTGTCGTTCTCAAGGAACGCAAGGACCGCGAGATCGATCCGGGAACCCGCAGGCTCAGCCTGGACGAAATCCTCGCGGGGATTTCGCTGGGCGAGGTCAAGGAACTCAACGTCATCCTCAAGGCAGATGTGCAGGGGTCGGTCGAGGCAATCCGCGGTGCCTTGGAAAAGGTGGGCGGAAGCGTGACGGGAACGACGTTGCGTGTCCTGTACGACGCCGTGGGTGCACCGACGGATACGGACATCAACCTGGCGGTCGCTTCACGTGCCGTAATCGTGGCGTTCAACGTGCGCACGACGTCGAATGTCAAGACCTTCGCTGAATCACAGGGCGTGGAGATTCGCGAGTACCAGATCATCTACAACCTTCTGGACGATCTCGAGACCGCCCTGAGGGGACTTGTGGAACCGACGTTCCGTGAGGTTGTCTTCGGACATGCCGAAGTGCGTGCGGTGTTCCGGGCCGGCAAGGGTGAGGCGATTGTTGGTGCGTTCGTTCGCGACGGTCTTATCCGGCGTGGGACGGCTGCCCGGGTCATCCGTGGTGGCGAAGTGGTCTACAACGGCCGTATCGGGTCCCTGCGTCGCTTCAAGGATGACGTCCGTGAGGTGGCTGCCGGGTACGAATGCGGTCTGGGTCTGGAGAACTGCCCCGACCCGCGGGTTGGGGACGTGGTCGAGATCTTCGGCCGCGAACGCGTCTAGTCGGTTGCTGCTGGTCCCCGGCCAACTACCACCACTCCCACACGCCCCATTACTTAGTCGCTTCGCTCTGAACCGGGGACCTTGGTGGTATGTTGGTGGGGAACGGTCGAGGGTCTTCGTGACCCACGTAAGTCAAAGCCCGGTCACACGCCATGCGGTGGCCAGCCCGCTGGAAGGTGTTCGAGATGCCCGATCCGCGTCGCCGCGAACGCCTCGCTTCCGTCATTGAACAGATTGTCAGTCAGGTCCTGGCGCGCGAGTTGCGCGATCCGGGGCTTGAAGGCATCACCTCGATCACCAAGGTCGATGTTGCTGCTGACTTGAGCGTCACCAAGTTGCACGTCTCGATCATGGGCGATGAGGCGAAGCGTCAGTCAACCATGCGGGCACTGGAACGCGCATCTGGCTTTGTCCGGAGGCGTCTGGCGGAAGAGTTGACCATCCGGCAGACCCCGGAGGTGATCTGGGTTCTGGACCGCAGCATCGAACGCGGTGACCGGGTTCTGGCGTTGCTGAGTACATTGACCATTCCGCCGGAACCGCCTGCGGATGCCGATGCACCTCCTGCGCACGTCCGCGCTCCGGCCATGGAGGCCGACGACACTGATGACGGGCGCCCCGTGGTTCGTCGGAGGGTGATCCGGGTGGCACGCCCTGGTGGTGCGGCGCCAGCCCCCCGTCCGCGACGCAAGCCCTGACACCAACTACTCCACCTCATCGACCCCGGATATACATGCGCTTCGGTCGTCCCCTGGCGTCCGCACGGGGTTCCTGCACTGTGTTCCGGAGACTTTCCGTGAGATTGGCAATGCCGAGCGCCCGCCTGTTTCCCGGTAATCACGGTTGTTTCGCTGGGACCCCAAGCAAATGGAGGCAGGTGGCCACATCGGCGTTCATCTGCGTGACCAGCGCGTCAATGCTCTCGAAGCGCACCTGTCCCCGAAGGCGTGCCACGAAGTGCAGGCGGAGTTCCTGGTCATAGAGGTCACCATCGAACCCGGGGAGAAATGCCTCAACAAGACGGATTGTCCCGTTGAATGTTGGCCGGTCACCGATGCTGATGGCTCCCGCATGAAAGACGGCAGTTGACGACAGTGGGTTCTTCTCGACCCACGCCGCGTAGACGCCATCCAGAGGCGTCGCACGGGGTCCGTCGGGATGCACGTTGGCGGTTGGGAACCCGATTGTCCGTCCCATCTTGTTGCCGTGCCTTACCGTGCCGAGATACGTTGGGAGACGCCCAAGGTATGTGCTGGCATCGGCTATCGACCCGGTTTCGACGAGTCGGCGGATGGCACTGCTGCTGATGAGCGGGGATCCGTGCGTAGTATCGCCACTCGGGGCTGTCACAGGCACAACTTCAATCATCTCGAACCCGTGGGTGCGTCCGACTTCTGCCAGCACCGCCGAGGTTCCGGCCCTTCCACGGCCGACGGCGAATCCCGGTCCGTGGATGATTGCGCGTGGGTGTACGAAGCGTGTGATGGCTTGTACGAACTGTTCCGGGGTTTGACTTTGCACATCAGCGTCGAAGGGCCAGACCAGAACATGGTCTACGCCTAGCGCGTGCATCCAAGCCGCGCGCTCGATCGGCGTGCTGACCAAGGGCGTCGGTTCATGGGGGCGGAGAACATGTGCGGGGTGCGGGTCGAAGGTGAGGACAACGCATTCGATGCCGCGGCTTGTGGCTTCGCGACGTGCGTGCGCAATCAAGTCCGCATGCCCGCGGTGCACGCCATCGAAGTTGCCGATAGCCACTACCGCGTCACGTATGACCGGAGGTGGCATCGCACCCTGTACAAACGTGACGCGGGCCAAGTCAAGCATGTTCCGGTCGGGTGGCCCCGGGACGTGGGTGAGATCTGTGGCAGGAAGATAGCCCCGCCCCATCCACCCTTGATTCATAGACGCTTCGCTCATACGGGCGTGGCCTGACTTGTGTCGTTGAAGTCGCAGGTTTGTCTCACCGCCCACCGGGGCCGGAGGGGTCGCCCACTCCGACGAAGGGTAACCGTCGGCAGTGCCGGAACTGTGGATGTCTTGCGTCCCTGATGTATTTACGCTTCGCTGGCCGGGGAATGTGACGGGATTTGCGATGTTGGCGACGCATGGAAGACCTTTTCGGGTCGCCAGAAATCGGGCCGTGCGGGGTCGGCGGTCAAGATGGCGGCTAGCCTTCCATCGGGATCCAGGGCACGTGCCCGACGTGGGACGTCAGCCCGACCGCCCGGCTCCGTCGCTCCTTTGTGTACGTGCGCTTCACTTGTGGCTTGCACGGGATCGGATACCGCGGCAAGGACGGGGCGACCCTGGTCTACGTCGCGCGCCTGAACGGGCGACAGGTGAATGGTTGGCAAGTGGTCGACGGCGGTCTCGGGTGTGGTTTCAAATCTCTGCCAAGAGCGTTGGCGCAGTGCTTCCAGCAGGTCTTCCAGGGTGGGGGCATCGTCGATCCCGAACCGTCCGGACCGGGTTCGTCTCAGGCCACTCAAGTGCGCGCCGACGCCGGTTGCTGCACCGATATCGTGGGCAAGACTACGGATGTAGGTTCCCTTGGTGCATGTAACCGTGAAGCGTGCGTCGGGAGGGGTCCAGTCGTCGAGGGTCAGCGAGCGGATGGTGACCGTCCTGACCGGGATTTCCACTTCGATGCCGCGTCGCGCCAAGTCGTACATGCGTTTGCCGTTCACGCTTACGGCTGAGAATGCCGGGGGGCGCTGCTCTATGGTGCCCCGGAACCGGTCCAGTTGGGCTTGGACGATGGTTGCGTCGATCCCTGAAGGGTCTGTCCGGGTGACCACATCGCCTTCACGGTCGTAGGTGCGCGTGGTTATCCCAAACGTGACGTCGGCAACGTAGGTCTTGTCGTCACTGGTCAGGTATTCGAGGAGACGTGTGGCCAAGCCAAGTGCGATGACAAGGACGCCAGAGGCCAGGGGATCGAGTGTGCCGGCATGGCCGACGCGTCGCTGGCCTGATGCCCGCCGGATACGTGCGACGACGTCGTGGGAGGTCGGGCCGACTGGCTTGTCGACAGCGAAGATCGCGTCCATGATGGGTGTCGGTGGCCTCCGGGCGGTGCAGTATAGGCAATGCGACGCCGGTCGCCCGGAAATGGGGGAGGGTTCGGGTGCACCGCCCCACTCCCCATCGCCGCCTGATGCATATACGCTTCGCTTGGCCCACTCCCTATCGCCGCCGGATGCATATACGCTTCGCTTGGCCCACTCCCTATCGCCGCCGGATGTAGATACACGCTTCGCTTGGCCCACCCCACGCACCCCTGATGGAGATACGCTTCGCTCCCGGCATCCCGGCATGAGTGCGAGCATGGCTAGGACGAGTGAATCCTCGGTTGTGCCATGCCCCGCGCCAGTCCAAGCCGTGTTGGCCCGGAACCTGGGGCGCGCGGGTCAGGAGACGGTGATGCGGACGTAGCGCTTCTTGCCTGCACGGAGGATCAGCATGCCTCGGTGCAACGCATCAGTGCTGACGGAGAGTTGGCTATCTACCCGCACCTCGTTGAGCGTTGCACCGCCGCCGTCAATCAGGCGCCGTGCGGCTCCACGAGAGTCGGCAAGACCGGCAAGGACGAAAAGGTCGACAATCGAGATTCCCGCTTGAAGCCGAGATGCGTCAATCGGGACGGAAGGTATCGATGGCGCGTCGACGAGATCGTCGAGGGTCGCACGGTCACCATCGGTTCCCCCGAACAGGGCTGACGAGGCGGAGCGTGCGGCGTCGGCATCGGCAGGGCCATGGGCAAGGACGGTTGCCTCATACGCGAGTCGCTGCTTGGCCGCCCGAAGGCCCGCCCCTTCGGCAGCCGTCAGGTCTCTGATCTCGTCCATTGGAAGATAGGTGAAGTACGCCAGCAGGCGGGCGACGTCCCGGTCATCGCAGTTGACCCAGAATTGGTAGTACTCGAAAGGCGACGTCTGTTCGCGGTCAAGCCAGACGCGCTCCCCCGAGGCGGTCTTGCCCATCTTCTCCCCGGTCGATGTCAGGAGAAGCGGCGTTGTCAGCGCGTAGGCCGGAGCATTCTCGACGCGACGGATGAGGTCGGCTCCGGCGAGGATATTTGCCCACTGGTCGCTTCCCCCCAGCTGCAAGGAGCACCCATGCCGGCGGAATGCTTCCAGGAAGTCGTACGCCTGCAGGAGCATGTAGTTGAACTCGAGGAAGGTCAGTCCCGTCTCGAGGCGTGACCGGTAGGCCTCGGTGCGAAGCATGTCGTTCACCGAAAAGTGACGGCCGTAGTCGCGCAGGAAGGCGATGTAATTCAGCTCGAGAAGCCAGTCGGCGTTGTCCACCAGGAACCCTTGGCCCTGGGACAGGTCGAGGAAGTGGGCGATCTGCCCTCGGAAGAGGGTGGCGTTGGACTCGATCTCTGCCCGGGTCATGATCGGGCGGGCACTGGTACGGCCGGTCGGGTCCCCGACCATGGTGGTGCCGCCTCCGATGAGGGCGATGGGTCGGTGACCGGCCTTCTGGAGGTGCGTCATGGCCATGACCTGGATCAGGTTGCCGATATGGAGGGACGTGGCGGTCGGGTCGAAGCCGACGTAGTAGGTGACGGGACCGTGGGAGAGGGCGTGTTCAAGCCCCTGCTCATCAGAGCATTGGTAGAGGAACCCGCGTTCGCGAAGGGTGTCCAGAACTGACGTGTGCCCACCAGTGGCGGACGTGGCGACGGGTTGGGCGGGTGTTGTCGGCACAGACATCGTTGGCGTTCCCCCGGCAGGATTGCCCAATTGGGCAACAAAAAAGGCAGAGGAACAATCCCCTGCCTGACCCGGTGCTTGCAGCGGCCCTCAAGGGCCTTGCTTACACCGGGATGCGGTACGAATAAGAGGCCGCGAACACGGATAGCCCAAGAAAGTCAGTGTTCGTGCACATGGGTGCCCGCGCTGGCAACGGCCTCATTTCGGTTCGACTATACGCCCGATATTCTGAGGCCGTCAAGCGCAAGCGTCAGCGAACGCATGCCGTTTGGCAACCTCGTTCGTCATTGCGCCAATTGGCGCCGTTGATCACGTTCTGGGAGAAGGTGGCGGGCATCACGTCATTGGTGTCGAACGAAGCGGTGATGGTGGACTGGCCGCGTGACTGATCGCCCGCCCGTCCCGTACGCACCATCGCGCCAGGTGGCGCGTCGGCATCGACCATTCGGATCGCCCTGGGGTGCAGTGACTTCGTCGTGAAATATCCCCGGATCGGCGCGGCCATCGACGCCCAGATCGTGTCACCGGCGACGTGGTCCGACCGGGTTACGCTTGCAACCACACTCCTTGTGCGGTGGGGTCTCTCCCTTTGGCGAATGTGTGACAAACTCTGCCCTACTCAGCTCTCGTTTGGCTCATCGCCAGATCATTTGCTTGCTCGAATGAACCATCGCTGCCGACTGATGTTGCCCAGAAAATAACCCGTGCCTTTGCGACGTGTCGCAGTGGCGGAAGACCTTGTGAACGATCCTCGACAACTCGTCGCTTACGGTCTCTTCTATCGTGGGGATCGGCCGTACATTCCGGTCTTGGTTGGTGTACGACTGGATGAGGTTCGAGCCGGGGCCCTGCGTGTACGGGCAAATGAATGGTGTTCGCCGGGTGTTACCGGGGTCTGCCTGGATATCCGATGGGCTTGGCACGCGTCTGGTGGTGGGGGTCAGGATGACGAGGCAGCTTACGTCGTCGCAGAGGCGATGGCCTTGGCTTCGGAGGCAGGTCTCGATGTCTGGGTGATGGCGAACATCACGGACGCCCCACCTGGGCTGGTTGGCTTACCTCCGGGGCGTCCGACGATCCGAAACAATCCGGGCGGTCAGGGGTTTCCCAGTTCTTGGGCCCGCGACCGGGCAAACAAGTGGTTGGAAACACTCGCGTCTTCGGCATCGCAAGGGAACCGGGCACCAATTGCCGGGTTCATGGTTGATACAGGGTTGAGGCCAACGAGTTCGCACTCGTGGTTGCGGGATGGCGCGGACGACGCACTGCTCTCTGAGTGGCGTTCGTGGTTGAGTCGTCGGTACGACAGCGACAACGCCATTGCGCGCGAGTGGGGTTGGCCGGGCCTGACCAGAGATGCTGCGACTCCCCCAGATCTAAGGGCGATTGATCGATCGGACGGCAGCCATGTTGGGTCCTCGACGATGGCGCGGGTGGTTTCCCGAATTTCAAGGTGGCTTCGTCGGGGCGAGGTGCCGGTTCCGGCAGGGGCGTACTGGCCGGGGACCGGTAGTGGTCGGGGTGGCACAGGCGGTCCTGGGGACCGGTCCGGACGGGAACTTTCGCCCGGACAGTTTGCTGACTGGCACGAATTTGTCGGGCATGTGCGCTCGGTGTATTCCCGGGACTTGAGGCAGACTGTCGAACGCGTCTTCCCGGGAGTCCCGTGCGCGATTGTGGAGATCGGTTGGGCGGGTCTTCCGGGTGTCGGAGTGGCCACGCCACCCCTCAACGTGGATGACACTGCGTTCCTGCAAGGCATGACTCGCACCGAGGCGCGGGTTCCCGACGTGGCGTGGGTTGCATCTTCGGCAGTGGGACGCCTTGATGATCACCATCCCCCCATGATTTCGCTGGTGGATCGGACCGGAACGACTGGAGGGAGGGTTGCATCGCTGGTCGCGGCGGTCGGTGAGGGAATGGTCTCACTGACGATCCCCGAGACCTGGATGGCCGACCCGGAAGTCAGATCATTCATTGCGTTCGTAGCAGCCCACTCAGACGAGTTGGTGGCGTCCACACATCTGACCGATCCGGTCGTCTGGATCGATGATCCAGCGTACGCGGGCGCTGACCCCGATGACATCGCCACTGTTGGAGGGTCCGCCACTTCCCTGCGGTGGCGTGAAGAGCGGGCATCCCTTTTCATGGCGATGCGCTTGGCGGGATTCCAAGTCAGCGTGCGTGATATCGACCGGTTTGGGTCAGGGCTGGATGGTGAGGAGTCTGTTGCCACGTTCTTTCCGGCTCGTCGATGGATTGACCTTGAACGGTACGGGCGTCTTGTTGTCCATACATTGCGCGGAGGCAACCTGATCACCTTTCC
>Ga0007791_10000361_pt1 | contig 14037 bp, 12 predicted proteins | sample CryBogmetaGMA05M_FD_60368 | JGI IMG/M metagenome (GOLD analysis project Ga0007791, IMG submission 60368) | Freshwater microbial communities from Crystal Bog, Wisconsin, USA - MA0.5M | ecosystem: Environmental > Aquatic > Freshwater > Lake | place: Crystal Bog, Wisconsin, USA | collected 2009-07-06 | reverse complement strand
TTCTCTAATCCCTCAGCGTGGAGTGCTTTAAGTACAACCATTGTCAGTAAGTTCTGGCTTGCAAATATCGCAGTGGGCGCATTATCGCTACGTAATAAATTACGAAGTGAAATTAGTGCTTGATTTTCAGATTCAAATCCTTTGAAAACTAGCGATGGGTCGAGGGAAATCTTCGCTGTCTTGAGCGCCTTTACATATCCTGCATAACGTTCTTGCGCTGTGTAAATCTGAGGATTGTCTCCGAGGTACGCAATTTTTTTATGACCGAAGCTAATGAGGTGTTCTACAGCGGCCTGAGATCCCTCCAAGTTTGTCGAAAGTACAACATCGGCCGAGAAGTTGACCGGTGGTCGGTCAATAAATCCAAAATGTACGCCGCTTCGTTCTTCTCGCTTCAGATAAGCATGATCCTTGCCAGATGGAGCAATCAGTAGTCCATCGACACGGCGCGAGATGAATAGATTTACTAATTCATGTTCGCGTTCTACATCTTCATCCAAACTACCCGCAAGAATCATGTAGCCGTGCTCGGCAGCGAAATCTTCATACACTCGGTAGAGCGCAGATGAGAACGGGTTTGCAATATCTTCGAGCAAGATTCCGATGGTGTTTGTCTTGCCATTGGTACGACGCAGAGAACCTGCAGTCAGGTTGGGAATGTAATTGAGTTTCTTCGCAGCCTTGAGCACTTGGTCCTTCAAAACAGGATCGACTGTTGGAACAGAGTTGAAGACGCGCGAAACTGTCTTGAGGCTTGTTCCAGACAGGGCCGCTACCTCACGCATTGTGGGACGCGCGGTCTTCTTGATACTCATAACAGTAAGGGTATGAGGTTTAGTCGATGAGACCGGTGATTGTTCCTAGCAAGCTTTCTGCGTCGAATGTTGATGTAGGAGCATCGGCAACAATCTTGCCAAGTCGCAGTACAACGATGCGATCAGTTACTTGAAGAACGTGTGGCAGGGTGTGAGAAATGAAGATAACCCCAAGACCGCGTTCCTTTGCAGCTTTAATTACCGCAAGAACTTCGCCTGCTTGGCGTGCACCGAGATGGTTTGTTGGTTCATCGAGAATGATCACTTTACTTGCCCATGAAACAGCGCGACCGATTGCTACTGCTTGGCGCTGACCACCTGAAAGTTGCGAGACTGAACGACTTGATTGTGGAACTGCGATGCCAACCTTTTCAAGGTTTTCATGTGCAACAGCATCCATCTCTTTCTGTGCAAGGAATCCCATCTTTCCGAAAATGCCCTTTGTATAACGCTCGCGACCAAGGAATACGTTGGCGCTCACTGAAAGGTGTGGAGCAAGACCGGAATCTTGATAGAGAGTCTCTACACCTGCAACGAGTGCATCGTGAGGTGATTCCCACTTGCGTTCAACACCTTCAAGAATGACGGTGCCTTCGCTCTGCTGATGTGCGCCTGATAAGACTTTAACGAGAGTTGACTTACCTGCACCGTTATCGCCCACGAGGCCAATAACTTCACCGGCATGAATTTTCAGAGAGACGTCGCTCAGTGCAACGACTGAACCGTAAGACTTCGAAATATTCTTTACTTCATAGAGCGCTGTAGACATGTGTATCTCCTACTTCTTCTTCGTAAAGAGGTTGGCTAGGAATTTCGAGGACGAGCCCTTTGTGCGAGCTTCTTGGAGCAGAACTGCAGCTGCGATAAGAATTGCAACGACTACCTGCTTCCAGTTTGCAGCGACGTTAATGATGATCAATCCGCTTGTAACAGTGGTCAGAATCAGTGCACCGAGCACAGTTCCAGAGATACGACCTTCGCCGCCTGAAAGTGCTGCTCCACCAATCACAACTGCTGCAATTGCTTGAAGTTCACCACCTAAACCTGAGGTAGGTGCACCGCAACCAAGACGGAGGTAGTAGTAGTAACCAGAAAGTCCAGCAAGAATTCCAGAGAGAATATAAATCTTTGCGAGGTGGCGCTTTGTATTGATACCAGCAGCGCGTGCTGCGAATTCATTTGAACCGATTGCGTATGTATAGCGACCAAAACGTGCCTTATGCAGGAATAAACCAAGTGCTACAACGATGGCAACAATTCCAAGTCCTGGATAAGAGAATGGCCCAACTTTCGGAACGCTGAGCTGAATCGCTTGGTCAGGGCCGCCACCGATTGGTCCGCCGCCTGTAAAGACGATTGCAAGACCTGAACCAGCGCCCATGGTGACAAGCGTTGCGATAAATGGAACAACGTTTGTCTTTGTAATAAGAAAAGCATTAATGGCGCCAACAAGGAAACCGACTCCGGCAGAGACAAGTACGCCGAGGATAAGAGTTGTGGTTGGGCTAGTTCCATTCGTTGTCAGTGAGCGCATTGCAAATGCCGCGACTACACCTGAAATTGCGACGGTCGATCCAACTGAAAGATCGATACCGCCAGAAATAATGACAAAAGTTTCACCGATAGCGATGAGCACAATCGGTGCCCAGTCAGAGATGATATTTCCAAAAACTGCATTCGAGAAGAAGATGTGGTTGCGCGATGTAAAGAAGGCGACCATCACGAGAAGAACAATGAGGAGCAGCGCCTGCTGATTAGCGAGAATTGACTTGGCGCGGGTTGCGATAGTTGCCACTGATACTCCTGATGATTTGAGGGTTTTAGATAATTTGCAAAGTTACTACGAAGAGTTGGGCTGGTCTAGAGCGAACTCCGGACCAGCCCAACCGTTACTTCTTAACTACGGCTAATTACTTAGCTACGTAGGTGTACTTCTTGACGTCAGCAGCAGATGTCTTAGCTGTGATCACGAAGTTAGGGATAACAACGTCATGCTTGATCTTTGCGATTCCAGCTGCGTCCTTATCGAGTGTTGCAACCAAGTAATCGATTGCAAGGCGTGCTTCCTGAGCTGGATCCTGAGCAACAAGAGCTGTGAAGACGCCCTTCTTGATCAAGTCAACGTTTGCTGGGTATGCGTCGTAACCGATCAACTTGATCTTTCCGACGAGGCCCTTAGCCTGAAGCGCTGCTGCAGCACCTGCTGCGTTTGTTCCGTCAATCGCGAAGATACCTGCGAGATCTGGGTACTTTGTAAGCCAGTTAGAAACGTTTGTGTTTGCAACTGATGGCTGTGACTGTGAGTAAGCCTTGTCAACAATCTTGATACCTGGGTACTTCTTTGCAATCTGTGCAGAGAATCCGTTTAGGCGACCAACGTTTGTTGTTGCTGTAGCTGATGTAAGACCGACAACAACCTTGTAGGTCTTGCCCTTCTTGTAACCAATTGCTGAAGCAAGTGTGTCTGCAGCCTTTGCGCCACCGTCAGCGTTGTCGCCTGTGATGAATGAAACTGCCTTTGATGTGTCGTTAACGTGTGTGTCAACGTTTACAACTGGGATACCAGCTGCAATTGCCTTGTCATGTCCAGCCTGAAGAGCTGTTGGATCTGTTGGGATCAATACAAGACCGCTTGGCTTGAGTGCAAGAACCTGATCAAGGATTGGGTTCTGTGTTGCTGGTGAGTAGACAGATGGGTCTCCCTGCCATACGAGTGTTACACCCTTTGCTGCAGCTTCCTGCTCTGCACCAAGCTTCATAGCCTGGAAGAATGGATCTGATTCAGCACCCATAACGAATGCGATTGTGTACTTGTTTGCTGCCTGTGCTGGTGTTGAAATTCCTGCTACAGCGAATGACGCTGCGACAGCAACTGCAAGAACCTTCACTGCCTTGTGGCGAAGTGTTGCCATGCGTTTAGTCCTTTCAAGACTGTTGGTTTTCCTTGGATAGAAGCACCATTGAAAATCTGTATCCCAGAGGTTCTGAGACAACGTTGTCGCGAAAGGTACTCGCACCCCTTAGGGGGGTGTCAATGCAGTTATGGCTAAAGTAGATAACGATTAGATATCTTTTTTAATCGTGGCTAAATGTCCGAATTTCACGCTCACGTTAATGCAAATGAGTTGCGATGTACTGATGGGTAATTAGAGCTTATTAAGAATCGCGATGGTTTCTCCGAAAACATATTCGGCAGCGATCTTCTTCCACGACGCACTATTTTCATTCGCCATGTGCGCATCCCAAGCTGCGCGGTCAGTCCAAGTCTCGTGCACATGCACCACATCAGCTTGATCCGGGTTTTGAAAAATTTCGATGTATTCGCAACCGGATTCAGTCTTGATGATTTCCACGTGCTTTTTTAGAAGAGCAACGAAATCTTGATACTTTCCTGGGCGTACATCAACCGCCACGTGAAGAAATATCTTGCTCATGGCGCGCAATGTACCTGATGAATTACTTATTTTGCCAATTGCTTAAGAATTAGAGCACGCCCGAGAATTTTGCTGCCTTCTTCAAGACGCTATCCAGCATTGGCTTGGTGAGCTTTCCCGTAAAGGTGTTCTGCTGACTTGGGTGATAGCTACCAATGATCAGATATTTATTTCCTTCGTGTGTGTATTTTAGGCAGACGCCGTGGCCAAACTTTCCGGCCGGAACTTGATGACCTTGCGCTTTCAGAGATTTCAATAAAACCTGCCAGCCAAAACTTCCGAGTGCAACAAAGGCGCGAACTGTCGGAGCAATCAATTGAAGTTCGTTTTCGAAGAATAGTGCACATGTATCGCGCTCTTCGGTCGTGGGTTTATTTTCTGGAGGCGCACAACGTACCGCCATTGAAATACGCGTATCTCGTAACTCTTGACCATCATCTCGTGAAGTAGAAGTTGGAATCTTTGCGATCCCTATTCGGTGCAGGGATCCATAGAGCCAATCACCCGATGAATCGCCTGTGAAGATACGTCCCGTGCGATTGGCTCCGTGGGCTCCAGGTGCAAGCCCGACAATCAGCATCTTGGGCTTGGTAGAACCAAAGCCAGTTACTGGTTTTCCCCAATACTTTTCGTTCTCGTATGACTTTCGCTTTACGACTGCTACTTCTTCACGCCACTCAACTAAACGTGGACATTGTCGGCATTGAACAATCGCCTTATCAAGAAGTTCAATCGACTTATACAAGTGACCAAGCCATTCCATCGAGAATGTCAGATTCAGAGGCAACGAATTCAGCGGCGCCAGTTGCCAACATGATGCGAGATAAAACGAGTGATCCAGCGCCAATAACATCGACGCGCCCTGGGTGCATGTAGCCCAGTGCTTCTCGATCTTCGCGCTTCATACTTAAGAACATCTTTGAGATTGCATGCACTTTCTCGGCGCTAATGCGCGAAAGGTGAATTGCATAACGATCATATTCAGGAAGTTCTAAACCCGCAGCAGCAACTGTGGTTGCTGTTCCTGCCACTGCAATAAGTGTCTTTGCTTCAGTAATCGGAACAATTTTTCCTGCCTGCTTGATTGCTTCATCAATATCTTCAATGGCAGCTGCGATCTGTCCAGGATCTGCATCTCCGCCAGTGAAGTGACGCTCTGACATACGTACGCATCCAATATTCATACTCTTAGCGAATTCAACGCGATCTGTGCCAAATACAAATTCAGTTGAACCACCACCGATATCAATGACAAGAAAGGGCCCATCGGCCTTATTGAAATCCTTTGTAGCTCCTTGGAAAGAGAGGGCAGCTTCAACTTCACCGGGAATTACTTCAGGCTCAATTCCTAAACGTTCTTTTACGCCATTGATAAATAAGTTGCGATTTGTTGCGTCTCGAGTTGCACTTGTTGCACAGAAGCGAATCTTCTCTACGCCCCGTTTTGCAATTTCTAGCGCATATTTATCAACTGCTGCAAGAGTTCGAGCGATAGCATCGGGATGGAATTGACCAGTTTTATCAACGCCTTGACCTAGACGAACCACTTCCATATCTCGGACGATCTCGCGGAAGTTACTATCGTCAACATCTGCGATCAGAAGGCGAATTGAATTGGTGCCGCAATCAATCGCTGCTACTCGCATGACATGTGCTTCCACCACTCAGGGAGTTCGGCTAGCGCTTCATCGCCCAGTGGATTAACACCAGGTCCAGCAGAGAGTGAATGTGCAATGAGCGAATGGAGGCACTTAACGCGATTAGGCATGCCGCCTGCAGAGATATTTTCTACTTCAGGTACATCAATTTTGAGGGCAGAACGAGCTGCAATGTAATCATCGTGCGCTGCTGCATATGCGCCGGCAAGTTCAGCATCGGTCTCAAGGCGCTTTGTCATTGATTCCATCATGCCGGTGGTCTCTAAAGTGGAGATTGCAGCAGTTAGGCGAGGACAAGTTGCATAGTAAAAAGTTGGAAAAGGTTCGCCATTAGAAAGACGTGGTGGAGTTTCTACTACTGCTGGTTTGCCGCAAGGGCAGCGATATGAAATTGCATGTACATCCCGAGGAGTGCGACCTAATTGGTTTTCAATAACTTTGAGGTCGTCTTCTGTTGCCGTACGGTCGCTATTCATGCCTTACCTGCCTCAGTAATAGAAGCAATCATGCGGGTGTACCAAGGCTGACCTTCGGGCAGATTAGATACAACATCATTTTGCGTTGTTGCATCACTGTTATTTCCATCGGTACCGGTAACGATGTATTGACGTTCGCCCGGCATCACAAAGTGCAAACGTTCGCGTGCTTGAGATTTCACGTAATTAGGATCTTGCCAGAGCGTTAATTCTTTACGAGCCGCCGCTAGCGCGGAATAATCGCTCTTCAGTTGCGATTGAAGTGCACTGATCTGTGCGCGCTGTACAAAGTAATTCTTAATTGGAGGAGCTAGGAAAAGCGCCAACATAAAGAAGATCGCAGCTAGTGCGAATGCGCGACCAGATCCTTGGTGGCGATTGAAGTTGAGATTACGCGAACGGTAACTCTTTCTTCGCTTTCCACCAGAGGATCTGCGCGCCATTCAAAGTTCCTTAATTACCCTTTAAAACGTGGGAATGCCTGGCGGCCTGCATAGACAGCGCCGTCAGAGAGTTCTTCTTCAATACGAAGAAGTTGGTTGTACTTAGCAACGCGCTCGGTACGTGATGGTGCACCAGTCTTAATCTGCCCACAATTTGTAGCAACAGCTAAGTCAGCAATTGTGGTGTCTTCTGTTTCACCTGAACGGTGAGACATCATGCTGCGGTAATTAGCGCGGTGTGCAAGATCAACAGCATCAAGAGTTTCAGTCAAAGTACCGATCTGGTTTACCTTAACGAGAAGAGCGTTTGCAGTATCAGTTTCGATTCCCTTTGCAAGACGCACTGGGTTTGTCACGAATAAGTCATCGCCCACGATCTGAATCTTTGAGCCAAGGGAAGAAGTCATTGACTTCCAGCCAGCCCAATCTTCTTCGTTGAGGGGATCTTCGATTGAGACGATTGGGTAAGCGCTTACGAGTTCTGAGTAGTACGCAATCATTTCATCTGATGAGCGAAGTGAACCTTCGAACTTGTACTTACCGTTGTCATGGAATTCTGTTGCAGCAACGTCCATCGCAAGTGCGATTTCAGAACCTGGCTTGAAGCCAGCTGCTGTAATTGCCTCGATAATCAAATCGAGTGCTGCGCGGTTGCTATCGAGGTTTGGTGCGAATCCGCCTTCGTCGCCCACTGATGTTGCAAGACCGCGCTTCTTGAGTACTGCCTTGAGTGCGTGATAAATCTCAGCGCCCCAGCGAAGTGATTCGCGGAAAGTTTCAGCACCGATTGGAGCAATCATAAATTCCTGAATATCAACGTTGGTATCAGCATGTGCGCCACCGTTGAGAATATTCATCATTGGGACTGGAAGCACGTGTGCGTTTGGTCCACCGACATAACGGAAAAGTGAAAGATCTGATGAATCAGCAGATGCCTTAGCAACTGCGAGTGAGACGCCGAGGATTGCATTCGCACCAAGACGAGACTTATTTGGTGTGCCATCAAGTTCAATCATCTCTGAGTCAATCAGGCGCTGATCTTGTGAGTCATAACCTTCGATAGCTGGTGCGATCTCATCATTAACGAATGCAATTGCCTTTTGAACGCCCTTCCCAAGGTAACGGCCCTTATCGCCATCGCGAAGTTCAGATGCTTCGAATGCACCAGTAGATGCACCACTTGGAACTGCAGCTCGTGCCTGTGTTCCATCTTCGAGCTGTACTTCAACTTCTACAGTTGGATTTCCGCGCGAATCAAGAATTTCACGAGCGTAGATTGCATCGATAATTGCCATGAGGTGTCTCCTAAAATCAAAGAATTGTTTCAGCAACGCTCAGCTCTGAACGGCAGGGTGCAATCCTACCGTGATGCTAGCCCTGCTTTTCTGCCGCTTGAATCTGGCGAATCATCTCTCTGGCCTGAGCACGTAAGGCGTTTTCTGGGTCGATCTCGTTTTCATGGGCCCAAGCAATGACTGAAGCGAGAGCTTCGCCAACGCTCTTCTCGGTCGCCTTCTCTGGTGAGAATTCATCAACTTTCAGATCGACATTGTATTTTTCAGCGCGATACAGAATTTTTGCAACGAGTGGCAGAGCTGGTTGTGACATTGCGATTCCTTCAATCGCCGATGTACGCCCTTTCTCGCGAGCCTTGATTGCTTCCCAATTTTCAATGATTTCTTCAGTGCCGCTCACTTCGAGATTTTCAAAAACGTGTGGGTGGCGGCTGATTAATTTGTCGGCGATAGCGCGTGCAACATCTTCGATTGAAAATGGATCTGTCGGATGGTCTTGGGCAATACGCGAATGAAAATACACTTGTAAAAGAACGTCGCCGAGCTCTTCACGCATTCCTGCTCGATCATCGGTCTCAATCGCATCGATAAATTCGTATGACTCTTCGAGTAAATATTTGATGAGTGATTCGTGTGTCTGTTCGGCATCCCATGCACATCCTCCGGGAGAGCGGAGGCGATCCATTACTTCAACGAGGCGTTGAAGTTCAGATTGAGCCATGAGCTAATTCGTTACTTGCTTGAAGGAACGACTGCAGATCCCGCAGAATCTGTCGCAACGATTTCAGCTGTTGTTTGATCCCATGTTCCGTAACGTGGGTTAACTGTAATCTTCAATTCTTTCGCCTTCGCAGTGACTAGCTGTGTCACACGCGCAGATACATCGGCATCAGCGATTCCGGATGCTTTGAGCGCTGCCTGCAACTTATTTGAAACGATAATTGCGCGAACATAACGATCAAAATTCGATGGTGCGATTTCAGCGGCAACAAGGTTCTTTGAAAGCGCTGCTGCCCCACCGCTCTGTGTAATCAAATCCGATTTTGCTTTTGCAATTTCTGTTGCAGAGACTTCGAGCTTTAATTCCTTGGCGATCTCATCGAAGATAGTTGTGATGATGGTGAAGCGAAGCTGGCTGCGATTGAGCGCGGAACCAGTCTGAATCTGCATTCCAGTTGTATCTACCTTCGCACGTTCTGCCAGCACTTCATCAACGGTTGCTTGCGCTGCTGCCTGAGAAATCGTTGTCTTCCCAATTGTGGCTGCGCTATCAATCTGTCCGCATGCCGTGAGCGCCAAAAGTGAGAGGGCTCCCAAAAGTGCAACAATCTTCTTCACGTGGTGCTCGCTTTCGTTAATTCATCGAGGGACTTTGCCGCCCACTCCAGAAGAGAAGTATCCCCTATGACCGCAGATCCTTGTGCAGTCGGAGTCCATGCTGCCGCACGGGGAATAGTGATCATCACAGTATTTGTCGCAGTTTTATAGAGAGATCCTGGGAATAGACGATTGAGGCGCAGCTGCTTGGACTCAGGTAGAGCCAATGGAGAAATACGTAAGTACTTTCCAGCTGCGACGACTTCAGTGACTCCAAGAGATTTTGCAAAGGCGCGCAGTTGGGCAACCTTGAGCAGAGAGATGGCTTCTGCTGGAAGCTCACCGAATCTATCGATTAACTCCTCACGTATTGATTCGACATCTTCGATATTGCGAACATCCGCAAGTCGACGATAGATATCTAACCTGAGTCTTTCGCCAGGTACATATGTTTCAGATAGGTGCGCGTTGACTGGTAACTCAATTTTGCACTCGTGATTTTTCTCTTCAGTTTCAATGATGCCGGTCTTGTAATCATTGACTGCTTCACCGACCATGCGCATATAAAGATCAAAACCAACATCTGCAATATGTCCTGATTGTTCACCGCCTAAGAGATTTCCCGCGCCTCGGATTTCCAAATCTTTCAGCGCGACTCGCATTCCAGAACCTAAATCTGTATTTGTTGCAATGGTCTTTAAGCGATCTAGTGCAATCTCACTCAGCGGTTGATCTTGTGGATATAGGAAGTATGCATATGCTCGTTCACGTCCGCGTCCAACGCGACCGCGTAATTGATGCAGCTGCGATAGACCGAAGTTATCTGCGCGCTCAACAATGAGCGTATTGGCATTTGCGATATCTAATCCGCTTTCAACAATTGTTGTGCAGACAAGAACATCGAAATCGCGGTTCCAAAATGCCAAAATTACATCTTCTAGTTGACCTTCCGACATTTGACCGTGGGCGATTCGAATTCGTGCTTCGGGAACAAGCTCCTGAATCTTTGAGGCGGCACGATCAATCGATTCGACTCGATTATGGATATAGAAAATTTGCCCATCGCGTAGAAGTTCGCGGTGAATTGCAGCCTTAATCTGAGCATCTTCAGCTGGTCCCACGTAGGTCAAAATTGGATGACGTTCTTCAGGTGGAGTCGTAATCGTCGACATCTCGCGAATACCAGTGACAGCCATTTCAAGAGTGCGTGGAATAGGCGTTGCAGACATTGCCAGGACATCGACCGCGGTGCGCATCTTCTTGAGCGATTCCTTCTGTTCAACGCCAAATCGCTGTTCTTCATCGACAATCACGAGGCCTAGATCCTTAAATTGCACATCGTTCGAAAGTAATCGATGTGTTCCCACAACAACATCAACCGCGCCTGCCGCTAATTCATTAAGAATCTCTTTGCTCTCTTTCGCTGTATTAAAGCGAGAGAGACCGGCAACTTTGATTGGAAATCCTGAATACCGCTCAGCAAATGTCTTCGAATGCTGTTGCACAAGCAGAGTCGTGGGAACGAGTACTGCTACTTGCTTCCCATCTTGTACTGCTTTAAATGCAGCTCGAATTGCGATTTCCGTTTTTCCATAGCCGACATCTCCGCAGATGATTCGGTCCATCGGGTATGGTCGTTCCATATCGCGCTTTACATCATCAATTGTCGAAAGTTGATCTGGAGTTTCGATGTAAGAAAATGCATCTTCGAGTTCGCGCTGCCATGGAGTGTCAGGAGAGAACGCATATCCGGGTGCGCTAGTCCGCGCTGCATATAAACGAATGAGTTCGCCAGCAATCTGTCGGACTGCCTTACGGGCACGACCTTTAGCTTTCTGCCATTCACCGCTTCCAATGCGGTGAACAGTAGGAGTTTCGCCACCTACATATTTACTGACTTGCTCCAAAGTGTCGGTGGGAACAAAGATGCGATCACCGGGTTGACCACGTTTTGCAGGCGCATATTCAATGACTAAATATTCTCGAGTTACTCCGCCCACAGTTCGCTGAATAAGTTCGACGTAGCGACCGATTCCATGTTGTTCATGAACCACAAAATCACCGGCTCGAAGTTCAAGAGGATCAATTGCTTGTTTACGCTTAGACGGCATACGTGCGCCATCTTTGGTACTTGTCTTACTGCCAGATAAATCGCGCTCGGTAACAAAGAGAATTTCTGCGTGGTCGCTCTTAAAACCATAGCCGAGCGAAGATTGGGTAACGTGGATTGAACCCTTGGTTGGCTGTGCGCTTAATGCATTGACCATCTGTACTGGTAAATCTGCATCTCGGAAAATGCCCGCATATCGCTCAGCCATTCCATGACCGGAAGTAGAAAAAATCACAGCTTGATGGACCTCTAAACCAGTGCGCAGTAATTCGCAGAGCGCTTCAACATTTCCACGCATTGGATCAATTGCAGAAATATCTAGAAAGTGGGCATCTTTATCGAGGTCGCTACCAAATGCATTAAGAGCGCGAATCGGGAGAGAGAGCCGCGCAATTTCATCTTGCAGCTCTTTCCAATCAAAGTAGGTAACTTGTTCTACTGGCAGCGGTGCAGCTCCACCAATCGCTGCATTTGACCATGACGCTTCGAGAAATTCTTGGTTTGTTTCAATTAAATCTGCAGTTCGCGATCGAATACGTTCGTCATCGATAAAGATTACTTCTGTGCCATGGGGCATGCGCTCGGCAATAGTTTCAAAGCTATCTGTAAGCAATGGAATAAGCGATTCCATTCCATCGACAATTGTTCCTTGGGCAATCTTGTCCAAGATCTCAAGAGCACTTGGATATTGCTCTTTGAGCGCCTCAGCGCGCATCCGAATTTCGTCGGTGAGTAATAATTCACGGCACGGAAGAATCGCAACTTTCCCAACGACAGCTTCCATGGTTCGCTGATCTGCAACTTCAAAGAAGCGCATCTCTTCGATTTCGTCACCAAAGAAATCAATTCGGATTGGATGAATTGCCAGCGGTAGAAAAACATCGACGATTCCGCCTCGTACTGCGAACTCGCCTCTCTTTTCAACCAGATCTGTTCGAGTAAATGAAAGTTCAGTGAGGTGGTTGATTAATTCGGTTAGCCCAATCTCCTGGCCAATCTCAAGAGTCCACAACGGGCTTTTCGCAAGGGATGCAATAAAACGATGAATGACTGCACGAACTGGTGCAACAACGATGGGATTAACCAGATTCTCCGTCAATGAATGCAACGTTGAAAGTCGACGTGCAACTGTGTCGCTGCGTGGACTCAAACGTTCATGAGGAAGTGTCTCCCATGCAGGAAATTCAAAAACTAAAGGATGCAAGCTTCGAAGATACTCAGTGAGATCTTCTGCGCCTCGGCTAGAGCTCGTGACGACAAGTACTGGCTTCTTTTCGGCAATCAGGGAGATCAAGAATGGATAGCTTGAAGATGGCGCTATTATTTTTGCTGAGTCATCGAGAGCAGATTGAATTTCGGTATCACTATGTAATACCGAGAGAATTCCTCTCATCTCATTGCCCCCAAACGCCTTTTGGCCCCACTTCCAGAAGAAGGGGGGCTAACAATTGCAGTCTATCGGGCTCTATCCATCTGTGATAATTCTCCAGTGACTGAGACCCCGCAGACGAAGAACATCGTTGCAACTGACGATGCCACCTTACGCAGCGATGTCCGACGTCTTGGCGATCTCCTGGGCCAATCACTTGTGCGACAAGAAGGTCAACAGCTGCTCGATTTAGTTGAAAGTGTTCGTAAAGGAGTCCGCGAAGGTGGCGGAGTAGAGATACTTGAAAAACTTTCAGTCGATGATGCAACTCAACTTGTACGCGCATTCAGTACTTACTTCCACTTAGCAAATGTTGCAGAGCAAGTTCACCGCTCTCGAGTTCTTGCTGAAGTTCGCAGCCATGGTGGATCGTGGCTTACTCGCGCAATCGATAAAATTGAAGATGCGATGAAGAATCCAGTTCCTGGACATGAAATTTCTCATGCTGACTTAACAAAGTGGATTAATGAATTAGATATTCGTCCAGTATTTACAGCACATCCAACTGAAGCAGCGCGTCGTTCAATTCTCTACAAACTTGGAGAAATTGCTTCGCTGCTTGATACTCCAAAGGGTGTTGTGCAGGAAGAGCGTCTGGCTGAAACAGTAGATCTCTTATGGCAGACAGATGAACTTCGACTGACTCGTCCAGAACCACTTGATGAAGCAATCAACGCGCTCTATTACTTGGATGATCTGGCAACCAACACTGTTCCGGAAGTTCTTAACGATTTTGCGCGCGAACTCAAGCGCCTCGATATCAACCTTCCTGTCACAGCTCGTCCATTGACATTTGGTACCTGGATTGGTGGAGACCGCGACGGCAACCCCAACATCACACCAGAAATCACTGAAGATGCTGTGGTTCTTCAGGTAGGACATGCAATTCGTACAACTATCGCTGCGATAAATCACCTGCGTCAGATGCTCTCTGTATCAACTCGCATTGCTGGCGCTACCCCAGAACTCAGTGCATCTGTTGAAAAGGATTTGAAGAACCTTCCTGAATTCGAAGGTCGCTTCCTGCGCCTCAATGCACAAGAGCCATACCGCCTGAAGG
>Ga0007791_10000360_pt1 | contig 14044 bp, 11 predicted proteins | sample CryBogmetaGMA05M_FD_60368 | JGI IMG/M metagenome (GOLD analysis project Ga0007791, IMG submission 60368) | Freshwater microbial communities from Crystal Bog, Wisconsin, USA - MA0.5M | ecosystem: Environmental > Aquatic > Freshwater > Lake | place: Crystal Bog, Wisconsin, USA | collected 2009-07-06 | reverse complement strand
GCGAGGTCGGTGGTGGCGCGTCGTTGCCCGCGGCGCTCGTCGACCATGGTGGCAAGTGCTACATCGGTTTCCGCGGCGTGGGCGATGAGAACCGGTTTCACCGCATCGGCGATCTGGGTCAGGCTCCACCTGTCCGGATTCGCCTCGACGCCGAGGGACGTCAGGGTCGGCGCGCTGCATACCTGACGGAAGATCGAGTAGATCGGCTCGGTGGCGATCAGAATCAGCGGACGTTCATCGCCGCGGAGTAGCGGCATCAGAGCGTCGTCGACCAGTCGCGCGAACTGGCGGATCCGCACCCGCTTGCCCTCTGAACCCACTAGCCGGCCGGACGGGGACCGGTCCTTCAGTGAGGACTTGCCGGCCGCACTGGCGGCATCGGAGGGCATGCCTGCCACCTTCACCTCCTTGGGTGGCAGATCCGCCGCGACGTCGACCAGTCGGACCTCGCCCTCTGACAGACACAACACGTGTGCATCCTGAGCGGCAGTGGCCGCGATCAGTTGGATCAGGTTGGCTTTGTCGTCGACGTGAACCTGGGCGTTCGGCCGGTGCGGCAACCGGAACGTCCACTGGCCGTCGGGTGTGGTGATCACGCCGAGACCGTGCGACTGGTGCGCCCAGAAGTCTTCGTCGTCCACCAGGTCGAGCAACTGCACCTCGATGTATTCATCGTCGCCGCGGGGTAGTTCAGGTCGCTGGCGAACCTCGATCATCGCCTCCTTGACGAGGTTGTGCAGAGCCATCGCCTCGGCGGCGCCGTCCTGACTGATCGGCGTCGTCGGCATGTAGATGGTCACCACCGCGGGCGCGTTGATGGCGGCCAGTAGCCGCAGTTCGCTCTCGCTGGGAATATCCAGATGCCACATGCCCGCCCACATCCATTTCGCCTCGGGGTCCAAACGCCACGAACAGTACGGGACGCCGGTTGCGGACGGCCCGGTTAGGGTTCCGAAGTGTCCGTCGCCCACATGCTCGTCATCGTCCTTGCCGGGGTCGGGGCGGGCGCGATCAACTCGCTGGTGGGCTCCGGCACGCTGATCACCTTTCCGACGCTCATTGCCCTGGGCTTTCCCCCCGTGACGGCGACGATGTCGAATGCCGTCGGACTCGTGGCCGGTGGCGTCTCGAGCACCCTGGGTTACCGGGCCGAGTTGAGCGGGCAGTGGCATCGGCTGCGCTGGCAGATCCCCGCATCGGTGAGCGGCGCACTGATCGGTTCATTCCTCCTGCTGCACCTGCCGGAGAAGGTCTTCACCCAGATTGTGCCGGTGCTGATGATCCTGGCTCTGATGCTGGTGATCGCCGGTCCCCGGATCCAGGCCTATGCGCGACGACGGGCCGAGGCGGCCGGACGATCGGCTGAGCACGTACCGCCGTTGCGAATGGCGGCGCTGGTGTTGGGGACCTTCGCGGTGGGGGTTTACGGCGGGTATTTCACTGCGGCACAGGGCATCCTGCTGATGGGCGTGATGGGTGCGCTGCTGCCCGAGGATGTGCAGCGGATGAACGCGGCCAAGAATCTGCTATCGCTACTGGTCAATATCGTTGCGGCGATCAGCTACACGCTGGTGGCCTTCGACCGGATCAGCTGGCTGGCCGCCGGGCTGATCGCGGCGGGCTCGTTGGTCGGGGGGTGGCTGGGTTCGCGGTACGGTCGGCGGCTTTCGCCCACTGCGCTGCGTGCGGCGATCGTGGTGGTGGGGTTGATCGGTCTTTTCCGGCTTGTGATGGTGTGAGGTCGTCGTCCGGTGGATTCGGGCAGTCGTCGCGCGCTGCGGTAGGCTCAGGCCCTGCTGCCGACGATCTCGGCAGCGCCGCGGGCTGTGGCGCAGCTTGGTAGCGCACTTGACTGGGGGTCAAGTGGTCGCAGGTTCAAATCCTGTCAGCCCGACGTTTGAAAACCGGCTCTGATCAGCGGTTTTCTCGATCGCCTTCAGTCGCGGCTCGCTGGCTGAATCGGCCCTAGGACCAATGGGGCCGAAGTTGCAGCCATGGCAGTCCGGAACGGGCGTTCAGGATCCTGTCGCCGAGATCGACCGGCGCAGTCCCGTCGTCACGCGGCCCGCAGCGATTCACTCCCGCATTCTTTGTCGCGAGCTGTAGCTGCGGTTGTCGCGATCAATCAATACTCGATGCCGCCGCGATGGGCGCTGGCCACCTCTGTCGCCCAGTACGTCACAATGATCGCCGCGCCCGCGCGACGGATCGACAGCAGGCACTCATGGATGGCCGCCTCGCGGACCAGCGCACCCTGGGCGGCGGCCGCCTCGACCATGATGTACTCCCCGGAAACCTGATACGCCGCCACCGGGATATGGGTATGTCTGGTAACGGCGGTGATCACGTCAAGGTAGGGCAGGGCCGGCTTGACCATCACGATGTCGGCGCCCTCGTCGACATCCAACAGCACCTCGCGGACGGCCTCCCTGCCATTGCCGGGGTACTGCTGGTAGGTATTACGGTCGCCGACGAGTGAGGACTCCACCGCATCGCGGAAAGGACCGTAGAAGCTGGAGGCGAACTTAGCGGCGTAGGCCATGATCGCCACCGACTGATGCCCGGCGGCGTCGAGCGCATCACGGATGGCGCCAACCTGGCCATCCATCATGCCGCTGGGTGCGACCATCTGCGCGCCGGCATCTGCCTGCGCCACAGCGACTTCAGCGAACCGGACGATGCTCCTGTCGTTGTCGACGTCGCCGTCAGGTCCCAGGACGCCACTGTGGCCGTGAGTGGTGTACTCGTCGAGATTGATATCGCCGATTACGACGATCGTGTCTCCCACCTCGCCGACGACGGCGCGCAGGGCGCGCTGCATGATCCCGTCCGGATCCGATGCCTCCGAGCCGGTTTCGTTCTTCTCCGACGGGATGCCGAACAGCATCACGCCGCCGACGCCCGCGGCGGCTGCTGCAGCAGCGGCGCGGGCGGCTGAGTCCAGGCAGTGTTGGAACTGGCCCGGCATCGAGGCGATCTCCCGCGGCCGGTCGATGCCGTCGCGGACGAATATCGGCTGGACAAGCCCCGAGGTCGTCAGACTCACCTCTGCGGTCAATCGGCGCAGGGCGGCGGTGCGCCGCAGCCGCCGAGGCCGGTGGTGTAACGGGCTCATGGGCCGGAGCCCTGCTCGATCGGGCCGGAGCCCTGCTCGATCTCGGTGGTGGCGAACACGGACTCGATGTGCTCGGTGACGTCACGGTCGGGACGGGCATACCAGAAGCCCGTCGTGGGTCGCGCGACGCATCCCAGGGCCCGCAGCCGGACTTCGTTCTCGGCGGACTTCAAAAGAAGCCCGAGGGGGTCAAGTACCGGTAGTCCGGCCAGCGTGCGGATGTTGTAGTGCCACAACACCTCTGCGGGCAGGCCCTCGGCGGGAATGATGACCTGGGCGCCGGCAGCAGCAGCCTGCGCGGCGGCAGCGCCGAACTCGTCGATGAACTGCTCGGGCTTGCCGACTATTGCCGCGACGACCGCCTCCTTACCCCCGGGTATCACCGAGTAGTTCGCCAGCAGGTGATCGGTGCGGTAGCGCCGGACGTTCTCAACGATCGGTTCACGTAGTCCACTCGCGAATCCGATGATGCCGAAGCGGATCTCGTCGCGTGCGCAGTAGCCGAACACGGTATTGCCGTAGCCGAGAGTGGGTATGGTCGCCAGGGTGCGCGCGGCTGGCAGGCCGGGGTCCTGTCCGGCTGCGATCACCCAGGCATCGAAACCGTCGCGCTCGGCCTGGACGGCCGTCTGGGCGAAATAGTGGTTGAAGTGCACGGCGACGGCGCCGTAGGTCACGTACTGGTAGGGGACGTCGGTCTGGTAGGTCAACCGGGGCAGCGTGCGGGTTACCACCTCGGTTGCGGGGTCGACGACGGTTGCGATATGCGAGCGGTACCAGTCGTCGAGTTCCGGCAGTCGATCCTCGATGACATGTTTCTGAAGCCAGATCCTCACGATGTCCTCACTGCTGCCAGCGGTGTGTCCAGAAGGGAGGCCTCGATCAGGAATTGGCGTGCCGCAGCGGAATCCGCGGACAGCTGGTCTAGATCGGCCAGGTGTCCGTTCAGCGAATCACGATCGGGGTCCTGCAGACCTTGCACCCTCCGCTCGCCGCGCGGAATGACTTCCCTTAACAGGTAGTTGCGACGCGAGGCGGCGAGCAATTCCAACGCGGACCGGCCGACCCGTCCGTGCAGCCAGTCGGCGACCACCGGCATCAGGGCGAAGGCGTCATGGATGCCGGAGTTCATGTTGAGCCCACCCGCGGTGGAGGTGACGTGTGCGGCGTCCCCGAGGATCAGCACGGGTCCGCGTTCGCAGAGATAGGACTGCGCCACGCCGCGCTGCAGGCGGTAGCTGTCGATCCGGACGATATCGAGGTCATCGATGGACCAGGGTGTCGCGTTGGCCACTGCCTCCCGCAGGCGACTTTTGTCGTCCTGCTGGTTCCGGGTCCGGACGATCAGCCGGGTGTCGGTCCTCATTCGCAGGGCGCTGACACCGTCGCCACGGCCACGGAAATAGCATAGCCCGGAGAGCGGACGCTCCGGCTGGTTCGTCGGTATCGCTGTAGCCAGATCCATGGTTGCGTAGGCGCGAATGGCACCGGTCGGATAGGCGGCCACCGGAAATGGGATTGCCGACAGCGAGCGGACAGCGGAGTGCGCACCGTCGCAGCCGACGACCGCGTCGGCAGTGATCGTGTGGTGTCGACCGTCGGCGCTGGACACTGTCACCTCCGGTCGACTCGGATCAAGGCCGACCGCGGTAAGGCCGAATCGGACGGTGATCCGGGACTCGGAAGCAAGAAGCACGGCGAGTCGATCGAGCAGGGACTGTTGGTCGAGATGCAGTCGGAACGGGTGCCCGGTAATGCCTTCGAGCAGTCGATAGTCAACCTCGGCCAGGACGGCACCGCGGTTGTCTCGCCACTGGACCGAGGTCACCCGGACCGCGTCGGGGTGTGCCGCTAGGTCGACCCCCATCGTCGCGAGAAGGTCGAGAGTCGAGGGATGAAATGTCGAGGCGTGCGATTCGGTGGTGAGCGTGGCGTTCCGGTCGACTAGCGTCACAGAAATCCCCTGCCGGGCGAGGAGCAGGGCGGACAGGACACCAACAGGTCCCGCGCCGATTACTGCCACATGCGGGGTCAAATGAGCCTGGCCAGAGGTTGTATGTTCCGGTGACGGTCGGACGACAATACGAGTTTACTGGGCCGAGGGGTGCCGGGGAGGACTATTCATGACGGCCTATGTGTACGGCACGGACTTCGAGGACTATCCGGAGTTGGCCTGGCTTGCCGAGGACTGCGTACGGGTCGGGGTGGTCGTGCCGCCGTCGAACCCGGTCGTTGAGCCTGAGGTCGACGCTCTCGTGGGTGATGACGTCAGGATCTACAGCTCGCGGCTGCCCAGATACACCGGTCTCACGCTCGAGGAGCGAAACCGCCTCTACGTCCCGGCCTACGCCGAGGCTCTCGACGGCCTCTTCGGATTGGATCTGGAGTGCGCCCTGGTGGCGATGACCGGACCCAACTATCAGCATGGCCTCGACGGTGACCGCGACCTGTGTGCCGACCTCAGCGCTGATTTCGAGGCGCCGGTTCGGACCGCGAGCCTGGCTATCTACGACGCCCTCACGGCAATGGGCATCAATCGCATCCATCTGATGTCGCCCTATCCGGACTGGCTCACCGAGGAAACTGTGGGGTACTGGTCGGGAGCCGGGATCAACGTCGTCGCGGTCGAACATCTGCTGGGGGAGGGCGAGCAGTTCAGTGCCTATGAAACGAGACCCGATGAGGTCGTCGCGCACCTGCGGGAACTGGATCCCGAACCGGGCGCCGCGGTCCTGCTCTCCGGTACCGGTCTGGTCAGCATCGCCAGCATCTACCGCGCCGGCTACGGTGCGCGCGTTCCGATTCTGTCGTCCAATCTCTGCGGCGCATGGTGGATCCTGCGGCAGTGCGGGGGCAGACCTGGAAGTGGTCTCTATCGCAGGGTCGCTTCGGGTCACTTGCCCGGCTAGTCGGGGGGCTGATACGGGGCCGTCGGGCCCGGGCTGTGAAGAAGGGCCCGGTCAGCTGTGCGCCACTGCCGACAGATACTCCATCGCCTTGTCAGACCAGAAGTTCTTGTCGTTGGTGCCCCCGGCGGGTGTCACCGATCCGCGGGTCGAGATGCCCAGGCCGGCGCCGAACAGCACCGACAACGCCCCGGAGTCGGCGGCCAGGGTCATGTGCTCACCCCAGGTGATCGTGCTGCCCGAGACCGTCACGCCCGGATCGTTCGCCTGGTTGGCACCGAAGTGGGTCAATCGGCCGCCCGACGCGGTGAAGGTGTCGCCGAAGAAGAAACTGGTGGCGGAGTCCTCGAAGTTGGCGACGCTGTTGGTCAGATCGCGTCCGCTCAGCGTGGTCGATCCGTTGATGTGGCCCTGCGGGATCTGCCACAGCATCACCTTGGTGCCGTCCAGGGCGGTCGAGAGTGTCTTGACCAGCAACAGGTAGTTGTTCCATTGATCGGCGTTGAAGAACCACTTCGCCATGTTGGGGTCGGACTTGGCGGCGTTCTGCACCGCGGTGAACACCGCGCGGACATCCGGTGCCTCGTATTGGTAGTTCCCGTTGTACTTCTCATAGAACGTCTTGAAGTCCGCCTTCGTCAGGCCGAAGTACTTCTGAATGTCGGCCTCGGTCGCGGTCGCGAGATAGGTGTACGCACCGCCGAGGAATACCTGCATGTCCCCGAGTGCAGCGGTCTGGCCGCCGTTGAAAATGTCGGGGTCGAACGTATAGGCACCGTCCACGCCGTACTTGTCGATGGCCAGGAACGGGGCCCGGGCGGGGTTGCCCGTCCAGGACGTCACGCCGACCTTCTTCAGGAAAGCCCCAAGCTGGGCCGCCTGATCAGTGATGTAGGGGCGACCCTGGTCCCACCCGATGGGCGTGCCCCAATCCCTCTGCCACGGATAGGTCGTCGTGTCGGTCACGTGCATCATGCCCAGGGAATAGATCCGCTGATCAGGAACCGCCCAGATGTTGGTCTTCCAGCCCAGGCGTAGGTTTGGCATCTTGCTGGCCGTGTAGTAATTGATCGCCTGGACCATCCCGGCGACAGTCTCTGGGAAGACGGGATCGGTTCCGCGAGTGAGCAATCCGGCGTCGTACATGGCCGAGACCTTGGCGGTGTTGAGTGTGCGGTCGTTGACGTTAGGAACGAATGTCGATGCCTGGAAGCTCGGCACATTCGCGGCCATGTAGCCCAAGAAGTCCGGCTCAACGACAACCTGTACCGGAACGCCGACGCGATTCATGGCCGTGAAGTCGGCAGCCAGTTTGGTGAAGTACCGCTGCATATAGCCGGTGAACATATTCGGGTCCTTCTGACCCGAGCCGGTTAAGTTGAAGTCGTTGATCGCCTGATAGGCAGAGTCCCAGCCCTCGGTGATCCCGGTACTGCCGGCGGCGTTGTTGACGGCCTGAATGTTGTAGAACACCACCACCGGAACCAGTCCGTGCCGCACGGCCTGGGTGAGCAGGCCGCGCAGGTTGCCGTCGGCGTAGTCCGCCCCGCCCTGGTCGTAAATGTAGAGGTAGTCGATCGGCGCCACCCCGTCCCGGAAGTTGACATCCCGCAGGAATGCGTCGCCCGCGGCGTTGGGCGCGGTTATCGAGCCGACGGGGAGATAACCGGTGACGGTGTCGGGCACGATGTGGGTGACCGGGTCGGCGATGTACAGGCCCACGTAGCGCGCCGTCGTTCCATCCTGGGACTTGACCGCGAGCCCGAGGAAGCCGGGCGTCTTGGCAGTCACGGTGAGCTGGTTGCCGGACGTTGCGATGTCGACAAGTGTCGGTTTGTTGGCCAGCACCTTGTAGTCGATCGCTGGTCCGGGCAGGGTCAAGGTGAATGTTCGACCCGCATCGACCTTGATCGCGTCAGCGTTCTGTTGGGTCGGGTCGACCCGGACCGCCAACGAGGATGTCGGCGAATCCAGCTCGGGGAAGGTGAGTAATGGCGCGGCCGCAGGTAGGTTGTCGATAGCGGCTGTACCCGATGCGAGGACCGCGTTGCGCAACCGGCCCGTGCCCGGATAGACCACAAGGCGGAACGCCTCTTCCACCTCATCGACGGCGTCCGGGACGATGGCGATCGACACGTTCTGAGTGGTCTGGCCGGGGGCGAAGACGAGCACACCCGACACCGGAGTGTAGTCCGCTCCGGCGGTGGCCGTCCCGCCGGCGGTCGCGTAGCGGACCGTCACGGTGTCGGCGTAGGCGGTTCGCAACGTGACGGTGACAACGGCCCGTTGCGGATCCTCGGCGTCGCCTTCGGCCACCGTGGCATCGCTGACGGCGATTACCGGAATGGTCGGCACGTCCGGCAGCACGATTCGCCGCACCAACAGCAGTGCCCCGGAGAGGAAATCCCCAACGGGGCTTGCGGGCAGGCCGTTTCTGATCAGGTTGCTTATCGCGTCGAAGAACTCGACGAACCGGACTGCGACTGTGCCCGTGGCGCTGGCGAGGGCGGCTGCTGGTGGGTGGGCTGGTCGTGACGTCGCGATCGCTGATCGGACGCGGGGTTCGGCGGCCTCGGCGATCGTCGCCGAGCTAACGGGGGCGGCGAAAACCTCCGCAGGTGGCGACACCTCGGTGGTATCGCGTGCCGCGGTCAGGGATCTGGCCGCGTTGACCATCGGTTGCGGCGAGCTCATCGGCCTTCCGATCGCCGTGGCGCCCGGAATATCGGAGCCGCTGCGCCGGTCGCTTACGACCCTGGCGGCGGGGTCGGACTTCGTCGCCCGGACGGTCCTCGCCCCTCGCGGCGGGATGGCGACCCGCGATGGTTGTGGCCGCGGTGTTGCTGTTTCCCGGTTTGCGGACCCTGTATTTGCGGACCCTGTGGTGGCGGATTCGGAAGCGGACAGCCCGGGTGTTCCGTCGCTATCGGGGGTCTCGGCGACGGCAAGGCCCAGCGATTGTGGTCCGGCTAGGCCCAGCCCGAGCGCGAACGCAGCCGCCCCGGCCCGGACAACATACTTGGCCATGAATTTTCCCCCTACCCCCAGGGTTCGCCGGTTGGCGTTGAAAGGCGACTCTACCTCTGTACGCCGTAGGTCGGTGGCAGAGGAGGCGGAAGGCGCGTTTGTAGCGGGCGGGCAGCGTGATTGTGGCGGTGGTCGGTCGCTCAGATCCACCTATGAACTAGAGATATTGCGTAAAAAAGTCTTAGTCGCGACAATATATGTATGAAGGAGATGACGACGGTCGCATGTGCCGAGGTCCTCGGAGTCTCTGCACGACAGATTGCGCGGCTCGCACGGGCAGGTGAACTCACCGTCACCCGCATGGTCGGCGGGGCACTGCTACTCGACGGGACTTCGGTGCACCGCCTGGCCAAGCATGGTCGCCATAACGGCCGGCCGTGGACAGCGGCCACAGCGTGGGCTGCGCTTGCTTTGCTCTCCGGCGAGTCTGTTGATTGGCTGGACGCGGCGGCGAAATCCCGGCTGCGACATCGGCTGCGGGCCAGTAGCGCTTCTGAATTGTGTTGGACGACTCGCCGCCGCGCGACAGCGCATCGGATGCAGGGCTGGGGCAAGGACGAGGGACTGTTGCACTCAGGGGTCAGCGCGTTGCGCGACCCGGGCATGTCGGAACTGTTCGATCTCACAGCGGTCGAGCGAGGAGCCGACGGTTATGTGTGCGCCCGCATCTTCTCGGACGTAGTGAGAAAGCTGGGACTCGTCGATGACGTCGACGGTGATGTGACCGTGCGGGTAGTGCCTGACGATGCCGGATACGCCGTCGACCATTTGCTCACCGCGGCCGTTGCCGTCGACTTGGCTGAGTCGTTGGACACCCGGGAGTCCGCAGCCGGGCTGCGCGTCTTGGAGGACTTGCTCGACGCCTTCCGGTCCGACAAAACCCATCCGCGTCGGCGCGTAGCTCGGCAGTTGGTCTGATGACGTCGTCCCCCGACGGTAGGCCACTGCGGGAATTGACCGCGCCAACAGGTGGATGGCCACCGCCATGGCCGCAAGTTGTCGAGATCGTACAAGCCATTCCGCACAACCAGTGGACGCTTGTCGGGGGACTGATGGTGCAAATGCACGCGGCCTATGCCGGATTGCGGCCGACCCGTACTACCCGTGACGTCGACATGATCCTGCATATCGACTCTGGCGCAGCCACATTCGCCGGTGTCCAATATGAGTTGGAACGATTCGGATACGTGTTGCGTGAACCGGTCGGTGATGGTCCCATACACCGATTCGCTCGTGGATCTCGCGACACCGAGACGGTCGACGTCATGGTCGCGGACCACCTATCGCCGAAATAACATCCAAAGGCGTTGCGTCGGAAAGTATTCGCAGTTCCCGGCGGCACCTCAGCGCTGCGCAAGACGGTGAACTGTGAAGTGACGGCCGGCGAGGTCGTCGTCGTGCTCAGCATTCCCGACGTCCTCGGGGCATTAGTCCTCAAAGGCGCGGCATACCTGTAGGACTCTCGCGACCGGGATCGACACCTCGACGACGCGGCCGTGCTGGCTTGCGCAGTGACCGACCCGATTGGTGACCGTGCCCGGATGATGGGCAGCGACCGCCAGCGGATCGAGGCACTGTGGAAGGTTCTGCAGGACGTCGACCATAAGTCGTGGATAGCCACCGGAACGGATGCCCGCCGAGGCCTCGCGGCGCTTCGGGTGCTGGTGAGCGTTTGAAGTTCTCAGCAGTCTTTTGCGATAGTTCAGGCACCTGTTCACAACCCAACCCGCATCGGGGACCAACATGTCGGAACTGCTGGCACAATCGCTCTCCCTACCCTGCGGTGCCCGCTTGCCCAACCGCCTCGCCAAAGCCGCCATGACCGAAGGCCTGGCTGACCCGGCCGGAATACCGACTGCGGAACTGGACAGGCTGTACGGGTTGTGGAGCGACGGCGGCGCGGGACTGCTGTTATCCGGCAATATCATTGTCGACGGCGACCATCTTGAGCGCCCGGGCAATGTGATTATCGATCGGGAGCCGGATGCCGCAATGCATGCGGCGCTGTCGCGCTGGGCTGCTGCCGCGACCCGTAATGGCAATCACTTCTGGGCGCAGATCAGCCATGCCGGGCGCCAGACACAGAAAATCATCAATCCCCATCCGAAAGCGCCCTCTGCGGTAAAAGTCGGCTTACCGGGTGGCCAGTTCGGTGAACCCGTTGCGCTCACAGTGGCGGAAATCGACGATATCGTTCAGCGCTTTGGGGTGTGCGCTGCAGCCGTTCAAGCGGCCGGATTCACCGGCGTACAGATTCACGCCGCCCACGGTTACCTGCTGTCGCAGTTTTTGAGTCCGCGCAGCAATGTGCGCACTGATCAGTTCGGTGGTGCACTCGCCAATCGCGCGCGAGCGTTACTGGACACCGTGCAGACGGTGCGGGCGGCGGTGGGACCTGACTTTCCGGTGGCGGTGAAACTCAACAGCGCCGACTTCCAGAAAGGCGGATTCGCCTTCGAAGACAGCCTGCAGGTGGCGCAGTGGCTGCAAGACGCGGGCGTCGACCTACTGGAAATCTCCGGCGGCACCTACGAGCAACCGAAGTTACTGGGCGTTGCGGGTATCGAGGAGGAGGAGCCGCAACATGTCGCACACTCCACTCAGATGCGCGAGGCGTACTTTGTGGATTTCGCACTCGCCATGCGGGAAAAAGTTTCTATCCCGTTGATGGTGACCGGAGGCTTCCGTCGGCTCGACGTGATGGAACAGGCCATCCGAAGCGGCGGTGCCGACCTGATTGGTGTGGGACGGCCGATGTGTGTGATGACCGATGCGCCCGCCCGAATCCTGCAGGGTCTGGCAGAGCTGCCGCGCTATGAGGCGCAACTGTCGCTGTTTCCAAGTTGGCTGTCGTTTCTCAACAGGATCACAACCGTGCGCACTTTCGCCACCTTTGGCGTGCAGTACTGGTACTACGCGCAGCTGGAGATGCTGGGGGCCAACGGCAGGGCGGCACCCGACATGACCGTGTTTGCAGCAACCCGCACAGTCCTTGCGCAACAACGGCGCTGGGTCGCAGCGCGTCGTCGGCTGTGATCAGACCGCCGTCGTCCGTCCCGGGCGAGGACCGCTACCGCGACTTCCCCGACGGCTTCTTCACCCGGTCTGACGAGGACGACGACGGTGGCTTCTACGGTCAGCCGCGACTGGTGCAGCACATTGACGACGGTGCCATCGCCGCGGTGCGCGACCTTTACGACGAGCTCGGCCTGTACGGCGAGGTGCTCGACCTGTGCAGCTCCTGGGTGTCGCACCTGGCCCGGACCCCGCAGCGGCTGGTCGTGCTCGGCATGAATGCCTTTGAGCTCGAGCAGAACCCGCAGGCGCACCACCGGGTGGTCCAGGACCTCAACCGCGAGCCCGCGCTGCCGTTCGCCGACGCCTGCTTCGACGGGGCGATGTGCACGGTGTCGGTGGACTACCTGGTCCGGCCACTCGAGGTGTTCGACGAGGTGGCCCGGGTGCTGCGGCCCGGCGCGCCGTTTGTGTGCACGTTCTCCAACCGGTGCTTCCCGACCAAGGCGATCCGGGGTTGGCTGGCCACCGACGACGAGCTCCATGTGCGGCTCGTGGCCGAGTACTTCCGCCGCTCGGCCGGCTGGGACCAGCCGCACATCGAACAGCGCCCGACGCCGGGTGACCCGCTCTTCGCCGTGTGGGCGCACCGCTCCCGGCTGCCGTGAGGCACGGCTTCAACGCCCGGCTGCAGAGCCTTGGTCGATGAAACGAAGGCCAGCGTCGATCGCGGGCCGGTGCCGCAAGATCCGGTAGTGAGCGAGGCGGCCAAGTCCGCGGGTCGAGAACAACGTCGCCCCCGGCCAGACCTCGGCGATCCGTTCGCTTGTCTCATGGGGACTATCGGGGTCGTCGGGGTCATGAATCAGCAGAAGCGGCAGTGGACCCTTGAGATTGCCAGCGACCCGGCAGATGTCGGTGGTGACCAGCGGAGTACCGAGTCGGCGGTCGAGACGGTGTTGCAGACCGGCGCGGATCCGCGGTCCGAACCCATGCCGCTCGGCGAAAAGATCCAGGTATGGACCGAAGTCGCCCATCGGTGCCAGAAACACCATGCGTTCGATAGCTGCACCGCGCACGGCCGCCAGCGCCGCCGCCTTCGCGCCCAGTGAATGGGCCACGACCGCTCGGGCCGGCCCATGCGCCTGCACGACGGCCCGCAGTGCCTCGGCGCATTCGACGACTGTGGTCCGGCCCGCCGCCAGGGCACCTGAGTCGGACTCATTGTGACCCGGTAAATCGAACGCGATGACCCGATATCCCTGGGCGGCAAGCGGTTTGACGAAGACAGCCAGGTGTGCGCGGCATCCGCCCCAGCCGTGCACAAGGTACACCGGCGGACCGTCCCCCCACGCTTCGCCTGCGATTCGATGCCCATCCCAGAATGCTTCGATGGGCTCGCCTGTGGCGACACCGGGCGGCATCCGCAAACTCATATCAACGGCCGGTGGCGTGCACCATAACTCGACGGCCCACCTCGACCCGATGGCAGGCGCAAAGCGCTCCAATACTGCGAATGCCCGGCAGACGCGTGGGGAAACCGGCGGCACGACGCCAGAGTCGGTCACGGCGCGTCATGCTTCCCGCGGAGAGCAGCACCTGACATGGCGGGCTCAATGCCCCCTGTTCCATGCCGTGTACGAGCCGATCGAACCGGTTCGTGGCCACTGGAGCCACGGCCACGGGTGCAGTGACACCACATCGAGGCGGGCGGCCCGTGACTTCCAGCCCGGGACGGGTGCGAACGTGGTGGCCAGTTGTCTGCCCTGGAGCACCGCGACCGGGTCGCCCCGCCACAGCTGCACCTCCCTGCGGGTCGAGAGATCGGCAACCGACTGGGCGAGGAAAACCAGCCGGTTCACCGAGAGCCGCAACCGGCGCAGCAGCGGCTCGTCGAACACAAACACGACGGGCAAGTCCGGATGCGCCGCAGCCGCCGGGTCGCGATCACCGAGACTCTCAGCGGTGATCCAGACGGCCT
>Ga0007791_10000359_pt1 | contig 14080 bp, 14 predicted proteins | sample CryBogmetaGMA05M_FD_60368 | JGI IMG/M metagenome (GOLD analysis project Ga0007791, IMG submission 60368) | Freshwater microbial communities from Crystal Bog, Wisconsin, USA - MA0.5M | ecosystem: Environmental > Aquatic > Freshwater > Lake | place: Crystal Bog, Wisconsin, USA | collected 2009-07-06 | reverse complement strand
GCTCTTCTGTTGATCCGGTGTCGCCATGGGCGTCGCCCTCAGTTTCGTCATCCTGATCTTCGTCATCAGGATAGAGGTCAGCCCACTTGTCCTCGTAAACCGGCTCTGAACCTGCTGGCTCCGGGTGACCAATCTCGCGCTCAAGAGCGGTTAGGTCGGTGTTCGGGCTAAAGTACTTTAGCTCGCGAGCCACCTTGGTGTGCTTTGCCTTTTGACGGCCACGGCCCATGCCGAGACCCCCTCTATTAGATTGGTCCACCAAACTGGGGTGGAACTGCGTAAGAAAACCTACGTTATTTTAGCAGGATTGGTGCGATAAACATTCCTGCCAGTACACCAAGGACCGGAAGAACCAGGTTCAATCCGGTATTGAACAGGGCGCTTCGCTTCTGACCTGAGGTTAGGTAGCCAGCCGTTTGAGCGGCCCAGGAACTGAAAGTGGAAAGACCGCCCGCCAGCCCCGTAGCCAGCAACGGCAGCAGCTCTGGGCTCCAACCCTGGGGAACCTGGTTGTTGAGGGTGAAGCCAAAAATCATCGAGGCCAAAACGTTTCCCGTCAGGATTCCCCAAGGGAGCGCACCCTGCCAACCACTCAGTAGGTAACGCAACACCGAACCGATTCCGCCCAAGGCCGCCAGAAGCGCAACTAGACCTAACTGCATAATCATTCTGACTCCCGGTCAGCCGTGGCTGCGGAATCAATCAAATCCTGAACTGCAGGCTTTCCACTAGCTACTCGTTGTGCACCCAGGTAGAGCAAAACTCCCACAATGAATTGACCGGCGATGAAGACCGCAGACCAGTTGGCAAATCCCCAAATATTCCAAATCACAAAAACTCCGGCAAGGCCACTCATTGTTGTGAAACCTCCCGCAAAACCGGCTCCCCAAAATGCACGGGACCCATCGGTGGAAAAGTAGTTTCCAGATTTTGATCCGAGACCGTTTATTGCACCGAGGAATGCAGCACCTACAAGATTTACGATCAAGACCGCAGCCACCGTATTGGTAATCACGCCAACGCCGTAGCGTGCCAAAGTGCCAAGCGCACCGCCCGCAAAGACCAGCGCCAAAAACTTTGGGCTAGGTTTCACTACTCGTGCTCGTTGGGGTTTTTGGTAGTTTCCACGCGCTGCACCAGGTTACTTCCGCGGCTGTGCCTGCGCTTGGCCGGACGAACCTTCTCACCACGGCGTGAGTCGCCTGGCAGAGGTCTGCGCTCGAACAGGTTTACCTTGTCGGCGCTCTCAAGACGCCAGGGAACCAGTGTCACCATAACGCCGCGAATGTACATGAGTTGCTTGCGAATGCGGTTGGCGCGGTGATTGTGGAAGATGTGCTCCCACCAGTGACCCACCACGAACTTAGGTAGGTAAACCGAGATTCTTTCCGATCCATTTGCCGCGCGGTGCTTTTCAAGGAACTCGATCATTGGCTTAGCAAACTCGCGGTAAGGGCTCTCAATGATTCGCAGTGGAACCTCAATGCCGTATGCCTTCCACTCGCGCTCAAATTCCTTGGCGCGCTCTGGATCTACGGCAACGTGCACGGCATCCAGCTGCGTGTGGCGGCTGCTCAACGCGTAATCGAGGGCCTTCAACTGTGGCTTGTTGAGCTTGTCCATCATCACAACCGCGTAGTCGCCCTTGCTTCCAAATACGGTCTTGCTGTCCAGAGCAATTTCCTTGGCAACCTCGGCATAGTAGCGCTTTGTGTTGTACATCACCCAGTACAGAACTGGCATGATCACAAAGACCAGCCAGGCACCGTGAGTGAACTTTGTGACGGTAACGATTATTAGAACGGTTGCGGTGAGTGCCGCACCAAATCCGTTGATTGCCAAACCACTGTTGGCGTCTCGCTTGCTTATGCTGCCATCCGCCTTGCCTCGGCGCCAGTGCCTGAGCATTCCAAACTGTCCCACGGTGAATGAGGTGAATACTCCGATGATGTAGAGCTGAATCAGGCCAGTAACAGATGCCTGGTAAATCAGAATCAAGGTGAGCGCCGCCGTCATTAGCGAGAACATGCCGTTCGAGTAAACCAGTCGGTCACCTCTGGTCAGCAGGGCCTTGGGGGCAAAACCGTCCTTGGCAAGAACGCTGCTCAGCAGCGGGAATCCGTTGAACGCGGTGTTTGCGGCAAGCAAAAGAACTGCGGCGGTTCCGGCCTGAATCAGGTAGAACATAAATGTGTTTCCGCCAAAAACGGTCTCAGCAATCTGAGCCATGATTGTTGGTTGAGGGCCACCCCGCCAGCCAACAAGTTGCTCGGCAGGATTCTCGGCGTAGTGAATTTTTGAAATCAAGGCCAGAGCGGTGATACCGATGAACATGAAAACGGCGGCGGACCCCATCATGACCATTGTTACCTGAGCGTTTCTGACCTTAGGTACTCGGAAAGCTGGAACGCCATTGGCGATAGCCTCGATTCCGGTAAGAGCCGAACAACCCGAGGCAAAGGCTCGTAGGAGCAAAAGAATGAAGGCAATGCTTCCAACGTTGCCCACATTCTCGGTGATGTTGACCGCGTAGTGAGATGACTGGGCAAGCAGAGGATCACCCGAAATGAAACGAATCGCACCGGTCACAATCATGATCACAACGGAGGCAATGAATAAATAGGTTGGAATGGCAAAGGCCACACCTGACTCGCGGACACCGCGAAGGTTGATTCCGCAGAGCAAAAGAATGAACCCAACTGCAATCTCAACTCGCCAGTTGGCCAGTTCCGGGAAAGCGGAAATCAGGTTGTCTGTTCCCGATGCCACCGATACGGCTACCGTCATAACGTAGTCAAGCAAAAGAGCCGACGCAACAATAAGAGCAGCGCGGTCGCCGAGGTTTTTCTTTGCCACCTCGTAGTCACCGCCACCGCCCGGGTAGGCCTGAATGATTTTTCTATAGCTGAGAACAATCACCGTCAAAAGAATCACAACCACAGCAGCAATGCCGGGTGCGAACGAAAGAAGCCCGATTCCACCAAGGGTCAGAATCATCAAAAGCTCTTGCGGACCATAGGCCACGGAGCTAAGCGGGTCGCTGCTGAAAACCGGCAATGCTATGAACTTGGGAAGCAGCTGACCTTCTAGATTTTCGTTGGAAAGTTTCTTGCCCAGAAGGAATTTTTTAGGAATTAGGGGTTCATTCACAAAATGACACTCTACTCCTGCAAGGGCGGGCAAAATGCGAGTTGGCGCGCGTTGCAACGGCAAGTGTTTGCAAAACTTTCAAATAGATTTAGCCTGAAACGGTGAACAATACATCGATGCAGAATCCCTACGGATACGAAGCCGAGCAGCGCTGGCCAGACAACTTTGCGCAGAGTGAGAAACGACTGGCAAAACTCACACCTCAGCAGCGCGGGGATTTGATTGAATTGGGCAACGAGTTAACTCGCGAGTTGGCTTTACTGTTCAACGCAAAAGTGGCGGCAGATGCCCCCGAAGTTCAGGAACTAATCCACCGCCACTTTGACTGGGTGTGCAACTTTTGGACACCCCAGAGGGATTCCTACATTGGTCTAGGCCAGATGTACGTTGAAGACGCCCGGTTCACAGCCCACTACGACGAGTTCGCAGTTGGCCTTGCTGGGTTTATTCGTGATGGGATCCATCACTATGCATCTTTGAACCTAGCCTGAAGGTGCTGGCCAAACCAATCAACAGGAACACGGCTGCGGTAAGCGCGGCCCACTTTGCCCCGTCGCTGAATGCGGCTCCCGAGGCATCGGTGATTTGCTGAGCCACATTCTTGGTAACAGCAAATGGAGCATGAGGCGTGGTCAACAAAGTGTTCAAACGAGGAATGATTCCACCAGCGGAGTCAACCACTCCGTTGGAAACCAAGTCGTTGGTTGCTGCCGACGCACCGATGTCTGCGAGGCGCGAATCTAGGCTTGCCTGAGTGGCTGTGAACAAAGTGGTACCGATTACCGCAATGCCAAGAGCCGAACCGATTTGTCGGACTGTGCTCTGCGATCCTGAACCCTGACCGGCCTTGCTCTGCGGAACATCGATCATGATTACCCCGGTGAGCTGCGCGGTGGCAAAGCCAACGCCAACTCCGTAGATGAACAAGCCTGGTGCTACCCAAGCCCAACCGGAGTCGGCTCCAATGGCGAAAGCGGTGGCAATAACGCCAATCAGTTCAAGCATCACGCCAAAACGCACTGCACTTGCGGGAGCGATTTTTCCGCTGGTCGCTCCGGCAGCTCCAGAAGCAACGAATGCTCCACCAGCCAACCAAAGGATGACCATGCCGGAGTTCACTGGGCTTAGGCCCTGAACGTTCTGTAGCCAGAGTGGAAGTGCAAAAATCACACCGAATTCACCCATGCTGATAATTAGCGCGGCAATGGATCCGTTGCGGAAACTGGCAATCCTGAAAAGATCCAGATCCAGCAAGACGCTCTTTTGACGCTTGGCGCGAGCCTTTTCCCAAAGCACGAACAAGAAAATGAACACTGCGCTGATAGCCAGCGAAACCGGGATGACGCTGATTCCGTCAGTTGGCCACTTGAAATCCCCAAGTACAAAAGGATTCGAGGCCTTAGGAGTCCACCAACCGTAGGCGCGACCCTCAATCAGACCAAACACCAGGGTCACGAACATTACAACCGAGATTAGAGCTCCAACCACATCGATGCTGTTGTGAAGATCCTTGACCTTGGATTCCTGAACGCTGAGAAGTGCACCAATCACAATAATCAGACCGAGGGGAAGGTTAATGTTGAAAGCCAAGCGCCAGCCTTGGGCACCAAACTCCGTTGCCAACCAACCACCTAGCACCGGGCCAATGGCGACCATTCCACCGATCGTGGAGCCCCAAACCGCAAATGCGATGCCGCGCTCGCGACCTTGGAAGTTTGCATTCACCAGCGAAAGCGTGGTTGGTAGCACCATTGAGCCACCGATGCCCTGCACGATGCGGGCAAGAATCAGCGCATCCGCGCTGTTCGAGCTTCCCGCCCATACAGAAGCGGCCACAAAGATTCCGATACCAAGCACCATCATGAGTCGACGACCGATACGGTCAGCGATCGAACCCCAAACCAGAAGGAGAGAGGCAAAAACTAGAACGTAACTTTCCTGAACCCACTGAACCTGGGTGCTGGTTAGGTCTAGCGTTTTGATGATGTTGGGGAAGATCGTGTTGACGATGGTGCCGTCGATGATGATGAGCGAAATACCCATTGAAACGAAAACCAGTCCAACCCAGCGGTTGAATAGCATCTTGGCCATTGTGTTCTCCTTGATTAAGGCGGGTTCCTAACTAGCCAGGAGCACGCATGCTCCGAGTGCTAGCACAATCCCCACCGATTGCGAGACTGCAAGCTTTTCCTTTAAAACAAACCTAGCGAGGATGATTGTTCCAAGTGGATACAACGCCGTCAGCACGCTCACCACTGTCAGTGTTCCCAGTCTAGAAGCCAAAACGAACAGAACATTGGCGGCTGCGTCTAACGCCCCCGCTGCCAAGGTGATAATCCACAGCTTTGGTCCCAGATTTTGAAGTTCCGTTAGCGCCACTTTCTTGCTCAGAATCAAGTAGGTAGCGTAGCCGCCCAGGATTATTCCGTTGGCAAACCGCATCACGATGATGGTTGCACTGCCCGAGACTGAAGGAGCGTTGTGCAAACTTATGAGCACCACTCCGATTCCAATCCCGGCGCCAATTCCATACAGCAAGCCGGCCATCGATGGTTTGGTCACGTTCTTTCCGGGCACGAAACCAACCAATACAACGGCCACCAAGACAAGTGCGATTGCCAGCCAACTGGATGCGGTGAAACTCTCTCCCAACATCGCCACGCCAACCAGGGTGGGAACTATGGCCGAAACCAATGCGCTCAGCGGCGAAACAATGCTGATTGGGCCGATGGAAAGCGCCTTGTAAAGGCAGCTCAATCCGAAAGCGCTGAACAGACCGCCGATTCCTCCCCAGAGAATTGCGTCGGAAGTGAATCTGGCTGGCATGAGCCCGGTTACCGCGGTTAGGGAAAGCAGAACTAACCCCAACCAACCGGCCAGACCGGTAACTAGCACCGGGCGGAGCCTGCGGGAGGCGAGTGCGCCAAAGAAGTCGGCGAAACCGTAAACCACTGCGGTAGAGAATCCAAGGACTATGGCTAGCACGCCTCAAGGTTAGCCGTTAAACCAAAAATCCCACTCGTGAGAAGTGGGGGTCAGTAAGCCGTGGCTTACTGACAGTTAAAGCAAAAATCCCAGTCGTGAGAACTGGGATTTTCGTGGCTCCGACCGGCGTCGATCCGGTGACCTAACGATTTTCAGTCGTTCGCTCTACCAACTGAGCTACAGAGCCATAGCAAGCTTTCACTTGCTTTGCGATCCTGACGGGACTTGAACCCGCGACCTCCGCCGTGACAGGGCGGCGCGCTAACCAACTGCGCTACAGGACCAGAAGATGCTTTTTAGCCTCACCGCTTCATAGTGACCCCAACGGGATTCGAACCCGTGCTACCGCCGTGAAAGGGCGGCGTCCTAGGCCACTAAACGATGGGGCCTACAAAGCGTTGGAGCTTCATAGCACCGAGAGAAAAGCCTAGTAGTTGCGGCGAGGTTTAGCAACCTGACCGTTTGGCGATGTTAGCCTCATTTCAGTGAGTGCCAAGGAGGTGCGTTTTGGTTTTTGCCGTCTTCGGGGCCCGTAATCGGGTTTTTGCCCGCCGTTTTTTGGTGGCCCTAACCGCGTTCTCTTTGGTCTTTGTTGGGCTGCAGGTTGTCCCCTCTTGGGCCGCGCCAGACTACCCGTCCTGGGCAGATGTCCAAGCCGCCAAGAAGAAGGTGGCTGCAAAAAAAGCGATGATATCCAAGTTGGAGGCGATCATCGCTGGCGAGGCTGTGAAGGCAGACGCCCTGGGAAAAGTCGCTCTAATCAAGGGTGAGGCTTTCAACATTGCTCAGGATGCGGTTGATGCCGTGGCCGCACGTGTTAAGAATTTGCAGGGCCAGGTAAAAGAGGCAACCACTCAGGCAACTCAGGCCAAGTCGCAACTGGGCCAGATTGCCGCGCAAATGTATCGAGATGGCACGGCCGGAACAACTCTGAACCTATTCCTTGACCCGGGGAATGCCAGCAATCTTCTCTACAAGCTTGGTGCGCAAGACAAGGTGGCGCAGCAGAGCGACACCATCTATCAGCGAGCGGTTGAGAAGCAGCAGTATGCGCAGAGCCTCACCGATGAGCTCAAGGTGGCCAAGGACGAGCTTGCGGTCAAGGCAGCAGATGCCAAGGCCAAGTTCGCCATTGCGCAGAGCGCGGCGGATGCGGTTCAGGCACAGGTGGATGCCGACAAGGCGCTGAACAAAAACTTCTATGCTCAGCTGGCAGCCCTCAAGAACACCACTGCCGACCTTGAACGCCAGCGAGCCGAAGGTTTGGCTGCGGAAGCGCGCCAGAACGCGGGAGGCAGCTCCGCCCCCGATGCACCCGAGCTCTACACGGTTGGACCCGCCAACCAAGATCAGGTTGATACTGCAATCAACTTTGCCAAGCAGCAACTTGGTGAGGCCTACGTTCTGGGCGGAATGGGCCCAAGCGTTTGGGACTGCTCGGGAATCACCAAGGCCGCCTACGCCGCTGCCGGAATCTACATTGGAACTCACTCTGCAACCAACCAATTCCTCACCATGGCGTTGGGGAGAAAGTTGGTTCCAATCAAAGAAGCGGTTGCCGGCGACCTAATGTGGTACACGCTTCCGGGAACCCCTTTTAACGGTGACAAGTATCACGTTGTGATCTACCTTGGCGGCGGAATGATGCTTGAGGCGCCAAACCCCGCACGAACGGTTCGAATCGTGCCCCTGCGTTACGGAGAACTATTCCCATACGCCGGACGACCCACGGCATAAAAGCTAAGTCTCCAGACGTGAAAGAACCCCGACCACTGGCCGGGGTTCTTTTCTTGGTGAAAGTTTTAGTGGCCTTGGGCCTTGAAGCGTTCCTGCGCCTCAACAATTAGTTTCTCGGCAACGTCCTTGCCCGCCCATTCGCCAACCTTGACCCACTTGCCAGGCTCAAGGTCCTTGTAGTGGCTGAAGAAGTGCAGGATTTCGTCGCGGGTCTGCTGGGGCACGTCGTTGATGTCCTGGATGTGAGCCCAGCGCTTGTCCTTGGCGGGAACACAAACGACCTTCTCATCGATGCCGCCGTCGTCCTCCATAGGAAGCACGCCAACTGGACGAACTGAAACGCCAACACCTGGGTAAACCGGGAACTCAAGCAGCACTAGGGCGTCTAGCGGGTCTCCGTCTCCACCGAGGGTGTTGTCAAAGAATCCGTAGTCCACGGGGTAAACAAATGGGGTGAACAGCACGCGGTCTAGGAAGACGCGACCGCTCACGTGGTCGACTTCATACTTGTTGCGGCTACCGCGAGGGATTTCGATAATGGCGTCGTAAGGCATTCGGGCTCCAAAATAGGCTTGTGTAAAGAGGAAACTCTTTCCAATAGGTTACCGAACATCAGAGAGCTGCCACCAATGACGCCCCAGAGCCAACCCCGCCCGCGCCTAACGCCGGCCATGGCCGATGTGCGTCGTGCGGTGAGGGAAAACTGGGACGCCGCGGGAGTTGCTCAGGGCGAGTTGGTTTTGGCTGCATGCAGCGGCGGAGCCGATTCGCTTGCGCTTGCGGCGGCCGCGATTTTTGAGGGGGAGCGCGCCGGCGTTCGAGTTGGTGCCGTGATCATCGAGCACGGGCTCCAAGAACAAACCCCCAACGTCGCCGCCAATTTGCAATTGACCCTTCAGCGACTCGGCTTAGACCCGGTTCGCGTTTCTCCCGTTAAAGTTGCAACCGGACCAGACTCTGGCGGGATTGAAGCCGCGGCTCGGGCTGCTCGCTACCAGGCGCTCAGCACCGCCGCAACCGAACTCGGTGCTCGGCACGTGCTTTTAGGCCACACTCAAAATGATCAAGCCGAGACCGTGCTGCTGGGTCTGACTCGCGGATCCGGGCCACGTTCTATTGCCGGAATGCAAGCCATCGATGGTTTGTACCTGCGCCCACTGCTTTCGCTTACACGCCAAACCACAGAGGCGTTTTGCAACGATTCCGGTCTGGAGTTTTGGGTTGATCCACACAATTCGGATAACGCCTACACGCGCGTCCGGATTCGTTCTAATGTGCTGCCGGTAATGGAGCAGGAGCTTGGCCCGGGGGTTTCGCAGGCGCTGGCTCGCACAGCGGACCTTCTTCGTCAAGACTTGGACTACCTTGACAGTCTGGCCCGGGAGAGTTTTAGGCGTCTGGCAAAGATTGCCCCAACCGTGTTAGAACTTCCGGTTGACGGGCTAGAAACTCTGGATCCCGCCCTTCGCGGGAGGGTAATTTTGCTCGCTCTGAACACGTTCCAGACCGGTTTTGGCAAAACTCACATCGCCGCTGTGGACGAACTGGTGACCAACTGGCACGGGCAGAAAGAACTCACTCTTCCAGGGGTTAGAGTTGTAAGACACGGAAACACAATCGCTTTCAAATCGCCCAAAACTTTTCTGCCAGGAGCCTGCTAAGTGAACCTTGATTCGGTTAAATCCCAAATCACACAGGTACTAGTTACCGACAAACAAATCAAGCAGCGTGTTGACGAGCTTGCCGCCGAGATTGACAAGAAGTACGCGGGCAAAGAGGTGATGCTGGTTGGCGTTCTCAAAGGCGCCGTCATGTTTATGGCGGATCTGTCCCGCGCGCTGAACATTGAGTCATCGATGGATTGGATGGCGCTCTCTTCTTACGGCTCCGGCACCGTTTCCAGCGGCGTGATCCGCATTCTCAAAGACCTGGACACTGAAATTCACGGCAAGCACGTGATCATTGTCGAAGACATCATCGATAGTGGCCTAACGCTCTCCTGGCTCACGGGAACTTTGGAGTCTCGAGGCGCCGCTTCTGTTGAGGTAGTCACATTTTTGCGCAAGCCCGCGGCTGCCAAGGTTGAGGTTCCGGTTTGGCTCGTTGGTTTTGATATTCCAAACGAGTTCGTGGTGGGCTACGGACTTGATTACAACGAGCGATTCCGCACCTTGGACTGCGTGGCTGTTCTTGACCCTAAGGTCTACAGCTAAATCACCTTCCACAGTTCAACCTTCAAGCGAGTTATCCACAGTTTTTCCCTGTCTGCGAACACTTGGGGCTTCTTGAAATAAGGGGAGTAACCTTTTGGTTAGCGTTCTTGACTGCAGAAAGTAAGCGCATTTATGAATTTCAAAAAACTTCTTAGTGGCCCATTCATTTGGGTTTTCGTGGCCATCATGGTTCTGGTGGTTGGCGCCAACATGCTCGGCGGCGGCGGATATAAGCAGGTAAGCACTGCCACCGGCCTCAAGTTCATAGAACAGGGGCAAGCCAAGCGCGTGCTCGTGCTCGACGGTGAGCAACGCGTTGACGTTGATTTGGTCACGCCAAGCAAGAAGTTTGGTTCACAGATCCAGTTCTACTACGTGAGCCCTCGTGGCAAGCAGGTGGTAGACGCCATTGCCAATGCAAAGATTTCACAGGGCTACAACGATGAGGTGCCCAACACTCCCTGGTACATCGCGCTTCTGGCAAACCTGCTGCCGTTCCTAATCATCGGCGGGCTGTTCTGGTTCTTCATGAGCAGCATGCAGGGCGGCAACAACCGGGCCATGAACTTTGGCAAGAGTCGCGCCAAGCTCGTCAACAAGGACAATCCAAAGGTCACCTTTGCAGACGTTGCAGGTGCCGACGAGGCCATCGAAGAACTTGAAGAAATCAAGGACTTCCTCAAGGAACCACAAAAGTTCCAAGCAGTTGGAGCCAAAATCCCTCGAGGCGTTTTGCTTTACGGCCCTCCGGGTACGGGTAAAACCCTGGTTGCCAAGGCGGTAGCCGGGGAGGCCGGTGTTCCGTTCTTCACCATCAGCGGTTCCGACTTTGTCGAGATGTTCGTGGGTGTGGGAGCCAGCCGAGTTCGCGACCTGTTCGAGCAGGCCAAGGCCAGCGCGCCAGCAATCATATTCGTTGACGAAATCGACGCAGTTGGTCGTCACCGCGGTGCAGGAATCGGCGGCGGAAACGATGAGCGCGAGCAGACTCTGAACCAGTTACTGGTTGAGATGGATGGATTTGACTCAAAGACGAACGTGATCCTGATTGCCGCCACCAACCGGCCCGACATTCTCGACCCAGCCTTGCTGCGTCCCGGACGATTCGACCGCCAGATTGGTGTTGGCGCCCCAGACCTGATTGGGCGCGAGCAGATTCTCAAGGTTCACTCCAAGGGCAAGCCAATCGGTGACGACGTTGACCTATCTCAGGTTGCACGCCGCACTCCAGGCTTCACGGGTGCTGACCTTGCGAACGTTCTCAACGAAGCCGCTTTGCTAACCGCTCGCGGAAACAAGAAAATCATCGATGCGGAAACTCTTGACGAGGCCATCGACCGCGTTATTGGCGGACCACAGAAGAAGAGCCGCCTCATGCAGGATCAGGAACGCCTGAACACCGCTTACCACGAGGCCGGCCACGCACTTGTTGCCGCCGCCCTGAACAACAGCGACCCGGTTACCAAGATCACAATCCTGCCTCGTGGCCGCGCCCTTGGTTACACCATGGTGGTTCCAATGGAAGACCGTTACTCGGTTAGTCGAAACCAGCTACTAGACCAGATGGCTTGGGCCATGGGTGGGCGCGTGGCCGAGGAAATCGTTTTCCACGACCCAACCACCGGTGCTAGCAATGACTTTGAAAAGGCCACCAAGATTGCTCGCACCATGGTCACCCAGTACGGTTTCAGCAGCAACCTAGGTGCGGTTTCCTTTGGCAACGGTGGCGAGGTTTTCATCGGCCGCGACATGGCCCAGGCCCGCGACTACTCGGAAACCACCGCTCAGGTCATCGATGCAGAGGTTCGTTCGCTCATTGAAGGAGCCCATCAAGACGCCTATGCAGCGCTGAACTTGAACCGCGACATCCTGGATGCCCTGGCAAAGGAGCTCATGGAGCGGGAGACCTTGCAGCAGGAAGACATCGCCAGGATTTTTGCCAAGGTCAAGAAACTTCCAAAGCGCGCAACCTGGCTCAGCAACACAAAGCGTCCGGTTTCAACCAAGGCACCGATTGCAATCCCGCCGCGCGCCGCAACCACGGCTCCGGCTGAAAAGACATCAGCTAAGTCAAGAGCCAAGAAGCCGGCTCCGGTTCCAGCCACCAAGCCGGTTCGGGCGGCAAAGCCAAAGCAGGAAAAGAGCAAATAGCTTGATTGACGTTGCACGCATTCGCGCAGCGGTTGTGGAGTTAATCGTCGCGATTGGCGAAGACCCGAACCGCTCGGAACTGCAGGCAACTCCAGAAAAATTTGCTGACGCCTATCAGGGTTTCTTTTCAGGAATAGATCAAGACCCACTCGCCGTTCTTTCGGAAACCTTTGAAGCGGAACACAACGAGGTTGTGATTCTCAAAGACGTTGAGCTCGTGTCCATTTGTGAGCATCATCTACTTCCATTCACCGGGGTTGCTCACATTGCGTATCTGCCGAGTGATCGAGTTGTGGGGTTGGGTCGCCTGCCAAAACTTGTTGAGGTGTTGGCGTCTCGGCCACAACTTCAAGAAAACCTAACCGCTCAGATTGCCGACTCCCTTGAAGCCGGACTGGGCACAAAGGGCGTGGTAGTTGTGATTGAAGCCAGGCATCACTGCGTGGCATCAAGAGGCGCCCGGCAGCCAGAAGTTCAAACGGTAACCATGGCCGCCCGAGGCGTCTATTCGGAACCGGCAGCCAGAGCCGAAGTCATGGGACTCATTTCCAAGTGAGCCAATCCACCGGTCAACCGGAACCCAATTTTCTAGCGCCAATGGTGATGGGCGTGCTCAACATCACGCCGGACTCTTTCAGCGACGGAGGGCAGTTTACCGATGTCGCGACAGCGGTTGCCCAGGCCAAGCTCATGATTGAGCAGGGTGCACAGATCATCGATGTTGGTGGCGAGTCCACCAGACCGGGCGCGGATCGCATCGAACTCCAAGAGGAGAGAAATCGCGTAGTTCCTGTTATCCAGGCGATTTCAGCCGCCGATTGGTTCAAGACTTCTGGTGCGCGAATCAGCGTAGACACGATGAACTCGGCTACGGCCAAGGCGGCAGTGGATGCCGGTGCCGAAATCGTTAACGACGTTTCTGGCGGGCTGGCCGATGCCGCGATGCACAAGACCGTTGCGCAGGCCGGAGCAACCTATGTGCTGAGTCACTGGCGCGGCTTCAGCGACCAAATGGATTCCATGAATCAGTACGAAAACGTTGCAACAGATGTGGTTGCGGAATTGAGCGAGCAGGTTTCCATCGCGGTTGCTAGCGGCATTTCTCGGGACCGAATAGTGGTGGACCCGGGACTGGGTTTTGCCAAGGACATCAAGCAAAACTGGGAGCTGGTGGCCCGGCTCGACCAACTCGAAAAACTTGGACTACCAATTTTGGTTGGGGCATCGCGCAAGCGTTTCTTGGCGGGGGTGCTTGACCAGGATCCGGCCTCGGTTGACAACAATCGTCGCGACTTGGCCACGGCTGTGCTCACCGCGCTGCTGTTGCAACGCAAGCTTTGGGGGCTACGAGTTCACAACGTGCAATCCACCGTTGACGCAATCAAACTGGTGGCCGCACTAAGAGCCGGCAGTCGCTAGTCCGCTAGCGCTTTTTGGCAACTAAAGCCCAGATAATCCCTAGAGTTAAACCTATGCGTCACAAAATCAAGATCACCGGTTTGCGGGTCTACGCACACCATGGGGTCTTTGACTTTGAGAGGCAGAACGGTCAGGATTTTTTCATCGATGCAACCGTGTGGATTAACGGTGACCAGGCGGCATTCGGAGACGACCTGAGCAAGACCGTTCACTACGGAGACCTTGCCAAAGCGATTGTGGACAACGTCAAAAATCAACCCGTGGACTTGCTTGAAACCCTCGCCCAGCGACTGCTGGATTTGGCCCTCAACTTCAACCACGGAATTGTGGAGAAGGCCAAAATCACGGTTCACAAGCCCAACGCACCCATTCTGTTCGAGTTTGAAGATGTGTCCGTGACCGTCAAGGCTAAGCGAGTTGACTGA
>Ga0007791_10000358_pt1 | contig 14084 bp, 7 predicted proteins | sample CryBogmetaGMA05M_FD_60368 | JGI IMG/M metagenome (GOLD analysis project Ga0007791, IMG submission 60368) | Freshwater microbial communities from Crystal Bog, Wisconsin, USA - MA0.5M | ecosystem: Environmental > Aquatic > Freshwater > Lake | place: Crystal Bog, Wisconsin, USA | collected 2009-07-06 | reverse complement strand
CGCTCCGCGGCGCCGTGAAGCCCTACCTCGACAGCCTCCTCGCGCAGGCCGCGCTGGCGGCCGACGGTGCGTCGGTCGACTTCGCGCTCACCGCCGCGCTCGTGTCGGGCGATCAGGCGGTGCCGATCGGCGGCTCGCTCACGGTGCGGGCCACGCGCCGCGGGAAGGCGACACTCGAGCCGCAGCCCGCGGCCGATGCCGGGGCGGCCGGCCCGTGAACCGCCCCCCGCCGATCGTGCCCGTGCCCTGCAACCCGGCCGCGGCCGCCACCGGCAGCCGCGGGGCCGGCCCGGTCACCCCACCACGTTCTGCGGCCGGCCGGCCACGAAGGCGGCGAGGTTCGCGGCTGCGACGTCGACGAGCCGCACCCGCGCGTTCCGCGTGGCCCACGCGACGTGCGGCGTGATGACGCAGTGGGGCGCCGTCAGGAGCGGGTTCGCCGCCGACGGCGGCTCGACCGAGAGCACGTCGAGGCCCGCGCCCGCGATCGTGCCCGCGGCGAGGGCGGCCGCGAGGTCGGCCTCGTTCACGAGCAGGCCGCGGGACGTGTTGAGAAGGAAGGCCGTCGGCTTCATGAGCGCGAGCCGGCGGGCGTCGACGAAGCCGCGGTTCTCGGGCGTGAGCGGGCAGTGCAGGCTCACGACGTCGCTCTGCCGGAGGAGCGTGTCGAGATCGGCCCGCTCGGGATCGGCCGATGCCGAGCGGCCGTGATGGAGGATCCGCATCCCGAACGCCCGTCCCACCTCCGCCACGCCCCGCCCGATCCGGCCGTAGCCCACGATCCCGAGCGTGAGCCCGGCGAGCTCCACGAGATCGCCGTCCCAATAGCAGAAGTCGGGGCAGGCCGACCACCGGCCGGCGTGCACCGTGGCGTCGTGGTGGCCCACGCGGTTGGTGAGTTCGAGGAGCAGCGCGAACGTCGCCTGCACGACGTTCGGCGTGCTGTATTCGGGAACGTTGCACACGACGACGCCCCGCTCGCGGGCGGCGGCGACGTCGACGACGTTGACGCCCGTCGCCAGCACGCCGACATACCTCAGGCGGGGCAGCGCCGCGAACTCGGCGGCCCCGAGCACCGTCTTGTTGGTGAGGACGGCGTCGGCGTCGACCGCCCTGGCCACCACCTCGGCGGGATCGGTGCGGTCGTGGACGACGAGCGTGCCGAGCCGCTCGACCGGCGCCCAGGAGAGGTCGCCGGGGTTGGTCGTGAGGCCGTCGAGGATCACGATGTGCATGGGCGGTACGATAGCAGGTAGGCTGGATTCGAAATCCTGTTTCGGGGACACGAGAGCGACAGGGGCGCGGCGATGCGGGCGATCCTTCTCTTCCGACGCCCGCCCGCGACCGGCGCCGCGGCCGTCGTCGCCATGATCCTCGCCGCCACGGCTCCGCCGGGCCGCGGCGCCGAACCGCCCGCGTCGAACGACGCCGCGCGGACGGCCTACGCGTCGGCGGCCGCGCTCCAAAACCGCGAGGCCTGGGACCTCGCCGCCGAGGAGTGGCAGGCCCTCGTCAAGGCGCACCCCCAGGATCCGCTCGCCGCCAAGGGCCGCTACTACCTCGCCATCTGCCAGATCAAGAACGGCCAGTGGCCCGACGCCGCCGCGACGCTCCGCGACGTGGTCGCGAGCAAGGCCGACGCCGCCACGATCACGCTCGCCCGCTGGGAACTCGGCCGCGGCACCTACCAGGCGGCGCAGGCGAAGCCCACGCCCGAGGCCTACGCGGCGGCCGCCACGGCGCTCCGGGAGTTTCTCGACGCCAGCCCGCAGGCGGCCGAGGCCGCCGAGGCGCAGCACCTCCTCGGCGAGGCGCTCTGGCAGGCGGGCCGTCGTGACGAGGCGCTCGCGACGTGGGGTGAGTTCGTCCGCGATCGCGCCGGGTCGCCGCGGCTGCCGGAGGTGCTCTACGCGCTCGGCGTGGGCCAGGCGGAGACGGGGGACCGCGCCGCCGCCGCCGCGACGCTCGCCCGGTTCGCGAAGGACTTCCCGAAGCACAAGCTCGCCGCCGACGTCGTGCTCTGGCGGGCCGACCTCGCGGTGAAGTCGGGCCGGCTCGACGAGGCCCGGCCGCTCCTCGAACAGGCGCTCGCCGCGGGCGGCCCGCAGGCACTGCGCATCGCGCACAAGCTCGCGGGGCTCGAGCTCGACGCGCAGCATCCCGAGCGGGCGCTCGACGTGGCCACGAAGGCGCTCGCCGCCGCGAAGAACGCGGCAGACGCCGACCGGAAGGCCGTGTCGGCGCTCGAGCTCGACCGGGCCGACGCGCTCTGGGAGCTGCCGGCCCGCCGCAAGGAGGCCACGGCCGCCTACGACGCGATCGCCGCCGCCGACCCCGCCGCGCCCGCGGCGGCCACCGCGCTGTCGATGACCGCGCTCGGCCTCCTCCAGGAGGGCAAGCCCGCCGAATCGCTCGCCCGCGCCGAGGCCTTCCTCGAGAAGCACGCCGCCACGGCGGCCGCCGAGACGGTCACCGACGTGCGGGCGATCCGCGCGGAATCGCTGCTCGCGGTCGGCCGCCACGCCGACGCCGCGGCCGCCTACCGCGACCTCGTCGCCGCGAATCCCAAGGCCCCGCGTCGCGGCGGCTGGCAGCTCCGCGAGGCGACGGCCCTGGCCGCCGACAGGAAATGGCCGGAGGTGCACGCCGTGCTCGGCCCGGCGGCGGCCGGACTCACGGGCGACCAGCGGGCCGAGGCGCTGCTCCTCGACGCGACCGCCCTCGTCGAACTCAAGCAGCCCGCGCCGGCGGCCGCCGCGCTCGCGGTGGTCGACAAGGACCACGCCGCGTGGCCGCGCCGCGACGACGCCCTGCTGCTCCAGGTGCGGGCGCTCCGCGAGGCGGGCGACGCGTCGGCCGCGCTCGCCGTGGCCGAGCGGCTCGTGAAGGAGCATCCGCAGACCCGGGCCGCCGACGTCGCCTGGTACCGGCTCGGCCAGCTGCGGCAGGATGCCGGCCGCCACGACGACGCGATCGCCGCGTTCGCGGCATCGCTCGCCGCGGATCCCAAGGGGAGCCGGGCCCCGTGGGCGCTGCTCGCCACGGGCTGGTGCCACGAGGCCAGGGGCCGTTTGCCCGACGCGATCCGCGCGTGGACCGACTGCGTCTCGGCGCATCCGAAGTCGTCCGCCGCGGCCGCCGCCCTCCTCGCGCGGTCCGACGCCCGCCAGCGGTCGGGCGACTTCGCGGGCGGGCTCGCCGACGCCGAGCAACTCCTGGCGGCCGCCTCGAGCGGCAGCATGAAGCTCGACGACGCGGCGGCGGGCGAGGCCAGGCTGCTCCAGGGCCTCTGCCTCGCGGGCGCGAAGAATCACGCCCAGGCCGCGGCGGCCTTCCGGAAGCTCCTCGACGACCAGCCGAACTTCGCGGCGGCCGACCGCGTCCTCTTCGAACTCGGCGCGGCGCAGACCCTCGCCGGCAAGCCCGCCGAGGCGGCCGGCACGTTCGCCGTTCTCGTGAAGCGGTTTCCGAAGAGTGGCTACGCGGCCGATGCCTGGATGGAGATCGGCGAGGCCCGCTTCGCGAAGGGCGACTGGGCGGCGGCCGCCGAGGCCTACGACGCGGCGGTCGCCGCCGCCGGATCGGCCGCCGACAAGGGGGTGCTCCTCGAGCAGGCCCGCCACAAGCTCGGCTGGACGTTCGTCATGCGAAAGGACCATGCGCGGGCCGCCGAGGCCTTCTCCGCGCAGCTCGCCGCCGCCCCCACGGGCACGCTCGCGGCCGACGCGGAGGCGATGCGCGGCGAGTCGCTACTCGCGCTCGACAAGCCTGCCGAGGCGGCGAAGGCCTTCGCGGCGGCGGTGGCCCAGGCCGACCGCCTCTCGTCGGCCGACATGCGGGCCGCGGCGTTCGTGCGTGCCGCCGAGGCCGCCGCCCGCGACCGCAGGTGGGAGGAGAGCCTCGCGCTCGCGGAGCGGTTCGCGAAGGCGGAGCCCGACGCGCCGCGGGCCCCCGAGGCGCGCTACGCCGCCGCGTGGGCCCGGCAGAACCTCGGCCGACTCGACGAGGCGCTCGCCGGCTACCGCGCGATCGCCGACGCCACGCGGACCGAGCTCGCCGCCCGCGCCCGGCTGATGGAGGGGGAGGTGCTCTTTGAAAAAGCTCAGCACAAGGACGCCGTGAAGGCCTTCTTCAAGGTGGCCTACGGCTTCGGCGAGGAGAAGGCGCCCGCGGCCTTTCATCCGTGGCAGGCGCAGGCCACGTTCGAGGCGGCCCGCTGCTTCGAGGTGCTCGCCAAGCCCGACCAGGCGCGAAAGCTCTACGCCGAACTCGTGACCCGCTATCCGCAGTCGCAGCACGTCGCGGCGGCCCGCGGGCGGCTCGAGGCGCTCGGCCCCGCGCCGGCCGGCGGGGGAGACGCACCATGACCGGGCTCGACCGCGTCCAGACGCTCTGGGAGCTGTTCCTCGCGGGCGGCTTCCTCATGTGGCCGATCGTGGCGATGTCGCTCGTCGTCGTCACGTTCGGCATCGAGCGACTCGTGGCGCTGCGGGGCGGACGGTTCGTGCCGAAGGAGCTCGGCGCCGGGCTCGCGGCCCTCGCGCAGGGCCAGGCCTTCGATCCGCGCAAGGCGTGGAAGCTCTGCGCCGACCACCCGTCGGCGGCGGCGAGCGTCGTGCAGGCGATGCTCGAGAAGATCGGCCGGCCCATACCCGAGATCGAGCACGCCGCCGAGGTCACCAAGGAGCGCGAGGCCTCGCGGCTCTACGCCAACATCCGGCCGATCAGCCTCGCCGTCACCGTCACGCCGCTGCTCGGCCTCCTCGGCACCGTGCAGGGCATGATCCTCGCCTTCTACACGACCGCCAACCTGGAGGCCGGGGCCAACCGCGCCGCCGAGCTCGCGCAGGGCATCTACGTGGCGCTCATCACCACGTTCGCGGGCCTGTGCGTCGCGATTCCCGCCGCCATGATCGCGCACTACCTCGAGGGCCGCATCCTCCGCGGCTTCCGCGGCGTCGACGCCGTGGTCGACGACGTGCTGCCGTACCTCGAGAAGTACGAGGGCAAGGGCCGCGTGACGCCGGCGCAGCTCGGCGCGCCGGCCGCCGGCACGCCCCCGCCGGTGCCGCGGCCGGGCGCCCTGGGGACGGCGAAGCCATGAGCGTGAGGATCGACAAGGGAAGGCTCGCCGGCGGGCTCGAGCTCACGCCCATGATCGACGTCGTCTTTCTGCTCATGATCTTCTTCCTCGTGGCGAGCAAGCTCGACGAGGCCGACCGCGCCATCGACGTCGTCCTGCCGCAGGCCAGCGCCGCCAAGCCGCTCACGAGCCAGCCGCGGGAGTTCATCGTCAACATCGACCGTGCCGGCAACTACTTCGCGGGCGCGCGGCCGGTGCCGCTCGACGAGCTCCGCCGGCTCCTCCGGCAGACGGCGGCCGACAATCCCGAGCGGCAGACCGTGATCGTCCGCGCCGACGAGAACACGGCCCACAAGTTCGTGGTCGCCGCGATGGATGCCTGCGTGCAGGCCGGCATCGACGACTACCAGGTGCAGTCGGCCGGCCAGGAGTGACGCGGCCTGCCCTTGAGGATGCGGTCGTGAGCGACACGGTCGGAGACGCGCCGCGGCGGGGCGAGGAGCGCCGGAGAATCTACCTCCGGCGGCTCGGGATCGCCGCGCTTGCGAGCGTCGCCCTCCACCTCGTGCTTGCCCGCGGCCTCGCCGTGTCGTCGCTCGGGTCGGCCGCCGCGAAGCCCGACGCGTCGGCCGGCAAGGAGCCGCTCAAGCCGAAGCGGCCGCCCGCCGACTTTCCGCTCGAGGTGTCGCCGGCGGCCCGCGAGCGGCCGGCCCACGAGAAGCCGCTCGACGTCGCCGCGCGGCCCCCGGTGCGACAGGCGCCCGAGCGGCAGGAGCGGCGCGAGCCTCGCGCCGCCACGGACCGCCGGCCGGACGCGCCGGCGGAGCGGGCCGAGGCGGTCGTTCCCGCGCCGGCGGACGTCGCGCGGACCCGCCCGCCCGCGGAGACCGAGCCGATGGCAACGCCACGCGAGGCCGCGGCCGCGGCACCCGCGGCGAACCCCGCCGCGGCCGACACCGCCGACCTCGCACCGGCCGACGCCGCGGCACCCGCGCGATCCCCAGCCCCGGCGAAGCTCGCCCCGCGGGCGGCCGACGATGCGGCCGTCGCGTCGCGCTGGCGGCCGCGCGAGGTGGAGCTCCTCGAGCGGCTCGCGTCGCGTCCCGCGGCCGTCGCCTCGCGCGTCGCCCGCGACGCCGAGCCCGACACCACCGACGCGCCGGCGCTCGAGCGGCGTTCGACCACCGGGGCGCGGCCCGCGCCAGACGCCCGCGCCGCCGCGATCGCCCCCCCCGCGCCGGCCGCCGCGGACGGCGCCGCGTCCCCCACCCCGGCGGCCGTGGCCGCCGGCGCGCGACGCGGGTCGCGCGCGCGGGGCGGCAGCGCGACCTCGGCAGCCACGGCCTCGGCGGCGCCGGAAGCGGCGGCGGTCGCAGCGGTCGCGCCCGCGCCGGCCGCCGTGGCGCCGGCCGTGCGCGCCGGCCGCGGCACCGCGGGCGCGGCCGCGAGCCGGCCGCGAGTCGTCACGACCGGACCGGCGACCGCCGTCGCCGCCGCGGAGGTGGCGCCGGCGACGGCCGCCGCGGGCACCGGGGCGGCGTCATCACCGAGCGCGGCCGCGCTCGACACCGCGACGCGTGGCGGCCGGGCGCCGTCGTCGCGTGGGGCGGCTGGAGGCGCGGGCCGCGCGGCCGCATCGGCCGGCGGTGCGGCGGCGGATGCGGCCGACGCGCCGGGCGGCGGGAGTACGGCAGCGGCGGGCGGTTGGGCCGCGGCGCAGTCGGTGGCCCGCGGAGGCGCGGGCCGCGGCCCCGCTGGCACCGGCACCGGAGACGTGACCACGCCGGCCCGCGCGGCCGTCGCCGGCGGCACGGGGGCCGGCGGCAGCGGCATGGCCGACACGCTCGCGACCGGCCCCGCGGGCGGCGCGGAGGGTGCTGGGACCGCGACGCCATCCGGAGCGGGTGGCCTTCCCGGCCCGGCGGCGCTCGGCCGAATCGGCGGCACCGGCCGAGGCGGGGGCGGCGCGCGGGGCACGGGATCGGCCGCCGTGGCCGGCTCGGCGGTCGGCGCCGCGCGGCGCGGCGGCGACGGGGCCGGCGAGGGTGACGGCGACGACGACGGGCTCTCCGTGGGGATCGGCGATGTCGGCGCGATCGCCGGCGGCGGTCGGCCGCGCGGCGACGACGAGTCGGGGCTGCCCGCACGGATCGCGGCGGCGGCGCTCCCCGTCGAGGGCCGCATCCGCGACGTCGCCGAGGCGTTCGCGGGACGCTCCGCCGGCGGCGCGGGCGAGCCGAGGTCGCCGAAGGTGGTCGATCAGGAGCGGGCGAAGCGTGCCCGGGCGCTGGTGGACCGCGGCCTGGAGTTCCTCGTGCGGTCGCAGCAGCCCGACGGCCGCTGGAGCCTGGGGAAGTTCGCCGGGGCGACGCCGGGCGACGCGCCGAAGCTCGCGTCCGACACCGCCGCCACCGGCCTCGCGCTTCTGAGCTTCCTCGGCGCGGGCCACGATCACTTCGGCGGCCGTCATCGCGACACGGTCCGTCGCGGGCTCGAGTTCCTCCTCGCCGTGCAGAAGCCCGACGGCGACCTCTTCCTCCCGGCCGACGACCTCTCCAACAGCTGCGCCTGGCTCTACAGCCACGGCATCGCGTCGATGGCGGTGTGCGAGGCGGTGGGCATGACGGGCGATCCGCTCGTGAAGCCCGCGGCCGAGAAGGCCTGCCGCTTCATCGCCGCGAGCCAGCATCCGCAGCTCGGCGGCTGGCGGTACACGCCGCGGAGCGACGCCGACCTGTCGGTGAGCGGGTGGATGCTCGTGGCCGTGCGGTCGGGCCAGCTCGCCGGCGTGACCACCAACCCCGCCACGCTGCCCGGCGTGCGGAGGCTGCTCGAAGCCTCGGCCACGCGGGACGACGCCACGCGTTACGCCTACAACCCGCGGAAGCAGGATCAGCGCCGCTCGCGGCTCTCGGCGGCCTGCATGACGGCGGTCGGCGGCCTGATGCGCTTGCACACCGGCGACCGGCCCGACGATCCGCGCGTGGTGGCGGCGGGCCGGTTCCTCGCGTCGATCGAGCCGGCGTACGGCACGTCGGCCGACAAGGTCCGCGACTCCTACCTCTGGTACTACGCCTCCCAGGTGCTCGTGCACACCGCCGGCCCCGACTGGGACCGCTGGTACGCCCGGCTCGTCGACACGCTCGCAGCGCACCAGGAGACGACGGGGCCCAAGGGGGGAAGCTGGGATCCGCTCGCACCGGTGCCCGATCGCTGGGGCGAGTACGGCGGCCGCATCTACGTGACGGCGCTGCACCTCCTCGCCCTCGAAGTGCCCTACCGGCACCTGCCGACGGCATCGGTGGGGGAGCGGTAGCGACCGGCGGCGGCCGCACCGATCAGCCCTTCGGCGGCTCCGCGTCGGACTCGCGGAGGCTGCGCGGCTCGGGGGCCGGCTTCAGCCGCCACTGCCGGTAGGGAAGTTCGTCGGTCTCGTCGTCGATCGCGCGGCCGACGAGCAGCCGATCCACCGTCTTGAGGTCGATGCGGACGGGACCCACCGCCGGGCTCTCGCCGCGGATCGTGGATTCGTCCACCCCCTCGGCCACGAGCGTCACGCGGCGGCCGGCGGCCACCCCCTGCACGATGAGCCCGCGCGGCCCCGGCGGCACGGGGGGAGGCTCCGCGCCGTCGGCCGAGCCGGCCTCGAGCCAGATCACGCGTGCCACCGCCGACCGGGGCAGCGTCTTCACCTCGCCGCGGACGTCGATGACGAGCGCATCGGCGGCGAGCGATTCGAGTCGGCCGCGGAGGTAGTCGCCGTCCCGGAGCCGGATCATGTGGGTGGGCGGGGCGACCCGCTGCGAACGCGGCAGGGTGAGCAGCCGCTCGAGCCGCAGCTTCTCGATCGTGCGGCTCGGCACGGTGGGATCGAGCTCGACCGCCCGCACGAGGCTCTCGGGCACCGTCACCGTCTCGCCCCCGTCGCCGAGCGGCGTGCGCAGCACGAGGCCCTTCGGGTCGGCCGTCACCACCTCGCACGGCACCACGTCGCCGCTGCGGAGAATCGCCAGCGACGGAAACCGGCCGGCGTCCTCCGGCGCGGCGACCGCCGGCGCGGCGAACTTCTCGTGCGCGGCGAGCGCCTGCTCCAGCACGTCGCGGCCGGCGACGTAGATCAGCCCGCGCTTGAGGTCGATCTCACGGGGCTCGTCGTCGCCGGCCTTCACGCGAAGCACGATCGGCGACCCGACGCGGCCGCGGAGGAGGTTCATCACGGCCGTCACGTCGAGGCCCTTCGTGGGCACGAAGCCCCCCTCGACCCGCGGCTTGATCGCGAGGAGCCGGTCGCCCGGCTGGAGCCGGCCGTCGAGCGCGGCGGCACCGTCCTCGCTGAGCATGGTGACGACGAAGGACCCCTGGGCATCCTGGTTGACCATGCCGCCGATGCCCCCCACCTCCACCTGGGCCTCGCCGACCGGTTCACGGCCGGGCCGGGGAACGTATTCGATCGTGACGCGCGGCTGTCCGTCGGCGGCGGCGAGCGGGCTCGCGGTGACGCTGCCGATCGGTTGCCAGGCGATGCCGGCCGACCACGGGCTGCCGTCCACCACGCGGCCGCGCACGGAAACACCGTCGGCGGTGAGCGTGCCGATGCGGCCCTGGGGCGGCTCCGCCGCGGTGCCCGTCGTGCCGAGCGCCGTCAGCGACGCCACCTCGGCGAGACCGAGCGCGAGCGTGTCGTCGATCCCTTCGACCCGCAGCCGGAGCGTGTCGCCGTCGATCGAGTCGAGCCGCCCCGCGACCGTGCAGCCCGCCGCGAGCACGGCCCGTATCGAGGCGGCCGCCGCCGGCTCCCGCGTGTCGGTGGCGGGGCGTGGCAGCGTGATCTCATTCACGTCGTCGAGCCGCATCCTCACCCGCCCCGCCGCCGACACGAGCACGAGCTCGCCCGCGGCCCGGTCGAACGATTCGATGTCGGCCTCCACGACCTTTCCGTCGCGCGCCACGACCGCGGTCCGCGACCGGTCCTCGAGCGACGGCTCGGCTCCGGTCCACGGACCGACCCGCAGACTTTCGAGGCAGACGTCGCCGCTGCCGAGCGTGATCCGGAAGCGACCGGAATCGGCCCGCTTCGCGTTGGGGGGCACGACGACCTCGGCCACCGTGCCGGGGCCGCGCTCGCCGACGGCCACGGCCGCCAGCCGTCCCCGCTCCTGATCGACGAAGATGACGAGCCGGAGCGATCGCGTCCCGCCGTCGTCCACGGCCAGCGGCTCGATCGCCGCCGTCTCCGCCTCCTGTCGTACGATGGCCGTCTCGTTCGTGCCGTCCTGGAGCCTGAGGAGCTCCACCCAGAAGGCATCGTCCCCCGGCTTCGCCGCCGCAGCCACCGCAACTCGCAGCTCGGGACGTCGCCGCCACGACAGCACGACGTCGTACCTGGCCCGCCCGGCGGCTCCCACGTCGATCGTCGCGACACCGGGACGCGCGGCGATGATGCGGCCGGCCTCCGCCCGCCATGCATTGGCCGGCCTGTGCTCCCATCCCGTGAGCCCGCCGGGGCCGACGTAGCCGCCGGTCGCAGGCCCGCCGAGCCGTGACACACCCTCGATGATGGAGCGTCGGATTCGCACCGCCTTCCCGTCGGCCGCGCCGCGCGGCACCGTCGTGATCGTCTCGCCATCGACCGCCTCGAGCGTGCCGTCGAGGATGTCGCCGCCGCGCAGCCGGAACCGGAACGGCGACGCGGCGGCCACGGCCGCCGGCTTCGCGAGCCTCACGCCGACGATCTCGTCGAGCCGGAACTCGAAGGGCTCGGCGAACAGCGGCGACTTCCAGAGGAGCGTGTCGCGGACGCCGGCGGCGGCCGGGGGCGCCGGCAGCAGCGAACCGGGCAACATGCCGCCGCCCGGCAGATCGAGGACGGCGCCGGCCGCGTCGGGTTCGGCGGCGGGCACGCGGCCGACGCACGCCGCCACGGCGAGCGCGACGAGCGTCGCCCCGAGCAGCTCCGGCGGCATGCGGCGCGATGAACGGCTGGCGCGGGCCATGGATCTCCCGGATGCTGGAGGCGACGGTGCCGCGTGGCGATCGGCACGAAATCCTATTATGCGTCAAGGCGCCGTTCGGTGCGTCGAGCCGGCGCGGCGGCGGCGACCGGGGCGTTCCGTGGCGGCCGGAGCCCGCGGGGCGGTTGCGGGGAGATTCCGCCTCGCGGATACTCTCGATTCCACCCCCAGGAGCGGTCCTTGAGCGACTCTCACCATGATCATCGCCACTACGCGTGGTGGCTGATCATGTGCCTGTGCGGCGTCGACTACTTCAGCACCCTGGGCTACCAGCCCTCGATCGCGTTCGAGGGGGCCGGAACGCTCGCGCCGCTGGCGACGCTCGTGCTCGTCCTGGTCACGCTCTTCGGGGCCCTGCCGATCTACCGGCACGTGGCCGGCGAGACGCCCGACGGCGTCGGCTCGATCGGCATGATCGAGCGGATGTTCAGCGGCTGGGGGGCCAAGCTCGTGGTCCTCGTGCTCATCGGGTTCGCGGCCACCGACTTCGTGATCACGAAGACGCTCTCCGCCGCCGACGCCGCCGCGCACCTCATCAGCAACCCGCTCTACTCGGGGGAGACGCCCGCGTGGATGCAGGGCCAGATGGTGGTGACGATGTTCCTGCTCGTCCTGCTCGGCGCCATGTTCCTCAAGGGCTACGGGGAGGTGGTGGGGCTCGCCACGGTGCTCGTGATCGCGTTCCTCGGGCTCTCGGCGATCGTCGTGTCGGCGAGCGTGTTCTACCTCCTCACGCACCCCTCGCTCCTGCACCACTGGTTCGCGGAGATCTCGTCCGGCCGCTACCACCTCGAGCACGCCCCGCTTTCGGGCACCGGGCCCTGGGTGGCGTTCGGCATCTCGCTCCTCGTGTTCCCGAAGCTCGCGCTCGGCCTGTCGGGCTTCGAGACGGGCGTGCTCCACATCCACCTCGTGAAGGGCACCGACGCCGATCCGTCCGACGAGCGGGCCCGGGTCCACAACACGAAGCACATGCTCCTCGTGGCGGCGCTGATCATGTCGTGCTTCCTCATCGGGTCGTCGCTGGCCACGGGCACCAACACGCTGATCCCCGCCGAGGAGCTGCGGCTCGAGCCGGTGAAGGGCAAGGCGATGGACCGGGCCCTCGCCTACCTCGCGCACGGCGAGAGCCCGCACCCGATCTGCCCGCTCTTCGGCCACGTCTTCGGCACCGTCTACGACGTGAGCACGATCCTCATCCTCTGGTTCGCCGGCGCGTCGGCGATGGGTGGGCTCCTGAACATGGTGCCGCGGTACCTGCCGAGGTACGGCATGGCCCCCGAGTGGGCCGGCGCCTACCGGCCGCTCGTGATCGCCTTCACGGTCATCAACCTGATCGTCACGCTCGCCTTCCGGGCCGACGTCTCGGCGCAGGGCGGCGCCTACGCCACCGGCGTGCTCGTGCTGATGACGAGCGCCTGCATCGCGTCGCTGATCCACGAACTGCGGCGGAAGCCGGAGCCCCACCACGGCCTCGCCCTCCAGGCCCAGCGGGTCGGCTTCGGCCTCATCACGCTCGTCTTCATCTACACGACGATCGCCAACATCATGGAGCGGCCCGACGGCATCATCATCGCGTCGATCTTCATCGCCACCGTGATGGCGATCTCGTTTTCGTCGCGGTTCCTGCGGAGCGACGAGCTGCGTCTCAAGGAGTTTCGCTTCGCCGACGACGCCGACCGCATGCTCTGGACCGACATCATCCTCGAGGGGGCGTTTCGCGTGCTGGTGCCCCACCGCCCGGGCAGCCGGTCGCTCGCCGACAAGGAGGCCGAGATCCGCCGCAAGCACCGCATTCCCGAGAACGTGCCGCTGGTGTTCCTCGAGGTCCACTACGGCGACGTGAGCGAGTTTCAGAACGCGCCGATCATCTCGGCGCGGCAGGAAGGCAACCGGTTCGTGATCGTGGCCCGCGACGTCGTCTCCGTGTCGCACACGATCGCGCAACTCGCGATGGAGATGACGAAGAACGGGGCGCCGCTCGACGTCGTGTTCGGCTGGAGCAAGGGAGGCAGCCTGAAGCTCGCGCTCGACTACGTGCTCTTCGGCCAGGGCGACATCCCCAACCGCGTCGTCGATCTGCTCGACAAGGCGATTCCCGATCCCGCGCGGCGGCCGACGGTGATCGTGGGCTGACCGGTGGCGTGCCCTGGCGGACGCGGTTCTCGGCGGCCGGCGGCGACGGCGGGGAGCATGGGTCGTTTCGTCCCGCCGCGCGAGGGCCGCGTGGTACGCTCCGCGGCACTCATGGCACGCGCTCCTGGTCACCCCGCCTCCACTCCCCGCCGCGTGGTGATCGGCGTCGACTTCACGTCGGCGCCGCGTCCGCGGAAGCCGATCACGGTGGCCGTGGGCACGCTCGCCGCTTCGGGAGCCGATCCCGTTTACCGCCTGAAGACGGTGCACGGCATCGAGGGTTTCCCCGGGTTCGAGGCCTTTCTCCGCGAGCCGGGAGCGTGGGTCGGCGGCTTCGACCTCCCCTTCGGCCAGCCGCGCACGCTCATCGAGCACGAAGGCTGGCCGACTGAATGGCGGCGGTTCGTCGAGTTCTATTGCGGCCAACGCCGCGAGCACCTCCGCGACGTGTTCCGGAGATGGTGTGCGAGCCGGCCCGATGGCGACAAGTTCGCGTGGCGCAAGGCCGACAAGCCGGCGGGATCGAGTCCGGCGATGCGCTGGACCAACCCGCCGGTGGCCTGGATGATGCACGCCGGCATCGGCCGCATGGTCGCGGCAGAACTCGCGTTTCCAGCGCATGGCGTGGCGGGCCGCGGCGCCGCGGCCGACCGCGTGGCGCTCGAGGCCTATCCCGCTTTCACGGCGCGGCAGGCCTGCCGGAAGTCGTACAAGAGCGACACGCCGGTGGCCCAGACGCCCGAGCGGCGGGCGAACCGGCGGATGATCGTGAAGGCACTCGTGGCGGGCGCGGCGGGGCTTGCCCCGCGGCTCGACCTCACGGCGACGTGGCGGCGAAAGCTCGTGGACGACCC
>Ga0007791_10000355_pt1 | contig 14151 bp, 12 predicted proteins | sample CryBogmetaGMA05M_FD_60368 | JGI IMG/M metagenome (GOLD analysis project Ga0007791, IMG submission 60368) | Freshwater microbial communities from Crystal Bog, Wisconsin, USA - MA0.5M | ecosystem: Environmental > Aquatic > Freshwater > Lake | place: Crystal Bog, Wisconsin, USA | collected 2009-07-06 | reverse complement strand
TACACTGCGGCTTTTTTTCATTTCTGCCGCAAATACATGAAATAAGAATATCAGTAAGGATGCTATGCCAGAGATTCAATTTAAAGGTAAAGAGTTTGTCTTTAACCATCATTTATCAGTTCCATATCGTCCACTGAATCCAATCAAAGCCAAGTCAATTGGTGGCGGGAATTTGAATGACAACCTAATCATTCAAGGTGACAACCTACATGCATTAAAGGCACTGATGCCGCTTTATGCCGGTAAGGTGGATTGCATCTTTATTGACCCGCCTTACAACACAGGAAATGAGGGCTGGTCATATAACGACAATGTCAACAGCCCAATGATTAAGGAGTGGCTCAGTAGCAATCCTATCGTCATTGATGATGGACTGAAACATGACAAGTGGTGCAGCATGATTTATCCAAGGCTAAAACTGCTTAGGGAGTTGCTTGCTGATACCGGTTCAATCTTTGTAAGTATTGACCACAATGAGGCACATCATCTCAGGTTGATACTTGATGAAATTTTTGGAGCAGAGAATTTCATTGCTGCAATTGCATGGCAAAAAAGAACCTCACCAGAGGCAAGAAAGAAACTCGGACCAGCATACGACACCATCTATGTTTATGCAAAGGCAAAGAGTGAATTGAACTTGTCAAAACTCGCAAGGAGTGAGGAACAACTTGATGACTTTGATAATCCAGATAATGACATCAATGGCGATTGGGTTTCATCGGACATGACAGCCCAAAATACCGATCCGACAAAACGCAAGGACCAGCAGTATCAAATTACATTGCCAGACGGAGAAAAGATAAGTCCTCCACCTGGCAGGTGTTGGTCAACATTGGAGCCCGAGTTCTTAAAACTCCGAAAAGAAAATCGGATTTGGTTTGGCGTTTTTGGAAATGCTAGACCACGAATGAAAACCTACTTATCCGAGACAGAGGGGGTAAGTAGCTGGACATGGTGGCCAAACAATGAGGTTGGGCACAACCAAGAGGCAAAAAAAGAAATTCTTGAAATCCTTGGTGCTGAAAACAATTTTGACTATCCCAAGCCTGTTAGATTGATTAGTAGAGTCTTGGAGATAGCCACTGATAAAAATAGCATTGTTCTTGACTCTTTTGCTGGGTCAGGAACAACAGCTCATGCCGTTCTTGCCGCCAACAAGAATGATGGTGGCAACAGAAAATTCATTCTAGTTGAGTGTGAAAACTATGTTGACAAAATCACTGCTGAACGAGTCAGACGAGTCATCAATGGCTATACATTCAAAGGCACTGTCAGAAAGTTGACCTACACACTGAAAGCATCACATTCACAAGTCTGAAAAAGTCAAACTCCATCCTTGACAACATTCAGAGCATTGAGAACTTAGAGGGACATGAATACGACGTCATCAAAAAAGAAATAAAAGATGGAGTCCTGAAAGTTTGGGGTGAAAAGAAAGTCACCAAAAAAACGGATGGCATTGGTGGATCGTTTACCTACTGCACACTAGGTGAGCCCATTGATATTGACAAAATTCTCACAGGTGAAAGCTTACCTGATTACAAGTCAATCGGTTCATGGCTTTTCCATACTGCAACAGGAGAGGCATTGAACATTGCAGTAGTGAAAGAGAAAGATTTTTTCTTAGGTGAAAGTTCGTCTTACTATGTGTGGCTAATCTATAAGCCGGAATTGAATTTCTTGAAAGCAAGAGATTCAGCATTGACACTGGACTTTGCAGAAAAAATTTCAAAGAAAAAAGGCAAGAAACATCTTGTTTTTGCACCCGCTAAGTTTGTTCCAAACAAGACCTTGTTGCCACTTGGAGTTCAATTCGCACCACTACCTTTTGCACTCTACCGGGTGGAGAAATAAGGATGGATTTCAAAGAATTCCAAGAGGATGTGCTTGAAAAACTGGATAACTATCTTGATGAACTGAAAAGTCAAAAAGATAGTGCCATTGAGGTTGAAAAATTAATCAAGGCAAATCCAAAGCTGAAAATTCCTGTTCCAGATTTTTGCGCCAATACATGGAGTGAAATTGGGAACAAAGGACAGTTGCCAAGGTTGAGGGCAACGATTCCATACAGTCCAAGAAAAGATGGACTGAACAACTTTGTCCCGAACATCACTCTAAAAATTCCGACTGGTGGAGGTAAGACATTGCTTGCCGCATCATCAGTGTCAAAAGTCTTTGGACGATACCTGAGCAGCAATACAGGTGCAGTCTTATGGATAGTCCCTAATGATGCCATTTACACACAGACAAAAAAGCAACTGACAAACCGAGAACATCCATTTAGACAAATGCTTGATCGAGCCGCAGCAGGACGAGTCAAAGTCTTGGAGAAAGATGACCCGCTGAAAAAGCAGGACATGGACACTCATTTGTGTGTCATTTTGCTGATGCTCCAATCTGCCGCAAGAGAGAGTAAGGATAACTTAAAGGTGTTCAAGGATCGTGGCAATGTGCATGGGTTCTTTCCTGCTGAGGATGATTACGATGCCCACTACAACATCTTGCAAGCCATTCCTAACTTAACCTGCTACAACCAGCAGGCAACGGTTCAGCTTGGCTCTGTTATTCATGACAGCCTAGGTAATGTCTTGAAAATGCAAAAACCCGTTGTTGTCATTGATGAGGGGCACAAAGCATTTAGCCAAAAGGCATTGGACACCATTTATGGGTTCAATCCAAGCTTTGTTATTGAGCTATCAGCGACACCTAAGGATAAGCCAAAAGAGAAACCACCAACTTACTCAAACTGGTTGGTAGATGTGAAAGGCTCTGACCTTGAAAAAGCACAGATGATCAAGTTGCCTATCAACTTGAAAGTCAAAGCAGGTGATGATTGGAGAGACTGTTTAAGAGAGAGTTTTGATCACCTGAAAAAACTACAAAGTGATGCAGATACATTGTTGAACAACACTGCAATCTACATCAGGCCTATTCTGTTGGTTCAAGTTGAACGTACAGGGAAAGACCAGAGAGAAACAGGATTCATTCATGCAGAGGATGCCAAAGAATTCTTGATGACAATTGGACTCACTGAGAGAGAAATCGCCATCAAATCGGCAATGGTCAATGACCTCAAATCACCTGAGAACTTGGACTTGTTAAGTCCGACGAATGCAATCAGAGTCATCATCACTAAGCAGGCATTGCAAGAGGGTTGGGATTGTCCTTTTGCCTATGTTCTTTGCTCACTTGCAGCAAGCAAAAACCTATCTGCAATGACTCAACTTGTTGGGCGAATTCTCAGGCAGCCATATGTCACTAAAACGGACATTGAAAGTTTGGATCAGTGTTATGTATTTTGCCATCATGCAAACACAAAAGATGTTGTTGATGGCATCAAGGACAGTCTTGAAAAAGATGGCATGTCCGATCTCGTGCAGCAAATCAAGGAATCCGATTTCACAAATTCAGTCAAACCGACCAAACGGAAAGTTCCACGTCGAAAGGGGTTTGAACCGCTAAAAATTTACCTGCCAGTTGTGAACATTGTTGACAATGGAACCGTTAGAAAATTGGACTACGAGCAAGATATTCTGATGAACATTGCATGGGGCAAGATTGACATTTCCCCATTGGTTGCATCCATTCCAGAGAATGTCACTCTAATCAAGTCCCAGATGACCCAAATTACAGTGTCTGATGGTAAGGATGGAGAATTTTTTCCAACAGCACCAAATGAGTTTGTAGACGAATTGAGCTTGTTCGATCCAGTATATGCAACCAGAATCATTGCAGATATTGTGCCGAATCCTTGGGTTGCCCGAGAACTGATTGGTAAGGTCATTGATGGACTGAATGCCCGAGGCTTTGACTCCACCAAAATAGGGCAACTTTCAAGTTTCATCTTGGAAGAAATGCGCAAGGACCTGATTAAACAAAGGGATGTGATTGCAGAACAAATTTTCTTTGACAAGGTTGCAACGCAAAGTATCCAATTTAGATTGAGGACTGATGCTCACAACTGGCAGATGCCAGATTACATGTGGACTGACCTTGCAGAGAATACTCCCAAGCTAACTCGTAAGACCGGCGATGTGGTGGAAAAGAGCTTGTTTGCCCCTGCCTACATGCCTGATTACAACAATGCAGAGGATGATTTTGCTTGTTACCTGGACGAGCACCAAACTGTGATCTGGTGGCACCGGAATGTGGCTAAGTCTGGTCAATACTATGTGCAGGGTTGGAGAAAGAGCAAGGTCTACCCTGATTTCATTTTTGCAGTCAAAGGCAAGAAAATTGTTGTCATTGAAACCAAGGGCGACCAGTTAGAGGGCAACCTTGACACCAAATACAAACAAAAGCTACTGACCGCCATCAACAAAAATTTCAGTGTTGACAAGACTCAAAAAGCAGGAGAGCTTGAACTGGTCTTTGATGACCAGACAACGGTTTCATGCGACATGCTTTTGATGAGTGAATGGCAAACAAAAATTCACCAACACATCTAAAGGGAATTCATGAAAGTTTTTTCATCACATAGCAATGGAGCATGGCTTAAAACTAAGGCTATGTCAGCAGCAGGCAATCAAGATAATCAAAGGGATGCTGCAAAAGATGAAATAAAGCGAGTTCTTTCTGATACCTTTAGATGCAAGAACCTTGTAGTTTTGACTGGACTCGGAACATCGCTGCACGTCAATATTGATAAAGATGACCTTATAAGCGATAGAGCACCACTTTCAGGAAAGAAACTAGCACCTACTATGGGTGACTTATGGAAAAAGGCGAAAGATAAAAGCGGACTGAACTTTGAAAGAGTTTTAAGCATATCCAAATTCCCTAAAGATGAACCAAAATTAAAAAATAATATTGAGGCTCTTTTGTCCTATTGCAAAGTTGGCTCTGAATTTACTGACAAGCAAGAGGATAAAGATTTTGTTCTAAACTTTGTTTTAGATACAGAGAAAATTATTCGTGATGAAATAAATTTTCTCAGTCTTGATGATGATATTTCTATTCACTCTGAATTGCTACGGAGAATAGCAAGACGGACAAGCAGAAAAATTAGAACAAAGATTTTTACTACAAACTATGACCTTTGCTTTGAGTATGCGGCAAGGCAAGGTCGTTATGTTGTTATTGATTGTTTTTCACATACAAGCCCACAAGTTTTTGATAGTCTATATTTCACTTATGACATAGTTAAGAGGGCATCAAATCCTGATAGCCATGACTACATCAGCAATGTATTTCACTTATATAAATTGCATGGTTCTATTGATTGGCAAAAGAACGAAAAAACCAATGAAATTGAACGAGTAAAAGATGCTGAGAAACCGATTCTTATTTATCCAAGAAATACAAAGTATGAACTTGCTTTTGAACAACCATACCTGGAAATGATGTCAGCTTTCCAGTCAGCACTACGGCAACCAGAAACAGCGTTGTTAATTGTTGGCTTTGGATTCAATGACAATCATCTTGCGGAGCCAATAATTTCGGCCATTCATTCAAACCTAAATCTTAAGGTCGTAATTTGTGACCCGTTTCTTGCTCCAACAGAGGCTGGCAATGATGGTAATGCAAAGAAAAATGAGCACCTCAAGAAAATTGCATACTTGATTTCTAAGGGGGATGCCCGGCTGTCAATGGTCAACACTACTTTTGAGGAACTGGTTCCAGAGCTACCAGACATTGCCGCAGATACTGATCTTGAGCAGCACCTAGACAGAATTAAAGCATTGAGAGTGATGCCCAATGACTAAAGCGTTGCCTACCAGTCCTTTTGATTCAAGCCGATACATTGGTTCAGTCACTTATGTGAATCCTGACACGGCAAAAATCAACTTACCGTATGCGGCGAGTGTTTCAGCAAAACAATATGCTGGCTACCCAGTCAACGGCGGTCAGGTGGGGGAATTTGTTTTCATTGAAAGTGATGAGCATGCAGTTCTTGGCCGCATCACTGAGGTTCGTCTCCCTGATGCAGAACGGTTGAATGCTGAGCCAACACTTGGCCAGCAACCAGATGCACACCCTATCGGGCTTGTCCAATTACTCACAACCTTAGAGTTATCAACTGGTAAAGTTATTTCAGGCATCCCACAGCATCCAAGAGTTGGTCAGCATGTTTTTTCTGCACACTCACTGTTAGTTAAACATGTTGTTGAGGGCAATGTTTTAAGCAAGGATGCAGTCATTGAACTAGCGACAACTACTCAATCCTCAAGCACCAAGGTCAACATTACGCCAGAGCAATTAATCGGTAGACATTGTGCAGTTCTCGGAGCCACAGGTGGCGGTAAGAGTTGGACTGTTGCCAGGATTGCACAGGAGATAGCCAGAATTGGGGGTAAGGTCATTCTTGTTGACCCTACGGGTGAATATCATACTTGTAAAGAAAAAACTCAAAGTGTGTATTTGGGTGGGCAGAAAGTAGATGATGCAGATACAAATATTTATGTTGGTTTTCCGTATTGGATGTTAACGGAGTTGGACTTATTCGCAATTTTTCAACCAAGTGGAGCATCACAAACACCTAAGCTCAGAGAGGCATTGCTATCACTCAAGATTTCATTTGCAGAAAGTGGTCAAGGCTCGAAAAATGTTGTTAAGAAAAATAGTTCAAAGCAAGATTTCTGGAATGCAAAAAGCAAACATGCAATTGCTATTTCAGAACCATCAGCACCTTACTTTATTAAGTTGTTGTCACAACAAATAGTAGAGGAATGTGTTTGGGAGTCTGGGGGTACAGGTGCAAATCCGAATCACTCTATTTGGGGTAATGGAAATGACCAAGTAAGAGGTTATTGTGAAACACTGGTATCAAAAATAAATTCAATAATTAGCTCAAAAGCATTGAAATGTTTGTTTGAACCCAATGAGTTTTTTTCATTAACAGAAACAGTCAATGATTTTATAAAATCTGATCAAAGAATTTTAAGAATTTCAATGGAAAATCTTTCCTTTGAACACAATGCAAGAGAATTGTTGGTAAATGCACTTGGCAGATATTTGCTAGGGCGTGCAAGAGAACATGAATTTATTGAGAATCCAACGGTAGTTATTTTGGATGAGGCGCATCAATTTTTAAATAAGAATTTAGGCGATGAAAACAACCGTATAACTCTTGATGCATTTGGACTAATTGCTAAAGAGGGGCGGAAATACGGATTGACTACGATTCTTGCAACACAACGACCAAGGGACATACCTGATGATGTTTTAAGTCAAATGGGTATGTTTGTCGTTCATAGGCTGATAAATGACCGCGATAGACAAGTTGTTGAAAAGGCTTGTGGGAATTTGGACGGTTCAGCGGCAGCATTCCTGCCAACCCTTGGACAAGGGGAGGCAATTCTTGTTGGAGTCAATTTCCCAATGCCGACACCAGTCAAGATAACCGAACCCAACTACAAGCCGAAATCAGATGGGCCTAGCTACTCCAAGTTTTGGACGGCTGCACCACAATGATCCCCTCCATCATGCGGCAAGTTATGTCCTTACTTAGACCCGGCGGCTTGGTGCAGAGCGGGCACATCTCCATGTGCAGTGTTCTTTTAACGATGTTGTATCCAGGCTACTAGGCTACTAGGCTACTAGGCTACAGATTAGGCTACAACTGAACACTATTCAGCGATACCCAACGATACCCAGCGATACTCAATGGAAAATTAAATTTCAATAAAATCAATGACTTATCTCGTAAGTCATTGATTTTAAAGGACATTTAAAAAGGCGTTGCAAACTGCTCATAATCCTTTGGTCGAGTGTTCAAGTCACTCACGCCCTACCATTTAGACCCACGTCGGATATGAAAAGCTTGCTACTCAAACGATAGCAGACTTGTTCATGTGCGTTAGTTGCTAGACCCGTGTAACCACTGGAACAGCGTTTTGGACCTCGTCACATCTGGGTAATGCCCAGCCAAACCCAAGGCAAAAAGGTTGCGCTTGTAAGTATTTGGCGCAATGTCCAAAGCGTCCCCCGCGTCCCGAGGCGTCCGGCCACAAACCTGATGTAGATCATTCCGAGTCAAATGACGTCGCCCTGGCGTCGCTAAACGGCCCGAAATCCCGATGGGAAAGCCATGGTTAGCCTAAAATTTTTCCATTGCGACAGTCGAAAGAAAGTCAATGGAATTGCAGACTCTGAAAAGAGTGGGCTTGGACGTAACGGGCCAGTTGCAGCCATGAACCTGCCGCAACTTGCCCACGGGGTGTTGCTGGAAGCCTTGGGTGAACTTGTACACGGATTGGCCTTGCTGCGGGGCCGGGACGACCCGGAGGTGCTGCACCAGGCCCGCATTGCCTGGCGCAAGTTTGACGCTGTGCTGCGGCTGTTTGTTCGGCGCTCTGCGCTGCCTGCCGCCATGTCGCCGCAACGGCTGCGCGAACTGCTGGTCCGGATGGGGGCCTTGCGCGACTGGGACGTGGCGGGTCTGGTGACCCTGCCGGCGCTGGTGCGCCGGTGCCACCCCCGCACGCCTGCGCTGCAAACCGGATGGGACGCGCTGGTGCTGCAATGGGCCAATGCCCGGCCGGTGTTGCGTGGCGGCGTGCTGGCGGCGTTGGAAGACCCGCAGGTCGAGCGGTTTTTGCTGGCCTGGGCGCAGTGGCTGGATTCGGGTCTGTTGTCGGCACCCGGGCTGCTCAAAGGCGTTGGCCGCAAGCGCCCGGTGAGCGAATGGGCCACCCGGCGCCTGCAGGCGCAGTTTGCGCGGCTGGCGCCGACGCCTGGGCCCTCCAGTGACCGGGCAGCGCTGCACCAGACGCGCATCTTGGCGAAAAGGCTGCGTTACGGTGTGGAGGCACTGCGCCCGCTGCTGCCCAAGCGCCGCGCGGCCCATTGGCATGCCAGGGCAGAGGCACTGCAAAAGTCCATGGGTACGCAGCGCGACTTGCGGCAGGCGCTGGAGATCGTCACCAGCCTGGAGGCTGCGCCGGAAATTGTGGCATTCTTGGGTGCTGTGTGTGCCGGCCTGGATGCGGCGTGAAACTTGCACGCTTTCTACCACTTTACTTGACCTGCCTCAAAAAACTCTTTCGGCATCAGCGTAGCCTTCGTATGCACCTGCACACTTTAGGAAAACTCCATGCCGCACTACCATGACGTCGTCTGGCTCGACCATTCAGAAGCCCATGTCATGCACATCAGCCCGGATGACGTCGAGAAATCAATCATTCACCCGTCCAAGCCCCACCAGCACCTTCACTCCCGGCGCGGGACGCTGGGTTCGGGCAAGGCACCGCCGGACAAGACATTTTTCCCTGCCGTTGTGGATGCGCTCGAAGGTGCCGAGGAAATTCTGGTGCTGGGGCCTGCCCAGGCCAAGCTGGAACTCATCAAGCACATCAATCAACATATCCCCGACCTATCTTACAAGGTTGTCGGGGTAGAGACCGTGGACCATCCCAGCGACGGCCAGATCGTGGCCTACGCGCGCAAGTATTTTGTGGCCAAGGACCGCATGCTGGCGGGCCTTTAGGCCTGCGGTGTGCCGGCGCGCTCGGCAAGCAGGGCACGGCAGCTGGCATTGATCAGGCGCAGTTCGGCCAGGGCTGCGTCAATGTGGTCGCGTTTTTTTTGCAACTGCGCCATTTCGGTGTCGGTGCGCTCAACCACGTATCGCAGCTGTTGCGAGCGTCCTTCGCCCTGGTCCCCATACAAATCGAGGTAACGTTTGATCTCCGACAGCGGTGAACCGATGGCCTTGGCGCGAAGGATCAGCGTCAGGCGCGCGCGATCGCGCCGGCTGTAGACCCGGGCGCCGTTGACGCGGCGCGGCGCCAGCAAGCCCTTGTCTTCATAAAAACGCAGGGCGCGCAGGGTGATGCCGAACTCCCGACACAACTCGGTGATGCCGAACAACTCGGCATTTCCCTCATCGCGGTGGGCGTCGACAAAGGCCTGCGCGTCGGACTTTTGCATTCCTGTGGGTTCAGACGACCCGCTGCAGCCGCATGGCCACACCCATGTCGCCAGAGACCTTGAGCTTGCCGGCCATGAAGCCGGTGGCGGGGTCCAGGTCGCCGGCCATCATGGCCTTCATGTTGTCTAGGCTGATGGCCACGGTGCATTCCGTGTCGGTATCGGTGTTGGACACGGTGTTGGGGGTGGACTTGGCATCGATGACGATGACGCCGTCGGCGCCCAGATCAAATTTCAGTGTGGCGTCGAGGCCGCTGTCGTCGCCGACTTTGGCACGGATGGCTTGGGTGATGGCTTCAATCGTCATGGGGCAGTTCCTGCGGTGGGTTGAAAACGCGTAGTGTAAACACCTATGCGGCAGCAGGTTGACGTTAACGTTACCCACGCTTCTAATACGCCAACTCCGAAGCCCAAGCTCCCCCATGCCTGTCCTACTGTCCAAGATCAACCCCCGCAGCGAGGCATTTGCCACCAATGCCCGGCGCATGGCCGAGCTGCTGTCCGAGGTTCAGCGGCTCGAAGGGCTGGTAATTGCCGAGTCCGAGTCCAAGCGCGAAAAGTTCGAAAAGCGCAAGCAGCTGCTGCCTCGCGAGCGCGTTGCCCGTCTGCTCGACCGTGGCTCGCCCTTTCTGGAGCTCAGCCGCCTGGCCGGACTGAACATGCACGACGACGACGGCAAGAAGTCGGTGATGGGTGGCGGTTCGATTGTTGGTATTGGCGTGGTGGCCGGCCGGCGCTGCCTGATATCGGCCAGTGACAGTGCAGTCAAGGGCGGCACGGTAGCGCCCATGGGCCTGAAAAAAGCGCTGCGCGCCCAGCAAATTGCGCTGGAGAACAAGCTGCCGGTGATCTACCTGGTGGAAAGCGGTGGCGCCAACCTGATGTACCAGGCCGAAATCTTTGTCGAAGGGGGTCGCAGCTTTGCCAACCAGGCCCGCATGTCGGCTGCCGGGGTGCCGCAAATCGCGGTGGTGCACGGCTCCAGCACCGCCGGTGGCGCTTACCTGCCGGGTCTCTCGGACTATGTGGTGCTGGTACGTGGCCGCTCCAGCATCTACCTCGCCGGGCCACCGCTGGTGAAAGCGGCTATTGGCGAGGATTGCACAGACGATGCCCTTGGCGGTGCCCAGACGCACGCCCAGGTGACCGGCCTGGGCGAGTACCTGACCGAGAACGATGCGCATGCGATTGCGCTGACGCGCGACCTGATGGACAAGTTGCGCTGGGACGCCGCAGGGGCCACCGGGGGCGGTGCCGCGCCGGCATTCGACGTGGAGGAATTGATGGGCATTGTGCCCGCCGACGAGCGTGAGCCCTACGATGTGCGCGAAGTGATTGCCCGGCTCGTCGATGGCTCCGACTTTCTGGAATTCAAGGCGCCTTACGCCGCTGAGATGCTGTGCGGCCATGCCCGCGTGGACGGGCATCTGGTGGGTATTCTGGGTAACAACGGCCCGATCCAGCCCTCCGGCTCCACCAAGGCGGCGCAATTCATCCAATTGTGCGACCAGACCGGTACGCCGCTGGTTTTCCTGCAGAACACCACCGGCTACATGGTGGGCACCGCGGCGGAGCGGGGCGGGGCCATCAAGCACGGCTCCAAAATGATCCAAGCCGTAGCCAATGCCCGGGTGCCCAAGTTCACCTTCGTCATCGGCGGGTCTTTTGGTGCCGGCAACTACGGCATGTGCGGCCGCGGCTTTGATCCGCGCTTCATATTCTCCTGGCCCAGCGCCCGCACGGCGGTGATGGGCGGGGCGCAGGCCGCTCAGGTGATGGACATCCTCAATCGCGCCAAGGTCGAGCGCAGCGGCATGGAAGTCAATGAGGCGGCGCTCCAAGCCATGTCAGACGGCTTGCGCATGCGCCTGGACAAGGAGTCGGCCGCGCTCTTCGGCACCGCCCGCCTGTGGGACGACGGCATCATCGACCCGCGCGATACGCGCCGCATTCTGGGCCTGTGCCTGGCGCTTGCGGACGAAGCCGGGCAGCGCACGCTGCGGCCCAATACCTTTGGCGTTGCCCGCCTATAAATTCCTCCAACTTGCCCTGGTAAGCCATGATTTTCACCACTGAACACAAGCAGCTCTCGGACACGGTCATCAAATTCGTGCAGCGGGAAATCAACCCCCATGTGGCCGCCTGGGAGCGCGCCGGCGAGTTTCCCAGCCACGCCCTCTTCAAGAAGATGGGCGATCTGGGCTTGCTGGGCCTCAAATACCCGGAAGAATTTGGCGGCTCGGGGCTGGACTTCAGTTACTCCATGGTGATGGCCGAGGCCCTGGGTGAATGCAACTGCGGCGGTGTGCCCATGGCCATCGGTGTGCAGACCGACATGTGCACGCCTGCGCTGGCACGCTTTGGCAGTGATGAACTGCGGCGGACCTACCTGGCACCGGCCATCGCCGGCGATATGGTCGGCTGCCTGGGGGTGAGCGAAGTCGGCGGCGGCTCCGATGTGGCCGCCCTCAAAACCACTGCCCGGCGCGATGGCGACGATTACGTGATCAACGGCTCCAAGATGTGGATCACCAACGGCATGAAGGCCGACTGGTGCTGCCTGCTGGCCAACACCAGCGAAGGCGCAGCCCACAAGAACAAGTCGCTCATCATTGTGCCCATGGACGCCCCCGGAATCACGCGCCAGAAGATCGAGAAGATCGGCATGGATTCCAGCGACACCGCGCAGCTGTTTTTTGACAATGTGCGGGTGCCGCGGCGTAACCTGGTCGGACAGGAAGGCATGGGCTTCACCTTCCAGATGCTGCAGTTCCAGGAGGAGCGCCTCTGGGGGGCCGCCGGTTCGCTGCGTTCGCTGGACCGCCTCATCGACCAGACCATCGCCTACACCCGTGAGCGCCAGGCGTTCGGCAAATCCATCCTGGACAACCAGGTGGTGCATTACCGGCTGGCCGAACTCCGCACCGAGGTAGAGTCGCTGCGCTCGCTCACCTACCGGGCGGTGGAGTCGTATGTCTCGGGCAAGGATGTGACCAAACTGGCTTCCATGGCCAAGCTCAAGTGCGGGCGGCTCAGCCGCGAGGTGGCCGATGCCTGCCTGCAGTACTGGGGCGGCATGGGATTCACCTGGGACAACCCGATCTCGCAGGCCTACCGCGACAGCCGGCTGGTGTCCATCGGCGGCGGCGCCGACGAGGTCATGCTGGGCATCATCTGCAAGCTTGAAGGCACGCTGCCGGGCAAGGGCCGGGATTGAGCCAGGCCATGCTGCAAGTGTGGACTGCTATGAATTTGGAAGCACTAGGCCTAGAGAAATCGGGGGCTGTGCTGCGAATTACCCTGAATCGGCCGGATTCCCGCAACGCCATGTCGCTGCGCATGGTGGCCGAGTTGCGTCAGGTGCTGGCAGCGGCCGAGGCCAGTGCCGAGATGCCGGACCCCGTGCGGGTGTTGGTGTTGCGGGGCGCTGGCGGCCACTTTTGCGCCGGTGCCGACCTCAAGGACATGGCACAGGCCCGTATGCAGGCCCTGCAGCGCACCGCGGGGGATGCGGCGGACCCCATTGCCGAAGCCAATGCTGCATTCGGTGCGCTCTGCGTGGCCTATGCCCGCACGCCACTGGCGCTGGTGGCGGTGCTGGAGGGCAGCGTCATGGGCGGCGGCTTCGGCCTGGCCTGTGTGGCCGATATCGCGCTGGCCAGCCACACGGCGCTGTTTCGGTTGCCCGAGACATCCCTGGGGCTGGTGCCGGCGCAGATTGCCCCGTTTTTGGTGGAGCGGCTGGGCTACTCCCAGGCCAAGCGCCTGGCAGTCACCGGCGGCAGGCTGGACGCCGCCGCCGCTTTGCACCTGGGGCTGGTGCACGAAGTGACCGGCGGCGAGATGCTGGAAACTGCGCTCGGACGCATTCTGGCTGACATTCTGGCCTGCGCACCGGGCGCCCTGGCGGCGACCAAGGCGCTGGTGGAGCGGGCGCGATTGACCGCACCGCAGGATCTGGTGGCCGAGGCCGCAGCCGTGTTTTCGCAGGCAGCCCAGGGCGCCGAAGGCGTGGAGGGCGTCACCGCGTTGATGCAAAAACGCAAACCCCGGTGGGCCCTGGCATGAGCTTTTCCAAAATTATGATCGCCAACCGCGGCGAAATTGCCTGCCGCATCATCCGCACCGCCCGTGCGCTGGGCTATGAAACGGTGGCGGTTTTCAGCGATGCAGACCGCCAAGCGCCCCACGTGGCCCTGGCCGACGAGGCCGTGCACATCGGTGCTGCGTCGGCGGCAGATTCCTACCTGAACAGCGCGGCCCTGCTGCAGGCGGCCCGCA
>Ga0007791_10000354_pt1 | contig 14168 bp, 5 predicted proteins | sample CryBogmetaGMA05M_FD_60368 | JGI IMG/M metagenome (GOLD analysis project Ga0007791, IMG submission 60368) | Freshwater microbial communities from Crystal Bog, Wisconsin, USA - MA0.5M | ecosystem: Environmental > Aquatic > Freshwater > Lake | place: Crystal Bog, Wisconsin, USA | collected 2009-07-06 | reverse complement strand
GGCTCGTTGCGGGTGCGGTGCACCTGCGCCCGGCGGCCGAAGGCGAAGATGTTGTTGCGGACGCGGTTGGCGTAGCCGTAGTGCTGGTGGAAGCCGGTGTCCGACGTGTCGTGCACGAGGTTGTTCTCGGCGAGGCTGTCGCAGCTGCCCTCGTCGTAGTAGATGCCCCAGCCGCCGTAGCGGTGGCTCTGCACGTGGTGGACGTGGTTGCCGCGGATCACGGTGCCGGGCGACGTGCCGAGACCGTAGAAGCCCCCCATGTCGCTGAGGTAGCCCCAGCCGAGATGGTGGATGCGGTTGTTCTCCACGAGCGTCTCGCGGGACGCGCTCTCGCCGTAGCCCCAGTTCCAGCCCGCGCTCACGCCGGTGTAGTAGAGGTCGCCGATGTCGCAATGGGTGACGGCGCAGCGGCGGGTGTGCGTGAACGTCACCCCGCAGGCGGACGGGTGACGCCGGCCCGCCGCGCGGATGATGCAGTCGTCGATCACGATCCCCTCGCAGACCTGGTCGTGGGGCGGCCGGGCCGTCTCCCCCACGAGCACTCCGCCGCCGCCGAGATCCTCGAGCCGGCAGTGCGTCACGCGCGAGTCCGCACAGCCGTCGCGAAAGTGGATGGCGTGGCGGCCGACGTGGGCCACCATGCACCGCTCGAAGCGGACGCCGCGGGACGCCGCCACCTCGATCGCCGCGCCGATGCCGGGGGCTGCCTGCCCCTCGAAGAGGCCGGCGGCGGGGTAGCGGTCGTCGTCGTGCATGAAGGTGATGCCGCGGAAGGCGACGTCGCGGACCCCGGAGATCGTGACGAGCCGCGCCGCCACCGGCACGACGGCCTCCACGGCGTCGGGCCGCTCCCCCGGCAGCGGCTTGTAGCAGAGCTCGCCCGCCGCGGCGTCGAGATGCCATTCGCCGGGCTCGTCGAGCGCCGCCGCGTAATTCTCGAGCCAGAGCCGCGCCGCCGGCCGTCCCTTCGCGGCGAAGGGATAGCGGGCGCGGCCGCGGATCCGCACGCTCCGCGTGGCGTCGTCGAGCGCCGCGACGCGCGCCTGCGACACTGCCCAGTCGTGCGTGACCGTGACGAGGAGCCCGTCGCGTTCGGCCGGCGGGATCGCGGCGAGGAGGGCGTGCTCGGCGGGGCCGAGATGGAAGCCGAGCTTCGCCGTCTCGGCGTTCTCCGCCGCGAACGCCTCGTCGGCGAACGTGCCGGGGGCCGCAGGGCCGCCGACGTGGAGGAAGCCGCGATTCGGGTGGCGGGCCCGCACGGCCCGGCGGCCGTTCACCCAGAGCTGCTCGAACCGGCGCCCCGCCTGCGCCGCCGGCATGGGCGCCACCCAGAGGCCGTCCCGCTCCCGCCAGCCCGTCACCGGCTCGCCGCCCGAGAAGACGGGGCTCGCCCCCTGCGCCGCGACCCACTCGGTGGCGGAATCCTCGGCGGTGAGCGCGAGCGGCGCCGTCAGCCGGTAGGTGCCGTCGGCGACGACGATCCGCACCGGCTTGTCCGCGGTGCGGGCGGCGACGCGGGCGGCATCCCGGGCCGCCTCGGGCGTGGCGATCGGCCCGCCGGGCGCCAGCGCGATCTCGGCTGCGTGAACGCCGCCCCCCCCTGGCACGGGCGGCGCGGCGAGCACGAGCAGCGCGGCGAATGCCATGGCAGGCAGCCCGCGCGGGGCGACACGACTCGGGCGGCCGCGCGGCTCGTCGGGCATGGCGTGGCTTCTGGGAGCATAGTGCCGCCGGTCGTCAGGCACGGTGGTCGCAGGCATGGTGGTCGCAGGCACGGTGGTCGTCAGGCGATGAGCTCCTTGATCACGCCGGTGCTGTCGCCGTGCCGCTCGGCGGCGACGCCGACACCGTTGAGCAGCGTGAGCCAGGCGTTGCACAGCGGGGTGCCCTTCGACACCACGAGATTGTGGCCGAGCTTGATGCCGGCGCCGCCGCCGGCGAGGAGCGTCGGGCAGTTGTCGAGGTTGTGCTCCGTGCGGATGTTGCTGCCGTAGGCGAGCGCGACGTTGTCGAAGAGCCGGCTGCCGTCGGCTTCCGTGGTGGCCTTGAGACGGTCGAGGAGTCCGGCGAGGAGCTCGCTTTGCACCACGTCGCGCCGCTGCGAGGCGGCGAGCTTCTCCCCCATCGTCGAGTGGTAGTGGCTCATGTCGTGCGGGGCGACGGTGATGCCGATGCTCGTGAGCAGGGTGCTCACGGGCTGGCGGTAGGTGATCACGCGGGTGCTGTCGGTCTGGATCGCCGCGACCATGATGTCGTACATGAGCCGGATCTCCTCGCGGCCGGCGAGGCCGGGCTGCGGCTCGGCGAGGTCGGTCTTCGGCCGGGGCACGCCGAGCCACTGCTCGTCCTTGCTCAGGCGCGTCTCGATGTCGCGGATGCCCTGGAGATACTCGTCGAGCTTGGCGGCGTCGTGCCGCCCGAGCCCGCGTCGCAGGTCGGCGGCGTTCTCCCGCACGGTATCGAGGACGCTCCGCTGCTCGGCGAGCAGCGCCCGCTGCTGCTCGATCGGCGTGGTGTCGGCGAGGAACAGGCGGCCGTAGGCGGCCAGGGGGCCGTTGAGCCCGGCGACGGGCTTGCCGCTGACGTCCCAGGCCATGGAGAGCCCCGGCCCGTGTCCGGAGCTTTCGGCGTTCTCGCCGCCGTTGAGCTGGAGCGAGGCGAAGCGGGTGGCGAGGCCGAGCTCGGCGGCCGCGACCTGGTCGGCCGAGATGCTGTTGTGGAAGGTCTGGCCCGGCTCCGCGAAGCGGTTGGCGCCGGAGAGCCACATCGTGCTGCCCCAGTGGCCCTCGTTGGAGTACTTGTTCCAGAGCCCCTGCACGACCGTGAAGTCGGGCTTGTGCCGGGCGAGGGGCGCGAGGCCGTCGGGGAGCGTGTAGTCGGGACCGGGCTGGGCGGCGTCGGGAAACCAGCTCTCGGTGGTGATGCCCCAGCCGAAGCCGAGGAAAATCAGCCGCTTCGGGGGCGCGGCCGGCGCGGCGGCGGCGGCGAAGCGGCGGAAGCCGAGCGAGTCGAGGGCCGGCAGCGCGATCGCGGCCGTGCCGGAGCGGAGGAAGCGGCGGCGCGGGACGGAGGGGAGGGGCATGGGAGGTTTCCGGTGGGGTGCCCGACGGGTCACTTCGTGTGAAACGCCTCGCTGCGGACCAGCGCGTGGATGAACTCGCGGACGGGGTAATGCTTGAGCCGCGACGTGCGCACCATCTCCTCGACGAGCGGCTCGTCGCGGAAGCCGACGCTCCGGCCGAGCGCGAACTCGACGAGCGCCGTGCTGAAGCCGTGGGCGAAGGCGTCGGACCGCGAGGCGACGACGTCGCGCAGGCCGAAGTAGTCGTCGAAGGCGGGGCCCCGGTGCAGGGCGCCGGCGGCATCGATCGTCCACGTCTTCCGCGACTTCGGGTCCGGCCTGCCGTCGGCGTCGACGGCGGTGGAGCTGTCCTCGGTCCGCCAGTGGCCGGCGGCGTCGAAGTTTTCGAGGCCGAGGCCGATCGGATCGATCGCGCGGTGGCAGCTCGCGCACTGGGGTGAGTCCTGGTGCGCCTGGAGCCGTTCGCGGGGGGTGAGCGCCCGACCCGCCAGCCGGGTGATGGCCGGCACGTTCGCCGGCGCGGGGGGCGGAGGGGCGTCGAGGAGCTTCCGCAGCACCCAGGCGCCGCGCTCCACGGGGCTCGTGCGCTCGCCGTTGCCTCCCATGAAGTGGATCGCGGCCATGCCGAGCAGCCCGCCCCGCGGCGAGCCCGCCGGCAGCGGCACCTTCTCGTAGCCGTCGCCCTGCACGCCGCCGAGGCCGTAGTAGCGGGCCAGCACGCGGTCGATCACCACGTAGTCGGCCGCGAGGAGGGTGCGCAGGCTCGCGTTGGTGCGGATCGCGTGGGCGATGGTCTCGTGCACCTCGCCCCGGGCGGCGACCTTCGTGCCCGTGTCGAACCGCGGGTAGACCGCCCGGTTCACCTCGAAGAAGTCGAAGCGTTCCATTCCCAGCCACTGTTCGGTGAAGGGCTGCAGGAATCCCCGCGACCGCGGGTCGTCGAGAAGCCGCTCCGTCTCCGCGGCGAGCACCCCGGGCTGCGAGAGCGCGCCCGTGCGGGCCAGCTCGCGCAGCGCGGCGTCCGGGGGCGCCGACCAGAGAAAGTAGGAGAGCCGGACGGCGAGCTCGTGGTCGGTGAGCCGGCGGCTCCTGCCGTCGGGCACAGGCTCCGCCAGGTAGAGGAACATCGGCGAGGCCAGCACGACCGCGAGCGTGTGCCTGAGCGCCTGCCCGGGCTTGTCGCCCGCCCGGCGCCGCGCGTCGTACCGCGCGAGGAGCCGGTCGACGTACTGGGCGGGGGGCAGCTCGCCGCGGAAGGCCTCCCGGGAGAACCGCTCGAGCGCCGCCCGCAGCTCGTCGGGGGCGGGGGGAGGCGACGTGTCGTCCAGCGGGATGCCGAGCGCCGCGATGCCGGGGGGCTTCGGCCGGGAGGCGTCGGGCACCCGCTCGATCTCGATCCAATCGACCCACAGCGCCAGCTCGGGGCCGATGCCGTTGCGCTTCACCGCCTCCTCGCGCTTGCGGCCCCCCTCGTCGTTGGTGTCCCAGCTGCCCTTCTCGCGGATGAAGAGGAGCCGGTTGTCGCGGGCGACGGCGTTGCCGCGCGTCAGCGTGAGGGGAAACTCGACCACCTGGGGAGCGTCCATCGTGCCGGTGATCTCGCGGGTGGCCATCACCTTGCCCGTGCGGGCATGGATGCCGAAGTCGAGAAAGCGGCGGTCCGCGGGGGCGTCCTTCGTGGCCGCCGCGCGGACGCGGACGACGTAGTCGCCCACCGGCCAGTCGAAGGGGACGAGCAGCTCGATGTAGTTGACGTTCAGCTCCGCCGGATGCCGCGTCTGCGTGCCGAGATACGCGCCGCGGTCCACGTCGGGCATGCCGACGTAGTACTCGTGGTACTTGAGCCAGCCGGCATGCAGCGAGTCGTTGGCGAGGTCGGCGTCGTTCTCGCCACGCTTGTCGAAGCCGAAGTCGCGGGGGTTCGGCGCTCCGGGGATGCGGGCCCATTCGCGGCGGAAGCGGGCGTCGTGCTTCGTCTCCGCCCGGATCGCGGCGACGACGGCGGCGTTCTCGGGCAGCGCCGCCGCGTCATCGACGGCCTTCACCCAGGCCTGTGCCCGCGCGCGGGCGTCGATCTGGTACTGCACGAACTCGCGCACCTTCGGCGTCGTCGTCTCGGCCTCGTAGTGCAGCTTCTTCTCCACGGCGGCGGCGGCCTGCCGCTCGAAGGCCTCCGTCAACGCCTCGCGGCCGAGGGCCAGATACTGCTCGAGCTGGTTGCTGGACATGAAGAGGTTCGACCCCGCCGTGTCGAAGCCCTGCGAGGTCGTGTCGGGGGGCAGCTCGCTCACGTTGATTTCGACCCCGAGCAGTTCGCGGAGCGTGTTGCGGTATTCCCGGCGGTTGAGCCGGCGCATGGTGACGACGCCGTGTTGGTCGGCGAGGCTCCGCCGCGCCGCCACCATCACGTGCGCCAGATCCTCGAGGAGGGCGGTCTTCGCCTCCCCCTCCGGCTGCGGCTCATCCTCGGGCGGCATGGAGCCCGAGTTCAGCTGGTTGAGCACCTTCTGCCAGCGTTCCGCCCCCTCGAGGGTGGTGATGGTGAAGGGCAGGTCGTCGACGCGGAAGTGCCCCTCCTGCCGCTGCCCGCCGTGGCACGCGCCGCAGTGGACTTCGAGCAGGGCCCGGTGCTGCGGCGGCATCACCACGGCGGGCGGCACGTCGGCGTCTCCGGCGAAGGCGCCGACGCCGGCGACCAGGTGTGCCACGAGCAGGAGGGCGACGGGACGGGAGGCGCGTTTCATGGGCAGCATGCCGACGCGGTCTTCAAAGCCCACAGGAAGGGCCACAGGCAGGGCCACAGGCAGGACCGCGGACGGGACGGCCGGCGTGGCGGCCGGGAAGCGGACACCCTGCGAATACTATCGACAACCGGCGATCCACACGCCGCAAGAATAGATCGGTCGACGGCACCTCCACAACCGGCCCGCGGCCGGGGGACGTCGTCGGGCCGCCGGCGGCGTTCGCCCCGGCGATTGGCAGCCCGTGGAAGAGTCCTCCGGACGGTTTTCCACGGATGAAAACCGCACCTTGTCGCGGGAGCTGCACGCCCGGGAGTCGCATCCATGCGGTCCGGCAGGCCGTGGGTCCACAGCCTGTCAGGGCACGCGTGGAGCACCGGGGGCGACGCGGCAGGTCACCCGGCCGGCCGCGACAGGCAGGGGCAGTCGGCGGGCAGCACGAGCCGGAGGCAGCGGGGCACGACGGCGAAGCGGATGTGCGGGGCGCGAAACGGCTCGCCGTCGAGGTTCACCGGTAGGGGCTCGCGGGCCTCGATCTCGATCCAGGCCGCCCGCAGCCGCATGACGAACTGCCCCGGCGGCGCGAGCCCCATGACCTCGGCGGCCACCTGCGGGGCGCTCGCCGGAGGAAAGGGCCGCAGGCAGACGACGTCGAGGAGGCCGTCGTCGATCAGCGCGTCGGGGGCGAGCGGCTGGCCGCCGCCGGCCTGCCGGCCGTTGCAGATCGCCCCGACGACCACGCTCCCTTCGACCGCCCCCTCGGCGGTGCGGATCGAGCAGGCGTAGGGGCGGAAGTCGAGCGCCTTCACGAGCCCCATGATCGTGTAGGCGCCGCCACCGAGGAAGTTCTTCAGCTCGACCGGGGTGTCGGCCGTCACCGCCGCGCCGAATCCGCCGGCGGCGATGTTCGCGAAGTAGGCGTCGTTGGCCCGGCCGAGATCCACGGCCGCGGCCGTCCCGGTCGCGGCGAGCAGGAGCGCCGGTGCCGGCTCGCGGGGGAGGCCGCAGGCCGTGGCGAAGTCGTTGGCCGTGCCGAGCGGCAGGATGCCGAGCTCCGGACGGGCCGCGGCGTCGAGCGTCATGAGGCCGTTGGCGATCTCGTTGACGCTGCCGTCGCCGCCACCGACCACGATGCGGTCGACCCCTTCGCGGGACGCCTCCGTCACGAGCCGGGCGGCGTCGCCCCCTTCCCAGGTCACCCGCACCTCGAGCGGATGGCCGGCGCGACGGACGCGGGCGACGGCATCGCGCACGTCGGCCCGGTCGGCCTTCTTGCCGTTGAGGATCAGGCGGGTGCGGATCGGCGGGGCGGGCATCGCGAGCCTCCGGGAGTGGCACGATCGTGGCGGTGGGGCGTGATCCGGCGGGCGGTTTTTCCAGAGCCTGCTATCAGCCCGGGGAAAAAGTCCTCCGGACGTTTTTCCACGGATAAAAACCTCCGGTTTTCACGGACGCTGCGCGTCCGGGATCGCATCCCTGCGATCCAGCAGGCTGTTTATCCACAGCCTGCTAGGCCGTCGTCAATTCGGCGAGTGTGCCGGTGGAGTCGGCGAACGAGTCGATCTCGAGGCCCACGTTGCCGAGGAGCGTGAGCCAGAGGTTCGCCAGCGGCGTGTGCTTCGCCGCGAGCACGACGTGCCGGCCGTGCTTCACGCCCGCCGCCCCCCCGGCGAGCACGGTGGGACAGTTGTCGAGGTAGTGGATCGAGCGGATGTTGCTGCCGTAGGAGAGGCAGACGTTGTCGAGCAGGCTCGTGCCGTCGGCCTCCTGCACCGCATCGAGCCGGTCGAGCAGGTGGGCGAGCAGCTCGCTCTGCTTCCGGTCGCGCTGCTTCGAGGCCTCCATCCGCTCGCCCGGCGTGTAATGGCTCATGTCGTGCGGCGCGACGCCGATCCCCATGCTCTTGATGAGGTTCGCCATCGGCTGCCGGTAGGTGACCACCCGCGTGCCGTCGGTCTGGAGGGCCGCCACGATGATGTCGTACATCAGCCGGATCTCCGCCTCCCCCGCGAGCGACTCGTCGGGCCGCGGCAGCGGCGGCTTCGGCTTCGGCGTCGCCATCCAGCTCTCCTCCTTGGCCAGACGCGTCTCGATCTCGCGGATCGACTGGAAATACTCGTCGAGCTTGTCCTTGTCGCGGGCGGAGAGCCCGCGGCCGATCGACTGCGACTGCGCGAGCACGGCGTCGAGCACGCTGCGGTGCTCGGCCAGCCGTCGGTGCCGCTCCGCGAGCGGCGTCGTCTCGTCGCCGAAGAGCCGGTCGAACGCGGCCAGCGGCGTGTCCACGCCCGCCAGCGGCTTGCCCTGCCGGTTCCAGGCCAGCGACAGCCCGGGGCCGTGCCCCGACTGCTCGGCGTCGCGGCTCGTGAGCTGCAGCGAGTTGAACCGCGTGTGGCGGCCGAGTCGCTCGGCGGCCACCTGATCCGCCGAGATCGAGTTTGAAAAGCTCGAGCCGGGAACGGCGTAGCGGTTGGCCCCGGTGAGGTAGAAGGTGCTGCCCCAGTGGGCCTCGTTGGCGAACTTGTTCGAGAGCCCCTGCACGACGGTGATCCGCTGCTTGTGGCGGGCCAGCGGCGCGAGCCCCGCGGAGAGCTCGTGGTCGAAGCCGGTGCGGGCCCGGTCGGGAAACCAGGTCTCGTTGGTCACGCCGAAGCCGAACGAGAGGAACACCATCCGCTTGGGGGCCGCGACCGCCGGCTCGGCGGCGAAGGGGCGACGGTCGAGCGACGGCAGGAAGGGCAGGGCGAGCGTCGTGCCGGCGGCCCGGAGGACGCGGCGGCGGGAGATCGGCATGGGAGCCTCCTTGAAGCGGCGCTGGTGGCCTGGTCGGTCGCGGTGCGTGGGTGTGCGGTGCGTGGGTGTGCGGTACGGGCGTGTGCGGTGCGGGCGTGTGCGAATCGCGCGGCGTGAGGCCCGCGAGGATTACTTCGTGCGAAACTCGGGCGTGGCAACGAGCCGCTCGACGATCGTCGCCAGCCGGCCGCCGTCGGCCCGCGCGGCGGCGACGAGCCCGTCGATCGCCTCGCTGTCGGCGAAGCTCGCCGGGCGGCCCAGCGCGTAGGCGTGGATCTGGGTGACGAGCCCGCGCAGGAAGTCGTCGCCGCGGTCGGCGATCCGCTCGCGGAGCGCGAAAAAGTCGGCGAACTCCGGGCCTCGATGGAAGGCTCCGGCGGGATCGATCGGGAACGACGCCTTCACGACCTTTCCCACCGGGCCCCCCTTCACGACCCAGTCGGTGCGGTAGACGTGCTCCTCGGTCCGCCAGCGGCCGGCGGCGTCGAAGTTTTCCAGGCCGAAGCCGAGCGGGTCGATCACGCGGTGGCACTGGGCGCACTGTGGCTGCTCCTGATGGAGCCTGAGCCGCTCGCGCGTGGAGACGGGCTTGGCGTCGAGCCGCGAGAGCTGCGGCACGTTCGGGGGCGCGGGGGGCGGCGGGTCGTCGAGCAGCTTCCGCAGCACCCATGCGCCGCGCTCCACCGGGCTCGTCCGCTCGCCGTTGCTCCCCATGCCGAGGATCGCCGCCATGCCGAGGAGTCCGCCGCGCGGGCTGTCGGCGGGGAGCGGCACGCGACGGAACGCGCCGCCGGTGATCGGCCGGGCCTTGGCGGGATCGGTGCGGTCCTCGAGGCCGTAGTAGTCGGCCAGCAGGCCGTCGACGACGACGAAGTCGCTCCTGAGGAGCCGCCGCGCGTCGAGATTCTCGCGCAGCAGGAGGTGGACGGTGTGGTAGATCTCCCCCTTCGCCGCCTCGCGGGTGGTCTCGTCGAAGTCGGGATGGAGCTGGTGGTCGAAGCGGAAGAAGTCGAGCCGGTCGACGTCGAGCCACTGGTGCGCGAAGCCGCGGGCGAACGCGAACGACCGCGGGTCGGCGACCAGCCGCCGCGTCTGGGCGGCGAGGCCCTCGGGCTCGCGGAGCCGGCCCGCGGCGGCGGCCGCGAGCAGCTCGTCGTCGGGGGGCTCCGCCCAGAGGAAGTACGACAGCCGCGCCGCGAGTTCCAGGTCGGAGAGAGGGCGATCGACCTCGACGGCCCCGGCCTCGCCGCCAGCCGCCGCCGGCTCGTCGAGATAGAGGAACGCCGGCGAGGCGAGGATCGTCGCGAGCGGCTCGACGAGCGCCTCGGCGAAGGGGCTGCCGCCGGCGACACGGCCGGCGTGCACGGCGACGAGCCGGTCGACGTAGTCGGGGGCGGGCTTCACGCCGCGGAAGGCCCGCGTGGCCACGGCCTCGAGGATCGGCCGCGCGTCGGCCGCGCCGGCCGCGGGAAACGACGTGCCGAAGAGCCGCGTCCAGCGGGCCGCCGCGCCGTCGTCGGGGATGGGGCCGTCCCATTCGACCCAGTCGATCCACAGGGCCGGATCGAGACCGACGCCGTTGGTCGCGCGGGCGACGTGATTCTGGAAGGAGGCCGCGGCGACGTCGGCATGCCGCTTCTCGCGGAAGGAAAACGTCCGCGGGCCGTCGGCCGTGATCGTCACCGGCACCTCGAGCACCTGCGGCTGGTGGATCGTGCCCGTGACCTGGAATCCGTCCATCCGCTGGAAGTCGTCCGCGGCGACGATCCCCATGTCGAGAAACCGGCGGGCGACCGGCACCTTGTCGTTGCCCCCCACGCGCAGCCGCAGGACGTAGCGGCCGGTGGGCGCGTCGGCGGGGATCGCGATCGACTCGGTGTGGTGGTAGTTGCCCGCCACGTAGGTCAGCCACGCCCCCTCGTCGGACTTCGGCAGCGCGAGGTACTGCCCGAGGTAGGGGCCATGCTGCTCGTAGGCGCCGATGCGGAACTTCGCCTCGTGCTCGTCGGGGAAGCCGAAGTCCTTCGCCTTCGCCGGGTCGCCGCCGGCCGCCTGCCATTCCTTCGCCTTGCGGTAGCCGCCGAGGAAGTAGCCGTTGAGCAGGCCCGCCATCCGCCGACGGGCGACGATCTCCACCTCGGTGCGGACGGTGCGGCGGGGCGGGGCGGGGCCGGCGGCCCGCCGCCAGCGGTCGATCGCGGCGGCCGCGACACGGCGGCCGATGGCGAGATACTGCTCGAACTGGTCGCTCGACATGAACAGGCCCGAGCCGAACGTGTCGAAGCCGCCGCTCCCCTTGTCGTCGGGAAGCGAGGAGACATCGGCCTCGACGTCGAAGACCGCACGGATCGTGTTTCGGTATTCGCGCCGGTTGAGCCGGCGGAGCGTCGCGATCCGCCCTGCGTCGCCGATCGAGCGGCGGGCGGCGGCGAGCGCCTGCGACAGCCCGGCGAGCACCTCCACGCGGACGGCGTCGGGGGGCCGCGGCCGTTCCGGCGGCGGCATCTCGCCCGCGTTCATCACGCCGAGCACCTTCTGCCAGCGTTCCGCAGCCTCGACGGTGTCGATGGCGAAGGGGATGTCGTCGAGCCGCACGCCCCCCTCCCGGGCGTCGGCGGAGTGGCATTCGAGGCAGTGGGCCGCGAGGAACGCCCTGTGGGCGTCGGGCAGCGCGGCGACGGCCGGTTCGGCGGTGCGACCGACCGATCCGCCGACGGCGGCCGCGAGGATGGCCGCGACCGCCACCACGGGGTGGCCAGCGGCAAGGCACCGGCGGAAGAGGGCAGGGGCGGACATGCCGAAAAGCATACCCAAGGAAACCGTGCCGCACGTCTGATCCTCGGACGGGACTGCGGCCCCGGGGAGAGGGTAGCGTATGCTGGAAGGGCGTTGCGGGGTGAGGGCCGCCGAGCCTTGCGACGTGAGAGTCGTGTGCCCCACGACGCGCTGCGATGACCCAAGTCTCAGCGACCCGCGGCGCAGTGATCGGCAGCGCAGTGATAGGCGGCGCAGTGATCGGCGGCGCAGCGGCCGGAGCGACGAACTCGTGAGCTTCGGCCGGGCGGGATCGTCGAGCCGGGGCATGCCGAGGTGCAGGTCATCCATGGCGATGCGACCGTTCACGACGATGTGGGCCGACCGCGGGCGGCGTCCGGCGGCCGCGGCCGCCCGCGCGACGACGGGTGCGGCGCGGATCGACGCCGGCCGCCCGTTCTCCGGCACGTGCGGCGCAGGTCGGGTGGAGTGGCTGCTCGTCGCGGCGATCTCATGCGCCACGCTGGCGACCGCCGCGGAGCCCGACTTCGTCCGCGACGTGCGGCCGCTCCTCGCGAAGCACTGCCTCACCTGCCATTCGGGCGAACTCGCCAAGAGCGGGCTGCGGCTCGACGTGAAGGCGCGGGCGTTCGCCGGCGGCGACGGCCACGGGCCGGCGATCCTCCCGGGACGTGCCGACGAGAGCCCGCTCGTGCAGTTCGCCCGCGGCGACGATCCCGCGATGCGGATGCCTCCGGCCGATGCCGACGCGGAGCCCGTGCCGCCGGCCGGGATCGCCACGCTCGCGGCCTGGGTCAACGCCGGGGCCCGCTGGCCCGACGGCGTCGACACGGCGCAGGTGGCCGACCGGCTGGATCACTGGGCCTTCAGGCCGGTCGTCCGCCACGATCCGCCCGCCGTCCGCGCCGCCGGCTGGCCGCGGAATGACGTCGATCGCTTCATCCTCGCCCGGCTCGAGTCGGAGGGGCTCGCGCCGGCGCCGGAGGCCCACCAGCGCGACTGGCTACGCCGCGTGCACTTCGACCTCGTCGGCCTGCCCCCGGCGCCCGAGGAGGTCGACCGCTTCCTCGCCGACACGGCGGCCGACGCCCACGATCGGGTCGTCGAAAAGCTGCTCGCCTCGCCCCGCCACGGCGAGCGGTTCGCGCAGCACTGGCTCGACGTCGTGCGCTACGCCGACACGCACGGCTACGAGGTGAACACCGAGCGGCCGAACGCCTGGCCCTACCGCGACTGGTGCATCGCCGCCTTCAACGCCGACATGCCCTACGACCGCTTCGTGCGCGAGCAGATCGCCGGCGGCCCGCGGGGGAGCGAGGCGTCGACCGGCTTCCTCGTGACGGCGGCGGTGCTCCTGCCGGGGCAGATCGGCGCCGACGACGTGTCGAAGCGGGCGGCGCGGCAGGACGCGCTCGCGGACATCGTCATGAACACCTCCGACACGGTGCTCGGCCTGTCGATCGGCTGCGCCCGGTGCCACGACCACAAGTTCGATCCCGTCACGCAGCGCGACTACTACGCCCTCCAGGCCTGCTTCGCGGGCGTGGAGTACGGCGAGCGGATGCTCGAGACGCCCGCGGCGGCCGCGCTCCGCGCCGAGCACGACGCGGCCCGCAGGCGGATCGAGGAGATCGACCGTGAACTGCCGCGGTTCGCGCCCCTCGCGCGGGGAGGGCATGTGCGGCCGGCCGTCGTGGCCGCGCTCAACGTCGACCGCTTCGCCCCGGTGACGGCGCGGCGGCTGCGGCTCACGATCCTCGACACGAACTCCCTCGAGCCGTGCATCGACGAGCTCGAGGTGTTCGACACGCAGGGGCGCAACGTCGCCCTCGCCGCGGCCGGCGGGGTGCCGGCGGCGTCGGGCAGCCTCGTCACCGCCGGCGTGCACGAACTCGCCCACGTCAACGACGGGCAGTACGGCAACGGCCGCAGCTGGATGGCGGCCACGCGGAAGGACGGCTGGGTGACGATCGAGTTCGCGGAGCCGGCGACGATCGACCGGATCGTCTGGGGCCGCGATCGCACCGGAAAGTTCACCGACCGGGTGCCGGTCGCCTACCGGATCGAGGTCTCCGCCGCCGCCGGCGCCGACGATGCCGCGGGCTGGACGCTGGTGGCCGACGCGACCGATCGGGTCGCCTTCGGCGGCAAGCCGGCGGCCGGGGAGACGGGAGGCGGCGAGGGGGGCGGGCTGTCGGCCGACGAGCGGCAGGCCGTCGCCGGCCTCGAGGCGGAGCGGAAGCGGCTCGATGAGCGGGTGCGGATCGCCGTCCGCGACACGCGGGTCTTCGCCGGCAGTTTCCGGCCGCCTGACCCGGTGCACCTGCTGCATCGCGGCGACGCCGAGCAGCGGAAGGAGGAGCTCGCGCCGGCGTCGCCGGCGGCCTTCGCGGGGCTCGTGCCGCCGGTCGGCCTCGCGACCGACGCTCCGGAGCCGGAGCGGCGGGCCGCGCTCGCCGCGTGGCTCACCGATCCGGCGCACCCGCTCACCTCCCGCGTGATCGTCAACCGGGTGTGGCAGTGGCACTTCGGCACGGGCCTCGTCGACACGCCCAACGACTTCGGCCGCAACGGCTCGCGGCCGAGCCATCCCGAGCTGCTCGACTGGCTCGCCGACGAGTTCGTCGCGCGGGGCTGGTCGATCAGGCACCTTCACCGGCTGATCGTGCTGTCGTCCACCTACCGGCAGGCGGCCACCGCCACCGCGGCCGGCCTCGCCCGCGACGCCGACGACCGGCTGCTCTGGCGGTTTCCGCCGCGGCGGCTCGAGGCGGAGA
>Ga0007791_10000353_pt1 | contig 14174 bp, 10 predicted proteins | sample CryBogmetaGMA05M_FD_60368 | JGI IMG/M metagenome (GOLD analysis project Ga0007791, IMG submission 60368) | Freshwater microbial communities from Crystal Bog, Wisconsin, USA - MA0.5M | ecosystem: Environmental > Aquatic > Freshwater > Lake | place: Crystal Bog, Wisconsin, USA | collected 2009-07-06 | reverse complement strand
TCGCCTTCCAGGCGGCACCGGCGATCAGCTGATAAGCAATCGTGGTGTCAGACTTGGAGACGCTCAGGTTCTGGTAGGCGGGGTTCAGCGCCGAAACGGCACCCGTTACGGTCGAGAACTGACCCGAAACGCCGTCAACCTTGATTTGATTGACCCCGAGGCCGGCACCCACGAAGGGGCTGATGGCGGCATCTGGAGCAAAATCATAGAGCACATTGCCCATCAGCGACCAGACTTGGAGGCTGCCCAAGGGCGTACCGCAAGTCGGCGCAGCGGCGGTGCGGATGACGCCTGGAGCGCAGAGACCGGCGATGGCTTGGTCGGCACCACCACGGAAGGAACTCACGTCACCTGGACGATAGCCGCCTTCCAATTCGACGCGCCAATTGTTGGACACGCGGTAGCCGAGACGCGCAAAGCCCGCCCAGTCTTCCTTTTGGCTCAGATTCCACTCGTATGGCTTACCATTCGAGGCATTGTTGCTGGACGACAGCATAAAGCTGTCAGGCAGATGATAGCCCATGTCCACAGCGCCATACCAACCGGTGTCCGCAGCGGACGCTCCGGAGGCGACGCAGACCGCAGCGATGGCGGCCCCTGCCAGAAGTTTGAATTTCATATTCAGAGCCCTCTCTTGCCCTCTGCCACGGTCATATGACCGAGCACGCTTATACCAAGGTCGACGTGACGTGAAAGTGCCATAAAGCCACACTCAACGTCAATTGCCGCACCCTCGCTTACGTTACAGGGTATGGCTATACAGCAATCCTTGCTCCAAGCAACGATCCGATAACGAACCAAAGGGGCCAAAGGTTCAGTTTAGTTTGAAGGGCCTTATCTAGGTCTGCTTTTAGCCGCGAAACCTGCGCCGTGGTCGAAAGAAAGCTTCCATACGATTTAAGGGCCTTGCGGCCAGATTTATCGAACCATGGATCGAGGCCGCTATTTTGCCAGATCTAACACCAATATTGAGAAAATTACCATTTCACAACTTTGAGCCGATCAGCATCATGTCAGCACCAATATGAAAAGCGCCCAGCACTCAGCACCGGTCACGATAAAGGTGGGGCGGGACACAGCACGCCATCGCGATCTTCACCCGCAGTGATCCGAGGACCGCCCAAAACCCGATGGTTTCGAATTTTGCTGCGAGCACCTATAACTTGGAACGCTCGAAAATTTTCGAGCCGCCAAGGATAGATTTATGCTGATCAGACTTGCCCTGATGGCCAGTTTGGCTTTGACCGCCAGCGCCGCATCTGCAGGGTCGCTAAAGGCCTCAGAAATCCAAATCAGCGAGGCCTGGAGTCGACCCGCTGCGGCAGGGGGAAACGGGGCGGGATTTTTCACCATCACCAATGCGAGCCAAAAATCAGACACCCTGGTCTCTGTGACAAGCACCGCAGCCAACAAGGTAGAAATGCACCAGACCTCGATGGCCAATGGCGTCATGTCGATGCAGCAAATTCAGAACGGCATCCCCCTCCCCCCTGGGAGCTCAGTGACCTTTGCGCCGGGGGGCAAGCACCTGATGGTCATGGGCCTGAAGGTGGCCTTGCGATCTGGCGGCAAACTTCCACTCACCTTTAAGCTCAAGTCAGGCCAACAGCTGACCCTTCAGGCCCAGGTCCGGTAATTGCCGCGCAGCGGCCCTAACGCACTTTATAAGGACATTTTCCCCATGAAACGTTTCTGGCTGACGGCGTGTGCCGCCTCTGTCATCGCCCTGGCCACAGCGCCTGCCTGCGCTCAAGATTCTCTCCGTGCGCCGCGCATGGGGCCCTGGGGCTTTGATCTGTCAGGCCGAGATCTTTCGGTGTCTCCGGGCGCGAATTTTTCGGCTTATGCAGGGGGGCTTTATATGAAGAGCCTCGTCATCCCAGCTGACCGATCCAGTTACGGGTCCTTCGACAGCCTGCGCGAATTGTCCGTCAATCGCATGCACGCCGTCATTGAGGCCGCAGCAAAAGATGCATCCGCCACCGGAGACACGCAGAAAATCGGCGCCCTCTATCGCAGCTTTATGGATGAGTCCCGGGTCGATGCCCTTGGTGCCAAGCCCCTGGCGGCAGATCTGGCCGCCATCCGCGCGGCAAGGACGAAGACCGATATCGCCCGTCTGATGGGGGTCGCACAGACCGGCTTCGGCGGTGCCGTATTTGGGCTGGGCATTGGCGATGACCTGAAGGATCCCATGCACTATGCCGTCTATTCGGCACAGGGCGGCCTGAGCCTGCCAAATCGCGACTATTACCTAGAACCTCAATTTGCCCCACAGCGCGCCAAGTACGAAGCCTATGTGGCGCAGATCCTGACCCTGGCGGGCTGGGTTCGACCAGCAGAAAACGCTAGGGCCATCGTGGCCATGGAAACCGAGATCGCCAAAGCGTCTTGGACTCTGGCGGAGCGACGAGACCACGATAAGACCTACAATCCGATCAAGCCGGCGGACCTGCCAAACTTCGCCCCTGGTTTCCCCTGGAAGGCCTTTCTGGAGGGTGCCGGACTGGGGAAGGTGGATCGGGTGATTGTGTCTGAGAAAACGGCCTTCCCAAAAATTGCCGCCATTTTCGCAAAGACACCGTTGGAAACCTTGAAAGCCTATCAGGCCTTCACCCTAGCCGATCAGGCCGCACCCTATCTCTCCAAGGACTTCGATCAGGCTCAATACGCCTTCCGAGAAAAGACCCTTTCAGGACAACTTGAGCAGCGCCCCCGTTGGAAGCGTGGCGTGACCTTGGTGGACAGCGAGATCGGCGAGGTCCTGGGAAAGCTTTACGTCGCCGCCTATTTCCCGCCGGAAAGCAAAGCCAAGATGGTGGCGCTTGTTGGCGATATCAAAACCGCGCTTAAGGCGCGCATCGAAAACCTCACCTGGATGGGCCCGCAGACCAAGGCTAAGGCCCTAGAAAAGCTGTCCAAGTTTAGCGTGATGATCGCCTATCCCGATGTCTGGCGCGATTATTCCAAACTGACGATCAAAGAGGGAGACCTCTACGGCAATGTGCAAAGGGCCAGTCAGTTTGGGTGGAACCGCAGGGTTGCCCGCCTAAAGGACCCTGTAGACCGTAAAGAGTGGGGCATGACCCCAGCCACGGTAAACGCCTATTACTCCCCCACAAAGAATGGGATCGTCTTCCCTGCCGCCATCCTACAACCCCCGTTCTTTGACCCTGACGGCGATATGGCGGTGAATTATGGCGGCATTGGCGCAGTGATTGGGCATGAAATCACCCATGGCTTCGACGATCAGGGGCGCAAGTCAGATGGGGATGGCCGTCTGCAGGAATGGTGGACCGCCGAAGATTCCGCCAAGTTCAACACCCAGGCCGCGAAATATGGCGCGCAATATTCGGCGACCGAAGTCCTGCCGGGGGTCTTCATCAAGGGCGAACAGACGATGGGCGAAAACATCGCCGATCTCGGCGGTATCCTCTTAGCGTTGGACGCCTATCACGCCTCGCTCAAAGGTCAGCCGGCACCGGTGCTCGACGGCATGACCGGCGATCAAAGGGTCTTCCTCGGCTGGTCCCAGGTGTGGCGCTCGACCATGCGGGAGGATCGGGTCCGCCAGATGGTGGTCACCGACGTGCATTCCCCAAACTTCGCCCGGACCAACGTGCCTTTGAAGAATGTTGACGCATGGTACGACGCTTTCAACGTCAAGCCCGGCGATGCAAACTATGTGGCACCCGAAAATCGCGTCCACATCTGGTAAACAGCTCAGGCAGGATTGGCTTGGCGGTCCCGCTCGACATACCTAAGGGCGGCTTCGCCGGCCGCCCTGCCCGTGGCGAAGCAGGCCTGCAGCAAATAGCCGCCGGTGGGCGCTTCCCAGTCGAGCATTTCTCCAGCCAGGAAAACGCCAGGTCTTACCTTCAGCATAAGGTCTGGGTTCAGGGCTTCGAACGGCACACCGCCGGCCGATGAAATCGCGCGATCTATAGACTGTACGCCAATGAGGTTCAAAGGCAGGGCCTTTATCATCCGCGCCAAGTCCTCTGGCGGCATCTGCTGGCCGGCACCGATGACCTCCCGCAGGAGCGCAATCTCCATCGGCCCGAGCTTCAGGGCCTTTCGCAGGCGATTGGAAAGACTGTCCCCGGGTCGCGTCCGCCCCAGGCGCTGGCCGATCTCGACCTCTGTGAGGCTTGGGCGCAGGTCAATGGTCAGAACCGTGGGTCTGCCAGCAGCTAGGCTCGCGCGGAGGTCCCGAGACAGGGCATAGATACCGCCCCCCTGAAGTCCTGACTGTGAAATCATGGCCTCGCCCAGCAGGTAGGTCTCTCCAAAGCTCAGCCCAACGGCCTTCAGTGGCTTGCCCGCGAACCTGGACCGGAACAGGGGCGACCAGGCCACATCAAAGCCCACATTCGCTGGTGCCAAGGGCGTCACGGGCGCGCCTTGCGTCCTCAGGATCTGCGTCCACCGGCCATCGGATCCCAATCGCGGCCATGAGGCCCCGCCCAAAGCCAGGACCACAACCTCGGGAACGGTCGTTTCCTGGGTACCCTGAGCGTCTTCGAACACCACGGCGCCCTCCGGGCCCCAACCCTTCCAGGTCTTTTGAAAGCGGAACTGAACCCCCTCTGTCGTCAGGCGCGCCATCCAAGCCCGCAGGAGGGGCGAGGCCTTCATCGCCATGGGAAATACGCGACCGCTTGTGCCCACAAAGGTGGTCTGACCCAGGGTCTCGCACCAGTCACGGAGCATGGCGGGCGTGAACCTGTCTATGAGCGGTCGCAGATGTGCGGTGGCAGCACCATACCTATCGACAAAGGGCTCAAGGGGCTCAGTGTGGGTGAGGTTCAATCCGCCGCGGCCCGCCATCAGCAGCTTCCGGCCGGGGCTGGGCATACGATCAAAGACCGTCACCGCAAGTCCACCAAGGGCCAGCACTTCGGCCGCCATTAGACCTGCAGGCCCGGCACCGACAACGATGGCGCATGGTTCAGACATCAGTGGACTGGATCGACTTTAAATCGGTTGAATGGACGTATTTTTGACGAAAGCGTCAATTTCATAAAGCGGGCACAAAATAGCCCGCTGCGGGGGATAATCGCAGCGGGCTTTTTTGAGCCGAGGCTCGTATTGAAAGGCGTTTCCTCCCCGAAACGCCGGAGACTGAAAGCTTGGAGCTGTTCTTGTCTCTCGTGAGGACGAAGAAAGGGCAATTTTATGCCCGAGTCAATGCGTCCATCGGGGTTCAGCGCGTGAAAAACGCTCAAATTTCCGTCATGGGCGATTATTTCTATGCTGAAAGCGCATTTTTTTGACGCAAACGTCAATTTATCCGACAGTGCGCTCTTAATAACTCAGCACCAGGGCTTTGGCTTTCAAACACAAAGTCGGGGCGGGAGACGGTCACAGGGCCGCGCCCGGCCCCCGTCAGCGCCATCGAAATCTCAGCGACTCGTTCCTTTGGAACCAATAGGCCATTAGGACGGCGCGACGTGCCTGAGGGCTCGAACTGGCTCACAAGATCATCATCGCCCGCCTGTTGAGGCCAGATTAGGGTGGCACTGGCGTGCGCGAAGGCTCTGGCTTCGAGAATACGCATCAAGGATTCCGCCGCTGCCATCTGGGTTTGGGTCCAGACAGCGATGTGAGAGGCCGCCAGTTGCGCCTGGCTCTTGAGGATCACCCCATCCCTGAGGATCTTCAAGCCATTGGCCTGAAGGGTCGCCCCCGTGGTGGTGATGTCCACAACGATCTCTGCAGAGCCCGCCGCAGGAGCCCCTTCGGTGGCCCCAGCGGACTCAGCAATGCGATAGTCCGACAGACCGTATCGGGCGAAGAAAGCGCGGGTCTGCACAAGGTACTTGGTCGCCACCCGCATGCGTCGCCCGGTCCGCGCAAGCATGTCGTGAGCGACCTCTTCCAGGTCAGCCATGGTGTCCACATCCAGCCAGCTCTTGGGCGTGGCGACCACCAGGTCGGCGCGACCAAAACCCAGCGCCTGGAGCAGAAGAACATTTTGATCAATGTTTGGCCCCCGCTCTCGCAAGAGGTCTTCACCGGTCACGCCAAGGTGGACCTCGCCGGCCTCCAGGGCTTCAGCAATGTCGCCTGGCGATAACAGCCGTACACTGATGCCAGCTACGCCCTTCAACTCCGCCGCATAACCCCGGTCTCCGCCCGAAACAGAAAGCGAAAGGTTGCTGTCACTCAACCAAGAGTCCACCTGCTCCTTGAGGCGCCCCTTGGACGGGACGGCTAAGATCAATGGGCTATTCATGCACTCACCTGCGCAAAGGCGCGTCCTGGACGAACCATACATCCAATGGCACTGGCGCGCGCCTCTCCCCCCAGGCGATTAAGAAGGCCATCATATCGCCCGCCGACGGCAATGGGGTCGTCGGCTCCAAGGTCGGCCGATCGCACCTCGAAGATGACGCCGTCATAATAGTCAAAGGCGTGACCCAGAGCGGTGGAAAAGGTCGCCTGACCCACTGGGGCACCAGCATCTGCGAGACGATCTAGCTGAGTGCGCCAATTCGCCAGAGCGCTGCGCAGGGCGGAGGCGTTTTTGGGTGCGAGATTTGAAATCGCATTCAGGGCCTCTACCGGTCCACCTTGCACCGCAAGAAAGGCCTTAATCGCTGCAGCCTGCTCCAGTGTGAGGGCGGGGCCCGAACGGCTCTGACCTTGGAGAATCAGTCTTTGAGCAATTTCAGTGGGGGTTCGGCCACCAACGGGCTGAATGCCCGCCAGGGCCCAGACCTCTTCTAGGGCTGAAGCCGCCGCTTCCGGCGTGAGCCCCGCCAGGAGACTGGTCAGGCCTCCCACAGCGCGATCATCAGTGACCTCCCCGGCCCGAGCCAGCTCAGCCTGCAAAAGCCGAGGACGGGAGGCTGCACGCTTTATCCGCGCGCTAAGGGCAGGCGGCAGTTCGAGGCTGTCTACGAAGGCTGCAAACAGAGATACATCCCCGAGCCATAGGGATAGGTCCCTGCGACCGCCGGTCGACGCCGCACGCCAGGCAAGAAGGATCATCTCAAAATCGTCTTGTGCAGAAGGACCGGCGGGCCCAAAGCGCTCAACGCCGATTTGTAGAAATTCCTCGGCCTGATTTGGCCGATCTGGCGATGCTCGGAACACCTTGCCTTCGTAGAGATAATTGCCAGCCGCCCCACCGCCTTCAATGTGGGCCTTGGCAATGGGGGCCGTAAAGTCGGCACGCAGGCAGGTCTCCTGGCCGCCTTCGGCCTGAACGACAAACAGCCGTGCTCGCAAGGCTTCCCCTGCAAGGTCCAACATCAGACTCAGGGGCTGCAGAATGGCGGCGTCTATGGGCCTCGCCCCCGTCGCCAGGAAGTGCGCTTTAAGAGCGGCAAGCTGGGATTCAGCAATGGGCGGCTCAACCAGCATCTGCCTAGCCCTCCAAAATCTTACGAATAGTAGGCACAAGGTCTCCGCGAGAAACGGTCTGCTGACCAGGTCTGCTTTCACGCCACTGGGCGTTATCTGTGACGCCCGCCGCCAAGGCCCGGCCAAGATCCAGATCCTTGATCGTCACTGTCCCTGCGGCGATTTCATCACCGCCCAAGATGACGGCAGCCGGGGAAAGTCGGCGATCGGCATACTTCATCTGGGGCCGCATACCGGAAGATCCGAGATAGACCTCGGCGGCAATGCCCGCCGCGCGAAGGTCTCCAGCCGCCTCATAATACTTGGCCATGTCATCGGGACTAAAGGCGATAATTACCACCGGACCCCTGGCTTGAGCACCCAGGTCTTGTCCTGCCGCGCGCAGGGCTGATGCGAGCCGCGACACCCCAAACGAAAACCCGGTGGCCGGAATTGGTGCGCCAGTGAAGCGGGCCACCAGATCATCATAACGACCGCCGCCGCCCACCGATCCGAAGCGAACAGCCTGCCCCTTCTCATCGCGGGTTTGTAAGAGCAACTCGGCCTCAAACACCGGGCCGGTATAGTATTCCAGCCCGCGCACCACTGAGGGATCAAACACCGCCTGTGCCGGGCCAACACCCATGGCGCGCAGGGCCTGATCAATCAGGGCCAGTTCAGACAGACCTTCATCCCCCTCCGCAGAGCCGCCGATGACATTAGCAATCCGATCAAGGGTTTCAGACCGCCCACCGACCCCGGCCGCGATAAAGGCCAGAACCGAGTCCGCTGCCTTGGTCGTCAGGCCTGCGCCCTTGGTGAAGGCTCCAGACTCATCCTTGCGACCTTCACCCAACAGGAGCCGCACACCATCTGGGCCAAGGCGATCAAGCTTATCTACAGCGCGTAAGACCCCCAGCTTCTGGCCATCGGTCGTAACGCCCGCTGTCGCCAACAGGCCATTGAGCAGCTTGCGATTGTTGATCTTGATGACATACCCGTCCGTCGGCAAGCCCGCCGCCATCAGCCCTTCGGCTGCCATGGCGATGATCTCGGCATCGGCTTCCGGTCGTGCTGAGCCCACAGTGTCGGCGTCGCATTGCGTGAACTCACGGAAGCGCCCCGGGCCTGGCTTTTCATTGCGCCAGACCGTCCCGAAGGCGTACCGCCGGAAGGGCTTGGGCAAGGTTTCCCAGTTCTGAGCGGCAAACCTGGCCAAGGGTGCTGTCAAATCATAACGCAGGGCCATCCACTGTTCGTCATCATCCTGTAGCGCAAAGACCCCTTCATTCGGGCGATCGGCGTCTGGCAGAAACTTACCAATGGCGTCAGCGTATTCGAAGGCACCTGTATCGAGGGCTTCAAAGCCATAGCGCTCATAGACCTCTGAGACCTTGGTCAGGATCAGTCGCTCAGCGGCCAAATCTCGGGCGCGGCGGTCGTTAAAGCCGCGGGGCGCACGCGCTTCGGGTCTTTGGATGGGATCAGACATGGCGCGGCCCAGAAATTTCAGCAATTAGGTTCATATCGGTCAATCCCTTGAAGGTTCATCTTGGGATGGAGCTGGCTGTTGAGTGCCCCATCCGCTTGGCGGGGGGCGGCGCGAAGACTTAGCTTTAGGCCAAACCTCCCCGACCGATCCCGCGATGGCAGGTCGGATGGTGGAGGCCGTGGTGGTGCGCGCAGGCGAACATGAGCGCGTCTTAGGCCAGATCAGGCGAAAAAGCGAATCCTCTCAGCCCCCCGAAGGTCTGACCCCCGCCGTCAGGTCCGGTGTCGTATAGTCCATACCGGCAAGGGCTGGACTTGCATCTGCGGCGTCGAACCCGGCCATAATGCGGGCAAACCGCATCTGGACTGCGCTGCGCATGTCAGGATGGGTGAAGATGTACATGTCCTTGGCCAGAACAGACTCAAGGACCCGTTGGCCCACCCTCTCAGGATCAATTCCGCTATCGACCAGATTTCCCGCGACGATGGGGTTGACCACGGGCCCGCCATATTGCGCCTGCCGGGTCCTGCCCGACTGGTTGATTTTTGTCCGGACGAATCCGGGGCATAGGGCCGCCACATGGATGTTTTCAGCGGCCAACTGGCCATTCCAGCCCTCAGACATGGCGACCACAGCAAATTTGGTCGCCGAATAGGCCTCCATGCCAGGGGGCGACACCATGCCAGCCATGGACGCGGTGTTGACGAAGGCACCGCCCTCCCCGTGGGCGCGCATCAGGGGTAGAAAGACCTCCATGCCATAGATGACGCCCTTCAGATTGACGTCGATCACCCAATCCCAGTCTGAAGGTTTCATCTGATCAATGGGACCACCCGCCCCGACCCCAGCATTGTTACAAACAAGGTGCACCTTGCCGAAGGTTTCTAGGGTCTTGTCAGCGGCTGCCTGCACCGCAGCCCGGCTGACCACGTCGCAAATAACGCTGGAGACCTTGATCTGCCGACTCTCTAAGTCTGCCACCGCCTGAGCCAGGGGCGGCTCATCAATATCGGCCAGCATGATCTGCATGCCAGCTTCACCAAAGGCGTGGGCCATGGCGAGGCCAAGTCCGCTAGCCCCGCCCGTGATAAACGCGGTCTTGCCCTTGAGGTCTTCCATGTGAGTCACCTTAAGACTTTAGTCGCCCGATCAGGGCTGCCGTTGAAGGGTCATGGGCCGACGACACGGTTCCTGTCAATTCCGTCAAAACCACCTCTGCAAGTGTTTTGCCCAGCTCAACCCCCCATTGATCAAAACTGTTCAAGCCCCAGAGCACGCCCTCGACAAACACCTTGTGTTCAAAGAGAGCGATGAGGGCACCGAAAGCTTCAGGGGTAAGCTGATCCATTAGCAAGAAACTGGAGGGCCGATCCCCGGGGAAGGTCCTCTGCGGGGCCAGGGCGGCGATCGCTTCTGGTGAGGCACCGCGCGCCTCAAGTTCGCTCTGAACCGCCTCTTGCGTCCGCCCCACCATCAAGGCTTCAGCCTGGGCAATCACATTGGCCAGGAGCTTCTGATGCGCCCTGGGGTCGCCTTCACGCGGCTGGGCCACGGCAACGAAATCGACGGGCACAATGTCAGTCCCTTGATGCAGGGCCTGAAAGAAGGCGTGCTGGCCATTGGTCCCGGCATCGCCGAAAACCGTCGTCGCCGATCCACGCGCGAGGGGCACGCCCAATGCCGATACCCGTTTGCCATTGGACTCCATTTCCAATTGCTGGAGGAAGGCCGGGAAGAGTCGCAAGCGCTGGGCATAGGGTATAACCGCCCGGGCGGGGCGCTTAAGGCCATTGCGGTTGAAAATGTGGGCGAGGGCAAGGACCACCGGCAGGTTTCGTTCCAGGGGCGCTGAGACGAAGTGATCATCCATTGCCGCAGCGCCGTTCAGCAGGCCCGCGAAGCCTTCAAAGCCCAGAGCGATCGCGCAGGACAGGCCCACAGCCGACCAAACGGAATATCGGCCCCCAACCCATTCCCAAAAGGCAAAGATTTGATCCGAGGGCGTTCCAAAGGCGGCGGCTTGATCAGGAGCAGCCGTCACTGCGATGAGGTGGGAGTCTGCCGCAGGCCCCAAGGCCTCCCGAAGCCAAACCCTCGCCGCCTCGGCATTAGCCAGGGTTTCTTGAGTCTTGAAGGTCTTTGAGACCACCACTACCAGGGTTGAGGCCGGGTCCAGCCCCACCAGGGCGAAGGCCAGCTCAGAAGGGTCAACATTGGCAACGAATCTGAGGTCGATCTTGGGGTTGAGGGGCCGAAGCGCCTCCCAGACCAGACGAGGTCCAAGATCAGACCCGCCAATACCGATATGCAAAACCGCCTTGATCTCCTGGCCATCGGCCCCGCGGATACTTCCGGATCGAACGCCGTCGGCAAAGGCCCGCATTCTATCTCGGGAGGCTTCAATCTCGGCAGACACATCTTGACCCTGGACGTTTCGCCGAGCGCCCAAGGGCGCACGCAGCGCCATATGCTGGGCAGCTCGGCCCTCCGATGCATTGACCGTGTCCCCGGCGAACAACCGCGCCCTGGCGGATTCTATGTCTGACGCCGAGGCAAGGGTCAGGGCCTGATCAAAATCTGCCAGGGACCAGGCTTGCTTTGAAAGGTCCAGGTCAAGACCAGCCGCCGAAAACGACAGCCGCTGGAGACGTTCGGCCTCGGCCCCGAAGAGGTCAGAAATCGACCGTCCCGACGCCGCAGCGCCATTTATTTCCAATTGGTTCCAAGCATCGGAGACTGACATGAGCAGAAGGCCACCTGGGGGTTAATAAGACTGCGTTTACCATGTTTAGTGTAGCAAATAGGGGTCCGCCTGTCTGCGCCGGACTTTCAACCTCTGGGGTTCATTATGTCTTGCGATGCCGCCGCCTCCATCGCCTTTTTCTGGCTGGCCTCCACCAGCCCCATGTCGCCGACGGCCGTCTCGGCCCCCACCGTCGCTGTGTCCCACGAGCCGCTCTTCATCGATATTGTCCGGAAGGCTGGGCGGCTGAAGACAGCCATGCGCGCCTTTCAGGGTAATGATAATGCCCTCCCGCCGACCCTGAAGCGGGATGTGGACGCCCTATCGGCCCTCGATATGCAAGGCCACCTGACCCTGGCCAAACGCGGCACAGACGGAGATCTAAAGTGCATTCTGCGCGGCATTTCCCAGGACCTGCCGCTGAAATTCGGTGCCGTAGTTGCCGCCAATGACCGCAAGAGCCGCGATGCGGCCCTGAAGGAGATGGACTACCTCCTAAACGACAATGTCGAGGTCATCACCGCGCCGCCTAAGCCACCGGTCTAGGATTAGCCAGCAGCCGCCTCGAGCGCTTTTGCAACGATTTCACCGGTGAGAAGCTGAGGCAGGACGACGGGCTCACCGCCCTTGGCCGGATAAACCAGATACAAGGGCACACCTGCCCGTCCATGGCGGGCCAGGTCCTCTGCAATCACCGCATCCCGGCGGGTCCAGTCGGCCTTCAGATAGACGGTCCCAGACTTTGCAAAGGCATCGGCCGCAAGCTTTGTCGAGAAGGCAACCTTCTCGTTGACCTGACAGGTGACACACCAGGCCGCCGTATAATTCACGAAGACGGGCTTACCAGAGGCACGAACCTCAGCGAGTTTCTCTGGGCTATAGGCTTCATAGGCAATCGCCGAGCCTTGCACCTCGCTTGCACCCGCTGCGGCAGGCTCCGCATAGGGTGGCCAAACTGCGGCGGTGAGTGCAGCCAGGGTCAGAGCCGCGCCGAGCACCAAGGTCTTTAAGGGCCGCTGGCCCAAGCCAGCCCGGTGCTGGGCCGATCCCAGAAGCCAGATCCCAAGGGCGAGGGTCACAGAGGCGGCAAACAGCCGTGCCAGGGCGTCGGACCCTGACTGAACAGCAAGCACCCAGGCAAGCCAGGCGGCGGTTCCATACATGGGGAAGGCCATCACCTTGCGAAAGCCATCCATCCAGCCGCCGGGCTTAGGCAGCTTCGCCAGAAGACCGGGAATAAAGGCGGCCAGGGTAAAGGGTGCCGCAAAGCCTAGTCCCAGCCCTAGAAAGACCACCAGGGACGCCAGGGGGGCCTGAACAAGTGCCCAGCCCAGGGCGGGTGCCATAAACGGGGCCGTACAGGGTGCCGCCACCACCACAGCCAGGGCCCCCGTCAGAAAGGCACCGGCCAGTCCGCCGCGGCTGGCTGCTTCAGATCCAAGACCTTGGAGGGAAGCACCAATCTCAAAGAGGCCTGACAGGTTCAGGGCGACGGCAAGCATGAGCAGGGCCAGGCTCGCGACCACGGGCGGCGATTGCAGTTGGAAGCCCCATCCCACAGCCGCTCCACCGGCACGCACGGCGATCAGGACACCTGCCAGGGCCAGGAAGGTGAAGACGGAACCGGCCAAAAAGGCCAGGCCCTGCGCCTGCGCCTCTTTGCGATTGTGCGCATGGCCAGCCAAGGACGCGGCCTTCATCGCCAGGATCGGGAAGACGCAGGGCATCAGATTGAGGATCAATCCACCCACAAAGGCAAAGGCAACCGCAGCGGCCAAGCCAAGATCCCCACCCGCCGAGGCATTAGCCTTAGCAGGCGGAGGGCCAAGGCCCGAGGCTTCGGGGGGCATGGGGCCAACCTTGGCGTTGATCTCAAAGGCCTGACCGGCAACCACGACCACCCCATCGATGGACGCAGGTACTGGGCCAGCCTCCTTGCCCAGGCTGGGTGTCAGGGTAAAGATCAGACCGCTGGGTCCGCGCTCAATGGTCTGTGGTTTGCCATGGTCGATCAGATCGGCCGCATAGGGGTAAAAATAGCTGTCAGCAAGGTCCGCACCCTTTAGCCGCGCGCCAAATACGGCCAGCTTCAAGGTCTTGCCCGACTGGGCGAAGGCGGCCTCAGCAAAGCCGGGCTTCGGAGACGCCGAAAGCGCCGCTGCGATCCTAGGGCCGTTGACGGGGTCCAGAGCCGGGGGTTCTGCGACCACTGGCAGGGTGAGGGTCAGGTCCGCATCCTCGGGCACGCAAACATCGGCGCAAACCAGAACCGAGGCATGGGCATTGAGCTCAACCGTGTCGCCGACCTTCGCCGATTGTGGGGCGGTCAGTGTCACCGGCAATAAAACCTTGCCCACATAACCGTAGTTCATCAGCGGGCCCGTGGGCTGACGGCTCGGGGTCGCCCAGAGAATTTCGCCGGCTGACCAGCCCTTTGGAAGGCTCCATGTTAGTTCCGTTGGCGCACCGGAATCTCCGGAATTGCGCCAATAGGTATGCCATTCCGCTTGAATATCCTGGCTCAGCGCCACAACCACCTGTCCGCCGGGGGCGACACCTTGGGTCTGGGCAATCAGGTCAAGGGTGACA
>Ga0007791_10000351_pt1 | contig 14214 bp, 10 predicted proteins | sample CryBogmetaGMA05M_FD_60368 | JGI IMG/M metagenome (GOLD analysis project Ga0007791, IMG submission 60368) | Freshwater microbial communities from Crystal Bog, Wisconsin, USA - MA0.5M | ecosystem: Environmental > Aquatic > Freshwater > Lake | place: Crystal Bog, Wisconsin, USA | collected 2009-07-06 | reverse complement strand
CAAGGCGCAGCTGTTCGGCGAGATCGGGCAGAAGTATGGCCTGACGGCGGACGACAGCGTGTCGCTCGACGACTTCCGCACACTGCGTCACCTGCTCGACTACCTGCTGCCACGGGTGGGGGGCGGTGCGCGGTCGGCGGCTCCGGTCGCCGCGCCGGCCCCGACCCAGGCGCAGGGCCATGGAGAAATCCCCGCACCGAGCCATGGTCGGAGCCCCGTGCAGGCGACGCCCGGTGCGGCGCGACCCTCCGCCGCGTTCGCCCGTGGGTTCGAAGCGGGCTGCCGGAATGCCGGCGAGATCCGGCGCTGGGCCCGACTCGTGACGCTCTCGGCCGCGGATGCCACGTCGGTCCGCCTGCCCGAGCCGCTCGAGGACGAACTGGCCGGGATCGCGGACGGCGCCGGGGTCGCGGCGGCCGTGGTGCGGGCGGCGTATGCCGATCCGGCCGCGGCGGTCGGCGGCTGTGATGCCGTCGTCGTCGCCCCGACCGCGGTGGGTGCGGGTGCCGTCGGCCTCGCGATCTGCGTCGGCCGGGATGCCGATCCCGCGGCGCGGGCGTTCGTCGTCGACGGGCTCCGTGGCGTGATCGTGTCGGCCCAAGGTCTTCCCGGCGGCGTCGCCGGCTGGAACGACGCGGGCGTGGTCGCCGTCGCGGGCAGTGGGCCGGCGACCGGCGGGATCGTCGCCCAGATCGTCGAGTCGTGCCGGACGATCGACGACGTGCGGAGCGTGCTCGCGACCTGCGCACGGCCGCCCGTGGGGCTCGTGGTCGCGACGGCCGCGAGCGGCGTCGCCACCGTCGACGAGACGGGGGCCCTGGCGGCCCCGGTCCCGTCCTGCGTGCGGGCCGACGCCAGGGCGCCGCTGGCCCGGGTCATGCTCGCCGACGGCGACATCGACGCCGCCTCCGGCCTCGCGGCGATCCTCGATCGCGATGATCCTCGTGTCCGCGCGGCCGTGTCGGCGACCGCGGCCTGGCTGGCCGTCGGTTCGTGCGGGGGCGACGTCGCCATCCGCTCGGGCGGAACGCTCGCGGCCGACTGGATTCCCGACGGCGCCGCCGGACTCGGGCCCGCGTGGGCGCCGGCGGCCGCTCCGGCTTCGTCCGCGTCCGCCGGCGACGTGACCCGGCGCTACACGCTCGGCATGCGCGACGCCGGTGAGCCGCGACGGCTGCGGAGCCTCAAGGGCGACCGCGTCCTGATCGTGGGCGGCGGACCGCTGGCGACCGCGCTCGGCCGCGCGCTCGAGCAGGCGGGAGCGACGCCGCTGGTCGTGGAGTGTGGCTCCGCCGAGGAGGCGATCGCGGCCGTCGAGCGTGCCGAGGAGTCGGGCGCGGTGCATCACCTCGTCGTGACCACGGCCCGGCGGAGTGAGGGCGACTGGCGCGCCCGCCGCGGCGCGGCGGTGGTCGCGCCGTTCTTCGCCTGCCAGCGGTGGCTCATGCTTCGCGGCCGTGCCGGCGACGTCGCCCGCGCGACGCTCACGGCGACGGTGGACCTCGGCGGCGACTTCGGCGTCTCCGGTCCGATCGGAAACGTCACCGGCGGCGCGATCGCCGGCCTCTTCAAGGGCATCGCCCGCGAGACCGCGGGGCTTCACGTGCGGGTGATCGACGCGCCGACGTCGCTGGCCGATGCGCCGCTGGCCGCGGCCGTCGTCGCGGAGATCCAGGACGGCGACGGGCCGGTGGAGATCGGCCTCGTGGCCGGCCGGCGCGTGACGCTCGTGCCGCGCGAAGAGCGTCCGGCCCGTGGCCGTCCGCTCGCCGCGGTGGCGCCCGGCAGTGTCTGGATCGTGACGGGCGGGGCGCGGGGCGTGACCGCCGCGTGTGCCCGCGAACTCGGCCGCCGCCACGGCCTGTCGCTCGTGCTCCTCGGCTCGACGCACCCGGTCGCGGTGGAGGAGTCGTGGCTCGGGCTCGACGACGCGGGGCTCCGCGACCTCAAGGGCCGCATCATGCTCGACGCCAAGGCCCGCGGCGACGATCCCCGCGCGGCCTGGCGGACGATCGAGAAGTCGATCGAGATCGCCAGTTCCCTGGCCCGGTTCCGCGCGGCGGGCGTCGCCGTCCGCTACGAGCCGTGCAACCTCGCCGATGCGGCCGCGGTGCGGCTGCTCGTCGCCCGCGTCGCTCGCGACGTCGGCCCGATCCGTGGCATCGTCCACGGCGCCGGCTACGAGGCCGCGTGCCGGTTCGAGAAGAAGACGCTCGACGGGCTCGAGGCGACCCTCGCCCCCAAGTGCGCGGGGCTCGAGCACCTCCTGGCCGCGGTCGACCCCGCGACGCTGGAGACGCTCGTCGCGTTCGGATCGACGAGCGGGCGGCTCGGCGGGCACGGCCAGGCCGACTACTCGCTCGCCAACGACATGCTCGCCAAGATCGTGGGCCGCTCCCGCCGGGAGCGGGGCCTGCGGTCGACGGCGTTCCACTGGCATGCGTGGGACGAGGTCGGCATGGCAAGCCGGCCCGAGAGCCGGTTCGTGCTCGAGCAGTTCGGGCTGCGGTTCATGCCGCTCGCCGAGGGCGTGCGGCGGTTCATGGACGAGATCGAGGCGGGGCTGCCCGACGCCGAGGTGCTCGTCACGGAGCCCGCGATGTGCCCCGATGCCGTGACCGCGGCGGCGATCCCGGCGCCGCGACCGGTCGCGGCGGCCGGCAGCCTCGTCGAGCGCGTCGAGCCGCGCGGAGGCGGAGGCGACGTCGTGTTCCGGCTCGACCCGGCCGCCGACCGCTTCCTCCTCGACCATCTGCAGCACGGTCGCCCGCTCCTGCCCGCCGTGATGGGGGCCGAGCTCCTCGCGCAGGCGGCGATCGCGGCGGGGGCCTGCGACCGCGTCACCGAGATCCGCGACTTCTCCGTGGAGCGGCCGATCGGGTTTCCGACCGACCAGCCTCGCGAGGTGCGGGTGGAACTCGTGCCGACCGCCTCGGGCATCGAGGCCCGCGGCCTCGCCGCGGTGATCACCGCCGACGGTCGCACTGCCGGCGAGGACCGCGTGCACATCGCCGCGACGGTGTCGGGCGGACCGATCGACCCGATTCGCGCCACGCTCGACGAGCCGCCGTTCCCCTTCAACCCGATGGTCTACCAGGAGGACGCCCCGCTGAAGCACGGGCCGGCGTTCCGCACGCTGACGGGGCTGTTCCTCGACCGCAGCGGCGGCTGGGGCCGGCTCGTGAGCCTGCCCGGCGACCCGGTGACGCTGCCGCGCGGCGGCCGCGGCTGGACGGTACCCGTGGCCCTGCTCGACGGCTGTATCGTGGGCTGTGCGGTCTACTCGTTCATCCTCTGCGGGCGGCGCGTGGAGGTGCCGGTGCGGTTCGACCGCCTGCGGCTCGCGTCGGCGGCACGGGACGGGGAGAAGTGCACCGTGCGCATGCTCTACCGGTCGCACGACGCCCGCGAGAGCATCTACGACCTCGTGCTCTTCGGGGACGACGGCCGTGCGATCCTCGCGATCGACGGGCTGCACCTGGCGGTGATGTCGGGCGAGCGGAGCCCGCCCGCATGACCTCCGTCGCCTTCGCCGAACCCGCGGCCTCGAGCCGCTTTGCCCGCGACTTCGCCTGCGGCGGCCACCGGATCGACGTGGTGGTCGAGCGTCTGCCCGACGGAGAAGGCACGGCCTCCGCGGCCGGAATGCGGCTGGCCGAACAGCTCGCCGCCGCGTGCCTCCACCTCCCGCGGGCGGCCGTTCGCGTCGCCGCGCTGCCGCCCACGGGGCGTCCCGTCGTGCTCGTGGGAGGACGCGCCGCCGGCGTCGCGGTGACGATCTCGCACGCCGCCGGGTTCGTGGCCGCCGCCGCGTCGGTCTCCGCGGCCGTCGGGCTCGACATCGTCGATCCGGTGGACGCGGGGCGCGGGCTCGACGCCTGGTTCACGCCCGACGAACTCGCGCTTCTGCCCGACGACGACGGGCTCGTGCGCGGGCTCCTGTGGGCCGCCAAGGAGGCCGCCTACAAGGCCGCCCGGCTCGACACCGAACTGCGGCGCGACACGGTGACCATCGAAAGCCTGTCGCCCCGCGGGTTCGCCTGGTCGGCCCGCTCCGCATGGCGCGAGGTCCGCGGCACGGGCAGGTTCGCCCGGATCGGCCGTCCGATCCTCGCCGTCGCCATTCACCAGCCAGAGGAGGAGATGCACCGATGATCGATCTCACGGGAAAAGTGGCGCTCGTCACGGGTTCGAGCCGGGGCATCGGCCGGGCGTGTGCCCTGCGGCTCGCCGAGGCGGGGGCCGACGTCGTGATCAACTACGTGACCAGCGGTCGCGAGGCCGACGAGGTCGCGGCGCAGATCGCCGCCATGGGACGCAGCGCCGCCTGCGTGCGGGCCGACGTGGGCGCGGAGGAGGACGTCGAGGACATGATCGGCTTCGTCGGCCGCGAGTTCGGCCGGCTCGACGTGCTCGTCCACAACGCGGCGACCGGCGGGTTCCGCCCGCTCGCGGCCACCACCCAGCGACACTTCGACGCGGCGATGCACACGAACGTGCTCTCGCTCGTGCACCTGCTCAAGGCGGCCGCGCCGCTCCTCGAGGCCTCCACCGGCCGCGGCAAGGTGGTCGTGCTGTCGAGCCACGGCACCCACATGGCCCTGCCGATGTACGGGCTCATCGGCGGTTCGAAGGCGGCGCTCACGGCGCTCGCCCGGCACTGGGCGCTCGAACTCGGCGATCGTGGCGTGAACGTCAACGTCGTCGAGGCCGGCCTCGTGGAGACCGACTCGACCCGCCGGCTGCCGGGTGCCGCCGACATGTTCGCCGGCCGTCGCTCGAAGACGATGATGGGCGAGCGGATGCTCGAGGCGGCCGACGTCGCCGACGCCGTGCTCTTCCTCGCGAGCCCCCTCTCCGACCTCGTGCAGGGCCAGACGCTCGTCATCGACGGCGGCGCCGCGATCCACGTCTGACCGCTTCATTCCCGCCTCCATGACCCCCGGCTTCCCGATGCACGCCCGCGATTCCTACGTCCTCCTCACCGGCGCGACCGGCCTCCTCGGCCGCTCGCTGCTTCGCGACCTCGCCGCCGCGGGCCGCCGCATCGCGGTGGTCGTCCGCCGGGGCAAGGTGGGCTCCGCCGCCGACCGCGTCGACGAGCTGCTCGACGACTGGCGGGAGGTCACGGGGGCCGAGGTCGAGTGCCCGGTCGTGCTCGAGGGAGACCTCGCGGTGCCGGGCCTTGGCCTGCCGGTGGAGCAGCACGACTGGATCGCGGCCCACGTGCGCGAGGTGATCCACTCCGCCGCCAGCCTCTCCTTCCAGCGGCGCGAGGCCGACGACGAGCCCTACACCAGCAACGTCACCGGCACGCGAAACGTGCTCGCGCTGTGCCGCAGCGCGGGGCTCCGCCGGCTCCACCACGTTTCGAGCGCCTACGTGTGCGGCCTTCGCACCGGCACCTGTCTCGAGTCGGAGCTCGACGTCGGGCAGACGTCGGGCAACGACTACGAGCGGAGCAAGATCATCTCCGAGCAGGAGGCGACGAACGCGGACGGATTCGACTCCGTCACGGTCCATCGCCCGAGCATCATCGTGGGCGACCTCGTCAACGGCTTCACCAACACGTTCCACGGCTTCTACAAGCCGCTGCGAATCGTGCAGCCGTTCGTCGAGGCGTTCGTGGGGGCCGAGCTCGAGCCGGGCTCGCTCCTCGAGGTGCTCGGCATGGACGGGCGGGAGGGGAAGAACCTCGTGCCGGTCGACTGGGTCTCGGCCGTGATGACGCGGATCATCATGGACGAGTCGCTCCACGGCCGCACCTACCACCTCACCTCCGACGCGCCGACGAGCGTGGGCACGCTGTGCCGCGTGTTCGAGGAGCTCGTGGTCGAGATGGCGGCCGAGATCCGCCGGCGCCGCGACGAGCGCGCCGCGGCCGCGCCCGCGCGGGCCGCGGGCGGATTCGACCCGGCCACGCTCGGGCGGCTGTTCCTCGACCAGATGCACGTCTACCGGGCCTACTGGCGCGACGACCCCCGGTTCGACGCGACCAACACGCGGCGGGCCGTGCCGGGACTGCCGGCGCCGGCGCTCGACGACCGGACGATTCGCCGGCTCTGCCGGTTCGCCATCGTCAACAACTTCCGCTGGCCGCCCCCGGGCCGCGAGCCGCGGCGTTGGCGGGCACGGCCGACGCTCGAAGCGCGGCTCGGCGCCGCCTCGTGGCGACCGCCTCGCGGAGGCATGGTGGGTCTCGCGGCGGCCGGCTCCGGCGGCGGCCACTGGACGCTCGGCGTGGAGTCGGGCGCACCTGTGTCGCTGCACGTCGGCCTGCCGCCCGCGGCGGTGCCGACCCTCCGCCTCACGGCCGAGTCGCTCGTCGGGATCCTGGCCGGCGACGAGCGGGCCGACGCGCTCGCGGCGCGGGGCGGCATCTCGGTCGAGGGGGGCGATGCCGTCGGCAGGGCGGCCGCGATCGGAGTCGTCGCGGCCCTCGTCGACGCGCGGCATCGTGGCGGGGCGGCGGCCCGGGCGGCGGTTCCCAGCGGCGTCGGCGGCTGATAGCCTCTCCACGCCGACGACGGCCCGCTCGGGGCCGGCGGCACCGCCGTCGCAGGGGGAGCATGAACGCCGGCATCGTCGTCTGGTCGATCGTCTCGTCGCTGGCGGGATTCCTCTTCGGCTTCGACACGGTCGTCATCTCCGGTGCGGAGCGGACGATCCAGGAGCTCTGGGGCCTGAGCCCCTGGCTCCACGGGGTGGCGATGGCCGCGGCCCTCTACGGGACGGTGATCGGCTCGCTCGGCGGCGGGTGGCCGACCGACCGGCTGGGACGGAAGCCGACGCTGTTCTGGATCGGCGTCCTCTACTTCGTGTCGGCGGTCTGGAGCGGCCTGGCCCACGACGTCTGGGCGCTGATCGTCGCCCGCTTCATCGGCGGCCTCGGCGTCGGCGTGTCGACGGTCGCGGCGCCGCTCTACATCTCCGAGATCTCGCCGCCGGCGGCGCGCGGCCGGCTCACGGGACTGTTCCAGCTCAATATCGTGCTCGGCATTCTCGCCGCGTTCCTCTCCAACTACCTGCTCGAAGGGGTGGCGGACGACTGGCGGTGGATGCTGGGCGCCGAGGCGCTTCCCGCGCTCGCGTACACGCTCGCCTGCCTCGCGATCCCGGAGAGCCCGCGCTGGCTCCTCATGCGGGGGGGCGAGGCGAACCGCCGCCGCGCGCTCGAGGTGCTCGCCCGCATGGATCCGGCGGCGACGCCTGCGGAACTCGAAGCCGCGGCGGCGCGGATCGCGGCGGCGGCCGCGCCCCGCGGGGAACGCGGCTCGCCGGCCGGCGCCCCCGCGGGCCCCGGGCCGCTCGCCGGGCTCGGCCGCCCGCTGCTGCTCGCCTTCCTGATCGCGGCGTTCAATCAGCTCTCCGGCATCAACGCGGTGCTCTACTTCGCGCCGCGAATCTTCGAGATGGCCGGGCTCGGCGAGAAGTCGGCGCTCCTGCAGTCGATCGGGATCGGCGTCACGAACCTCGTGTTCACGTTCGTGGGCCTGTGGCTCATCGACCGCGTGGGGCGGCGGAAGCTGCTCGTCGTCGGGTCGCTCGGCTACATCGCCTCGCTCGGGCTCTGCTCGTGGGCGTTCGCCACGGGGCACGAGGCCATCGTGCCGGCCTGCATCTTCGCCTTCATCGCGGCCCACGCGGTGGGGCAGGGGGCGGTGATCTGGGTGTTCATCGCCGAGATCTTCCCCGACCGCTTCCGGGCCACGGGGCAGGCCCTCGGCTGCGGCACCCACTGGGTGATGGCGGCGGTGCTCACGACGGTGTTCCCGGCGGTGGTCGTCCACTTCCCGCCGAGCGCCGTGTTCGCGTTCTTCTGCGCGATGATGGTCCTGCAGCTCGCGTGGGTGCTCGCCATGGTGCCCGAGACGAAGGGCGTGCCGCTCGAGGAGATCGCCCGGCGGCTGCGGAGCTGACGTGCCGGCTCAGCCGCCGACCGCGGCGCGGATGTAGCGCTGGAAGTGCCAGATCCGCTCCTCGCGGGTGCCGATGCAGCCGCGAAACGCCGTGGCGGCGAGGCCCCGCTGCTGGGCCGCGAACACGCCCGCGTCCTCGTGCTGGATCGCCGTGTTGGCCTTCACGCCGTGGCGGGCCACGAGCCGGCGGATGACCGCCGCGAACGGGCCGCGCCTCGTTCCCTCGAGGCTGAACATCCAGGCGCGGGTCCGGGAGGTCGTCGGCGTGACCGGCAGGTAGACCTGGCAGTAGGTGAACAGGTCGGAGAACGTGAACACGAGGTTCGGGAAGACGTGATGGTGGACGTACTCGCCGTGCGTGCCAGCGACGCCGAGCCAGCCGGCGACCTGCCGCTGCCTGCGGACCGGCTCGCTGTCGCCGCCGAGGTCGTAGACGAGCGTGGTCGAGCGGTTCTCCAGGCAGTGCTTCTGGGCCTCCTCGGGGATGAGCCCGAAGCCGCCGAGCGTGTGCGGATGGACGAACGGCAGGTGGTAGGTCTCGACCGTGTTCTCGATCGGGATCTTCCAGTTGCAGGCGAAGTCGGCGGCATAGCGCCAGTTGCAGGCGTAGGGGGCCGCGAACGAGGTCGCGACGCGGTCGAACCAGTCGCCGAGGTACTCGCGGAGATCCGGACCCTCAGGGGCGAGCCGCACGAACACGAGGTCGCCGCAGGTCTCGACGGGGAACGTGGCGAGCCGGGCGTTCTCGCGATCGAACGGGCGGAAGCAGCCGCCGTCCGGCACCTTCGACACACGGCCGTCGGCGGCGTACTCCCAGCCGTGGTACTGGCAGACGATCCGGTCGTTCCTCCCCCGGGCGGCTTCCGTGAGGATGCAGTGACGGTGGGAGCAGACGTTGAGGTAGCAGCGCAGCGCGCCGCCCATCCGCCGCAACTGCAGCGGGCGTCCGAGGAGCTCGAGCGTGAGGAAGTCGCCCTCGACGGCGAGGTCGCCGGCCAGCGCGACGGGATGCCACGCCGGCAGGAACAGCCGCTCGATCTCGGCGGCGTGGACCTCCGGTGCCGCGTAGTCGGCGGGGCGGAGGACGTGTTCGAGTTGTTCCTGATGGACGAACATGGTCGCACCGCAGGGGCGGGGTACTGCGGGATCGACACTACGTTCGCCCTCCGGGACGGTCAAATCCCCCGCTGCGGCGTTGATTCCCGCGGCGCCGGAGGCGTGTGTCCCGCCGGGCCCCGCGAGGATCCCGTCCTGAGCAGGGCGTTGCGGGCCGGTCGACGCACGTTTCTGCCGGGGCCCGCCGCCGGACCGCTCAGGCGTCGCCCCAGCGCTCGATGACGAGCGGGTCGTGGGAGCGGATGTCGCCGATGCGGAGGGCCGCCCGGCCGGCGAGCAGGTCGTCGACGAGGCTCCCCACCACCTCGGCGCGCCAGCCCGACGCGAGCAGCGGCGTGCGTTCCTCGTCGAAGTAGCCGAGCTTGTAGGCCAGGAGGTCGCGCATGTCGGACGACGTGCCGACGAGCGCCGGGGCCAGGTGCGATCGCCGGCACATGCCGGCCACCGCCGTCGCGAGGAACTGCCCCAGCATCGCCAGCTGCGGAGGCGGGGCGCGGTGCCGCTCGCCCCCCGGGCACTCCTCCTCCGGCACGGCCAGCCCGGCGGCGATCGCGTCGGAGAGGCCCTTGAGGATGTGCCGCAGGTCCGACCGCTGCATGCCGCGGATCGCGGAGATCTGTCGCTCGTCGGCGCTCTTCCGCTTGCAGAGCTCCACGAGCAGGTCGTCGCGGAGCACGCGCTTGGGGGGCATGTCGCGGTGCTCGGCGACGCCGTCGCGCCAGTGCCAGAGCTCCCGGGCCACGGCCAGTTCCCGCCGCGACAGGCCGTTGAGCCCGGCGACGCGGCGCCAGCGCTTGCGCACGAACGATTCCTCGACGTCGTCCTGCCAGGCCGCCATCTCCTCCCGCATCCACTCGACGCGGCCGAGCGACTGGAGCTTGTCCTCCATCTTCCGCCAGAGCCGCTCGAGATGGCGGACGTCGTCCACGGCATACTCGAGCTGGGCACGGGTAAGCGGCCGCTGCCGCCAGTCGGTGCGGGTCTCCCCCTTGTTCGTCGGCAGGTTGAGGAACCGCCGCACGATCGCGGCATAGCCCGCCGGGTAGTCGTGGTCCACGAGGCCCGCGGCGACCTGGACGTCGAAGAGGTTCGCGGGCCGCGTCTTGATCGCGTGGAGGATGAAGCCGAGTTCCTCGCGGCCGGCGTGGACGACCGTCGTGCGGCCCGGTTCCGCGAGGAGCCGCCAGAAGGGCTCGACGTCGCGGGCCTTGAGCGTGTCGATCACCGCGAGGATGCCCGGCGCCGCGACCTGGATCAGGCACAACTGGCTGCGGTAGGTGTGCTCCGAGACGAACTCGGTGTCGAAGCAGACGTGCGGGTGGCGGGCGAGACGATCGACCAGATCGCCGACCTGGGCGTCGGTGGTCAGGACCTCGAAGGAGTCGGGAGCGTCGGCGTCGGCGGTCACGCTGGAGGGAGCCGGGGGTTGGCCGTCGGCCCGATGGAGGGTGGATGAGGGCGGAAGGAAGGGGAGTGCCGCCGGTCAGATGAAGAGCCAGGCCATGACGGCGAACACCGGCAGGAGCACGCCCACACTGTACAGGATGTAGCCGAAGAAACTCGGCATTTTCATCCCCGCCTGCTCCGCGATCGCCTTGACCATGAAGTTCGGCCCGTTGCCGATGTAGGTCATGGCCCCGAGGAACACCGCCCCGAGACTGACCGCGGCGAGGAGGCGGGCCTCGGCGGCCGTGAGCCCGTCGGCGGGATCGATGCCCGCCGCCTCGAAGAAGACGAGGTAGGTCGGCGCGTTGTCGAGCACCGACGAGAGCGACCCCGTGGCCCAGAAGAAGGCCTGCGGCGTGGCGATCCCGAGGCTGGCCCCGTGGTGGTGGAGGAGGGCCAGGGCCGGCTGCATGCAGACGAAGATGCCGATGAACAGCGCCGCGACCTCGAGGATCGCCCCGTAGGTGAAGCCGTTTTTCCGGCGGACGTCGGCCGATCCGAGCACGAGCGAGAGCCCGACGAGCGCCACGAGCACGATCTCCCGGAGGTAGATCCACGGGTGCCACGTCGTGCCCGGCACCGGCTTCGACGGATCGAGGAGGGCCACGGCGGCGATCACGCCCGCCATCAGGAGCACGTTGGGCCAGAGGCCGCCGAACCGCAGGCGGCCGGCGAGGAGGCGGTCGCGGACGATGTCGCCACGCGTCTCGGTGGGATGCGCGAGGAACGTGTCCCAGAGCCAATACACCGCGAGGAGGATGCCGTTGGTGAAGAGCCACGGCTTCCACAGCGACAGCGTCCAGAGGAAATCGACCCCCTGGAGGTAGCCGAGGAACAGTGGCGGGTCGCCGATCGGCAGGAGCAGGCCGCCGCAGTTGCAGACCATGAAGATGAAGAACACGAGCGTGTGGGCCACGTGCTTCCGCTCGCGGTTGGTCTCGAGGAGCGGCCGCACGAGGAGCATCGCGGCACCGGTCGTGCCGATGAAGCTCGCGAGCACGGCGCCGACGCCGAGGAACGCCGCGTTCACCGTCGGGGTCGCCTCGAGGTCGCCCTCGATCCGCACGCCGCCGGTGATGACGTAGAGGGCGAAGAGCAGCGCGATGAACGGGACGTATTCCGCGAGCAGCGCGTTGACGAGCACGGTGCCGACGGTCGGCCACGACGGTCCCGACGCCGCGGGCTGCACGACGGCGTGGGCCGGGAAGTGGAGGTCGACGGGATGGCGGTGCGAGAGCAGGTAGTAGCCGAGCGTGACCGCGGCGAGCAGCCCCGACACGAGGAGCTTGCTCGAGTTGTGCTCCCACCAGTGCGACGCGGCCGGCGTGAGCGGCAGGATCGCGATCGCGGCGAGGAGGACCGCGAACGGAATCACCATCGCCACGGGCGGGGCGCCGCCGACGGCGTGGCCGGCGTCGTCGGCCGGGGCCGCCGGGGCGGCTTGTGAGGCCACGAGCAAATCACGACCATGTTGCGGGTAGCCGCCGGCGGCGGCGACGGCGTAGGCGATGATCGCGGCCGCGACGCCCACGAGCGGGAGCAGCGACACCCCTCCCGCCGCGTGCGAGGATGGGCCGGCCGGCGTGTCGTGCATGCGTCGGTCTCCGGGAACGGGTGCAGTGCCGGCAGATCGTATGACAACACCGTTGGCAGCGGAAGCACCGTCCCCGCGCGGCGACGACGCGCGTCCCGAGGTCTGGCTTCGCGGCAACGCGCGGCCCGCCCTCGTGCTCCTGGCGGCGGTGGTGATCGTGGCGGGGCTCGCGGTCGCGGTGGTCGTGATCACGGATCCGCCGTGGTGGGTGGCGGGCGCGGTCGCGGGCGGCGTGGTGGCGGCCCTCGCCGCGGCGACCGGGCTCGTCTGGGCGGCCGCCCAGCCCCGGATCGTGCGCCGGGGCGGCGAACTCGAGATCCGGCTCTCGCCCCTCGGAGCCCGACGGGTGCCCCTCGGGATCGTCGAGTGCGTGTTCCCCGGGTCGCAGCCGTGGGCCCCCGCGGCGGATGCCGACGACGCGGGGGGCCGTCGCGTGAACACGCTCGTTCTCCGGCTGGCGGAGCGGGCCGCGGCGTGGCGGTCGCGGCCGGTGGCGGCGGCATGGGGCACGTGGACCGACGGGAACGTCGTGTTCGACGGACGCTGGTGTGAGCCGCTGTCGCCGGACGTCGCCCGCGGGATCGCGACGCGGCTCCTCGAGTCGAAGCGGGGGATCGCCGTGGAGGACGACGCATGACCGCGAGGTCCGGACTGCCGCGCGGGCTGCTCGTGAGCGTCCGCTCGGTCGAGGAGGCCGTGGAGGCCGCGGCGGGCGGCGCCGCGATCGTCGACGTCAAGGAGCCCGTGCGCGGTCCGCTCGGCCGCGCCGATGCCGCCGTCGCCGCCGCGATCGTCGCCGCCGTCGCGTCGCGGCCGTGCACCCTGGCGTGCGGCGAGTTGGCGGAGGGGGCGGAGGCCATCGCCGCCCACGTCGCCGCCGTCGTTGCGGCCGCGGCGGGCCGGAGGCCGGCGGGGGCGAAGGCGGGACCCGGGGGCCTCGACCTCGGCCTGTGGCGGCAGGAGTTCGCCCGGTTCGTGCGGGCCCTGCCCCCCGACGTGGAGCCCGTGGCGGTGGCCTATGCCGACCCGCGGGCGGCGGGCGCGCCCGATCCGGAGGCGATCATCGATGCGGCGGCGACGCTGGGCGCCGCGACGATCCTCTTCGACACGTTCGACAAGTCCGGGCCCCCGCTGCTGGTGGCGGCCGGTCGCGATCGGGTCGCCCGCTGGGTGGAGCGGTCGCACCGGGCGGGCCTTTCGGTGGCGGTCGCGGGACGGCTTGCCTCGTCCGATATGGCCACGATCGTGGGGCTCGGGCCGGAGATCGTGGGCGTGCGTTCGGCGGCCTGCGGGGGCGGCCGGCTGGGCCGGGTCGACCGCGGGAACGTGGCCCGGATCGCGGGTACACTCGGGTTCGGCCGGGCGGAGCCGGCCATCGTCATCGGGAGAGTCGCCACGTGAAGTCGCTCGAAGTGCGGGTGCCGCATCGCCTGGAACCCGTGGAGGTCCGCCGCCGCCTCGAGGACGCGGTCGTGCGCGCCCGGGACGAGTACGCCGGGAAAGTCGGCGCGATCGACGCCTCCTGGCCCGACGACGGTCGCCTCGTGCTGCTCGTCGAGGTGATGGGCATGAGCATCGACGGCGAGGTCGAGATTCTCGTCGAGGAGCTGATCGTTCGCCTCAAGGTTCCCGCCATGGCCGGGCTGTTCGCCGGCAAGATCAAGAGCGGCGTGGCCGAACGGCTCGGAGGTCTTCTGGAGAGCAGCCAGTCGTGACCGCCACCCGCCGGCAGCGCGTCGCCCTTGCCGGTCGCACCGGTCGTTCCGGTCGCGACCGACGCTCCGCGTTCCATTCCGTCCGGCCGGTTCCGCCAGCCGATCTTTCCCCGGAATCCCTGCGTCCCATGCACGAGCCAGCCGCGATGCGTTCCTCGCCGTTCCGCCGTCCGTCACCCGTGGCCGGCCCGGCACGATGCCGCGCCGCCGCCGCCGGAGCGTGTTGGCTCGTCGCCCTGCTCCTCGTCGCGGCCCCGGCCACCGCGTGGGCGCAGCCGCCCGCGGACGATCCGTTCGCCGACGAGCTCAATCCGTTCGGCCGTGGCAGCGGGGAAAAGCCGGCCGAAAAGCCCTCGTCGATCAGGCCCTCGCCGGCGGCTCCGCTGCGCGACCCGCGTGACGCCGACCGAAACGAGTCGCGGCG
>Ga0007791_10000348_pt1 | contig 14263 bp, 11 predicted proteins | sample CryBogmetaGMA05M_FD_60368 | JGI IMG/M metagenome (GOLD analysis project Ga0007791, IMG submission 60368) | Freshwater microbial communities from Crystal Bog, Wisconsin, USA - MA0.5M | ecosystem: Environmental > Aquatic > Freshwater > Lake | place: Crystal Bog, Wisconsin, USA | collected 2009-07-06 | reverse complement strand
CACGGCGTGAGGCCGACAGCCCCATCGCCGGATCCGGCGACGCGCTCCTCCAGATCACCATGGAGGTCGAACAGGCTGCCCTCCGAGCGGTCGACAAGGAGAATCTGGGCCGGGTGCAGGGAAACGAGCTTCCGGCAGATCTCGGCACCGATCGATCCACCGGCCCCCGTGACCATCACCGTCTCACCACCCACCCACGAGGCCACGGCCTGCCTGTGCTCGCCGGGCATCGAATCCGGACGTGTGACCAGATCGCGGAGCTCCACGTCGCGGACGCGGACTTCGATCTCTTCTCCCTCGCCCTGCGACTCGGCGATCATCACGCGCACCCGGATCGCCGCACACGTCTCGCAGATCCGCCGCAGCCGACGGCCGAACACGCTCCCCTGCCGGACGATCACATCCGTCACACGCAACCGCTGGGCGCAGGCCGCCACGTGGTCGATGCCGCCGATCACCCTGGCGATCGACGTCTGCGAGCCTTGAAAAGTCGGATCGTCATCGAGGAGGCCGGAGATGAAATAGCCGCCGCGTTTTGCCGCCATCAACTTGGCGGCAATCGCTTGTCCAGAGGGGGAAGCGTCGATGACCAGGGCACTGCGCTGATGCCCCACCGGCGTGTCGGGCATCAGCTCCTCATAGATGCTCCGCGCCGCCGCCTGCAGACCGCCGACGGCGAGCAGGGTGAAGGCCCAGTCGAGGAGGAGAACGGTGCGGGGGATCTGGATCCAGCCCAACTGCCAGGTCGTGAAGTAGTAATTGATCGCGACGAGGATCAGCAGGCAGGTGGTGGTGGCCCGCACGAGGACGCTGAGATCCTCGAACCGGATCGATCGCAGCGGACGGTGGCAGATGCCCCGCGAGTAAAAAACGAACAGCTTCAGCAGCACCACCCAGCCGATGGTGCGGACGATCGTCGCGGCATCGCTCCCCCGCAGCAACAGCTCACTGCGGGTGAAGTACGCGGCCAGGTAGGTCGCCCCGAACACGATCGCGAGAGTGCCAGCCGTGACAATCGATTCCCGCGTCGGCGAGACTGCCTTGAGCCAGGCCCGCAGCGCCGACATGGTGGAGACGATGAGCGAGAGCGCCATAGGACGGTTCGTTCGCCGGGAATCGTCCCGGGTCCTCGATGAACTTGCTCGTTCAGGCTAGCCCTAACGACAAGCCGGGGGCTATCGGGGAGGCACCATCACCCTCCTTCCACACCGGTAAGAATCCGCCGTGGATGGCAAAAAGTCCAGCCGCTCCGATGGGGGACGGCCCCTACGAACGGGGTGGTTCCAGGACCATTCGGATCGCCTGCAACGGCTGGGAAGACTGGCCGATGGCCAGCCCCCGGTCTGGCCTCACGGTTCACTCACGTTCTGTGAGGCCCGTCTTCCCCCGTCCTCTCCCTGGGCCCAGGCCACGATGCCGGCCAGCATTCCGCCAAAAACCATCTCGTGAAGCGGCCAGATGGCATACCAGTAGGCGAGGCCGCCGAGCCCCCGCGGATCGAAGACGGCGGTCTGATGGATCGTGACGGCGTGGCCCCCGGCCGGCCCGGGATCCCGGCGGACCACCTCAAACTCCAGCCAGCCACGCCCGGGGAGCCGCATCTCCGCCACGAGCCGCAGTCGTCTCGGCGGGACACACTCCTCCACCAGCCAGCAATCAAGTACATCCCCGGCGACAAGGCGGTCGGGATCGCGGCGTCCCCGTGTCATCCCCGGGCCGCCGATGAGCCGGTCAAGCCAACCCCGCAACTGCCACAGCCATTCGTGCCCATACCAGCCATGTCTGCCACCGATCCGCTCGATGGCGGCAAAGGCCCGTTCGGCTGAGACATCCACCGTGGCATGGCGATGATCGACGAGCCTGGGACCTTCGAAACGGCCCCCGTAGCGCCGTGGCAATTCCTCGGCATCGGCGATGTCGGCCCAGCGTCGCCCCTCGAACGCGGCATCCTCGCGTGCCATCGCGTCGTGGATCGCCACCTCGAGCGACCGCGGCCGGATGGGAAAATCGCTGGCGGCCGCGGTATCGGTGACGACGGTCGGGTTTTTCAGGCCGTCGATGAGCTTGCGGCCGACCTTCGAATAGCGTGGCGTGACCAGGGCCAGCCAGAGACTCGAAAGCCGGGGGGTGAGCACCGGCACCGGAATGAGGAGCCTGCGGAGCCCACGCTGACGGGCGTACTCCCGCATGATGTCGCCATACGACACCCGGTCAGGTCCGCCGATCCCGTAGATTTTTGATTCGGGCCTCGAGCCGTTGCTCGTTGGCCCGAGGGGGAGTTCGGCGGCCGCCACGAGATAGGCGACGACGTCGTCGACGGCGATCGGCTGCGTGGGGGTCGCAAGCCACGCCGGGCAGATCATGACCGGCAGCCGCTCGACAAGGGTGCGGACGAGGTCGAACGAAAAGCTCCCCGCACCGATGACGATCGATGCCCGGAACTCGACGACTTCCACGCCCCCCTCCCGGAGAATCGCCCCGACCTCATGTCGGCTGCGGAGATGCGCCGACAGTCGATCGTCTTCGGCCCCCAGCCCTCCGAGGTAGACGATTCGCGCCACGCCGGCGGCCCGGGAGGCAGCGGCAAACCGCTCCGCGGCAAGCCGATCGGCGCGTTCGAAGTCGACCCCCTGATCCATCGAATGGACGAGCCAGTAGGCGACATCCACGCCGACACACGCTTCGGCAAGCGCGGCCGGGTCGGAGGCATCCCCGACCACGACGCTGACGCGTGATCGGAGCGACGCCGCCGGAGAGGCGGCCGGCGCGGAGGGCCCATCGGCATCGATCCGGTCGAGGATGGCCTCAAGTTTCTCAGCCTTGCGGACAAGGCAGCGGACGGCGTGCCCACGATGGAGCAGGGCTTCGAGGAGACAGCTCCCCACATAGCCCGTGGCGCCGGTGAGGAGGATGTTCATGGAACGACTGACTCATGGAGCGGCGTTCCGCACTGTGCGACGAAGCGGCGCCTTCCGGGAGTCTCTCTGCCCGAGTGCAGACCGCTCAAAATCAGATCACGGCTCATCAACTTCGAAGGCCCGGTCCATGAGCTTCGGATCGCCCGTCTTGAGGCCATAGAGAAACCAGCGCTGCCGCTGTTGGCTCGTGCCATGGGTGAAGGCGTCGGGAACGACGTACCCCTGGGCCTGCTTTTGGATCTTATCGTCTCCGATGGCGGCCGCGGCATTGACGGCGTCGAGGATGTCCTGTTCGTCGAGGATTCCGGCGTAACGGGCCTCGTAATGAGCCCAGACACCTGCCAGGAAGTCGGCCTGGAGTTCCATCCGCACCGAGAGTTTGTTGTAGTCGCGTTCCGAGAGCCGGCCGCGCATCGCCTGCACCTTGTTGCTGATCCCGAGTTGGTTTTGGATGTGGTGGCCGATCTCGTGGGCGATCACGTACGCCTGGGCAAACTCGCCCGGCGCGCCAAACTTTCGCTTCAGCTCGTCATAGAACGCGAGGTCGATGTAGACCTTCTTGTCCATCGGGCAGTAGAAGGGCCCGGAAGAAGCGCTCGCCATGCCGCACCCGCTCTGCACCTGGCCGGTGAACATGACGAGCTTGGCGGGCACATAGCGCCCCTCGAAGTTCGGCGGGAAGAGCTTCCCCCACACGTCCTCGTTCTCGGCGAGGATGGTCTTGATGAACCGGGAGCCGGCGTCGTTGGCAGGCTGCTTCTGCGCCTGAGCGCGGGGCTGCGGCGCCGGGGCGAGGCCACGTGAAATACCCATCGCCTGCTGGGGATCGACCCCGAGGAACATCAGGCCGATCATGAGGAGGAGCGCGAACAACCCTCCGCCGACCATGGCCGGGGCGCCGATCCCGCGACGATCCTCGACGTTCTCACTCTGCCGACGACCTTCCCAACGCATTTTCCTTCTTCTCCGCTTCGGGGAACTGGGGGACACCTCTTAAGCCGCAAACGAGCCTGCGTCAATTTAGCAGACTCGCGATCCGTCCACAGGCGACGCGCTGCCGAGCTCTCGCTACGGGCCATCGGGGCCGGCGGTTCGCCGCCGGCCTTCGGCGAAACGCGACATTTCACTCCGGCAGCGGCTTGCCGTTGGTTTCCGGGGCGAAGGGGAGAACGGCGAGCCCGAGGAGGAACACGCTGCACATCACCAGACCGGCCGGCCGCATCGGTTCCGGCGAACCGGCAAACACGCCCGATGTCAGCTGGCCAAGGAGGAACGGCCCCCCGGCGGCGATGAATCGGCCGACGTTGTAACAAAAGCTCGTTCCCGTGCTCCGCAGCCGGGTCGGGAACAGCTCCGGGAGATAGATCGCGTAGCCGGCGAACAGCGACAGTTGGCAGAAGCCCATGATCGGCAGCATCCACCAGATATCGGAAGGCTTTTCGAGGAATCGGAACACCATCGCCGTGGAGAGCATCGCGGCGACGAGCGCCAGGGCGAAGAAGGGCTTGCGGCCGATCCGCTGGCAGACCCGTGCCGCCAGCATCATGGAGGCAAACGCCCCCACTTGGATCATCATCGAGGCAAATCCGACATACTTTCCGAGCTTGCCGGCCAGTGCCGCTCCTTCGAGCCCTTCGGCGATGAACTGCTTCTGGAACACGCTGCGGACGAGATCGAGCGAGAAGAAGGCGATCCCCCACAGGCCGATCACCCCCGAGCAGGCGAGGAGCATGCCGACGATCGCGTTCTTCCGCCAACGCCGATCGGCAAACAGGGCGCCGTAGCCCCCGAGGGCGGTGCCCGTGCTCGCCGCCTGCGCCTTCATCGCCTGCCAGCGTTCCGGTTCCTTGAGCCCGGCGCGGATCACGAGCGCCAGCACCGCCGGCAGCGCCCCGATGACGAACTTCCACCGCCAAGGCTCCCAGCCGGCAAGCTTGCTCGAGTGGCTCAAAATCTGCAGCTCCCCCAGACCGATGCCGATCGACGCGGCGAGGAAGTTCCCCACGGCGGAGAGGGCCTGAAGCAGCCCGAGGGCATGCGGCCGGGCCCGGTCGGGCATCACCTCGGCCACGAGGGCCACCCCGACGGCAAACTCCCCGCCGACGCCGAGCCCCGTGATGAACCGGTAGAACGCGAAATCCCAAAACCCCGTCGAGAGCGCGGAGAGCCCGGTGCAGAGCGAGTAGATGACGATCGTGATCATCATCGTTTTGGCGCGGCCATAGCGATCGCCGACGACACCGAAGATCAGGCCGCCGGTGGCCCAGCCGAGGAGAAAGATGCAGGTGGCGAGACCGCCGTAGAAGGCGACGTTTTTCGGATCGGCTGCGGCGTCGCCGGAGGCGAGAAGCGTCTCCATCGCCGGCTTGCGGGCGAGATTGAAGAGCTGCTGGTCGAGGCAGTCGAAGAGCCAACCCAGCGCCGCCACCGTGAGGACAAACCAGTGGTAACGGGTCATCCCTGTCCACCACGGCTGGCCGTCGTTGGGGATCGCGTTCCCCTTCGATTCGAAGTGGGGCAGATCGGCCATGGAGATTGATCCCGTGGAGGAGGGGGCGGTGGAGCGGTGGAAGCGGGCACGCCGACGAGCAGAACGCTTACGCCGCCCCGAGCCCTGCCGCGACCCCCCGCATGTAGGCAATGCTCTCCCGAGCGGCGCGCTCGGGACCGGGAGCATAGTCGAAGACCTCGACGCTCACCCAGCCGGGGTAGCTGACGGCGTGGAGAGCCGCGAAGATCGGACCGAAGTCGACCTCGCCAAAGCCCGGGCCGCGGAGGTTGGCATCATTGGCATGGAAATGCTCGAGGTGATGGGCCGAAGCCCGAATGATCGCCGGGATCGACTCGGCTTCGCTCGACATCGCCTTGACGTCGAGATGAAGGCGGACGTGCGGAGAGCCGATCCGTTCGATGAGCCGGCAGGTCTCGGCGGCGGTGTTGAGGACGTCGGTCTCGCTCGGCGCGAGCGGCTCGAGGGCCACCACCGTGCCCGTTTCCTCGAGCACCGGCACGAGGTCCGAGAACACCCCCCGGAGCCGGTCGATCGCTTCCTCCGGTGTCGTGCCTGCAAGCAGGCTCCGTTGCTTCGGCGACCCGAAGACGAGGACGCGGCCGTCGAGGTCGCGGCAGAGGCGGGCAAGCTCGCCGAGGTAGGCCGTCGTGGCCCGCCGCACCGAGGCGTCGGCGTGCGTCGCATGAAAGCCTTCGGTCTTTGCCAGGAGCCAATGGAGGCCGAGGCACTCGAGCCCCGCGGCCCGGATCGTATTCCGGATCGTCGCCCGCTCCCGCGCCGAAAGCTCGGTGGCCAGGCCGGCGAGGGTGAACGGCGCCACCTCCAAGCCTGTGTAGCCCGCGGCGGCCGCTTCCGCGCAGGCCCGCTCCAGAGGCCAGTCGACGAACGTCTCGTTGCAGATGGCGTAGCGCATCGCGACTCCGGAATCAGGAGGGATCCTCGACCTCCACCGGCCGTCCGGTGCGGGCCGATTTGTAACAGGCGGCGACGATCGCCACGGCTTTTCGTCCCTCGAGGGCGTCAAGATCTGGCTTGCGCCCTTCGCGGAGCGCGGTGACAAAGGCCGCGAAGTTGCGCGTGTGGCAGGCGTCGTTGATCGCCATCGGATCGGCGGCCCCGCCGCTGGTGCTGCTCCCGGCCCCGTACAGGGAGCGGGCTGCGTCGTCGTCCGGAGAGGGCTCGCGGAATCGCCAATCGGTGAGCTGCTCTTCGAGGATCTCGGCGGTGCCGTCGCGGCCGCCAACGAGAATCCGGCGGAGTTGGCCAGGGAACATCGCCGTGGTGGCGAGAATCTGACCGAGCGTTCCGTCGCGGAAGCGGAGGATCGCCACGCAGGTGTCCTCGACCTCGAGCCGGGCAGGATCGTGGGCCCGGATCGCCGTCATCGCCACGACGCTCTCCACCGAGTTCTCGCCGGGGGCGAGCCCCGGCATCGTCGCTCCGGCGATCCACTGGAGGGCATCGACGCCGTGGATCGATTGGTTCATCAGCGCGCCGCCCCCGTCGAGCGCGGCGGTTCCCTGCCAGCGTCCGACGCCGTAATAGGCATCGTCGCGCCACCAGGGCACGTACGCGGCGACGATCGCGAGGCGGCCGAAGCGGCCCGCCGCCGCCGCCGCGCGGACGGCCTGGACGACCGGATTGAAGCGCTGCGGGAAGATCGCGCCGAGCGTGATCCCCGCCTTGTCGGCGATCGTCCGCATGGCATCGATCCGCCGGAGCGTGATCTCGAGCGGCTTCTCGCAGATCACGTGGACGCCCCGCCGGGCGGCGGCCTTCAGCCCCTCGAGGTGGGCGCCGGAAGGGGTGGCGATCGTGACGAAATCAGGCTTCTCGCGCCTGAGCATCGTGGCGGCGTCGGCATACCAGCGGCAGCCGAACTCCTCCGCGAAGGCCATGCCCTTCGCCTCGGTGCGACAGCACCCAGCGACAACTTCGATCCCCTCGAGATCCCGCAGCGCCCGGGCGTGCATCCGCGCGATCGCGCCGATGCCGATGATCGCGGCCCGCATCCCGTCCCTCCTCGTGGCGAAGCGGGATGCGGCAAACACCCCTCAGGGCCGCCGATCCCGGAGGGGCCAGTGTGGCCCCAGCGAGCGGGCGGAACAAGCCTACCGCCACAGGGAATCGCCGATCATCCGGCGATCGGCCAAGGTCCGTTCGCCGATCACTTCGTTTTGTAAAAGGCGTCGAAGAGCCGATCGTTGACCCGGTGGAGCCGCGGGAGCGGGCCGTCGTCGTGGGTGCCGGTGCGGGGGCAGCAGGGGCCGCGGTAGATCGGCCCGCAGGTCGGATCGCCCGCCACGCCGACGAGATCGTAGGGATGGGGTGGATGGCTGGGATGACACGGCGGCATCGGAATGCAGGGCTCGATCCAACGCGGCTCGCCGCATTGATGGAGCGGCTCGGCGCCCGCCAACCAATCGCCGGCGCGATCGCTTCGCAGCGGGAGGGTGCGGGCGAGGATCTCGTCGATCGAGGTCTTCGTCGTCACCCCATCGATCGCGGCCTTCTCCGCAGCGAGCGACCGATCCCCCGATCCGGTCGTGACCGCGCGCCGCTCTGGCTGGGAAGTGCCCTTCGCTGCGTTGGCCGGCTTCGAGGCGGGATCAGGCTTGGTCGCCGGCGCGGCCTTGGCCCCCTTCTCCGCGTCGGACTTGGCCGCGGCAGCCTCGGCTTCCGGCTTGGCAGCGTCGTCGGTCGCCGCCCCCTGCCTGGTCTTCGGCTTCCAGCCATCGGAGGCGCGAGGCTTCGCGGCGGGAGCCTCCGGCGGTTGGGCTGTCGCCGAGCTCGCCACCAAGGCCCAAGCCGCGACCCATGCGCCGGTGCTCGCAGTCAACCATCGCGCCTGCGGTATCATCTTCATGCTTTTGATCCCCTCGAAAGTCACCATCGACAGCCCGAGCCATCGGGCTGGAGTGATGCCAGGGAAGGCCTAGGACCGGGTGAAGGGGCGGAGTCTGCGTCGACATGAGCGCCCTCCCTGTCCGACAAACTTTGCTTTCCTTGCCCGGTTCCCGACGCTTTCCGCGCCCCCGGGAGAGGTCAAGGCCGCTCCCCGTTTGAGCCCATGGCACGATCCAATCCCCCTCCTGCCGACGCGACTTCACTGCTGACCACGCTGCAAGCCCGGGGCCTGCGCGTTGTGATGATCACGGCTGGCGGCGGATCGGCGGCGATCCCGGCGCTCGTCACGCTCCCGGGCGCGAGTGCGGTCGTTCTCGAGGCGGTTGTCTCGTCCGCGTGCCAGGCCACCGATGCCCTCCTCGGCGGGCCGCAGGAGTCGTACTGTTCCTCCCGCGCCGCGCGTCGCTTGGCGATGGCCGCTTGGGAACGCTGCCGGCAGCACGGCGCTGGGATCGGCGCTGCGGTGGGAGTCGCCTGCACCGCCAGCTTGGCCACGATCGCCCCCAAGCGGGGAGACCACCGGATCGTGGTGGCGGTGCAGACGCTCGGCGAGACCTCCGTCGCCACCCTTGGCCTCGCCAAGGGGGCACGGTCGCGGAGCGAGGAGGAGACGATCGCCGCCGCATTCATCCTCGCAAGGATCGAGGCCGTCGTCGGCTCGTCGTCTTTGGCGGAGGATCGCCTCGCCCCTCTTCTCCACCCCGGGGAAGGGATGGTCGTTGATCGGGCGCTGGCTCCGGAGGCCTGGCAGGCGATCCTCGCCGGCACCTCGGGAAGGGTTCGTTTGGCGAGGCCGGACGGCGGGCTGTCTCCCGGCCCCCCCGGAACGCAGGCGATCTTTCCGGGATCGTTCGACCCGCTCCACGAAGGGCATCGAGCGATGGCCCGGATCGGGGCCCGGATCACGGGGCTCCCCGTGGCCTACGAACTCTCGATCCGCAACGTCGACAAGCCGGCGCTCGACTTTCTCGAGATCGCGGCTCGGGCAGAGAGCTTTGCCGGCGCGGAGGCGTGGCTGACGTCGGCGCCGACGTTCGTCGAGAAAATCGCCCTCTTCCCGGGCGCACCGTTCCTGATCGGCGCCGACACGTTCGTGCGTCTGGGAAATCCGCGTTACTACGGCGGCTCGACCGACAGCGCGGCTGCGGCAGTCGATCGGATCGCACGGGAATCCGGCGGACTGATCGTGTTCGGTCGCGTCCGCGACGGACAGTTCACCGAGCCGTCACGGCTCGACGCGCCGCAAGCCCTGCGGGCGATCGCCCGGTTCGTGACGGAGTCGGAGTTTCGCCGAGACGTCTCGAGCACGAGCCTGCGGCAGGCCAGCGAACCGGGCTCGGACTGACACCGCGCCAGCCCGTTAGCGCCGATTTTCCTGGGCGTCGCCACGGGCCAGCCGTCGGCGGCGGGCGGCGAGCATCACGTTCCAGAATCCGAGGAAGCCGATCACGCAGGCGAAGACGATGATCGGACGACGAATGTCGTGATTGAAGGTCCAGGATCCTGCGGCGAGGATCGATCCCCAGACGAGGACGGCGACCATGATCCAGCGGAGGATCTTCTCGGGCGTAGCGGCTGTGGGAGACGGTGTCATGAGCTCACTATAGGCCCACACCCGGCGGCCGCCGATGCCGCCCCGCCCACCGCGCAAAAAAAAGGCCCCCGGAACGGTCCAGATCCCAGGGGGGCGGGGAACCTGAACCGTTTCCGGGAGCGATTGGACGGCGCGTGTGTTGGGGGGACCTTGTTTCGCGGGGACCTTGTTTCGCTGGGACCTTGTCTCGCGGGGACCGTGTCTCGCGGGGACCGTGTTTCCAACCCCTCGTCAACCTCAAAGCTGGGCGGACAGTACGGGAGCAGTTTTCAGGGGTCAAGGCCTGTTCTGACGACGACTTCAAGAATTTTTGGGGCTCATCGGAAACGCTGAAATCGCTGGATTTCTGGGGGTTTCTGCTGGTGTCCAGACAACCGATGGGACTCACGGCGCGGTCTGGGGGGAAAGCGGTATGCTCTCGCGACGCGGTTGGGGGGCTCGAGTTTCCCACGCGGCTCCCCCTCAAGCCCCAGCAGGTTGACCATGGCCACGTTTCCCCAGTCAATTTCCCCCCCAACGCCCGGTGCCGGCGCCCCTCCGACCGCCGAAGCCTGGGGGCAGACCTTCGCGGCTGGGCTGCGCTATGAGGAGTTTCTCGATCGTCACGCGACGCCCGACCAGCGATCGCGCTGGCAAGGGGTCCACGGCCGCGTGGTGCTTTCGGCCGACGAGCAACGGATCCTCGGCGGATTCGTCCGCCGGATGCCGGTGCTCGTCCTCGCCGGGGCGTGGTGCGGTGACTGCGTGAACCAGTGCCCCATCTTCCCCCACTTCGCCGCCGCCACGCCGGCGATCGACTTGAAGTTCCTCGACCGCGACGCCCGCCCCGACATCGCTGCCCATCTCAAGGTTTGCGGTGGCCAACGAGTGCCGACGCTCGCCTTCTTCAGCGAGGACTTCACCCCCGTGCTCATCTATGGAGACCGGACCCTGGCTGCCTACCGGACAGCGGCGGCATCGCAGCTCGGCGGCACGTGCCAGACCGGAATCGTTCCCCCGCCGGCCGAAGCACTGGCCGCGGTCACCGCCGACTGGCTCCGCGAGTTCGAGCGCGTGCAGTTGATCCTGCGACTGTCTGGCCGTCTCCGCCAACTCCACGGCGACTGAGCTTTCGAGCGGTCCGCGGGAGTGGCCCTCACGACCTCCTGACCGCCTCCTCGAGGATCGATGCCCCCTCTGGCCACCCACCCATGACGACCCGCGAACGCTGGACGGTCTACCCTCTCCTCTTCCTGGCGATCGGCCTGGCGATGCGGGCCCAATCGGGAGCCCCCGATCTCGACGGGCGCATCCGCGTTGAAGTGCTCGATGCAGCGAGCGTCATCTGCCGCGAACTGCGAGTCGAATCGGCCGACGGCCCGACGCTCGTCCATCTCGGCCGCGTCAAGGGGGGCGGCGGGGGCAGGATCGAGATCCGCGATTCAAAAGGGCGCGACTCCGTCGCCGTCGGCACGCGCCCCGGCCGCAGCGAAGGGGGCGTGGAGTTCTTTGATTTCGACGGCGCCGAGTCGGCCCGTCTGACTGCCGCCGGCCTCGACGAACCACCGCCGGACCACCCCACACCGGAAGCCCCTCCGGCCGACGAAGCTGCTTCTCCCGCAGAAGCAGGGACCTAAGCGGGCTCCTGCCCGCTGTCATTCGCAAGTACGCCCGGCAGGACTCGAACCTGCAACCCTCGGTTCCGAAGACCGATGCTCTATCCATTGAGCTACGGGCGCGTGACTTGGGGGCCAGTATACGCGGTGAATGGCCGGCCGGCCCCCCTCTCTCCAACCGGCATCACCATCCCAGCCGGAATTTCTTGCCAGCGACTCTGCCGGTCGGGCAAATCTGCCGATCTTTTTTTCAACGGCGGAGCGGAAGCCGTTCCCGGAACCGGGGGTGTCAGGGCCGTCGCCACGGTCGGAGACGTCCGGTCGGTTCCATCGCAGTCTCTCGACCACAACCGGCCCATCAGTCACCACATCCCCCTTCAACGCTCTCGATTCCAGGAGAAATAATCATGCCCGTCGTCAATCCCCACGGCACGGCCCCGGCGTCCTTCTCTCCTCCCAGGATCGACACATGGTCGTTCCTCCTCGGGGGCGGAGCGATGCTCCTCGTCGCCTGGTTCGGACTCCTCCGTCCCTCGCAGCAGCATCTCACGGGACTCGAGCGTCAGGTGAGCCACCTCACGCGGGCCGTGTCCGATCTCAACGCCACTGGCAACGGGGCCAAGGGCACCAACGCCCTCCTCGCTCAACTCCAGATCCAAGCCCGACAGCTCGGCGATGCCGAACAGGCCTTTGCCCGCTTCGAAAAGCTCGCCGGAAGGATCTCGGCTCAGACCACCGCGATCGAACAGGCGACCCTCACGCTCGGGGCCGTCGATGCTCTCCACGCGGGCATCGCCGCGCGGGGCCCGGCCGTCGGCGAGGCGTCGACCGTTCTCGACGAGATGGCCGACCTGTCGGCGAAGATTCAGGCGTCTCGTGATTCGGCCCGCGAAGCCCGCTCGTCGCTGGCCGTTCTCGATGCCCTCCACCAGGACCTCACCGTGGGGATGACGAAGATCGATGCCGCGGCGCCGGTCCTCGACGATGTCCAGACGCTCGTCAGCCGGATTGCCGGATCGGCCGCCGACGTCGAGCACGCCACCACAGTGCAGGATCGTGCAGCCCAACTCGGCCGTTCCGTCATCGAGACGGAAGCGCGAATCGTCGACGCAGAGCGGACGATCGATCGGATCTCCGGCCTGACATCGTCGATCGTCGCTCAGGAGACGGTCACCGGCCCCGCCGAGGAACGCCTCCGTCGCCTCGTGGCCCTGAAAAGCTCGGTTGTCTCCGGAGCCGATCACCTCGATGACGCCGACGCGGCGCTCTCCCGGCTCCAGGATCTCCGCGATGGCCTGCGGAACGCCACCACGACCGTCGGCGACGTGCAGCACATGATCGTCGACGTGATGCTCCTTCAGCCGGCGGTCGACCGGGCCGTCGCCGCCCTCAAGCCGGTGATCGAACTGACGCGGACCGCTCGCCAAGCCGATCCGGCCGCGATGGCCCCCCGGGCCTCCGTCGAGCCGACGAACGACACGGCCAATCCGGTGGTCGGTGCCGCGCCGACCGCCGACGTCACGAAGTGATCCCAGCCTGCCAGCCTGCCGAAGACCTCTGCCACCGGGGCCCCGACCAGGGCCCCGGTGGCCTTTTTTCACGGGCGGATTCCCTTTCGGCCGCCGATCCGCAACACTTCTTTTGCCATGGGGGAACCGCCACGCACCACCGTCGATCCACCGCAGACGCTCGTGGGGGCCCTGCGCCACCTCGGCCCCGGGATCGTGCTTGCCAGTTCGATCGTGGGCAGCGGCGAACTGATCGCCACGACGAGCACCGGCGCCCAAGCCGGATTCCTTCTTCTCTGGCTGATCATCATCGGCTGCGTCATCAAGGTCGCCGCCCAGGTGGAGATCGGTCGCGCCACGCTCGCTTGGGGCAGGACGCCGCTCGACGCCTTTGACCGGGTCCCAGGCCCGCGGCTCGGCGGCCGGGGCTGGATTTACTGGGGATGGGTCGTGATGACGCTCCTCGTCCTCGTCCAGCAGGGAGGCATCCTCTCAGGCGTTGCCCAAACGCTCGCGGCCGGCCTCCCCGTCACAACCGCCGGCCGGGCATGGAATCGCGTCTACGACGAGGCTGCTGCCACCCGGATCCTCGCCGCCACCGCGCAGAGCCGCGGGGAGACGGAGAAGGCCGCGGCCCTCGTGAGCCGAATGGCCGTGCTCGACGAAGAAAAGAAGGGGCTCTTGGCTCCCGCCGATGAGAAGATCTGGGCCGTCGTCACCGGCCTCGTCACGGCGGTGCTCCTGGCGATCGGCCGCTACAAGCTCATCGAAGTCGTCTCGATCCTCCTTGTCGGCACGTTCACGCTCGTGACGCTCCTGGCCCTGCTCCTCCTCCAATTCGATCCGGCGTGGGCGATCTCGCCAGCGGAGCTGACCAGCGGCCTGATTCCGTCGATCCCCCCAGCGGTCGGCAATAACTCCCCCCTGATGACCGCCCTGGCCACGTTCGGGATCATCGGCGTGGGGGCCAGTGAACTCATGGTCTATCCCTACTGGTGCCTCGAGAAGGGCTATGGCCTCGCCGTCGGCCCGCGCGACGATTCCGAGGCCTGGGCGCAGCGGGCCCGCGGCTGGCTCAAGGTGATGCAACTCGATGCCTGGGCGTCGATGGTCGTCTACACCGCCGTCACCGTCGCCTTCTACCTCCTCGGCGCCGCCACCCTCGGCAGGCTCGGCCTCAAGCCCGAGGGGGGCGAGATGGTGCGCACGCTCGGGGCGATGTACGCCCC
>Ga0007791_10000346_pt1 | contig 14285 bp, 12 predicted proteins | sample CryBogmetaGMA05M_FD_60368 | JGI IMG/M metagenome (GOLD analysis project Ga0007791, IMG submission 60368) | Freshwater microbial communities from Crystal Bog, Wisconsin, USA - MA0.5M | ecosystem: Environmental > Aquatic > Freshwater > Lake | place: Crystal Bog, Wisconsin, USA | collected 2009-07-06 | reverse complement strand
CGCGGGCCTCGATCGCCTCGCGCAGCGCATCGAGCGCCGCCGGGCTGATATTGCCGGCGACCGCCACCGTGCGCCCGGCTTGCCGACACAGATGGCCGACCAGCTGGGTGGTGGTGGTCTTGCCGTTCGTGCCGGTGATCGCGATGACCTTGGCCTGATCGCCTGCGGCTCGCAGTCGCGCGATCTCGCGCGCAAAGAATTCGAGCTCGCCCCAGATCGGGATGCCGGCGGCGCGGGCGGCCGCATGAAGCGGGGCGGCCGCGCCCAGGGTCGGCGACAGGCCCTGGCTCCAGGCCACAAGCGTCACGCCCTCGAGCAGCGCGGGCGCCAGCGTGCCACCGATGAAGCGGGCCTCCGGGCGGGCGCCCGACAGGTTGGCGAGCTGCGGCGGCGCCTCGCGGCTGTCGGCGACCGTCACCTGCGCACCGCACAGGCTTGCCCAGCGGGCCATGGCCAGTCCGGATTCGCCCAGACCAACGACCAGCACCGAGCGGCCCCGCAGCGACGGGTCGCGTTCGGCCAGCGCGGCATCGAGGGCAGCGGCGGCCGCAGCGGCCATCTCGGCGGCGGACGGCCCCTTATCCAGACCCTCGGGCAGGTCCTCATCAGGTGACAGCGGCGCGTCGTTCATGGTCGTCATGGCCTAGCGCAGCTTCAGGGTCGACAGGCCGACCAGGACCAGCATCATGGTCACGATCCAGAAACGGACCACCACCTGCGACTCCTTGACCCCGCCAACCTCGAAATGATGGTGCAGCGGCGCCATCCTGAAGATCCGCTTGCCCACACCGTAGCGGCGCTTGGTGTACTTGAAGTAGCCCACCTGAAGCATCACCGAGATGGTTTCGGCCACGAAGACGCCGCCCATGATGAAGAGCACGATTTCCTGACGCACGATGACCGCGACCGTGCCAAGCGCGCCACCCAGCGCGAGCGCGCCGACATCGCCCATGAAGACCTGGGCGGGATAGGCGTTGAACCACAGAAAGGCCAGTCCGGCGCCAGCGATCGCGCCGCAAAAAACAATCAGCTCGCCCGCACCCGGCACATACGGAATCAGCAGGTATTTTGCAAAGACCGCATTGCCGGTCACATAGGCGAACAGGCCAAGCGCCGAGGCAACCAGCACCGACGGCATGATCGCCAGCCCGTCGGCGCCGTCGGTGAGGTTGACCGCATTGCTGGTGCCGACGATCACGAAGTAGGTCAGGACGATGAATCCGAGCACACCCAGCGGATAGGAAATCGTCTTGAAAAACGGCACGATCAGGTCGGCCCGCTGCGGCAGGTCGATGTCGAATCCCGAGCGAATCCATTGCATCGCCAGCGCAAGCACATCGGCGTTGGAGGCGGCCGGCACCGCAAAGGCGAGATAGACCGCAGCCACCAGCCCGATCACCGACTGCCAGAAATACTTGGCACCGGCCGACAGCCCCTTCGGATTGCGGTGAACCACCTTGCGGTAATCATCCACCCAACCGATTGCGCCAAAGCCCAGCGTCACCAGCAGCACCGCCCAGATGAAGCGATTGCTCAGATCGGCCCACAGCAGGGTGGAAAAACCGACGCCAACCAGAATCAGCGCACCGCCCATGGTGGGCGTGCCCGATTTGGCCAGGTGGGTCTGCGGCCCGTCGGTGCGAACCGCCTGACCGATTTTCATCTGCGCGAGTTTGCGGATCAGCCAGGGTCCGGCAAGCAGGCCGATTGCCAGGGCGGTCAGGGTCGCCAGCACCGCGCGCAGGGTGATGTAATTGAAGACCGCGAAGAATCGCTGGTCACGGGACAGCCATTGGGCGAGTTCGAGCAGCATCAGTGGTGTCCTGCCGGCGTGGCCGGGGTGCCGGTGAGGACCTGGACGACACGCTCCATGCGCATCGACCGCGATCCCTTCACCAGGATCGTGGCGCCGACTTGCGCCAGCGCAAGCGCGCGGGCGCACAGTGCATCGATCGAATCGAAGTGCTCGCCTCTTTGACCGAAGGCAGCCACCGTGCCCGCGCAAGCCGGACCCAGGGCGAGCAGATGCTCAAGGCCACGCTCGCGGGCATAGTCGCCCACCTCGGCATGAAACTGCGGCCCCTGGTCACCGACTTCGCCCATGTCGCCAAGCACCAGCACGCGCACGCCTGCAAGCATTGCCAGCACGTCGATCGCCGCGCGAACCGAATCGGGATTGGCGTTGTAGCTGTCGTCGATCAGGGTCGCACCACCGATCGCGGTCATCCGGCGCAGTCGCCCGGCGGCCGGACGAAACGCCGCCAGACCGCGGGCGATCTGGTCCGCTGACAGGCCGATCGCATGGCAACAGGCGGCCGCCGCCAGCGCATTGCGAACATTGTGACGGCCGTCGATCGCCAGCCTGACCGTCACCGACCGACCGTCGATGACCATCTCGAATTCGTCGGGCGTCGCATCGCCTGCGGCATGCACGGGCGCCTGCGGCAGCAGACCGAATTCGATGCACCGACGCGTGCCGGCGAGTCCGCGCCACAGCGCGGTGTGCTCGTCGTCGGCCGGGAACACCGCCACGCCGTCGGTCGGCAGCACGCTGAAGACCGCACCATTCTCACGGGCGGTCGCCTCGACCGTCCCCATGAACTCCTGATGCTCGCGCTGGGCATTGTTGACCAGCGCCACCGAGGGCTGCGCAAGCAGGGCCAGCCAGGCAATTTCGCCGGGGCGATTCATGCCGAGTTCGATGACCGCCGCGCGATGGCTATGGTCAAGCCGCAGCACGGTGAGCGGCACACCGATCTCGTTGTTGAGATTGCCGCGGGTCGCCAGGCGATGCGACTCACCAAAGGCTGCGGCAAGGATCGAGGCAATCATCTCCTTGACCGTGGTCTTGCCGTTGCTGCCGGTCACCGCAATCACCGGCAAGTGAAAGCGACGGCGCCAGCCGAGCGCGATCTCGCCCAGCGCCCGCACGCTGTCCTCGACCATGATCGCGGGGGCGCGAGCGCCCTCGGTCCAGCGCTCGAGCAGCAGGGCGGCAGCGCCGGCATCGATCGCCTGATCAACGAAATCATGGGCATCGAAGCGCTCGCCGCGAAGCGCCACGAAGAGCTCACCCTGACGCACGGTGCGCGTGTCGGTCGACACGCCGGTGAGGGTCAGACCAGGATTGGGGGCGATCAGGCGGGCGTCGCCCAGCCAGTCGAGGGCTTCGTGCAGGTCAAACACCGCGTGCGCCCCCGATGTCGGATCGGCGCGCCAGCGCCCTCGCAGCGTGATCGACATCGTCGAAGGGATGCCGCACGCCGGCGATCTCCTGATACGACTCATGCCCCTTGCCGGCGATCAGCACCACGTCGCCGGCATCGGCCTGGGCGATGACCTTGGCAATGGCCGCGGCCCGATCGCTCTCGCGCAGCGCGGGCGCGCGGGTCAGGCCGGCCTGCACCGCATCGAGAATCGACTCGGGCAATTCGCTGCGCGGATTGTCGCTGGTCAGCACCACGCGGTCGGCCAGTCCTTCGACTGCCGCAGCCATCAGCGGACGCTTGCCGGGATCACGGTCACCGCCTGCACCAAAGACACACCAGAGCAGGCCGCCGCGGCGCTGCGCAACCGGTCGCAGGGCGGCCAGCGCATTGGACAGGGCATCGGGCGTATGGGCATAGTCGACCACGGCGAGCGGCTGCCGGCCGTCGCCCGCCATGACCGACTGCAACCTTCCGGGCACAGGGCGCAGGGCCTGCAAGGGCGCAAGTGCCGCGTCGAACGGCACCTCCAGCGCCAGCCAGGTCGCCATGACCGCCAGCAGATTGGCGACATTGAAATGACCCAGCAGCGGCGTGACGATCGTGCCGCGCCCCCAGTGGCCGTCGAGCGCGATGCGCATACCGGCGAGCTCAGGCTCGATCGAACGAGCGATCAGCAATCGATCGACCTGGCCGCTCACGACTTCGCTGACGCCTGACCGGTCGCCCGCCGCGCCACCCGTTGGCGGCTCGATCCGATAGCCGATCCGCATCACGCCGGCTTCCAGCGCCGCGAGCATCTGCGCATGCCAGGGATCGTCGAGATTGACGATCGCCGCGCGCAGACCCGGCCATCCGAAGAGCATCGCCTTGGCGTCGGCATAGGCCTGCATGCTGCCGTGATAGTCGAGATGATCGCGGGTGAGATTGGTGAACACCGCGACCGCTATCTGCGTGCCGTCGAGCCGATGCTGATGCAGGCCGATCGAGGACGCTTCGATGGCGACCGCCTGATCGCCAGCCTTTGCAAAGCGCGCAAACAGCGCCTGCATCCCGAGGGCATCGGGCGTGGTGAGACCGGTGTGCTCGAGCGTCGCGGCGCGACCGGCGCCCAGCGTGCCGATCACCGAGCAGGGGCGACCCAGATCCTGCAGGCCCTGTGCAATCCATTGACTGCAGCTGGTCTTGCCGTTGGTGCCAGTGACCGCAATCACGTCGAGGCCGGCGGTGGGATGGCCGTGATAGACATCGGCGATCGAGCCACAGGCCCGCTTCAGACCGGCGACCTCACGCCGGGGCACCACATTGGCGTGGGCGCCACCCGGCTCGGCGACGATTGCGGCTGCGCCGCGCGCGATGGCCTGATCGATGAAGCGCCGGCCGTCGGCCTGCTCACCCGGATAGGCAAAGAAAGCATCGCCCGGCATCACCGCCCGACTGTCGGCCACCAGTGCCGCGCCCTTGGGCAGCACCCCGTGCAGCCAGCCGGCCACTTCCCGTGCCTCGTCCGGCGAGATGGCGAGCGTCTCGCTCACAGGCTCTCCCGCACCGGCTCGACCGGCTGGATCAAGGTGGCAAAGGGCGCATCGGGCGCAACCCGCAGCGCCCGCAGCGTCTCGCTGGTGATGCGCGCAAAGATCGGTGCAGCCACCTCGCCGCCGTAGTGCTTGCCGGCCGACGGCTCGTCGATCATCACCGCCACGATGACCCGGGGCTTGGAGACCGGCGCAAAACCGACAAACGACGCGATGTATTTGTTGGTCTGGTAGCCGCCGTTTTCCTGCTTGTAGGCGGTCCCGGTCTTGCCGCCCACCCGATAGCCCGAAATCTGGGCAAGCGGCGCGGTGCCCTGGGGCCCGGCGGCCATCTCGAGCATCTTGCGCACTGCCAGGGCGGTCTCGGGCTTGAAGACCGGCACGCCGATTGCCTCGCCATCAGTGCGGGTCATGGTGAGCGGAATCACGTCGCCGTCGCGTGCAAAGACGGTGTAGGCGCGCGCCATCTGGATCAGCGACACCGAAATCCCATGGCCATAGGACATGGTCGCCTGTTCGATCGGCTTCCAGTTCTTGTAGGGCCGCACTCTGCCCGACACGGTGCCCGGAAAGCCGATCTGCGGCGCCTGCCCAAAGCCCACCGATGTGAGGCCCTCCCACATCTTTTGCGGCGGCAGTTGGAGGGCAATCTTGACCGTCCCGACATTCGAGGACTTCTGGAGCACCTGCTCGACCGTGAGCGCGCCGTGCGGATGCGCATCACCGATCGTGGCGGTACCGATGGTGAGCTTGCCGGGCGCGGTCTCGATCACGGTGGTCGGCTTGATCTTGCCCGCCTCGAGCGCCATCGCGATCGCGAAGGGCTTCATCGTCGAGCCCGGCTCGTAGGTATCGGTGATGACCCGGTTGCGCAACTGCGCACCGGTGAGCTGCCCGCGGTTGTTCGGATCGTAGGTCGGCCAGTTCGACAGCGCGAGCACCTCCCCGGTCTGAACATCGACCACCACGACTGCCCCGGCCTTGGCGTGGTGTTCGCGTACCGCATCGCGCAGCGCATTGAACGCCAGAAACTGGATGCGCGAGTCGATCGACAGGGTCAGATCGGCGCCGTCCTGCGGCTCACGTCCCGAACCGATCTGCTCGATGAAGCGCCCGAGGTTGTCCTTGATGACGCGGCGGCTGCCCGGCTTGCCGGCCAAGCGCTGCTGCTGGGACAGCTCAAAGCCTTCCTGGCCGGCATCCTCGACATTCGTGAAGCCGACGATATGCGCAACCGTCTCGCCCTCGGGATAGTGACGCTTGTACTCGTTGCGCTGATTGATGCCGTGAATGTTCAGGGCAGCCACCTTGGCCGCCACATCGGCGTCGACCTGGCGCTTCAGATAGACATAGTTCTTGTCTTCGGCCAGCTTGCGATCGAGTTCGCGGCGATCAATCGACAAGAGCTTGGCAAGCTCGTTGAGCTTTTCGCGCGGCGCGTCGACATCCTCGGCATCGGCCCAGATCGCCTTGGCCGGCAGACTGGTCGCCAGCATCGCGCCGGTACGATCGACGATCTTGCCGCGATTGGCCGGGATCTCGAGGGCGCGCTCATACCGTGAGGCACCCTGTTTCTGCAGGAAATCGGTGCTCCAGGCCTGCAGCCAGAAAGCGCGCAGGCCGAGCGCAATGAAGGCCAGGGCCATCATGCCGAGCACGAACCGCGACCGCCAGGCCGACAGCTTGGTGGTGAGCAGCGCATTGCGCGAATGCTTGACCGGGCGGACCATCTCAGCGCCCCGCCTGGGCAGCGGCCAGTTGCGGCGCGGTCGGCGAGCCGGCAACCCCCTCGGCAGGCGGATTCAGGTAAAGCGTGCGATCAGGACTGACCGGCTGCAGCTTGAGCTCACGCCGCGCCACCGAGTCGATCAGCGAGTGTTTGGCCAGCCGTGTCTGCTCGAGCTGCAGCCGATTCCATTCGACCTCCTGCTTGCGCGCGAGCGACTGGGCCCGCTCAAGGTCGATGAACACCTTGCGGGCACGATGCTGCGAGGTCACCAGCAGCAGCGCGCACACCAGCAGCATTGCGACCAGAACGGCGTTGAGCTTGATCACGGCTCAGAGCCTTTCGGCGATCCGCACGACGGCGGAGCGCGACCGGGGGTTGGCGGCAATTTCAGCGGCGTCGGGCAGCACCCGCGCGATCGGACGCAGCCGCGGCGGCGTGTCATGGATCGCTGCGCCGGTGACCGGATCGCGCCGGGCATTTCGGCCCGATTCGCCGGCGATGAACTGCTTGACCATGCGGTCTTCCAGTGAATGAAATGCGATGACGACCAGTCGTGCGCCTGACTTCAGACGCCCGACGACCCGATCGAGGACGAGCGCGAGCTCCTCAAGCTCTTGATTGATGAAAATCCGTAAAGCCTGAAAGGTGCGTGTGGCCGGGTCTTTGCCCACCTCCGGCCTCTTTTGCCGGCTGCGGACGACGCCCGCCACGACAGTGGCAAGGTCTCCGGTGGTAAGGAACGCATCGGCGCCCGCGTCCCTGCAGCGAGCAACAATCGCCTTTGCAATCGGAACAGCAAACCGTTCTTCCCCATAGTCTTTTAGAACCTCCGCGATCTGTTGCTCGGATGCCTGCAGCAGCCATTGCCGCGCCGACACACCATGCGACGGGTCCATGCGCATATCCAATGGCCCCTGCGCCCTGAAACTGAATCCCCGTGCCGGATCGTCGAGCTGGGGCGATGACACGCCCAGATCCAGCAACACCCCATCTACCGCTTCGATCGCCTGGTCATCGAGGACGGCGATCACCTCCGAAAACCGCGCCTGAACAATGCGAAAGCGCGGGTCCTGCCAAGTCATTCCCACTGCCACTGCCTGCGGATCGCGATCGATTGCGATCAGCCGTCCTGCCGGACCGAGACCGGCCAGAATGCGTGCCGCATGCCCACCTCGCCCGAATGTCCCGTCGACATAAATGCCATCCGACCTGATCGCCAAACCCTCGATGCAGGCCTGGGGCATTACCGGCAAATGCCCGCCCGTCACGCCCGCCACGCCTAGATCGAGATCCCCGAAAGGGCCTCGGGAATCCCACCAGCAATCGCTTCTTGTTCTTTACCGGCCAGCAGCGTGGCGTCCCAGAGCTCGAAATGAGCGCCCATGCCGAGCAGCACGATGTCCTTGTCGAGCCCGGCGCCCTGCCTGAGCTCGGGCGCGATCAGCAATCGGCCGGTCGCATCGAGCTCGACGTCAGTCGCATTGCCGAGGAAAAACCGCTTCCAGGCGCTGGCGCTGATCGGCAGACCCGCGATGCGTTCACGAACCGTCTCCCAGACCGGCCGGGGATAGAGCAGCAGGCAACCATCGGGATGGCGGGTCAGGGTCAGGCGACCTTCGCACTGAAACATCAGCGCCTCGCGATGACGCGTCGGGACGGACATCCGGCCCTTGGCATCGAGAGACAGCGCTGATCGACCCTGAAACATGCTCATGCCTCGCCCAAAACCCTGTGATCAGGGCCAATCGCCAGTCAAACCAGCAATCAAACCCACTCTTCGCCACTTTTTTACACCTTTTCCCACTTTACGGAAAAGCCGAGACAAGGTCAAGGTCGCGACCGGATTTTTTTCAATCAGGACAAGGACTTAGCTTAACTTTACGATTACTGTACAAATGTACAGGCGCCGAATTGAAAACTTTATGAATCAATCTCTTAACCGGGATTGCTCAGGTTCGACGCGAAGATGGAGCGGGTCTATAGGCCGGATTCTGTGCGACGGTTGCCCGTCGTGACGGTCATTCCTCTAGACCGCCGGTTACCCGGCGGTTCAAGCCACCAACCCGCACGCTCGGAGGGGCGTCCTGTGCGGCGCAAGCCGCGCGCGTGCCTATTTGGTGTTGCTCCGGGTGGGGTTTTGCGTGCCGTCCCTGTCACCAGGTCCGCGGTGGGCTCTTACTCCACCTTTTCACCCTTGCCCGCAACCGGTTACCCGGTCACGTCGGCGGTATGTTTTCTGTGCCACTGTCCGTCGCCTTGGGCGCGATCCTGCGATCGCGCTTGCTGCGCCTGGCCGTTAACCAGCACCCTGCCCGCTGGAGTCCGGACCTTCCTCCCGGGCATCTGCATGCCCCGGCGACTGTCCGACCCGCTCCGGGAGCCATTCTATCCGGGACTTTGCCGCCAGCGACTGACTGCCGTCTGCGCCGGTTTCCGTTCGGCGATGACGGATTACCGGCGAGCAGACGCCGCTGGCGCCGCCTGCCGATCGGTGAGACGCTGATTCAAGAGCAGCCTTGCCTCCCCCGACTCAGTCCAAGCCACCGAAAGCCACCGTCATGAGTGTCCACCAAAGCGCTGCAAACCCCTCGCGAATCACCCGCCAAAGCCGCGCAGCGACAGTTCTGCTGACGACTGCGATGCTCGCCTTCCTCGTGACGCCGGCGAGCGCTGCCGAAGGGGATATCGACCTGGGCAAGCCCAGCGTGCTGTCGCAGCGCGGGCAGCGCCTGAAGCTCGCCATTCCTTACGGATCGGGCCCCGGTGAACGAGTCTCGGCAGTCGGCATCGAGATCGTCTCGATCGAAGCCGCCAACGGCGCGCAAGCGCCCGACCTCAAACGCTTCACCACGTCGACCCCTGAGCGACACAAGCTGGTTTTCATCACATCGGCCGAGCGCATCGATGCCGCCGAACTCACCATCAGTTATCGATTCAGCGGACAGCCGGGCAGCCTTCAGACCTGGCAAGTCATGGTGCCGCCCGCCCTGATGGCCGACAGCACCGAGATCAGCATCGCGCCGTCGACATCGCGCACCGCCTCATCGGGACGAACCAGGCGCAACTGAGTCGGGCGGCAACTTGCCGCCTCGACGACCGGACCGAAAAACCGCCGGATCGTCGTAGAAATGCGGATCGGCATTGGCCGCACACCAGCCAGGAAATCCCATCACCGGCAGCGGGCATAAGGCGCGCGTGCTCAGGCTGTCTGCATCCAGCGCAAGGCTCAATGCCCGATCGATCTCGGCGATCGACGCATCGACCGACAGGCGAAGCGGCCAGGCGTGCGCGGTCACCGCCTTGTAGGGCGACTCGAGCTTTTCGAGCAAGGCGTGCCCGAATACCGTGAGGCGCACCGACTCGCACAGTTGGGCACGCTGGCGCACGAACAGCGACTGCCAGTCGAAGGCGCGCAAAGCCGCCTCGAGGGATGCGTCGAGCCCGATCCAGAGCGCCGCGTTTTCGTCGAAAAGCGTGGCGGCGTCGCGCAGCGGACCTCGCTGCGATGACGCTCTCTCGGCAGCCGGAGTCAAGCGACCTTCGTTGGGGTCACTCGATCGGTCGAGTTCACTCGGTCGGCCGGGCCGATTGAGTGCCTGGCGCTCGGGGGACGAGCGCTGACGATCAGCCTGAAGCGCATTGAGGCGGGCCTTTGCGCGCGGAAAGGTCAGCCAGACGATGGCGTTGCACAGGTCATGGCGCTCGCCCTGGCCGTTGATGCGGGTCGGCACCTCGCCACTGTCGAAAATGCGCGCCTCATAACCGGATGCGAAGGCCGTCGCGGGTGAGGCCGACAGGGCCTGCGAGCTTGAAGGCTCCCCGCCCGAAACCGATGCCGGCGGCTGCGCCACGAATTGAAGCGCCCGCCCCGATCCGCTGACCAGACCGGCCTGCCGGGCCGCTGCGTTGAGCGCATCCAGCCTGTCGCTGCCTGACAGTGGTTCCAACTCGGCCAGTCGTTGCCGGAACGGCGCGAAGCCTGGCGCGCACCAGCGCCGGGGCGCAGGCGCAAGTTCAGTCGGCAAGGCGCCAGGCCAGTGGCTCACCCGCGCCCAGCGGCACGATGGTGTCGTCGCCCAGCGGCAGAACATCGGGCACCGTCCAGGTCTGGCGATTCAGGGTGATATGCGCGGTGTTGCGCGGCAAGCGATAGAAGTCGGGGCCGAAACAACTCGCAAAACCCTCGAGGCGATCGAGCGCGCCAACCGATTCGAAGGCGGCTGCATAGAGCTCGAGCGCATGCGGTGCGGTGTAACAGCCGGCGCAGCCGCAGGCATGCTCCTTGAGATGCTTTGCATGAGGAGCGCTGTCGGTGCCAAGGAAAAAACGCTCGCTGCCGCTGGTCGCCGCGTCGAGCAGGGCACGCCGATGCACCTCGCGCTTGAGCACCGGCAGGCAATACCAGTGCGGCCGGATGCCGCCGATAAATAGCGCGTTGCGCTCATAGAGCAGGTGATGCGCAGTGATGGTTGCCGCAATCGGGCCACTGGCCTGCGCCACATACTGCGCCGCCTCGCGGGTGGTGATGTGCTCGAAGACGATGCGCAAGGCCGGGAAATCGCGGCGCAGCGGCTCCAGCACCGTGTCGATGAACACCGCTTCGCGATCGAAGATGTCGACGCTCGAATCGACCACTTCGCCATGGATCAGCAGGGGCAGTCCTTCACGCTGCATGGCGTCGAGTGCCGGGCGCACGGCGGCCATCGAACTGACGCCGGCGTCCGAGTTGGTGGTCGCGCCGGCCGGATAGAGCTTGAAGGCATGGACCTGGCCCGAGGCCCGGGCACGCGCCACCTCGTCGGGTGAGGTGCGATCGGTGAGATAGAGCGTCATCAGCGGCTCAAAGCCGGCACAGGCCGCATCCAACGCCACCGCCCCGGCAAGTGCCGCCAGGATGCGCTCGCGATAAGCCAGCGCCTGCGCCACGGTGGTCACCGGCGGCTTGAGATTCGGCATCACGATGGCGCGCGCGAACTGGCGGGCAGTGGCACCCACCACCGCCTGCAGCGCCGCGCCGTCGCGCAGATGCAGATGCCAGTCGTCGGGGCGGATCAGCGTCAGGGTATCCATGGAACTCAGTGGCGAGGGGAAACCCGGATTCTCCCATGGCGCGGCCGGCACACCCTGCAAGGCCAGCGCGGCGACGCGGCACGCAGGACGGTGCCGCGTCGAGGGTCGCACAGCGTTTGCCCGCGCGCAGCGCCGCGCTCGGCGACGGTAAGATCGGCCAGGATCAAGTCATTTTCGAGGACATCCGGATGAACGCGCTGCAGGCCCGACTCTTCGAACCGGTGATCGCGATTCATGTCAGCGCCGCGCTGATCTCGGTCGGGCTCGGGCTGGCGATCCTGCTGCGCCGAAAAGGCACGCCGGTGCACCGGCTGCAGGGGCGGCTGTGGGTTGGCGCCATGTTCGCGGTGGCCATCAGCTCACTTCTGATTGAGGCGCACACAATGCCGCTGGCGATTCCGCAGTGGCCGGCGCTTGCGAGATTCGGGCCGATCCACCTGCTGTCGGTGATCACCCTGATCACCCTGTGGCGCGGCATTCGGGCGATCCGGGCGGGCAAGGTCCGCGCCCATCGCTTGAACATGATCAGCCTGTACACCAGCCTGTGCATCGCCGGTCTGTTCACTCTGCTGCCCAGTCGCGTCCTCGGGGCATGGCTCATGGCCGTCTTCACTTGGCGTGGGTGAACCAGGTTGCCGAATGTCGTTGGTGAGATTAGTTGGTGAGCTTAGTTGCTGAGCTTAGTTGCTGCGCTCAGGCGCCGACAGTTCAGACGGTCGGCGGGGTGTTGTCAGCCTGGCGCTGGGCAATGATCGATACGATCTGATCGGCGATCTCAGCCGCGCCATCACCGTCGGCTGCAAGGCGCGCCGGTTGTCGCGCGATCGCGGCCAGGCCCGCCTCGAAACGTCCGGCGCGCAGCTCGGGCAAAGCGATGGTGGCGCAGCGCGCATGCTGCGCAAGCCAGTCGATCAGCCAGGGCGCTTCAGGCCAGTCGTCACGCGGCACGGCCAGGGTGTCTCGCGACGCAAAGCCCGCTTCGGCAAAGGTGCCATAGCCCGGCTTGGCGACCAGCAGATCACAGGATGCAAGGAGGTCGATATACGCCCAGCCGAGCCGCTCGGCCGCGATGACGGTCGGTGTTTCGACGGTGCCTTGCGTAAACAGGATCGCGCTCCAGCCCTCGGGCAATTGCCAGCGCACGGTATCGAAGGCCATCGGCAGCCCGCCGAAGGCGACCATCATGATCCGCTGCTCAGTCGGCACACCGAGCGCCTGGCGCAGCCCCGCGCGATCGGCACGCCCACGCCGGGCGATCGGCGCCGCCCTCACCCGCCGCTCGAATCCGTCGAAGGGCATACCCGGCACCAGCGCAAAGAGACGGTCGGCCGTGGCATAAGCCTGCCGCATCGACGCGGCAATCGCGATCACGTCGGCGCGACCATGGGCCCGCGAGGCCAGCAGGTCGGCCCAGTTGAGCGAAGACACCCCAAAAGCCGGCAAGCCAAGCGAGGCAGCGGCCGCCAGCGGCATGTAGCCGATGTTGGCAACGACCGCATCAACCCCCAGCGCACGCAGACTGTCGCGTTCGCGATCGAGCCATGTGGGATCGGCATGCAGCGCGGCATAGCGGGCGATGCTGCGCCGGTCGTCGATAGTGATCGCATCATGCATCTCGAAGCCGAAGTCACTGTGATCGGGCAGCACATCGGGCGCGGGCTGGCCGACCGCCCTGAAACGATCGCGAACCAGGTCGGCATCGAGCCCGGTGCGAACGGTGATGCGCAGATCGGGCAGACGCGATCGCAGCGCGCCGACGATCGGCACGGTCTGGGCGAGATGGCCCCAGCCGTGAGCGCTGATGCACACCAGCAGATGAATCGACTGATTCATGGGATTGCGCCGCTCGACCGCAGGCATGACGATCGGCAGGTGGCGGGCATCAGCGCAGCACGATCGCGCGGTAGTCGTTGACGTTGGTGCGGGTCGGGCCGGTGCTCACCAGATCACCCAGCGCCGAGAAAAAGCCCCAGGCATCGTTGTCGTCGAGATGGCGCCGGGGATCAAGGCCGAGCGCGCTCGCACGCGCCAGACTGTCGGGCAGGATCAGCGCGCCGGCATTGCGCTCGACGCCGTCGATGCCGTCGGTATCGGCTGCAATCGCGTGCACCCGACGACCCTTGCGATCGCCATCACCAAGTTGTGCCAGCAGCGCCAGCAAAAACTCGGCGCATCGCCCGCCCCGACCCGTGCCGCGCAGGGTCACCGTGCATTCGCCGCCCGACAGCAGCGCCACCGGCGGCGCAAACGGCTGCCCATAGCCCTGGATTTCACGCACCAGCGCGGCCATCACCTGCGCCACCTCACGCGCCTCGCCGGTCACGGTATCGCCCAGGATCACCGCCCGGATGCCGGCCCGCTCAAACACTCGCGCACCCGCCTCGAGGCTGCGATGCGCGGTGGCAATCAGACGATTTTCGACCCGCGCAAAAAGCGGATCACCCGGCTTGGGCGTTTCATCCGCTTCGCCGCGCGCGCCGCGCTCGAGGTGTCGGGCAATGCCGGCGGGCGGCATCACTCGCCAGCGCGCGAGCACCTCGATCGCCTGCCGATAAGTGCCGGGATCGGGGGCGCAAGGGCCCGAGGCGATCGCCGACACATCGTCGCCGGCCACATCCGAGATCACCAGCGCACACACCCGCGCACGAGTGGCCTGGGCCAGTCGCCCGCCCTGGATGCGCGACAGATGCTTGCGAACCAGGTTCATGTCCTGGATCGGCGCGCCGCTGGCCAGCAGTTGTCGGG
>Ga0007791_10000344_pt1 | contig 14299 bp, 14 predicted proteins | sample CryBogmetaGMA05M_FD_60368 | JGI IMG/M metagenome (GOLD analysis project Ga0007791, IMG submission 60368) | Freshwater microbial communities from Crystal Bog, Wisconsin, USA - MA0.5M | ecosystem: Environmental > Aquatic > Freshwater > Lake | place: Crystal Bog, Wisconsin, USA | collected 2009-07-06 | reverse complement strand
GCGGGCGCTGCAGCGCCCGCTGCCGCCGCGACGAAGTAAGGCTCTAAAGTCGCCGGTAGCCGACAGGTTCACCTGTTGGCCCGGCGGCAATTCGGCTCATGGCCTGGGCCAGAGGCTCCTGAGCCGTCATCATATGATGGGCATTGGCATGAAGGAGCGTGGTTGTGTCGACCATGACGCCCACATGCCCGCGCCAGAACACCAAGTCGCCCCTTTGAAGCGCCGTGGCCTCTACCAGATGGCCCATGGCCAATTGCTGGTCTGTATCCCGGGGAAAGGCGACGCCACAGGACAAGAGTGCCTGCTGAACCAGGCCTGAGCAATCCAGCCCCGTACTCATACGCCCGCCCCAGAGATAGCAGGCCCCGAGCAGACCTTCCGCAGTGGCAACAAAGTCTGTTTTGAAGACCCCGATGGGCAAGACATGCTCAACCACGACCCAGCCTAGACCCGCCGCAAACAGGAATCTGCCCTCCCTCTGGGTGACTGTGATCAAGCTATTGAGGCTGTAGGGACCAGAGGCCGCGGACTTTATATCTGGCGACGCAAAGCCAAAGGTCTGGGGGACGCAAATCCAATGGGTCGGATCTTGGCCCATATCCGATAGGGCCGCCTTGGGCACAAAGCCCACATAGCCATCCCGCCGCCCCTGCCCCAGGGCGAAATCGTCCACCTCTGAAAGGACGTCAAACACCTCGCCAAACAGCAATTGAGTCTGCTGTTCTGCTGTACGATCGGGCCGGTCATAGACTGGGGCTTGGGCTGCGCAGACCTGCATGGGCCGGGTGTCGCCATAGGCGTCGGCGGGGAGAACCCCTTCAAGGGATCGTCTGGCCAGACCATCACGCAGGAGAGTCACACGCCCGTCGAGGGTCACGCAAACCTCCGACGCAGCAGCCGATAAAGCCCGCGAATAGCTTGCGCTTCTGCGCCAGAGGTCCAACCGGGTCGGTTGCGGGGGTTCCAGGCAAAAATGTCAAAGTGCGCCCAGGCTGTGGTCGGTGCAAACTTCTGAAGGAATAAGGCGGCAGTGACAGATCCGGCCTGAGCCCAGCCGTCAGGATCATTCTTGATATCGGCAATGTCGGAGTCCAGGGCATCCACATAGCCCTTCCAAAGGGGCAGGCGCCAAGCAGGATCATGGGCCTCGAGGGCGCAGGCGGCAATGTCAGCCGCCAGGGCCTCATCATCTGTGAAATAGGGCGGCAATTGCGGCCCCAGAGCAACTCGCGCCGCGCCGGTGAGAGTGGCCATGTCCAGGGTCAGGACTGGATTAAGCTCTGTCGCCCGGGTCAGGGCGTCGGCGAGGATCAACCGGCCCTCGGCGTCGGTATTGCCGACCTCGATGGTCAGACCCTTCCGGGAATTGAGCACATCCCCCGGCCGCATGGCATCCCCTGAAATGGCATTCTCAACGGCGGGGACCAGAATCGTAAGCCGAACAGGCAGTTTTGCGGCCATGACCATACGGCCTAGGGCCAGGACATGGGCTGCGCCGCCCATATCCTTTTTCATCTGCCGCATGCCGGCCGAGGGCTTGATATCGAGGCCGCCCGTATCAAAGGTCACCCCCTTGCCCACCAGAACCACGGATGGATGGTCAGCGGAGCCCCAGGTCATTTCGATCATGCGCGGGGCGCGATCTGGGGCAGCGGCGCGGCCCACGGCATGGACGGCGGGATAGTTCTGAGTCAGCAGATCATCACCCACAATGACGGAAATGTCGGCTTTGAAAGTCGCGGCCATGTCCCGGGCGATGGTTTCAATCTGGAGGGGTCCGAGGTCTGAAGCCGGGGTATTGGTCATATCCCGCGCCAGGGCGCAGGCTTCGATAATCTGAGCCGCTTCATCAATATTGGCACCTTGTGCCACCAGCCTTGGGCGGGACCCACTGCGGTGCTTGTAGCGATCAAACCCGTAGGATCCGAGGCCAAAAGCCAGAACGATGTCATCGAGATTCAAGGTCGACGGAAAGGCCTGGAGCTCATAGTCGCCAGCGGGAAGTTTGGCGGCAAGCGCCCGGAAGATGGTGGGGTCGGTACCATCGCCGACGCCGAACAAAATACGCTCGACTGCGCCATGAGGTCCGGGGGCCGAGAGGACCTGGCCACCCTTAGCCTTGAAGGCATTTGAGACCGCAAATCCTCGCAGGAAATCGGGTACCGCGGCAAGATAAGTCTCGAGTTCGGCCTCGGTGAGCGCATAGACCGGGACGGTCGTCTGGTCCGATGTCTTCAGGATCACATCGCTCATGGCGGCTCCGATTTATGCTTAACGATTCCTTTAAGGCCTTAGGCGACCATGAAGTGTCACCCGGAGCCACGAGTCAGACCATGTGTCGCATGTCGACCATCACCGCAACCGCCCTTTCGCTGTGCATGGTTTCGAGCGCCGCAGCCCTGGCCGATCCCGCGCCGAAGCCTGCAGCAAGCCTGGCGACCAAGCCTGACGTGCAAGGCATTCCTATGCTGAAGCCTGAGGCCGCCCAGACCTCTGAAACGGCGCACAAGGCCAGCCCGGAAGATCGCGCCATGGCCAAGCGTTTGGACCCCCTGGCCCGGGCCGCCTTTTGGGCCAAGGAAATTCAGATTGATGGCCGCGACGCCCAGGCAGGTGTGGGCCTGTCACAGGCGCTTCGAACCCTTGGAAATTTTGAGGAGGCTCTGGAAGCCGCCCAGAGGGTTTTGGTGGTCGATCCCAAAAATGTCGATGCCCTTTTGGAGGTCGCCCGGGCACAGGTGGGGCGAGGTCAGGGTTTCTATGCTATTGAACCGGCTAGGCAGGCTCAAGGGTTGGTGCCGCAGGATTGGCGACCTTTAACCTTACTGGCGGTGGCCTATGAACAGGCCCATCGTAGCGAGGAGGCTGAGGCGTCTCACAAGCAAGCCTTGGTCCTTGCGCCCGACAATCCCACCGTCATGACAAACTATGCCCTCTTCTTGGCTGGCCATGGGGAGAGCGCCAAGGCCGAATCCCTGTTGCGAACGGCCGCGGCCAAGCCGGGCGCAGAGATCGCGGTTCGTCAGAATTTGGCGCTGATCCTGGGTCTTGAAGGTCGACTGGATGAGGCTGAGCGCCTCGCGCGGCAGGATCTTCCGCCCGAAATTGTCGAGAGCAATCTGGCCTATCTACGAAATGCTACGGCAGCGGGTCAGGTTCGATCCTGGGATACTGTGCGCCAGGGGCAATAGGGCGGGCTCTTGGTCTCTGCCTCTAAGATCCCTGACGCTGAGTTTGAGGTTGACCAGGACCTGGTGGCCCGGTTGATCGCCAGCCAGCATCCCGACCTTGCGCACCTGCCACTGTCCTTCGAAGCATCGGGGTGGGACAATGTCATGTTCCGGCTGGGAGCGGACCTGGCGGTACGCCTGCCGCGCAGGACTATGGGCGCTGAGTTTATCCACTCCGAGCAAAAATGGCTGCAAGGCCTTGCGCCTCGCCTTCCCCTACAAACGCCCGCTCCGATCAGACTGGGGATCCCTGAGCTTGGCTATCCCTGGACCTGGAGCATAGTCCCGTGGATTTCAGGTCAGACGGCGGATCTAGATCCACCTGATGCTGATCAGGGCCCTATCCTGGCTGCGTTCTTCAGGGCACTTCACCAACCGGCACCCAAGGACGCGCCGCACAACCCGGTGCGTGGCGTTCCCCTGGCGACCCGCAAAGACATGTTCGACAAACAGCTGGAATTCCTGAGGTCCAAGACAGATTTGATTGACCATCGCGCCATTGGAATTTGGGAAGCCGGGGTCAAGGCACCGATTGACCTTGAGGGTTTGTGGTTGCACGGGGACCCACATCCCCGGAACGTGATTGTCCAGAATGGTAAGCTAAAGGCTTTCATTGACTGGGGTGACATGACCGCAGGAGATCCGGCCACCGATCTGTCGTCGATCTGGATGCTACTGGGCTCAGAGTCTGCACGGCAAGCCGCCATCGACGCCTACGGGGCGTCTGAAGCCACTTGGGCCCGGGCACGTGGTTGGGCCATGTATTATGTGGTTGTCCTGCTGGCTGCAGGCTTGGCAGACGATCCGAGAATGGCAGCGATCGCAGAGAAAACCTTACATAGACTTCTGGCCTGAGAGGCCGCGCTATCGCGGCGCTTCAGCTGCGGGCTTCTTATCCATCATCTCTTGCACCGTGATAATCGCTGGGCCCAGGATCACCATAAACAACACGGGCAGGAAGAAGACGATCATAGGCACGGTCAGCTGGGCGGGAAGCTGAGCTGCCTTTTTTTCCGCCGCAGACATACGCATTTCACGGTTTTCCTTGGACATGACCCGCAGGGCCGATCCGAGGGGCGTGCCGTACTTCTCAGACTGGATCATCGCCATGGTGACGGAGCGAATGCCCGGATGATTTACCCGGCGCGCCAAGCCCTCATAGGCGACCCTGCGTTCAGGAAGATAGGAGAGTTCCGCTGTTAAGAGGGCGAATTCTTCGGCAAGTTCAATGGATGACATGCCAATTTCCTGCCCGACCTTGGCGATCGAGGCCTCAACTGACATGCCGCTTTCCACACAGATCAGCAGCAGGTCGAGACTGTCGGGGAAGGCCTGGACAATGGACGCCAAGCGTTTCCCCGCGATGTTTCCGATATAGATATTCGGCGCATAATAGCCCGCTACCGCCGCGAGCATGATGAAGACGGTCTTGTTAGTCTGCGGCATGTCTGTGCCGCCGATGGTGAACACGTAAATGGTCGTCGCTATGGCGAGGGCGATCGGCGTTACCAAGCGGAAGAAGTAGAAGGTGGAGACAGGACCAGGGCCACGAAACCCCGCCTGTGCCAACTTGTCGATGACCTGTGGGTCTTCCAGCAGCCGATTAAGGTTCAGACGCTCGACCACCCGTTTATAGAGGCCGTCGTCTACGTGCCTCAGGCCGCCCTGTCCGAGCCCGCCCTTGGCCAAGGCCTCGCGGGATTTGCGCCGCAGGGCTTCACGGTGGGAGGACACCGACTTCATGCGGTTGGACAAGGTCGATTGTTGGAAAAATGGCCCAGCGATCGTCATGAACGTGGCGAAGGCGATAACAGCCACGAACAGAGAAATCAGGTTCTTTAGATCTGCGATTTGACCAAAGCTCATGGTGCGCGCCTAGATTTTGAAATTTATCATTTTGCGCATCACAAAAACACCAAAGGCCATCACTGCGACACCTATGCCCAGCATGGTATGCCCCTTGGGCGTGGTGAACATAGGCTGCATATAGAGAGGGCTTGCCAAGCTGATGATCACAATCACCACGGGGGGCAGTGAGCCGATAATCGCCGCTGAGGCAACGGCTTCTCCGGACAAGGCATTGACCTTTTCACGCATCATCTTCCGTGCCCGGATGACAGCAGAGAGATTTGACAGGGCCTCGGCGAGGTTACCGCCCGTCTTCGCCTGAATGGCGAGAACGATAGCGAAAAAGCGCACCTCTTGCGTTGGCACCCTGCTGTACATTTTATCGAGGGCCTGCTCGATGCCGATCCCCATGGCCAGGGATTCTTTCATCCGTTTGAATTCACCACCGAGGGGCTCGGCGCTCTCCGTGCCGATAATGCGAAGGCAGTCTTGCAGAGGCATGCCTGATTTTACGCCCCGCACAATGATATCCATGGCGTCGGGAAAAGCGGCGGTGAACTTCTTAAAGCGCATGTCTCCAAGGGCGCCCAGCACCCACAGGGGTAGGCCCAGACCACCGCCAAAGGCAGCGCCCATGACAATCAAAAGGGGTTGCTTCAATGCGAGGGCTAGGGTGGCGGCCACTAAGCCAACGCCACCGCAGATCATCCAGTAGATTTGCGGTTGCTCGGGCAAGCCAGCATGGACCATACGCGCGCCAATTGAGATGCTCGCCTTCCTGGCTTGTCGCTCCTGTTCCTTTAGGGATTTCATGATCTGCGCCCGCCTTTGCTCAGGCGTCTGGCCATCATTTTTGAGACCACCGGACTCCCGAGCGCGGGTCTTTGCAAGGGTCTGGGCGCGTTTGGACGCCTTAGCGCTTCCCGTCTCTGAACCTGTTAAGGCCAGGCCGATGCCGGCGATCGTCACAAATCCCAAAATCGCGATCAAAACGGTGATGAGGGTGGTGTTCACCGTGGGCTACTCCGCAGCGTCCAGGGCTTCGGCCAATTCCCGTTCAAGGCCATAGTAACGGGCGCGGTCCCAGAACCGTGGACGGGCAATGCCGGTTGATCGATGACGACCAACAACATTGCCGTTCTGATCTTCGCCGGTGATCTCGTAGAGGAAGAGGTCCTGGGTGACGATCACGTCGCCTTCTAAGCCCACCACTTCGGTAATGTGGGTGATCCGACGCGAACCGTCCCGGAGGCGGGCGGCCTGAACGATAACGTCCACAGACCCGACAATCATTTCACGGATGGTTCTAGATGGCAGACCGTAGCCCCCCATGGTGATCATGGACTCCATCCGGCCAATCGCTTCCCGCGGGCTATTGGCGTGCAGCGTGCCCATAGAGCCGTCGTGGCCTGTATTCATGGCTTGAAGCAAGTCGAGGGCTTCAGGGCCACGCACTTCGCCAACGATAATCCGCTCAGGGCGCATCCGCAGACAGTTCTTGACCAGATCCCGCATGGTGATGGTCCCCTGCCCCTCCAGATTTGGGGGACGGGTTTCCAGTCGCACCACATGAGGCTGTTGCAACTGAAGCTCGGCGGCGTCCTCGCAGGTAACCACACGCTCGGTAGGGTCGATAAACGCCGTCAGGGTATTGAGCAGGGTGGTCTTTCCCGAGCCCGTACCACCTGAAATGATCACGTTACAGCGGCAGGCTCCGATGACCCCCAAGACCCGCGCGCCTTCAGGGCTGATCGCCTTGAAGTCGACCAAGTTCTTCATGGTCAGTTTGTCTTTTTTGAACTTCCGGATGGTCAGGGTCGGACCATCGAGCGCAAGGGGTGGCGCGATGACATTGACCCGGGACCCGTCTGGCAGACGGGCGTCGCAAATGGGTGAGCTTTCATCCACCCGTCGGCCAACTTGACTGACGATACGCTGACAGATGTTCATCAGCTGGGTATTGTCCCGGAAACGGACATTGGTCAGCTGGACCTTGCCTGCGACTTCGATAAACACCCGGGCCGCACCATTGACCATGATGTCAGAAATGTCGTCTCGGGCCAGGAGTGGCTCTAACGGGCCATAGCCCAGCACGTCATTAATGATGTCCTGAACGAGCATGTCCTGCTCGGCCACAGACATGGAGACATTTTTAATCGCGACAAGCTCGGCGACGATATCTCGAATTTCATCGCTGGCGGTCTGGTGATCTAGATTGGCTAGCTGGCCTAGATCGATGGTGTTGATCAGAGCCGTGAAAATTGTCGTCTTAGTGGCGTGATAATACTCAGATTGCTCTGGAAGAGCAGAGGCTGGCCCCTGCGCTGCTTTGAGTTGATCATAGGCCATGGTTGGCTTTGGTGTGGCCAACATACCTGCTGGCGAGGGCATCGGCGTGGGCGCACCCGCGGCCTCGATGGCCCGGGTTGCAGGCCCTGTCTCAATCTCGACCCTCATGGGGCGTGTAGGAATGGCCGCAGCCCCTTGGGCAGGCGCATTCGCAGGCCTTATAGCCGATGCTCCGGACGAGGGACGCTTACCGAACATCTATTTCCGCTTGAACAAGCTTGAGAGAACAGAGGTTTTTTCCACGACGGGGGGATCGCGCCGCGCGATCTGCTGGGCAAGGTGATCAATGCCGTCCGCTATGCGGGATTTCGGGGCAACTTCAGACAGCATTTGCCCATTATTGGCCGCTTGACCAAAGACTTTTGGATCAAACGGAAGAGACAGCGATGGTGTCAGGCCAACGGCCTCGCCAAAATCCTTCAGGCTGATTTCAGGACGATTAGGGACACCGACCTGGTTGAGAACCAGCCGCGGCGGGGGATCATTGGGCCTGGCGCGACGGAACAGATCGACGAGGTTCTTGGCATTGCGCAAGGAGGCAAGGTCAGGGGTCGCGACGATGATCAGGTCGTCGGACTCAAGCAAGATTTTGCGCGTCCAGGACGTCCAGACATGGGGCAAGTCGAGGATGATAAACGGCGCTGCCGCACGGATTTTGCGGGTAACTTCTTCATAAGCCTCCCCAGGAATTTCATAGTCATCTTCGAGGCTGGCAGGGGCCGCAAACAAGGATAGCCGATCGGTGCATCTGGCCATCATGCGCTCCATGAGCACAGCATCGAGTCGATGAGGCTGCGTCAAAGCATCAGCAATGCCATGCAGGGGGTCCTGGTCGAAATCCAGACCAGCCGTTCCAAACGGTAGGTCGAGGTCTACCAGAACTGAGCCCATCAGAAGTTTTTCAGCAATCGAATGGGCGATGTTGTGGGCAATGGTCGAAGCCCCCGAACCGCCCTTGGCGCTGCAGAATGCAACCTGACGGCCGATAAAAGGCGCCGTTGGATCGGCATAGAGGCCATTGACGGTATGCGCGATTTGCAGAGGCGTGAACGGCGGCACCAGATACTCTGAAACACCGCGCTGCATGAGTTCACGATAGAGCGTGATGTCGTTTGAGGCGCCGAGCACGACGACCTTCGTGCCTGGGTCACAAACCTCTGCCAGTTGGTCGAGGTAGGCGATCATTTGATTTGGCGCATCATGGCTTTCGACCATGATCAGGGACGGCGTCGGCTGTGATTGGTAGGCTTGGCAGGCTTCAGCCAGACCGCCCATTTTTACAATGACCACGAGGCCAGCAAGGCGGCGATCAGAGGCTGCCTTGTGCGCCAGCTCAGCGGTGGTCGGCGACTCACAGAAAATATGGATGGTAATGCGAGGAAGTTTCGCTTCGCTGGAACTGGCTTCCAGGGATTCTGAAGATGCGAGTTTCGCAGAGGCCGTCTTTGTTAGGTCAATCGCCCCAAGGGGGGCGGCCTCCGCGCTCGGAACTTCAAAACCTCCCGTGCTTGGCGCATGCTTAGGCGTCAAGGAAATGGCTTGTGCTGGACCCTCAGCGGCGGGGGCAGCCAATGAAAAGGCATCGTCTGCGTCAAAGTCGAAGTCGATATCCTGGGAATTAGGTGTCATGGGATGCAGCTCACTGAATGGCCTTTGACAGCGTACCCTTGGCGTTCTCATCCTTGGCGGCTGAGGTGGTCTGGCCCTTCCGATAGAGATCAAGAACCGTGAGTCTGCGACCCGAGTCGCTGGGTGTGGAGGTGCGCGGGTGCACAAGATCGCCAGGATTGGCCAGTTGGGCGTACATGTTGGCCTTTACAGCACACCCGAAATTACCATTGGGTTCATTGACAATGGTGTTTGCAAGGTTTGTCCACGTCTTGCCGCAGGTCGGGATATCCACCTTGTAATGTGTGTAGGTCATCAAGAGGTTAGGATCGGCGACGCCGCGGGCGTCATAACCGGCAATGACAATTTGATCCTCGGGAACCCCTTGGCGAATAAGGAAGGCCCGTGCGCCTTCGGCAGTCCGAAAGGCCGCGCCGGCATTGGGTGCACCATCAGGCGCGCGCAGGGTGATCACACCACCCTGATCAGCATCCCACTCGCTCGCAAATAGCCCCAGCGCATCGGCCTGGGTGCTCGATAGTCCCTGGGCGTGCACGGCGAGCTGTATCTCCGCATCTGTGGGGTAGGCGCGGGCCTTATAGGCGTCCAGGACCGTTGGCGGCGTCTCGTCCTTAAGGGTTTGGAGGCCCTGTGTTGCACAACCAGTGACGCCCAGAAGGGCTCCGACAGACAGGATAGCGGCCAGGGATTTCATTCGATCACGTACCCGTAAGGACCTTGATAAGTGCGGTTTGCGGTCGGTTGCGGCTTGGATTTGTAAGCTTTGTTCAATTGGTCCAGCAAAATGGTGGAGGCATCATCTGCGATACGCAGGCCATCCGCTGGGGTTTGAAGCTTGTCTGGGTTTGTCGACTGAACGATGTAGGGGGAGACCATAATCACCAGCTCCGTTTCCCCCGACAGGAAGTCGCGGGAGCGGAATAGACTGCCCAAAATGGGGATGGCCCCTACCCCAGGAAGACCATCCAGATTTTGCTTCGTCGACTGAGAGATCAGGCCAGCGATCATCATCGAGCCCCCCGACGGCAATTCCACACTGGTTTCTGCGCGGCGGACCGTGAGGGCAGGGATCGTCAGAGCCGTCCCCGAAACGGAGCTTCCCAGGGTGAAAGCCCCGGTGGTGGTGAGCTCAGAGACCTCTGTTGAGATCTTAAGGGCGATACGACCCGACGAGAGGACAACCGGTGTAAACCCAAGACCGACGCCGAATGGCTTATATTCAACCGTGATCGATCCGGTTTTATCCTGAGCCACCGGGACTGGATATTCACCACCGGCCAGGAACTTGGCTCCCTCGCCAGATACGGCCGTGAGGTTGGGTTCCGCCAGGGTCCGAACCATGCCCACACGCTCAAAGGCCTTAATGGTGGATTCAGCTGAATTTAGGCCAGGGCTTCCAGCGGTTGGCTGGATCGTCGCCGTGCGGGTTGACCTGGAGACGATCGGACATAAGAGACCATCGGTATACCCAGGACCGCAGGGAATCTGCACTTCGGGTTGAAGTTTTGTGTCTAGCTTATAGCCGCCGCTGATCCCGCCAAGCAGGGCGCCATTCACGGCGAAGGTGGCGGCTTGACCCAGAAGATATTGCGGCTCGCCCAGCTGGTTCAAAACTGCATTGAGATTGAAACCGAGCTGCTTGATGACATTCCGCTGCATCTCGACAACGCGGACCTTCAGCATAACCTGGTCCTTACCGGCTATGCTGAGCATGTTGATAACAGACTCTGCGCCACCTGCTGCGGACCCACCGCCCCCCACAGGGGTCGGGACCGATGCCTTGGCAATCTGCAGCGCCTTATCGGCATCGCCAATATTAGCCACTTGGCCTGATAAAATCAGGCTGTTGTTGATGGCTTCCACATGGACTTGGGCATTGGGCAGAATGCGGTTGATGGTTTGCGCCAAGGAAGACACGTCGATATCGACGCGAATGTTCAGGGACAGTACCCGCCGCCCAGAACTGTCAAAGAAAACAGCATCTGTGACCCCTGGGGTCTGACCCATCAGAAAGATGCGCCGAGGCGTCCGAAGGACAGCTTGAGCGGTGCCTGGATTCGTCACCAGAACATCACGGACATCCATCGGCAGATCAATGATCGCTGATTTGCCCTGTGGTAGGGCCAAAGACTGCGAAGATCCGCCAGGCGCGGCGAGATCAATGCGAATGACACCACTGGCCCCTCCAGTCGTCTGGGCGATGGCTGCAGGCGCGGGGGGCAAGACCCAAGCCGCGAGCGCGGCAAGGGCCAGGATAAGTTTTGGGGCTCTCATCGGACCACCACGTCTGAAGCTTGACCTGCGCGGTATACAGTCAGGGTGTGCGCGGGGGACTGAGGCGTGGGAGCACCATTGACGCCACCAGGGCCGGCCCCGCCGCCGATATCGGTGTAAGACCTCAGCACAAGCTGGATTTCGCCTTGCAACTTGGCCTTGGCGATAATGTCGACATATCGGGCTGGGATTTCCAAGACGGCAACCGAGCCCACCATGGCGCTTGCGCCCTTGTCGGCCAAGGACTTCTGGTCAATCGCCAGGACCCGCACATTGTGCATCAGGGTCTGGGTTTCAAAGGTCTTGCCATCCAAGCCGCTAGGGCGTGTTTGCAGGACATCCACCCGGTCACCGGGCAGGATGAAGCCGCTGACGGCGCTCTCTGCATTAATTGCAACAGATATGGCGCGCATGCCTGAGGCAATGACCACGGACATGTAATTGCTGTCGCCAGCTCGAATTACCTTGGCGGCGGTCACCGGCTCACCGGCGGCGATCGTGTCCTTCACGACTGCGCCGACCATGGCCATGACGGATGAGGTCGGAGAAATCAGATCCTGGGTCGCCTTTGCAGCCTTGGCGGTTGTCGCCTCGATCGCGTCTCTAATGGTTTTGGGAGTATCGTCGGACTTTGGTGCCATGCCGTCGGTTATGAAGGCCTTGTTCAGCGCCTCCAGGGGCCAAGGCTGCCAAGTCAGATCATCCTGAGTCAGGCGGGTGCCAATCGGAAGATTCCTCTTCGCCACAAGAACCTGGGTCATGGGTTTTTTCGGAGGTTCTGGGGCTGACGCCACAGCGGTTGGTGCTTTGGGCGTGGCTAGATTGCGGACCAAGAAGGCCAGCACGAGCGCAGCTGCGAAGGCAACAAGAAGGAAGACAAGTCGGGCCCGGTTCATGAATACGCGACCATATTCCCGATAGTCGGTCTAAATAAGTATACTCTACCTTCTGGAGAGTAGACGTGTGCGAGCTTCGACGTTTTGTCTTAGGCCCTGAGTTGCAGTTGATATGGTTAATATGGCCCTAAGGCCGCCAACCTTAGAGGCTAGGGGTGAAGGCCTGCATCAAGGCCGACGCGGGATAGGCAAACAGAGCCCCCACTGCAATCGCCACGCCGTAGGGGACATTTTCACCATGGGTGGTCAAACGTTCAAACCATGGCGGACCACCGACGACATAACGTCGCACCCACAGAGACCGCATACCTAGCAAACCAACGGCGAGCAGTCCGCCCGCGATCGCGGTGACCATGGTGAAACCGATAAAGCTTGGATAGCCAAGCCAGACACCGGCTGCGGCAAAAAGTTTAGCATCGCCGCCACCGATCCAGCCGAGGGCGAACATGCCCATCCCAAGGATCAAGGCGACAAGTCCCACGGTGAGGTTGATACCAATCACAGGTAACGGGAGACCCAAGGCAAACGCGGTGGGGAAGAAGGCCAACAGCGTACCAAACGATATCCAATTTGGAATCGTGTAGCTGGTCATGTCTCGCAGACCCGCCAGAATGACCATGGCCGGAAAGATCGAAAGAAGTACGATCTGGAGATCGTGGATCATCGACGCGCCCTGAGGGAAGTTTTCAATCACCTCATTCTGTCTGCGTAGAGTGAATGAAGGATTTAAACGAAAAAGGGCCGCAACGCGTCGGCGTTGCGGCCCAGTCTTCTTAGACCGAAGTCTAAGTCTTATGGCATCGCGTTGGCGACGTTGTTGAAGGTCGTGGAGACCTTGCCAGCCATGGTCTTCATGACGGCGATCAGGGCGACGGCGATCAGCGAAGCAATCAGGCCATATTCAATGGCCGTGGCGCCGGATTCGTCCTTGAGAAAGCGCGAAACAAACTGGGTCATAATGTATCTCCTTGTTGGTGCGGACAGACGAGGAAGGATTAAGCCGTCTGGCCCGCTCTTTCCGAATTCGCAAGTTCACTTTCGATCATGGCGCTTAATTCTGAGTAAACAACAAAAAGTATTTCCAAGATATCGTATGGTTTACTGTTGTTCATGATTTTATTCTGTTAACCATGTTTCCTGAATTGGAGGGTTTTAGGCAGTTTGACTGAATGATTCTCGCGCGTGCGTGAGTCAGCGAAAATTTAGCCTTTATTGACCATTCCATCAGATTCTGAAGTCGACGTTTTTTGGAAAATCCCTATGCGCCGCCTGCTCGCTCTTGCCCTAGGCACCCTCCTCGTCGGTGCCTCATCAGGGTCCGCCGTCGCAGAAAATGTGTTTTCCGTCCCCCTGGACAGAAGCATCAGGATCGCCCTGCCTGCAGGGGCCAAGCGCATCATGCTGGGAAACGCAGGCATTGCCGACATCACAGTTTTGGATCGGAGAACAGCGATTCTGCTTGGTCGCTCCTTCGGTGAAACCAATCTTTTGATCCTTGATGATCAAGGCAGAACTCTTTTGGACCAAAACCTGATGGTCACCGACTCCGCCCATGGGCGGGTATCGATGATCACCGGCCCGGTCCATGGGGGCGAAGCAAATGGGGTTGCCACCATCGCTAACTTTGCCTGCAGCCCACTTTGTGCTCGCTTTCCTTTGCCAGGTGAGACTGGCCCCGACCAAGGGTCTGCGGAGTCGCCTTCTGGAAAGGCGAGTACAAGCCGCAGTTCAGCCGGGCCTGCGGGATCTGCATCCCAGGGTGCAGGCACCACCCTCGGCGGAATTTCACAAGCGATGGGATCCGTGGCCAGCGCGTCACGAGCCTCAGTTCCTTAAACTTCCGATTCAGCAAAGCCTGCTAAGTCTGAAGCTCTGGAATTGAGAGTCAGAATCCATGCAAACTTCACAAGCTCGGCAGGGCTTCATTCGCCGGTTCGGCAATGCAAGTCGTGGGGCTGTTGCTGTAGAATTTGCCATAGTGCTTCTGCCCTTCCTGGTTCTGATGTTCGGCACGATCGAACTTGGCATGATCTTTTTGGCCTCCTCGACTTTGCAAACGGCGACAGATATTGC
>Ga0007791_10000338_pt1 | contig 14371 bp, 15 predicted proteins | sample CryBogmetaGMA05M_FD_60368 | JGI IMG/M metagenome (GOLD analysis project Ga0007791, IMG submission 60368) | Freshwater microbial communities from Crystal Bog, Wisconsin, USA - MA0.5M | ecosystem: Environmental > Aquatic > Freshwater > Lake | place: Crystal Bog, Wisconsin, USA | collected 2009-07-06 | reverse complement strand
GATCATTACCCTGAGCCACTCGGCCCGGGATCGCAGCCTATTTGCCCGGGGTGCCGTCGAAGCGGCTCGCTGGGTCGCCGGTCAGGGCCCTGGGGAATACGACATGCAAGACGTTCTTGGCCTGAAGGCCTAGCTGGAAAACCCCATGACCGCTGACATCCTCGCCCTAGACGCCACCGACCAGCTGGCCATGCTTGCCGCGGGTAAGGTCTCTGCAGTTGAACTGTTGGACCTCGCCACAGCCCGGGAAGCTGCACTCCGCAAGAGCCTCAATCTTGTGGTGGTTCACGATATCGAAAATGCCAGGGCTTCGGCCAAGGCTCTGGATGATCGCAGGGCGCGGGGCGAGACCTTGGGGCCCCTGGCGGGTCTGCCTATGACCTTGAAGGACACCCTAGACGTGGTCGGCATGCCGGCCAGTGCCGGGATTCAAAACCTGCGGGAGCGCGCCGCCTGCGACGACGCTGAGACGGTCGCCCGGGCCCGCGCGGCCGGGGCTGTGTTTTGGGGCAAGACCAATGTGCCAGTCATGGCCGGAGACTGGCAGAGCTTTAACAGCCTCTATGGGACCTCGAACAATCCGTGGGACCCAAGTCGAACCACCGGCGGATCATCGGGGGGCGCAGCTGGGTCCTTGGCCACAGGGATTACCGCCCTGGAAATTGGCTCAGATATTGGGGGGTCCTTGCGGGTCCCTGCAAATTTCTGCGGGGTCTATTCCCACAAGCCCACCTGGCAGGCGGTGTCTCAGCGAGGCCATGTGCCGCCGGCACCCTGGGCCAAGGCCCCGAGGGATCTGAATGTGGTCGGGCCCATGGCCCGGTCTGCACGGGACCTGCAGCTGTTGTTTTCCATTCTGTCCCGACAGCAGATTTCAGCTCTAGAAACGCCAAAGCTCGATCATTTGCGTGTTGGGCTCTGGCTGGACGAGCCCCTCTATCACCTCGATTCCCAGTCTCGCCTCGTCATCGAAGCCTATGCTCGCCAACTGGAAGACGCCGGCGCAAGGGTGGATCTGATCTCCAGCCCGGTGGATGCTTACCGGCTGAAGGAGACCTACCAAACCCTGCTGGGCGCCGCCTTGGCCCAGGATCTTCCGCTTGAGGTCCTGGAGAACCTCATGTCCATGCGCCCAGCGGCCCTTGCGGCCAAGGCAGCTGGAACCCCCATGGCTGGGCAGGTCCTATCCTATACGGCAACCCACCTGGAGTGGCTGGAGGCCGACGAAGCCCGGGCGAACCTCTGTGACCAGATCGCCTCGACCTTCGAACGCTATGATGTCCTGCTGGCACCGGTTACGCCGGTTGCTGCCTTCCCCCATGACCATGGCCCCTTCAATAGCCGGGTCCTGTCCCTGACAGGTGGGCAGACAATTCCCTATGCCTCCATGCTGGACTGGATATCTCTAGCGACGGTTTGCCGCCTGCCCGCGACCTGCGTTCCCGCAGGTCTTACGGCCTCAGGTTTGCCGGTTGGGGCCCAGATTATTGGCCCAGAACACGGCGACGCCCTCACCCTATCGGTGGCAGCGGCCTTCGCTGAGATCAGGAGCTTTGTCGCCCCAAATCTTTAGGGGATCACGGCTCCGCCATCGAGATCGAGCACTGTCCCCATGACCCGCTCCGCCCAGGCGTAGAAGGTGGCGACGCCGCGCTCATTGGCCATGTCGAGGGACCCAATGGCCACCACAGGCCAGCACCAGCCGAGGGTGGCGCAGACGCGATAGTCCGCCTGCAGGTCCTTGAGGGAATAATCGCTAACGCCGGCCTTCACTAGGCCTGCATGGTGACGGACCACCAGGTCGTCCTGACAGGCGCGGCGAATGTCAGGCTTGAGACTGCCTGACACCATATAGGCAAGGTCAAAGGCTGCGGGGCCTTCCAGCATGACCCGCCAGTCGGCGATGGCGAAGGGCTCCTTGGCCTCCCCCACCTCGAAGAACATGTTATCGGCGCGATAGTCCCCGTGCATGATGGTGCGAGGCATGTCAGCGGCCAAGTCCATCATGGCCTCGATGCGGGTCGCCAACTGCTCGCCGGTCTTGCGCATGGCCTCAGGCATGCGGTCCCCGAGGAAGTCGACAACGGCCGGCCAGCACTGCTGATAGACACCCTGCAGACCCTTCATCTGAGGTGAGTTGATCTCCAGCAGCCACGGCATTTCAGAGAGCTTGGGCGACCGCCACCACCGGCCATGCAAGGCCGCGACTGCGTCAATGGCGAGACCTGCGTCTGTCGGGCTCATCCCAGCCAGATGATCACCCAGTCTTGCCGGTGAAAGATCCTCCATCAGCAGAATAAAATCATGGGACTGGGGATCGAACTCCGCACAATAGGCGCGGGGGGTTCGGATCGGCGTTTCATCCTGCAGAAGGCGGTAGAAACCGGTCTCCTTTTCATAGAACTGGAAGACCAAATCGATTTGCCGCGCCCCAGGATCCAAGGGGGCCAGCTTGGCGATCAATCGGGTGGGGGCGTCAGGCGCAGGGCCATCATAGGTCAGGCTCAGGCGCTGCATGGCGCTCATAAAGCCCAGGCCGACACCCATGGGTTCTGCTGTGATGCTCGACACCGCCGCGCCACTTAGCACGCCCTTTTGCCGCAAGGCGCCGGTCAGCCAGTCTGGCGTGATGTCCTGCACAGTCCTGGGAAAGGTCGAGACAGCCATGTTTCCTCCTGCCGGGGTATGACCCCGCTTTATTGGACAGGAGGCTAGGTCAAGACTTCGGGTCTGAAAACCCCGATCTACACCCTAAGGTGCGCCCGCTCGTTGAGGCTCACCACGGCGCGCTGGCCACTGCGGGCGGCCATGAACCGGTTGATGCTGGTATAATCAGCCTCGAAAAACACCTTGGGCGGTATGCCAAGAACATGGGCTGCCCAGACATTGATCACCCCGCCATGGCAGAAGATGGCGACCTTCTGCCCGGGATGGGCGGCGATAATCTCCTCGATCGCCGCCACGACGGTGACCTGAAACTCGCCCATGTCGACGCTGTCGCCCCCCTGGGCCATGGCCTGCCAGGCGGCATAGTTTTCGCGCTTGAGCTCTTCGGTGGGAATATAGACCCCAGAGGACCGGTCAAATTCCACCACCCCCTCGTGCTGGCGGATTTCATGACCGGAAAGGCCGGCAAAGGGCTCAGCCGTCTGAAAGGCGCGGAGCATGGGGCTCGACCAGACCGCATCAATATGTTCAGCCGACAGCCAATCGGCAACCTTGCGCGCCTGCTCATGGCCTTCGGAGGCCAGGTGCGGGTCCGAGGTATCTTCCCGACGCTCGGGGCGACCGTGACGAACCAAGAGAAGTTCCATATCAGCTCCGATCAGTTATTGGGCGCCGGTGGAGCCAAAGCCCCCCACGCCCCGTTCGGTTTCGTCCAGGCTGTCGACTTCGATCCATCCAGCTTGAACCACGGGTGCCACAATCATCTGGCCGATACGGTCCCCGCGACGGATCAAGAAATCATCCTCGCCAAGGTTGATCAAAATGACCTTCACTTCCCCGCGATAGTCGGCGTCGATGGTGCCCGGGGTATTGGCCTGGGTAATGCCAGACTTCAGGGCAAGACCCGAGCGGGGCCGAACCTGACCCTCAAACCCGGACGGGATCGCAAAGGCCAACCCGGTCGGAATGGCCGCCCGGGCGCCGGGCTTTAGGACAAAGGGCTCGTCGGCGGGCACAGCGGCCCGGAGGTCCATGCCTGCGGCCTCAGCGGTTTCATAGGCAGGCAGGGGCAGGTCCTGATTGTGGGCCAGTCGGACCACAGGGATCATGGGCTTCATGTCAAACCTTCCGCCATTCTGGCCGCCAACTTGTCGGCAACCTCCGATTTTGCCAGCCGCGACCAGCGCTCAATACCTGATGTCGTGACAATCGAGATGGCATTGTCATCGCCCCCCATGGTCCCGGCGATAGAAACATCATTGGCGATAATCCAGTCACAGCCCTTCTTGGCGAGCTTGGCCTGAGCATAGGCTTCGACATTCTCGGTTTCAGCGGCAAAGCCGACCACCAGGGTGGGGCGCGTCTCACCTTTGGAGAGGGTGGCTAAAATGTCTGGATTTTCGACAAGGGTCAGAGGGGGGGGTCCGCCCCCCGGGGTCTTCTTGGTCTTTTGGCTGGCGACATCTGCGGGCCGCCAATCGGCCACGGCGGCGACGCAAACGGCGATGTCTGCCGGCAGGGCAGACTGACAGGCCGCCAGCATCTCCCGGGCGGTTTCCACATCCACTCGCTTGACCCCCGTAGGGGTTGCGAGGGCTACGGGCCCGGCCACAAGGGTCACGTCAGCGCCGAGCTGGGCCAGGGCTGCGGCAATGGCAAAGCCCTGCTTGCCGCTTGAACGATTGGTCAGATAGCGCACAGGATCAAGGGGTTCGGCCGTCGGTCCAGCCGTGACAATAGCCCGCCGTCCCGCCAGAGGCTTTGGCGCACCCGACAGCTTTTCGAGAATAGCTGCGTGGATTTCCGCAGGCTCGGCCATGCGACCTGGCCCAAATTCTCCGCAGGCCATATCGCCGTCATTTGGGCCGACAAAGATGACACCGTCGCCCTGAAGGGTGGCGAGATTTCGCTGGGTGGCCGCATGATCCCACATGCGTACATTCATGGCCGGGGCCATGAGGACCGACTTATCGGTCGCCAGCAGAACCGTCGATGCGAGGTCATTGGCCAGACCCTGGGCGGCCTTGGCCATGAGGTCAGCGGTGGCTGGGGCGACAACCACAAGATCAGCCGCCCGGGACAATTGGATATGACCCATTTCAGCTTCATCCGTCAGGCTGAACAGGTCCGTATGGACAGGGTTTTCAGAGAGGGCCGCGAGGGACAAGGGGGTGACAAACTGTGCCCCTGCCGAGGTCAAAATGACCCGAACATCTGCCCCCGACTTTCGGAGAAGTCGAATGAGTTCAAGGCTCTTATAGGCGGCGATCCCGCCACCGACGATCAAGAGTATGCGCATTTGCGACACGGGAACCGCACCTCCGCGAAAACCTCAGCCTTCTAAGGCCGGAATGACAAAAGTGCGAAGTCCTTTTCGATGAAGGGCGGTTGCGTCGGCATAGGTGCAAAAAAGGACTCGACAACGCAGAATATGTGTTCTTACTTTGTTCCGAAACCCATAGCGTATGGAGATAACGCATGTCAAAAACCCGCAGTGTTGTCGCGTTTGGCCTCGCCCTCATCCTCTTGGCCGCCTGTGAGAGGTCATCCGCGGTCGCCACGCGGACGGAAGCTGGCGACAGGTCAGGTCATTATGAAACAACCTCACCCACAGATGCCGACCAAGATAATACCCCGCGCGTGAGGTCTTACGCTCAGGCAGATGCCGGGTCGCAGGGACCCGTCCGGCAGATCAATGGCAAGGCCATCTGGTCCTCCAGCAAGAAGGGGTCGGCAGAGGAGAATGCCGAAAGAAGCTTTGCCCGCAATGGCGAGGATTTCGGGGCCTCGAATTTGGATAGTTATATCAAGAAGGCTCAAACCTTTGTTGGCCATCCCCCGGCTGGGGCCCAAACCCTGAAGCGGGAAAATGGGGATGTGCTGATCTATGACGCCAAGGACAATATCTTCGCTGTAGCCACCAAGGACGGGGTTCCCCGCGCCATGTTCAAGCCCGACCAGGGCCCGGCCTACTGGGATGTGCAAAAGGCCCGGGAGGCAAGGCGCCAGACGGTCCGGGCCGACCGGCGTAGCAGCGACACAGAGGGCTAGGTCGAGAGCGCCTCCATCTCTTTGGACGGAACCGTCCGAAGCAAGAGGTCTCTAAAAAGCCCAGGCGCCGAGCAGGACGCCCGCAGCCATGATCACCGCGCCGGCGCAAAGCCAAATCCAGATGGGCTGGGATGGGGGTATGGATGCTGGCATGCTGGGTGGGGCTTGCAGGAGGCGGGCCAGGTTCTGCAAAGCCTCAGCCCCATCCTGTAGGAAGCGACGCGCCTGGGCGGCGGGGGAAAGTTCCCGCATCATCCAACGACGAACAACCGGATCCGCCGCCTGCCACATGTCGTGATCGGGACATATGCCCCGCGCGACGCCTTCGACGGCCACCATGGTCTTCTGCAGGAGGACCAATTCAGGTCTTAGCTTCATGTCGAAAATTGCGGTGATTTCGAAGAGCTGGATCAAGACCCGGCTCATGGGCACTTCGCTGGCGGGGCGGCCAAACACCTGCTCTCCGACCGCCCGAAGGGCCTGGGCGAAGGCCGAAACCGAATGGGTCCTCGGCACATAACCGGCGTCAAAATGGACGCGGGCAACCCGCTCATAATCTCGTTCCAGAAACCCCCAGAGAATCTCGGCCAGATAGCGCCGCTCAGGTGCTCCGAGCCGCCCGATAATGCCGAAATCTACCGCCTCGATCTGCGCGGGGGCGGCTATAAACAGGTTACCCTCATGCAGGTCGGCATGGAAAACGCCGTGATCGAGGGCCTGAGACAGAAAGGCGCGAATGAGGTTATCGGCCAAGGCCTGTCGATCAAGTCCTGGCTGTAGCAGGGCCTCTGGACGTGACAGGGGGAGCCCCCTTGCCCATTCAAGGGTCAGGACAGTCTTGCCCACCCCCTCCCAGACAATGCGCGGCGCGGTCATATAGCCATCGCGCGCCATGATCCCGCGCAGCTCGTCACAGCCTGCAGCTTCCAGCCTGAGGTCCAGTTCCAGCTCCGTGGACCGAATGACGGTTTCCGCCAGGGCCTTGGGCTGAAGTCGCCGGGCTGTGGCTGACACCCCTGACAGGAACCCCGCCGCCAGGCGCATGGCGGCAGCGTCTTCAGCCACACGTAAATCGATGCCCGGGCGAAGCACTTTTACCGCCACATGTCGGCCATCCAAAAGATAGGCCGAATGTGCCTGGGCGAGGGATGCGGCGGCCAGGGGATCTTCGAAGTTCGTAAAGAGGCTTTCGACGCTACGCCCCAGGGCGTGCTCGATTTCGGCACGGGCGGTCGATGTCGGGAAGGGCGGCAGCCGATCCTTCAGTCTGGCGAGGTCGACGGCAAAGGCCTTGCCAAAGATATCGGCCCGGGTCGACAGCAGCTGCCCAAGCTTGATGGCCACAGGCCCAAGGGTTTCCAAGGCCAAGGCCAAGCGTTCCCCCGGGCGTCCCAGCCGGGCTTGGGGGCCGGAAAACACCTGAAGTATCTTGGATAGCGCCTGAAGCCCGGGCGGGTAGTGATTTTGCGCCTCCCGCGGGAGGAGGGCGTCAAACCGAACCAACCGCCATAGGGCTTCAAGGAGTCGCCGAAGCCCACCCATAGATCAGATCGCCCAACCCTGATGCAGCGCCGCGACGCCGCCGGTGAAGTTGGTATAGCTGACCCGCTTAAAGCCAGCCTTTTCCATCATGTTGGCGAAGGTCTTTTGGTCAGGGAACCGGCGAATGCTCTCCACGAGATACTGATAAGAGGCGCGATCCTTGGCGACCAGCTCGCCAATGGCCGGGATCACGGCAAAGGAATAAGCATCATAGGCGCGCCGCAGGACATCGGTGGCAGGCCTGGAAAACTCAAGGCACAGGAACCGGCCACCGGGCTTGAGAACCCGCCTAGCCTCTACCAGGGCAGCCTGAACATCGGTGACATTACGAATGCCGAAAGAAATCACATAGGCGTCGGCGCAGGCGTCGGGCAGGGGCAGGCGCTGGGCGTCACCGACCCCCCAGGCGATTTCAGGCTCCCCTCCCTTTTGCCGTCCCGAGGCAACCATTTCGGCATTATAATCGAGGACGAAAATTCTGGCGTCCTCGCCGCCCCGGCGCTCCTGGGCCCGACGCGCCATGCGGGCAAATCTGCGGGCCATATCCCCGGTTCCGCCAGCGCAGTCGATGATGACCTCGCCCGGCTGGGGGTTAAGCCGTGACGCCACCGCGTCTTTCCAGAGTCTGTGAACGCCAACGCTCATCAGATCATTCATCAGGTCATAGCGGCGGGCCACCCGATCGAAAACACCGCGCACCAGGCGCGGCTTTTCACTGGGATCAACGTCTTGAAATCCGAATGTCGCAGTCATGCTCGCCTCATAGCGCTCATCAGTCTCATGCGCCACCATTGCCTAGCCTAGGTGAGGTATGCGAGTCAGGGCCATGCCTGAGCTCCCCGAAGTTGAAACCGTCCGACGGGGTCTGGCCCCCGTCCTAGAGGGTCAAAGACTTCGCCGGGTTGACGCCCGCCGTCCGGATCTGCGCTTTCCGTTTCCAGAGGGGTTTGTCCAGCGGTTAACCGGTGCGCAGATCATCGCCCTGCGGCGGCGCGCCAAGTACCTGATGGCCGACCTTGACCGCGGGGAGACCCTGGTCATGCATCTGGGCATGAGCGGACGCTTTGAAATTGCTCAGCCTGAGGGCTCAGTCCGGCCCGGAGAGTTTCACTATGCGCCGGACCCTAACCCCAAGCACGCCCATGTGGTGTTCGAAACCCAGGCAGGGGTCACCTATTATGACGCCCGACGCTTCGGCTTTATGGGACTGATTGAAACCGCAGCCCTCGATCAACATCCATGGTTCGCCGCCATGGGCCCAGAGCCCTTGTCCGATGGTTTCGGCCCAGACCGATTGGCGGAAATGTTTAAGGGACGGGCCCAGGGGCCAAAGACCCTATTGCTGGATCAACGCGTCGTGGCTGGCCTGGGCAATATTTATGTCTGTGAGGCTCTGAACAGATCGAAGATCTCACCCTTCCGCCCCGCCAGAGAGGTTGGACCAGAGAGGCTTGAAATCCTGGCCCGGATTGTAAAAGAGGTCCTCATCGAAGCCATTGAGGTGGGTGGATCCACCTTAAGAGATTTCGCTGCGGCCAATGGTGCCTTAGGCTATTTCCAACATCGCTTCAGGGCCTATGACCGCCAAGACGCGCCCTGCAGCAACCCCGGCTGCACTGGCACCATCCATCGGGAAGTCCAAGCTGGCCGGTCGACCTATTTTTGCCCGACTTGCCAGACATAGGACTGTGATGCGCAAACGCGTCCTGAGCTTTCTCGCCCTTGCTGCGGCTATAATCTGCGGGTCCAGCGCCTGGGCGATGCCACCCGTTTGGATCGTCAGGGATGCGGACTCTGAAATGATCCTCTTTGGGTCGGTCCATGTCCTGCCGCCGGGACTGACCTGGCGTCCGGAGATCCTGAACAAGGCCCTGCCGAGGGCCGACGATATTTGGTTTGAAATTCCAGTTGATCCGGTCGCCGCCGGGCAGGTTGGTCAATTGGCGGTGGCCATGGGCAGGCTGGGACCGGGCAAGACCCTGCAATCGCTTCTGACCCCTGGCGAGCAGGCGCGACTGGCAAGGGTCTGCAAGCGCGTTGGGTTGTCTCCAGCACAGCTTGATCCCTTTGAGCCCTGGTTCGCAGAGGTCCTCCTGGCAACGGCCGATTTTCAGGCGGCGGGGGCGACCGCATCCAGCGGAGTCGAAGAAACTCTCTCCAGCGCCGTTTCGACCAGGACAGAAAAGCGATCGCTGGAAACGGCGAAACAACAGCTCGACATGTTTGATCAAGCCCCCATGGCTGACCAGCTCGCCTCCCTTCGAGATACCCTGCGACAGATGGATAGCGACCCCAAGGCCTATGACCGCCTGGTCACCGCTTGGGCCAAGGGCGATGTTCGGCGTCTGGATCGTGAGGCGCTATCGCCCCTGCGGGTGTCGGCACCTGGGATCTATCGCCGACTGGTGAGCGATCGAAACCAGGCCTGGGTGGGGCCCTTGAACACCCGGCTGCAGGGCCATGGTCTGACCATTGTTGTGGTCGGGGTTGGCCATCTGATCGGCCCTGGCGGGGTTCCGGCCCGGCTCCGCGCCCTTGGCTATTCCGTCCAAGGGCCGTAAATCGCAGACCACCCGCCTTAGAGGAGCCTGAGCCATGACTTTCGAGACCCTGATTGTTGAAACCCAGGGAGCCGTCGCCATCATTCGGCTCAACCGACCAGAGGCCCTCAACGCCCTCAATAGCACCCTGCTGAGAGAACTCGGCGAAGCCATGGACGCCATTGGTGCCGATGACGCCGTCGGCTGCCTTGTGCTCACGGGCTCAGAGCGCGCCTTCGCTGCGGGTGCCGACATTAAAGAGATGGCCGACAAGACCTATGCAGACATGTTCAAGTCCGACATGTTTGGCGCAGTTGCCCGGACATTCGACCACTTTCGTAAGCCGGTTATTGCGGCGGTCAGCGGCTTTGCCCTGGGCGGAGGCTGCGAATTGGCCATGCTGTGCGACTTCATCATCGCCGCAGAAACCGCAAAATTCGGCCAGCCTGAGATTAATCTCGGGGTTATGCCCGGTATTGGCGGAACCCAGCGCTTGACCCGACTTGTGGGCAAATCCAAGGCCATGGACATGGTCCTGACCGGTCGCATGATGGATGCCGCCGAGGCTGAACGCGCGGGCCTCGTCTCCCGGGTGGTTCCCGTTGAGAAGCTGATGGAGGAAGCCCTGTCGGCTGCCACCAAGATTGCCGGTCAATCACCCCTGGCCGTCATGATGAACAAGGAGCTGGTGGAAGCGGCCCTTGAAACAACCCTGGCCACGGGGGTCGCCATGGAGCGGCGGCTGTTTCACTCCCTTTTCGCCTTTGAGGACCAGAAGGAAGGCATGGCCGCCTTTGTCGAAAAGCGGAAGCCGAATTTCAAGGGCAGCTGAGGCGAAATGGACGAAGAGAAGAAAGGCCAATGGCGCATTGACCCCATGGCCACCTTCCCGTATATCCGCGCCTCCAATTTAGACGCCCGCCTCTGACAGGCGGCGCGACATATGTTTGAGAGCTGAAGCATGGCAAATACGCCCGGCGCTAAGAAAGCGGTCCGCAAGATCGCCCGTCGCACCGAAATCAATACGGCCCGCCGCTCGCGCGTGCGTACCTTCCTGCGTAAGTTTGACGAGGCTCTGGCCGCCGGCGATCCTGCCGTGGCCAAGGATGCATTCATCAAGGCGCAATCGGAACTGATGCGCGCCGTGACCAAGGGCGTGGTTCATAAGAATACGGGCTCGCGCAAGGTCTCGCGCCTGGCCGCTCAGCTCAAGAAAATGGCCGTCGCCTAGGCTGAATTTCTCGGGCGGCGATTTTTCCGCCCGAGCTCTGATCTCTGCTCATTAGAGACTTGACGCCCGTGGATCTTTGGTCCGCGGGCGTCTTATTTTTGGCCCCGTGGCGGCTGTCGCCCTGCGACCAAACTACTCAGGTGAGAGGCCCCGAAATTCAAGATTCCCTTGCGGGATTGGGGCTCAGGTCGAGTCAATAAAAATATCCGCAAACCGAGCAAAGAATCTGCGTTGACCGGCGAAGCGCCGGGGCTACTGTTTCTCCTGTAGAGCGTATTTCCAATTGACCTTGGATGCGGAAATGAACGGCGGCGGGAGTGTATCTCGTTTCCGGGACCGAACCCGTGCGCCCTAAAAAGCTGAGGATAATCTCGGTTCAGGTGGGGGCGTAAGGCCCAACTTGCGACCAGGAAAAAGGGGACGACAGTGAGCATTGCGCGTGGAGGGTTTGCCGAAGCAATGACCGGGGTTGGAGCAGGTGATGCCTGGAACCGGACCTGTCAGACGCTGAAGCATGAGCTCGGAGAAGCGACCTTCGGATCCTGGCTCGGTCAGGCTGCTCTAAAGGAACATGGCACTGACATTTGTCTGGTGGCGGCGACCGGCGTCGCCCGAGATTGGATTCGGCGCCATGCTTGGCGGCGTATTGGCGAGCTGTGGGCGCAGCATGACCCCATGGGTCGACATCTCGATCTGAAGTCTCGGATGGAATTTGAAGCGCTTGGGGAGGTGGTTACTGCACCCGCGACAGCCAAGGTGATTGAAATCTCTGTGCCCGCGCCAACCCTGGGTCTCGACCCATCCCTGCGGGCGCCTGCGCGCCTAGGCCTGCAGGAAAGATTCACCTTCGACACCTTTGTTCAGGGTCCCGCCAATGAGTTTGCCTTTGCCGTTGCCCGCCGGGTGGCGTCCTGGGCTGATGGACACTTCAATCCCGTCCTGTTCCACGGCCCCTACGGCTTTGGGAAAACTCACCTTCTGAACGCCATGGCCTGGGAGGCCATGCAAACCGGCGTCGACAAGAAGGTGGTCTATATGACCGCTGAGCGGTTCACATCGGCCTTTGTTCGCGCTGTCCAGGATCGCCAGACCGCAGCATTCAAGGATGAATTGCGCGACGCTGACCTTCTGCTCATCGACGATGTGCATTTCGTCGCCGGCAAGCAGTCGACCCAGGAAGAGCTGTTCCACACCCTAATCGCCCTGGTCGAAGATGGCCGTCGGGTGGTCATGACCGCAGATCGGTCGCCGTCGGAGCTGGTGGATATGGAGCCTCGCCTGCGCTCCCATCTCCAAGCTGGTCTGGTGTGTGGCATTGAGCCGGCCGACCACAATCTGCGCCTTGGCATACTTGAGCGAAAGCTCGCCACCCTGGCGGGTCAGGGCGGTTTTGCCCCGTCTGCGCGGATAGAGGTCCTGCAGTTCCTCGGCGATCGCTTCACGGACTCTGTGCGCGAACTTGAGGGGGCTCTGAACACCCTGGTCGCACGGGTTGGGGGAGATCTTGCGCGGCTGTCATTAGATGAGGCCCAGGCCATTCTTCGCCCCCACCTGTCCTGCACCGAAAAGCGGGTGACGGTGGATACGATTCAGAAGGTGGTGGCCGAGCACTTTGGCCTCAAGCAAGCCGATATGATCTCCGAGCGCCGCGCCCGCGCCGTGGCCCGGCCGCGCCAAGCCGCCATGTGGATCGCCAAGCAGATTACCACACGGTCCCTGCCGGATATCGGGCGGCGCTTTGGTGGACGGGACCACACCACGGTTCTGCATGCAGTACGGCGGATCGAGGCTCTCAGGATGGACGACCCGGCCCTGGCCAGGGACTTGGACATCTTGCTGCGCAAACTGCGCGGTTAGGCCCACTCTGCATGGACGTCGGGGTCGGGATCCTGCCCGCCCCGCTGAGCCTTTAGCTGCGCGAATTCGGTTTCGTCGAGTACCTGCCGCAAAGCCCAGATTGCTGCCCCACGCACAATGGGGGCAGAGGCGTCTAAATGCGCCTCAATGGCCGCAGCATGCCGCCGGTCACGGGTATTGCCCAGGGCGTAGAGCACATTGCGCACAAACCGGTCCCGGCCAATGCGCTTGACCGGGCTCTTGGCAAACAGGGCCCGAAACGCCAGATCCGTCAGACCGACCAGGTCCTCAAGCTGCGCATCGGCCAGGGCCGGGCGGGCTTGAAGGCGAATTTCGTGAGAGGCCTTTGCGAACTTGTTCCAAGGACAGACGGCCAGACAATCATCACAGCCATAAATGCGATTGCCGAGAGCCGGTCGGAATTCCTGGGGAACAGGACCCTTCAGCTCGATGGTCAGATAGGAAATACAGCGGCGGGCATCCAGTTGATAGGGTGCCGGAAACGCTCCGGTGGGACAGATGTCGAGGCAGGCCCGGCATTGGCCGCAGTGATCAGCGCTGGCCTCGTCTGCAGGCAAGACGGCTGTGGTCAGGATGGCGCCCAGGAAGAGCCAGGATCCGAAGTCGCGGCTCACCAGATTGGTATGCTTACCCTGCCAGCCGAGCCCAGCGGCCTGGGCCAGGGGCTTTTCCATCAGGGGGGCCGTGTCGACAAAAACCTTGAGATCCTCTCCCAGGTGCTTGGCCATCCAACCTGCTAACTGCTTGAGGCGCCCCTTGATCAGCTCGTGATAGTCGTCCCCCTGCGCATAGACCGAAATCATTGCACGCCCTGGGTCTTGGAGACCCTCTAGGGGATCGGTCTCGGGCCCATAATTGACCCCCAACATGATTGCACTCTGGGCTTGCGGCCACATACCCGTGGGATGGGCGCGGCGCTCGAGGGTGGTTGCGAGCCAGTCCATCTGCCCATGTCGTCCAGCCTCGACAAAGGTCTCAAGCCGGGCCCCTGCAGGCCAGGGGGCGCTGGCGGAGGCAAATCCACAGATATCGAAGCCGAGGTCCGCAGCCTTCTGGCGAATGGCTGACCTTGGATCAGAAATCGAGGTCGTCATAATGCGCGGCTGGCTGGAGCCCCGGCCAACGGTCTGTCAGGAGGGGCCTAAAGGCCGGGCGGGACTTCAGTTTCATGTACCAGATCTTGACGCCCTGAAAGTCCTGCCAGGGCACATCGCCGAAATAGTCGATGACCGAAAGGTGGGCGGCAGCGGCGAAATCGGCCATGGAAAGCCGATCTCCTGCCAGCCAGTCCCGCTCTTTCAGAAGGTCATCCATATAGGACATGTGGGCCCTCAGGGCCTCACGCCCCTGGCGTAGGCTGGCGAGGTCGGGGGCCCCAAGGCCAAGCAGCCGCTTTTCCATCTTTTCATGCAGCAGATAGCCGCCGACCTCATAGTCAAACTTGCGGTCAAACCACTGCAGT
>Ga0007791_10000337_pt1 | contig 14375 bp, 13 predicted proteins | sample CryBogmetaGMA05M_FD_60368 | JGI IMG/M metagenome (GOLD analysis project Ga0007791, IMG submission 60368) | Freshwater microbial communities from Crystal Bog, Wisconsin, USA - MA0.5M | ecosystem: Environmental > Aquatic > Freshwater > Lake | place: Crystal Bog, Wisconsin, USA | collected 2009-07-06 | reverse complement strand
TCGGCTGTGGATTTCGCGGCAGTGATGCCGACGGTGGCATCGGCATCGCCCCACACATAAAGCGTCGGTACCTGAATCTTGCCCATGCTCACCCGCAGATCGCGCTGCGCGCGATACCAGGCGAGCGCTGCCTCGAGCGCAGCAGGCGAGCCAAGGACCGAGAGATACATGTCGACGGCTGCCGGCGGCACACCGGATTCGGCCAGGCGCTCGCGAAGTCGCCGTGCGCCATCCTCGAGCAGCAGCCCCGCGGTGGCAGGATCGAGAAAGGCGCGGTGGTGACGGGATCGATGTTTCTGATCACCGTCGGGCGCCTGCAGGGCGATCGCGAAGGCCGAGGGATGAGGACGGGACAGGATGGTGAGCGACGCCAGGCGATCGGGATGGCGATCTGCCACCCCCCAGGAGACCTGCCCACCCCAGTCATGACCCGCCAGATGGAAACGACCCGACTCATGACCGCAGGCAGCCGCCAGATCGAGCACGTCGGACACCAGCCGATCGTAGTGATAGTTGGACAAGTCGGCAGGATCGGGACGCGCGCCCGGCGAATAGCCTCGCTGATCGGGCGCGACGACCCGGTAACCGGCCCCGGCGAGCGCCGGGATCTGATCGCGCCAGGCATGCCGCGACTGCGGATAACCATGCAAGAGCACGACCAGATCGCCCTCGGTCGGCCCGGCGACCCAGGCATCAAAGACCAGGCCGCTGCGGGTGGCGATTCGGTGCAACTCAGGCAGTTCGGAAACGCTCATCGGGAACACTCGCTGATGTCGAGGGTGGAACGAGGCCCGCAGGCCTCACCGCTTTACGCAACCAGCGACAGCGTGCCGAAGTCGAGCACCGGATGCCCGCCCGCACCCAGGGTGCGAAAGCGGATCGTGCCGCCTTCTTTCCAGGCCTGAACCGTCAGCTCGTCACCCGGCATCACCGGGCGGGTGAAGCGCGCCGACATCGACTTGAGCCGCCTGGGGTCACCGCCGCACAAGGCCTTGATCAGCACCCGGCTGGTGATGCCATAGGTGCACATGCCATGCAGGATCGGCTTGTCAAAGCCACCCCGGCGGGCAAACGCCGGATCGCTGTGCAAGGGGTTGCGATCGCCGCTCAGGCGATAGAGCAATGCCTGGTCGGCCCGTGTCGGGCAGACCACCTCGACATCGGGTGTGCGCTGCGGCACCGCTGCCGGACCGGCCGGCCCCTTGTCGCCGCCCCAACCGCCTTCGCCGCGAATGAACACCGCGGAATTGGTCTCGACCAGCAGTTCGCCCGACGCGGCATCGACGACATCGGCGGTGGTGGTCACCAGCGCGCCCGATCCCTTATCAAAAATCCCGGTGATCTTGCCGCTGACCTGGACCGTTCCCTGCAGCGGCAGCGGCTTGTGCAGGGTGAAGCCCTGCTCGGCATGCACGAGCTTCGTTCGATCAATCGCACCCAGATCCGGGCGCGCAGCCGCGCGCTGGGTCAGGACCACGCCATAAGCCGGCAGCATGACCAGCTCGTGGTCGGCCGAATTCTCCGTGGTCAGATTCAGCTCACCGAAGGGATCTGCCTGACCTGCGCCGACGCCAAGCGCATAGAGCATTGCATCCCGTGAATCCCAGCTGACCTCCGAAGGTCCGGCGCTGCGGCCGACCGCATCTCTGTCGAGTCCCATCTTTGCTGTCTCCTGTGGTTCTGAAGTTGTTGGTGTGTCGAAAACTCATCAGCGCAGGCTGTTCGGCTCGACCAGCGCCGAATAAACCAGCGTGCGCAATTCGCGGCGGACAGGATAGGTGGACGACCCCATCAGCTGAGTCATGAAAATGACCGCAATGTCCTCGACCGGATCGATCCAGAAGGCGGTCGATGCAGCGCCCCCCCAATAGAATTCGCCAACGCTCGATGGCACCAGCGCTTTCACCGGATCGAAAACCACCGCAAACCCGAGACCGAATCCGACGCCGGCGTTGGTCGCCTCGGAGAACATCGAGCGCGACAGGCTGGCAAGATCGGCGCCGCCCGGCAACTGGTTGGCAGTCATCATGCGCAGGGTGGCCGGCGAGACGAGGTGATGGCCTTTGTAGTGGCCGCGATTGACCAGCATCTGGCAGAACTTCGCGTAGTCGCCGATGGTCGACACCAGTCCGCCCCCGCCGGAATGAAACACCGGCGGCGTGAGATAGACGCTGGTCTGGGGATCATCCTGCAGCTTCAAGCCTGCTTCGGGCGTGGGCAGATAGCAGGCGGCAAAGCGCGACCGCTGGTCTTCACGGACCTGGAACGAGGTTTCGGTCATGCCAAGCGGATCGAGGATGCGCGCCTTGACGAAGGACTCGAAGGACTGCCCTGAGATCCGCTGCACCAGTACACCCAGCACATCGGTCGAGACCGAATAATTCCAGGCATCACCAGGCGAAAATTCGAGCGGCAATTTTGCCAGCGCATCGACAAAACCCGCCATGTCGAGCGGGCCTGCGCGGTCGGACAGCACCTGCTTGCGATAGGCCGCATCCACATTGCTGCGAAACTGAAAGCCATAGGTGAGGCCGGAGGTGTGGCGCAGCAGATCAACCATCTGCATGGGCCGCGACACCCGGGTCGTAACGTAAGGGCCGATGCCGGCGCTGAAGACCGCCAGCGCCTTGAACTCCGGAATGAAGCGGCTGACCGGATCATCGAGCGCCACCAGTCCCTGCTCGACCAGCATCATGAACGCGAGGCTGGTGATCGGTTTGGTCATCGAATAGATGCGATAGACCGTCTCTGGGGTCACCGGAATGCCGCGCTCGAGATCGGCATGGCCGAGCACCATCTGATGAACCAGCTCGCCCTTGCGCAGGATCTGCAGCTGCGCCCCGGGCAGCTTGCCGGTCTTGACATATTTGTCATCGATAAAGCGATCGATGCGAGAAAGGCGGTCGCGGGCAAAGCCCTGAATGGTCGCTTGGGTCATGAAGGAAAACTCCTGCGTATCAGATTGCCGCGGCCATGCCGTCACCGGCCGGATCGGCGCCACCGTCGAGCTTGCCCTCGTTGAGGCGAATGGCATGCACGAGCGGAAACATATGGCTGAAGGCATGCCGCATCACCGGATAGCCCTTGGCCTCGAGTGCACGCTGCGTCGATCGCAGAATGCGGTTGGTCACTTCGATGGTGTCGGAGGTGGTGCAAAAACGCGGCGCCTCCACCGCTTCCTGGGCGTTCATGCCGAAGTCGACGGCATTGAGAATGGCCTGCAGATTACCCATCGTGATCGTGGTGCCGCCGGGTGAGCCGACGATGAAAAACGGCTTGTCACCCTTGAAGACCATGGTCGGCGACATTGCCGAGAACCTTGCCTTGCCGGGGGCCAGCGAGCCGGCTCGGCCGGGGCGCGGATCAAAGACCATCATGCAGTTGTTGTACATGAAGCCCAATCCATCGGTGACCACGCCCGAGCTGGAGCCAAGCGAGTGGGTCAGCGACACGCAGTTGCCACGCGCGTCGGCCACGCAGATATGCGTGGTCTCCTTGCTCTCGGGGCCACCGGCATTCAGGCGGGGCACGCGCGTCTTTTCGCCGCTGCGAATGCGAGCCGCCATGCGTGCAGCGTAGTCCTTGGAGGTCAGCTCGGCCATCGGGATATCGACAAAGCGGGGATCACCCATGCGCTCGTCTTTGTCGACGGTCGCGATCTTCATCGCTTCGCTGACGGTCGCGATGTACTCGGGCGAGTTGTGACCCATCGCAGTCAGATCAAAATTCTCAAGGATATTGAGCATCAGCACGATCATCAGACCACCGCCGGGTGGCTGGTTGGTGGCCACCCGATAACCGCGATAGGTGGTCCACAGCGGATCGACCGACTCGGTCGCACAGGCTGCCAGGTCGGCCATGGTGATCAGCCCGCCATGGGCCTTCATGTCGGCATCGATGCGACGGGCGATCTCGCCATGATAGAAATCGTCGACACCCTGCTCGGCGATCCGACGATAGGTGCGACCCATGTCGGGATTGCGCAGCAGCTCGCCGACCTTGCGCGGCTGGCCATTCGGCGCGAGGTAGATCTTTGCCGAAGCCGCACAATCGGTCAGCACCCTGATGCGCTCGATGCGACCTGACTGTGCCGGCTGCATCCAGAAACTGTGCACATGCGGGCGAATCGCAAAGCCCGACTCGCAATAGCCGATTGCCGGCTGGAGCATCTGCGCCAGCGTTCGGGTTCCGAAGCGGCGCAAGGCCTCATCGAAGGCCTTGATGGTCAGCGGCGTGGTCATCGACTGATAGCCGACCTCGTTGACTGCTCCCCTGAGCACGAAACCGAAGCCGTCGTCGCATTCGCCGACGATCCGGTCTTGCCACATATCGGGTCGGGTCGCCAGCGGCGCCCGGCCGTGAAAATCGATGAAGGTGTGCACACCGCGCTCAGGCAGATGAATGTGCATCGAACCGAAACCGGCCACCCCGCACATTTGCGGATCGACCGCGGTCTGCACCAGCGCCGCACCAACGGCGGCATCGATGACATTGCCGCCGGCGGCAAGAATATCGAGGCCGGCTTCGACCGCCTCGGGCTGGGCCGCACTGACCATGGCTTGATGCATTGTTCAGACCTCCAGGCGAAACGCGTCGCCGTCTTTGACGATATGACCCGCAGTCGCGCCTGCGAAATGGGTGCCGATGACCAGCGTTGGGGTGCCGGCCAGCCTGCCGAACACTTCGCGACGTGTCTTCGTCGACTGCTCGGTGTCGTAATCGGCACTCGACGCCCAGGCCGGCCAGGCAAGCTGACAGGGGTGATGGATGAAATCGCCGGTAATCAGGGCATTTTCGCCCTGCGACGTGATGGCCACGCTGACATGGCCTGGCGTGTGACCGACGGTCGGTACCAAGCGGACCTCATCGCAGATCTGGAACGAGGTGTCGACCAGATCGACCAGTCCGGCATCGAACACCGGCTTGACCGAATCGTCGAAGATCGCCACCTGCTCGGGCACATCCCGCTTGCCCTGCCAGTAGTTGAACTCGGTACGGGCCATGAGATAACGCGCATTAGGAAAGGTCGGTACCCACTGCCCGTCAACCCACATGGTGTTCCAGCCGACATGATCGACATGCAGGTGGGTGCACAGGACGGTGTCGATTGACTCACGCGCGAAGCCGGCCTGCGCCAGGTCCCGAAGGAAAGGCCCCTGCAGATTGTTCCAGGCCGGCACCGACCTGCGCTGCTTGTCGTTGCCCAGACAGGTATCGACGATGATGCGCCGTGTTGGCGTCTGGATGACCAGCGCATGGATGCTCATTTTGAGCCGCCCTTCGTCATCCATGAAGTGAGGCTTCATCCACTCGATCTCGCAGCAGGCCTCGCGTGTTGCCTGCGGCAGGATGAAGCGTGATCCGCCGACCGATTCGATTTCAAGGATCTTGGTGACGGTCACCGATCCGATGCGCCATGTCTGCACGAGTGTCTCCTCGGGGTGGCAAAGCGAAAACCGTAACACAGCCGCGCACGCGCGGTCGCCAACAGCAGGCAGAATGCGGATCGATAATCCTGACAATGACCCGAGGAGACAGCATGAGACTCAGAAGCCCCCGTATTGCACCGGTCCCGCAGAAGGACTGGACCGCCGAGCAGACCGCCCTCGCCACACCGCTCATGACGCGCGGCCCGATCCTGAACATTTTTCGCACGCTGCTCGGTCATCCAGACGCAATGCGTGGCTTTCTCGGCTGGGCGAGCTATGTGCTGAGCAAACGCAATACCCTTCCGGCTCGCGAACGGGAGATTGTGGTGCTGCGAATCGGCTTTCTGTGCCGCTCGGGCTATGAGTGGACTCAGCATTGCGAAATCGGCGAGCGCGCAGGACTCACCAAAGCCGAGATTGCCGCCATCAAGCAAGGTGCGCAGGCGCCCAACTGGCGAGCCCCCGAAATCGCCCTGATCAAGGCCTGCGATGAGTTGCACGCTGATCAGTTCATCACGCCTGCGACCTGGCAGGAAATGTCTGCGCATTTCAACCCCAGACAATGCATGGACGCGGTCTTCACCGCCGGCCAGTACACCCAGGTCTCGATGATCCTCAACACTCTCGGGGTACAACTCGACGACGGCCAGACCCTCGACCCCGACCTGCGTGCCTATTTCGACGACAAGAACTGAGGCAAACCAGATGAAAACCCTGAAACTCGGCCGCACCGGCCTCGACGTCTCACGCCTTTGCCTCGGCTGCATGAGCTATGGCGCACCCGATCGCGGCACTCACCCCTGGTCGATGGGTGAAGCCGAGAGCCGGCCCTTTCTCAAACGAGCGCTCGATCTGGGCATCAATTTCTTTGACACCGCCAATGTCTATTCCGACGGGACCAGTGAGGAATATGTCGGACGTGCGCTGATCGACTACGCACGACGCGAGGAAGTCGTCATCGCCACCAAAGTGAACGGCCGGATGCACAAGGGCCCTAATGGCGCCGGCCTCTCACGCAAGGCGATCATGACCGAGATCGACGCAAGCCTTCGCCGTCTGGGCACCGATCATGTCGACCTTTACCAGATTCACCGCTGGGATTACGGCACCCCGATCGAAGAAACGCTTGAAGCACTGCACGATGTGGTCAAGGCAGGCAAGGCCCGCTACATCGGGGCGTCATCGATGTACGCCTGGCAGTTCGCCAAGGCGCTGGCGATCTCGGAGCGCCACGGCTGGACGCGATTCGTGTCGATGCAGAATTTCGTGAACCTGCTCTACCGCGAAGAGGAGCGCGAAATGCTGCCGCTCTGCCGTGATCAGGGGATCGCGGTCATTCCTTGGAGCCCGCTCGCGCGAGGCCGCCTCACACGTCCCTGGGACCAGTCGACGGCGCGCCTGGAGACCGATGAATTCGGACGCACCCTTTACGCACGGACCGGCGATGCAGACCGCAAGGTGGCCGAAGCAGTCGGTGAGGTGGCACAGGCCCGCGGTGTGCCGCGCGCCCAGATTGCACTGGCCTGGGTCCTGCAGAAAGCTGAGGTGACTTCGCCGATCATCGGCGCGACCCGTCTTGAGCAGCTCGACGATGCGGTTGCCGCCCTGTCGATGACGCTGACCGCCGATGAAATCCGAGCGATGGAAGCGCCCTATGTGCCGCACGCAGTGACAGGTCACGCCTGAGCAAGCGGCACCGGCAAAAAAAAGCCGGGCCGATCGCAAGTGCTCTGCGATCGGCCCGGCCGGTGCGAAACCCGGGACATATCCCGGGTTTCGCCAAGCTCAGTTGGCCTTGTTGATGTCGACCCGGCGCGCGGCCCGATCTTCATAGCTGCCGGTCAGATACTCCGGCGGCTGCATCGTGATGTTGGCTTCCGGAACACCGGCGGCAACCATCGCTTCCTTCACAGCCTTGGCACGGTTCTTGGCGAGTTCTTCGTTGTGCGCCGGATCACCGGTCTTGTCGGTGTAACCGGTCACCGAATACTTGCCGTCCTTCGTCACCAGCGCAACCACGTCAGCAATGGTCTTGGAACCTTCGGTACCGATGTCGAACTTGTCGAGTTCGAAATAGACCGATGCCGGTAGGGCTTGCTTTGCGGCAGGAGCCGGAGCGGTCGCCACAGGCGGTGCTGCCGGTGCCGGCGGGGGAGCCTTAGGCGCAAACACCTGCCACAACAGGTAAGCACCGATCAGCGCAGCCAGCCAGGGCAGCCACTTCATGAGGCCTGAAGAGGTCTCTGCCGCAGGCACCACCTTGGCCACTGCAGGCGCAGCAACCGGAGCCAGCGAGGCAGGCACCCGATCCAGCATATTCGAGAAGCTGCTGAAGCCGAGAGCGTTGGTCAAACGCGGATCGACATTCGCTTTGGAGAGGGTGGCTTTCTGGCCAAGCAGGAGATTCGCCAGACCGGTCGCATCGAGACCACGCTCGGAAACCAGCTTCTTGATCATGCCGAACAGAAACGGTGCGGCAATGCTGATCAGAGAGCTAGCCGAGCCCGCCTTGATTCCGGCGACCGACGACAGGGCGCTTGCCAGACCGGAAACCTTGTCGCCGCCCAGCAGACCTGAGACCAGGCTGGTGCCGGTTGAAAGCAGCTTGTCGGTCGACGCGCCGCCACCAAGCATGCTGGCGACGTTCGAAAGCAAGCCCGGGTCAACGTTCGCACCCGTGACCATCTTGAAAAGATCGCTCGCACCCTGAGTGGTAGAGGACTTCTGCATCATGCTGCCCAGCAAGGTCGGGATCAGTGATCCGACAGCCGACTGGACGCCGCCTTCGCTCTCACCAAGCATCTTGCTGACTGCACCAACCATGCTCTGGCTGGGACCACCGGAAAACAGCTCGAGGATATTGCTGACCATGAATCTCTCCGTAAAAAAAAATTTCTTCACAAGCCCGATCCCATTACCGAGCCGCCGGGTCGGGATGGTATCAGGGAGTTGTGACGGAAGTCACATCGATTCAAAAAAGAGAAGTTTTTTTGAAATTCGAAACACTCAGGCGTATCGCATCGAATTTATTCAATCTGCAGGTTAGCCACGCCATGGCGGCGATGCTAACCTGATGCAAATTATCCGGAAACAATTCGATGGCATCGCGACTCCCCGCTTCCAAAAGCAATCTGTCCTCCTCAGTCACCGCACCGACACGACGCGGACGCCCGCCTCGCAAGGTCTATATCAATGTGCTGGTGAAAGCCACGACGCGCGACGGCCTGGCAAGGCTCAAAGCAAGCGGCTCACTGGCGAGCCAGGGTGAGGTCATCGACGAACTGGTCGAGAAAGTCCTCAGTCTCAAGGCCCGATCTGGCAACTGAACAGGCGTCACCGCGCCACTTGAGTGTGGCAAACCGGCCGCACCATTGCCTAAGCTGCTTAGATAGTGTACCGAAGCATCACAAGGCAATCTCTCGCAGGAAATCGCCAATGAGCGCCAGCGTGGCGGGCGCTTGCTCCTGCTGGATCCAGTGCCCGGCACCATCGACCAGATGCACGCCGAGCATCCGCGTGCAGCCCGCAGTGACCATTGCCTTGAGTTCACCTGGTTTCTGGTAAGTGCCCCAGTCGCTCGCACCGGCGATGTAGGCGCAAGGCACATCGATGGTTCGGCCCGCATAGAGCTGATGCTCCGCGACATAGCGGCCACCGGTTGAGCATCGGTACCACTGCAGCCCGCCCTGAAATCCGACGCGCTCATATTCAGCGACATACACAGCAAGTTCATGGTCCGGCAGCCATCGGCACGCCGCAACCTGCTCTGCGCCGGGCATGTAAGGCGCAACCGTCGCAGGCATATCGCTGGCCAGGTTCATCACGTAATACAGCGGCAGCTGAGCCATGGAAGCGGCAGACCAGTCGGGCAGTTCATGCGGCCGGTTTTCAGGCCAATCGGCACTTTTCATGTGGTAGTAGGCTCGCAGAAATGCGTGCAGTCCTTGCGGCGCATCCAGCATGTCGCGGTTGGCTTGCGGCGTTGAGTAGTACCACTGATAGTGCTTTCTCGCCTCAGGCAAGGCCGCCAGCGCAGATGGCAGATCGACCACCGGGGCGCGCCCGGCTGATACCCGATTGGCAGTATCGAAAGGCAGTGCGGGCGGGCCGCCGAAAGGCGCACTCATCAGCACTACCGACCTGAAGACGTCGGGGCGCACCAGCGCACACCAGGCCGCGACCGGCGCACCGAAATCGTGTCCGATGACCGCACTGACGCTTCGATATCCCAGGGCATGAATCAGGCCGATCGCATCGCGCGCAAGGTTCAGCATCCGGAATGCGTCGAGGTTGGCCTCATACCGACCGTCCCAGCCTGTCGTCCGACCATAGCCGCGCTGATCCGGCGCCACCACGTGATAGCCGGCATCGGCCAATGCCGGCATCAGCTTTCGCCAGCTGTAGGCAATCTCCGGGAAACCGTGCAGCAGCAGCAGACACGGACGCCCTGGCGTTTCATAGCCGGCTTCCAGCACATGCATGCGCAAACCATTGATGTCGTCGACAAAGCGCGATCGCACCCCGGTGGGCAACAGCGATGCATCAAGAGGGTGGTCTGCTGCAAATGCCGCTGCGCTCATGCCGGGATCCTTTTCTGACTCGTCGGATCGAACCAGTGCAGACTCTCGGGCGCGATATCGAGGCCGACGATCTGGCCCGCGCTGGGCGCCGCCAGACGTGCATCGGTTCGAACGATGAACGGCGCATCGGCCAGACGGCCATGGATCAGGCGTTCTGCGCCCAGCAGCTCGACCAGCTCAACCTGCATCGGCCATCCGCGATCGTCGAGCCGTGCGTGCTCGGGCCTGACCCCCATGATCAGATCACCCGCACGCGGCACACTGCCCGACAAGGACCACTCGCAACCGGCACGCGACAGGCTCGAACCATCACCGCGAACCGTCATGAGATTCATGGGCGGCGCGCCGATAAAGCCGGCAACGAAGGTGGATTCGGGCGCCCGATAAATCTCCTCGGGCGTCCCGATCTGCTCGATGAGCCCGGCATTCATGACGATGACCCGCTGCGCGAGCGTCATGGCCTCGACCTGATCATGGGTGACGAACAGCGAGGTCACACCAAGCTCGGCATGCAGCTTGCGGATTTCGATGCGGGTTTGTGCTCGCAGCCGCGCATCGAGGTTCGAGAGCGGCTCGTCGAAGAGAAAGACCTGTGGCTCGCGCACGATGGCCCGACCCATCGCCACGCGCTGGCGCTGCCCGCCCGAAAGCTGCCCGGGTTTGCGATCGAGGAAGGCTTCGATCTCGAGAATTGACGCCGCCCGGCGGACCCTGACTGCGATCTCGTCGCGCGGCACCCGAGCGATCTTCAGGCCATACGCCATGTTGTCGAACACGCTCATATGCGGATAGAGCGCGTAGTTCTGAAAGACCATCGCAATGTCGCGCTCGGCGGGTTCGATGTCATTGACGACCCGCTGCCCGATCGCAATCTGACCGCCGGTGATTTCCTCAAGTCCGGCAACCATCCGCAAGAGGGTGCTTTTGCCGCAGCCAGAAGGCCCCACGATCACAATGAACTCGCCGTCGGCAACCTCTGCGCTGACACCATGAATCACACGATTCACGCGCAAGCCTGCCCGGTAGTCCTTCACCACATCACGAATCGACAACGACGCCATTCAATCCCCCAGCTTCATCACTTCTCGGCGTCGACAAGGCCTTTGACGAACCACTTCTGCATCAGCAGAACGACCAGCGCCGGCGGCAGCATCGCGAGTATCGCAGTCGCCATCACCACATTCCATTCATTGCCGGCATCACCGCCTCCAAGCATGCGCCGGATACCCATGACGATCGGATATTTCGACTCATCGGTGGTAAACAGCAGCGGCCAGAGGTACTGATTCCAGCCGTAGATGAACTGGATCACGAAAAGCGCGGCAATGCTGGTCGCCGATAGGGGCAGCAGCACATCGATGAAAAAGCGAATCGGACCGGCGCCATCGATGCGAGACGCCTCGGTCAGTTCATCGGGAACAGTCAGAAAGAACTGCCGAAAAAGAAAGGTCGCGGTAGCCGACGCGATCAGCGGCACGGTCAACCCGGCATAGGTGTTGAGCAAGCCCAAGCCGGCAACCACCCGATAGGTCGATCCGATGCGCACTTCGACCGGAAGCATCAGCGTGATGAACACCATCCAGAAGCACAGCGTGCGGCCGGGAAACCGGAAATAAACGAAGGCAAAGGCCGAGAGCATCGAGATCGAAATCTTGCCAAGCGCAATCACCATGGCGCAGATGAAGCTGACCTTGAGCATCGGTGCAACCGGTGAGATGCGACTGCCGGATGCAGTCTGTCCGCCAAAGAGCGCGGCACGATAGGTATCGATCAGGTTCGAGCCCGGCAAAAGCGACATCGGCGCCTGCTGCACGATCTGCTCGGAGGTCTGTGTCGATGCGACAAGGGTGACATACAGGGGAAATGACACCAGCAGGACGCCGAATATCAGCACCAGATGCGCCACAAGGGTCATGACCGGGCGGCGTTCGACCATGTCAGTACTGCACGCGTCGTTCGACGTATCGGAACTGCACGACGGTGAGCGCAATCACGATCGCCATCAGGATGACCGACTGCGCAGCCGATCCGCCGAGGTCCATGGCCTTGAAGCCGTCGTAATAAGCCTTGTAGACAAGGATCGCGGTGTCCTTGCCCGGGCCGCCCTGCGTGGCAGCATCGACGATCGCAAAGGTATCGAAAAAGGCGTAGACGATGTTGATGACCAGCAAAAAGAAGGTGGTCGGCGACAGCAGCGGAAAGACGATGGTCCAGAAGCGATGCCAGGGGCGAGCGCCGTCAATCGCAGCGGCTTCGATCAGGCTTTTCGGAATGGACTGCAGGCCAGCCAGAAAAAACAGAAAGTTGTAGGAAATCTGCTTCCAGACAGCCGCCATGATGATCAGCGCCATCGCCTGGTTGCCATTGAGCAGATGATTCCATTCAATGCCCAGGCTGCGCAGCGCATGGCTGACGATGCCCACCGACGGCGCGAACATGAACAGCCAGAGCACCCCTGCAATGGCCGGTGCGACCGCATACGGCCAGACCAGCAGCGTGGTGTAGAGCGTGGCGCCACGGATCACCCGGTTGGCCATGACTGCAAGAAGCAGGGCAATACAGATGCCGCAGGAAGCCACCAGCAGCGAGAAAACCGCGGTAGTCCGAAAGGACGCCAGATAGCTGCCGTCCGAGAACAGCCGATTGAAATTGTCGAGGCCGACGAACTGGCTCGATCCGCCGAAGGCATCTTCGAGCAGCACGCTCTGGTAGAGCGCACTGCCCGCCGGCCAGAAAAAGAAGATCGTCACGACGACCATCTGCGGCGCGACCAGCAGCCACGGCAACCAGCGGTTGCCGAATCTGACGCGCTTTTCGATGGCCAATCGCGTGCAGGATCAGGAGCGGTTGGCTTTCTCGAAGCGCTCGAGCTGCTCGTTTCCGCGGCGCACTGCGGTATCCAGCGCTTCTTTGACGCCTTGCTTGCCGGCCCAGACGCCTTCAAGTTCTTCATCGATGATCGCGCGGATCTGCACGAAATTGCCCAGCCGGATACCACGCGATTTGTCGGTGGTCTTGCGGATCATCTGGTTGACCGCGACATCTGCACCCGGATTCTTGGTGTAGAAGCCGGATTTCTCGGTCATCTCGAAGGCTGCCAGGGTGATCGGCAGATAGCCGGTCATCTGATGGCTCTTGGCCTGCACGTCGGCGCGGCTCAGGTAATCGAAGAAGGCTCCAACGCCCTTGTACTCGCCCGGTGTCTTACCCGACATGACCCACAGACTCGCTCCGCCGATCACGGTGTTCTGGGGTGCACCCGGAACATCCGGGTAATAGGGAAGCGCGGAAATGCCCGATGCGAATTTTGCGTTGCGCTTGATGTTGCCGTATGCGGCCGATGACCCGGTGTACATCGCGCATTCGCCCGACACAAACGTGGCATCGGCTGCACCTGCCCGACCTTTGTAAACAAAGAGGCCCTGACGCGACAGATTGGCGAGGTTCTCGATATGGCGCACATGCAGCGGCGTGTTGAAGACGAGACGGGCGTCGAGGCCGTTGAAACCATTGCGCTTGGTAGCGAACTCGACGTTATGCCAGGCCGAGAAACTTTCCAGCTGGGTCCAGCTCACCCAGCTCGTCGTCAAAGGGCACTTGTGTCCGGTCGCCTTCAGCTTCGCCGCAGCCAGTGCGACTTCGGGCCAGGTGGTCGGCGGCTTTTCGGGATCCATACCGGCTGCCTTGAAGGCATCCTTGTTGTAATGAAAGACGGTGGTCGAGCTGTTGAAGGGCAAGCTCAGCATCTGACCATTAGGCGCGGTGTAGTAGCCGGAAACCGCTGGCACATAGGTTTTGGGGTCGAACTTCAGGCCGGCGTCGCTCATGACCTTGGCCACCGGCACGATCGCGCCCTTGCTGGCCATCATCGTGGCTGTGCCCACCTCGAAAACCTGCAGAATGTGCGGCGCATTGCCGGCGCGATAGGCCGCGACCGCCGCGGTCATCGCTTCATCGTAATTGCCCTTGAAAACCGGGACGACCTTGTAATCCTTTTGCTGGTCGTTGAAGTCCTTGGCGAGGCCGTTGACCCATTCGCCGAGCGCGCCGCCCATTGCATGCCACCACTGGATCTCGACCTGCGCTTGAGCCGGTGCCGCGACAGCCAGAACGGCTGCCGCGATGAGTGCTTTGAAATTCATATTTCCCCCTGGATGACCTAAGTGTGCCGGAATGGCAAAGCGGTCGAGTCTGTCGATCCTGCATGACAAACTAATGTCAGATCACCGGCGGTCGTCTAGAATGCCGTTCGTCCGAAAGTCACCCTACCGTTCCGGATTTTGTGTTCATGACCCAGCGCCTGCCCGTCATCGATGCCCTAAAGGGCCTCGCGTCTCAGTTGATTGTTCTGCATCACCTTGCTTTC
>Ga0007791_10000336_pt1 | contig 14384 bp, 12 predicted proteins | sample CryBogmetaGMA05M_FD_60368 | JGI IMG/M metagenome (GOLD analysis project Ga0007791, IMG submission 60368) | Freshwater microbial communities from Crystal Bog, Wisconsin, USA - MA0.5M | ecosystem: Environmental > Aquatic > Freshwater > Lake | place: Crystal Bog, Wisconsin, USA | collected 2009-07-06 | reverse complement strand
CCCGGGCAGGATCAGCTTGGCCCCCACCAGGGGTGCGGCATAGGGGGTGCACCAGGCATTGGCGTGGTACATCTGCGCACAGGGCAGGACAGCTGAGGTCGCACCCAGATCAAAGCAGTCGGGCTGGACCAGGGCCATGGCGTGCAGCACGGTCGAGCGATGGGAATATAGCACGCCCTTCGGATTACCCGTGGTGCCCGAGGTGTAGCAAAGGCCTGAGGCTTGGCGCTCATCAATGTCTGGCCAGGCATAGTCGGCGGAATGGGCTTCGATCAGGTCCTCATAGACCAGGGTCCCCGCCGGGGCTTCCTGAGGCAGGTGGGCCTGGTCGGTCATGGCCACCAGGGTTTTGACGGTCTGCAATTGGGGCGCAATGTCCCGAACCAGATCGCCAAAGGTAATATCGAAGAGCAGAATGGCATCTTCGGCATGGTTTGCGACCCATGCGACCTGGTCGGGATGCAGGCGCGGATTGATAGTGTGCAGGATCGCACCCATGCCGGTGACGGCGTAGTAAAGCTCGAAATGCCGATGGGTGGACCAGGCGAGAGTCGCCACGCGATCGCCGGGCTTGATGCCCAAAGCGGTCAGGGCGTTAGCCATGCGTTTGGCGCGCACCAGAGCTTGGGCATAGTCATAGCGGAACATCGGACCTTCGACAGTCCGAACCACTACTTCGCGGTCACCATGAAACTGGGCCGCATATTCTAGGATCGAAGGCAGGCTGAGCGCCCGCTCCATCATCAGGGCTTTCATGACGATTCTTCTCCCGTGATCTCTTCGATGTGAGATTTAGAGAGGTAGGTCAGCCACGGCTAGACCTTTACGTCGCCATCCGCGCCTTGAACACGCCGTCTGGAAGCCGGGGCGCGCGGGTGGGGTGGACGAAGAAATAGTCCTTCCAGTCAGCGCCAGACAGGACTGTGGTGCGCTCTTCCAGTCGATCTCCATTGAGGGCGAACATGCGGTAGCCCCGAGACCGGAAGATATCGACCACCGCTTCGGCTGACCCACCGAACCGTGCGGCCAGCATGGCGGGATGTATCTCGATTAACACGTGGGGCTTATCGCGATCCAGAATGCCTTCAGCACCCTTCAAGGCCTTTTGCTCTGCGCCTTCAATGTCCATACGAATGAAATCAACGCGGCTGATACCTTGCTCACGGCAATAGTCGTCCAGGGTGACCACGGGGGTCGGCTGAACCTCGACGCCAGTATCCTCCAGGTCGGGTCGCACCTTACCTTCTGGCGCGGCGTCGGCCAGAAAGGCGTAGGCACGTCCCATGCGGCCAGAGGTCTTCTTCGGAGTCACCAGCAACATTTCCCCAGGCGCATCGGACACCGCTGCGTGGATGGGGCGGACCTGGCGCGCAATGCCATGCCAGGACAGGCAGAGTTTCAGCACCTCGAAGGTAAAGGCCGAGGGCTCAAAGGCGTGAATCTGTGCTGATGGGGCGACCTGGGTCATGACGTAAGAGTGGCGTCCATCGCTGGCCCCCACGTGCAGGCATACGGGAGAACCCGACAACAAATCGGCCAAATAAGGGGTTTCTGGCTCGTGTTTGGCCCATCGCATATTGCGGCGCCAAGCGCGGAAGGCATGGCTGATCACCAGAAGGGACGGCATCGTAGGTTCCTTTTACCGGGCTTCTTTACGCCGCGTCCCGCGTCATCGTCATCATGTAGTTGATGTCGCAATCACGTGATTGCGACCACCGGCCAGATAATGGGTCAAAACTGACGCCAAAGGGCCCTTGGATCGCCAAGCCTTCACCCGCCATAAAGTCGCGCAATTCAGAGGGCTTCAAGAATTTAGACCAGTCATGGGTGCCTGCTGGTAACCAACGCAGCACATATTCTGCTCCGACCTTTGCCAGGGCGAGGGCCTTCAGCGTCCGGTTCAGGGTTGCGACAATCATAAGACCGCCGGGGGCAAGCAGTCGCCCACAGGTGCGAAGATAGGCTGCGGGATCAGCCACATGTTCAATCACCTCCATGTTGAGAATGACGTCATAGGGACCAGCGCCGTCCGCCTCGAGCTGCTCAGCGGTCGAGCACAGATAGTTGACGGAGACACCGACCTGGGCGGCATGGGCGCTGGCCGTGCCGATATTCCGCTCTGAGGCATCAACACCGGTTACCTCAAAGCCCAGGCGGCTCATCGGCTCAGACAAAAGACCGCCCCCGCATCCGATATCCAGCAGCTTCAAGCCTTCAAAGGGGCAGCGTTCAGACCCATCGCGACCAAAACGGACCAGGGCCTGATCACGGATAAAGCCCAGACGTACGGGGTTGAACTTGTGCAAGGGGGCGAATTTACCCTTGGGGTCCCACCACTCAGCAGCAATTCGTGAAAATCGCTCAACTTCGGCGGGATCAATGCTGGAAATCATTCGTGTCATAGACCCCTTTTAACGCTTTGAAGGCAGAACGCGAAGGGGAAGCGTTGCCGACGGCCCTCTGTCCGTTTAAGACCGCCCCTCCCATGCGACCAAGGAGCTGTCGCCAATAGCCATGTCTCGGCTCGTAATGAAATTCGGCGGCACCTCGGTGGCCGATCTGGAACGTATCCGGCGGGTCGGACGCCTGGTGGCGGCTGAAGTCGCCGCTGGCCATAAGGTTGCTGTGGTTGTGTCGGCCATGGCTGGCAAGACCAATGAACTGGTCGCCTGGACAGACGGGACAGGCCCCGCAGCCAATGGCTTACCCCCCTCAGACGACGAATACGATGTGGTCGTGGCCTCTGGCGAACAGGTGACGGCCGGCCTGCTGGCCATGACCCTTCGCAATATGGGTCTACAGGCCAGATCCTGGATGGGCTGGCAGATACCGATCATCGCTGACGACGCGCATGGTCGATCACGCATTGAAGACGTTGAGGCCGATAAGCTGGTCTCGGCCATGGACACCGGGGAAATCGCCGTGATCGCAGGTTTCCAGGGCGTGACCCGAGATGGCCGTATCGCCACCCTCGGCCGCGGGGGGTCTGACACTAGCGCTGTGGCCATAGCCGCCGCGGTGAAGGCCATCCGTTGCGACATCTACACCGACGTTGACGGTGTCTACACCACCGACCCCCGCATTGAGTCAAAAGCGCGGAAGCTGACCAAGATCTCCTATGAAGAGATGTTGGAAATGGCGTCTCTGGGGGCAAAGGTCCTGCAAACGCGCTCGGTTGAACTGGCCATGGCGAAGAATGTGCCGGTGCGGGTATTGTCCAGTTTTGTCGAGCCCGGCGAAGCGCCCGGCCAGGGCACCATTGTGTGCGACGAGGAAGAAATCATGGAAAAGCGGATTGTCAGCGGCGTCGCCTACAGCCGCGATGAGGCTAAGATCAGCCTGTTTGGCCTACCTGACCATCCGGGCGTCTCTTCAGAGATTTTCGGGGCCCTGGCCGACGCCAATGTCAATGTCGACATGATCGTGCAAAGCCATGCGCGCACCGCCGATACGGCCAATATGGAATTCACCGTGGGCAAAAGAGACGCCGCCCGTACGGTGGACATCATCCGTGCAGCTCAGCCAAAAATCGGCTTTGACGACGTTCAGGTAAATGAAGACGTTTCCAAGGTTTCGGTGATTGGCGTTGGCATGCGTAGCCATACCGGCGTCGCAAAGACCATGTTCGGCGCTCTGGCCGAAAAGGGCGTCAATATTCAGGTGATATCGACCTCCGAAATCAAGATCAGCGTCTTGATCGATGCCGCCTACACAGAACTGGCCGTGCGCGCCCTGCATGCCGCCTACGGACTTGACCAGCTCTAGGTATCTTGCCGTTCGGCGCAAGCTAGCCAAAGCTGCCGCGCCCTGCCAAGACAGGGCGCACCGAGGATAGCGGTTGGATTAAGAGGACGACGGCGCGGGCATGGTCTTCAGTTCCATTATCTTCATCTTCTATTTCTTGCCGGTCTTCCTGATTGGCTATTACGCAGCAGGCTGGCGCACCGGTGCGCTTCTGGTTGGCAGTGTCGCCTTCTATGTCTGGGGCGAAGGTGCCTATATTTTTCTGCTCGGCGCATTGATCTTGCTGAACTATCTCGCGGCTCTCAGTCTGGACCGCCTTGAAGCCGGTGGCAAACGAACCGCCGTGATCGTGACAACCGTCTTGGTGAATTTCGCTGTCCTTGGCACCTTCAAATATGCAGGCTTTCTGGTCCAAAATCTTGGCGCCCTGCTGCCTGGGGCTCCCCTGCCCGAAGTGAAACTCGCCCTGCCCTTGGGCATTTCCTTTTTTACATTCCAGCTGGTGAGCTATCTGGTGGATGTCGCGCGGGGCCAGGTAAAGGCCGAAAAGGACCTGATCAAGTTCGCTGCTTATATCCTGATGTTCCCGCATCTGATCGCGGGGCCGATCGTCCGATATGCCGACATTGTCGACGAGATGCATGCTGATCGGCGTCAGTCGACGCATCTAGGCTTGGGAATTCAATATTTTATCGTTGGCCTATGCCAGAAAGTATTGGTCGCCAACACCGTTTCTCCCCTGGCCGATTTTGCTTTCGGTGCCGCCAAACTGGATGGCACAAGCGCCTGGTTGGGGGCCTTGGCCTATACCCTGCAAATCTATTTCGACTTCTGCGGCTATTCGAACATGGCCATTGGCCTAGCCTTCATGCTGGGCTTTACCTATCCAAGAAACTTCAACTATCCCTATTCAGCAGTCTCAATCACAGACTTCTGGCGGCGCTGGCACATATCGCTCTCATCTTGGTTTAGGGACTATGTCTACATTCCCTTGGGGGGAAACCGGGGTGGACTAGCCGCCACCCTGCGCAATCTGCTCATCGTCTTTTTACTGACCGGCCTATGGCACGGGGCGGCTTGGAGCTTTGTGGTTTGGGGCCTCTATCACGGGGCCTTCCTGATGGCGGAGCGCTTTGGTCTGGGGCGACTTTTGGAACGTCTGCCCAAGGTCATCCGGCACGGATATGCCCTGCTCGCCATTGTGATCGGCTGGGTCATATTCCGCGCGGCGGACTTGCCCTCAGCCGGGCACTATCTCAAGGCCATGTTCGCACCCCATACCCTCTGGAATGGCGATGTCGGCGTCCTAGTCCTGCTAAATGCGGAAGTGATCGTCGCCATGGTCATTGGCGTCGTCCTCACCTTTCCAACCTTGCCGGGGGTTTTGGACCGCCTTCACATGCCGCGGGCAGATGAGACCATCGGCGTTGGTGAAACCCGCGCCGCGCACATCCTGCCAGTTTCCATTCTGATCTTCGGCTTGATCCTCAGCGTCGCACACCTGGCCAATAGCTCCCTAAACCCCTTCCTCTATTTCAGGTTCTAAAATGGCCTCGAACCCCACCTGGCATTGGCGCGCTCTGGTCGGTCTGACGGTCCTTACCCTAGCGTCCGGCTTTCTTTTGCCAAAAGTCGCGGTTGCGCCGGACCTGCAGGAGAAGCGGGTTCTCGCGACCTTGCCCGCACCTATGGCTCGCCTTGGGGATTTTGATGACTATCGCAAGGAGCTAGACGCCTATGTGGCAGACCAGTTTCCGGCGCGACCCTTTCTGATTGGATGGCTCAGTGCCGCCCGTTTACCCTTCGGCATATCGGGGACGGATCGGGTCATCATCGGCAAGCAGGGCTGGATGTTTTATGACAATGATAGCCATTTAGGGGCCGCACGTAACGCTCCGCCGATCGATGCAGCAGGCGCGCGCCAGGCCCTCAATGTGCTTGCGGGGCGGACCGAATATCTCCGTCAGCGCGGCATTAAATATCTGATGGTCAGCCCACCCCAAAAGGAAGCCCTCTATCCGCAGATGGGACCCTATTGGTTTAAGGCCAGTCCCGGGCGGGCGGGCATGGTTCTGCCTGAAGCCGCGAAGGCTTCTGCCGCCGGCGACCTTCTCTACCTCTTTGATACTATGCGCGAACCCGCCCAATCATCCATGAAGCTGTTTAGCCGCCACGACACCCACTGGTCCGGGCTTGGAGCCTATTATGGCTATGTGGGCATGATGAACCGGCTGAAATCCATGGGCATTGGCGATGGCCCCCGCCCATTATCTGACTTTCAGCCGAAACCCATAGTTCCCTGGGGCCCCAGAGATCTTTCCCTAATGCTGGGGGTCTCGAGCTTTGTCAGGTTTGAATACCAGGAATACAGTGACAGGCCGATAGAGGGCCACCTTACCACCACATATTTAGGGGCAGATCATAGCTGGACTGGCCCGCAAGTGATCGACACTGGCCTGGTTGGAAAACCCGTGCTCCTGATGACACGGGACTCATTCTCAAATGCCTTAATGCCCTTTCTCTACGGCCATTTCAGCCGACTGATCCTGGCCCACAATCAGGACGGTGCCTGGCGAGAAGACCTTATCAATCAGTACCATCCGGACGTTGTGGTCATTGAGGTGATTGAGTCCGGTATACTTCCATCCCTTGCAGAGGGCCCTCCGCCCACCGAGGACGCGAAGGCACGCAACGACGCCGTCGTAAAGGCGCGTTTCCCCAGATAGGGCGCGATCAGCTCGCGCCCTATCGCCAGGCAGATCAGGGTGATCCGAGAAAGCTTTCCTTAGTCCCCTAGGGCTTGGCCTTTGCAGCACCCGGAATGGCCATGGGGAAATCCTTCGACCAGTGGATGGCGGTGCCCCCGGAAATGTACCAACTGACGACCAAGGCACAGATCAAGGCTGCTGCTATGTGCGTCCTTGTCCGTCGATAGGTGAAGACGGTCAGGATCGCCAAGGCGGTCATCAGAGGCACAAATTGAATGGCCACAATGACGTTTAGCGGCTCGGTCGGCGTCAAGAGCATGCCCGTCTCGAACAGGTATCCATACTGAACGAGCAGCAGGGCGACAAAACCCCCAGCCATAGCGAAGATGGCGTAGGCATATTGCGTCAAAGCCCCTGCTGACCGAGGCGGCAGGGCCGCTGTCAGCGCTCTTAACGTCACCCAGAAATAGACAATCCACGGTACCAAATAGGCCAAGAAGATCGCGAAATGCGCCTGATCGAGTGGCTTCAATCCTAGGACCCAAAATCGAAAATCGACCTTGAAGATACGGTGCGCCATTACCAAAGAGAGGTAGCCGACCGCCACGGTCACCGCCGCCATCACGCTGACCCGGAGCCAGGCCTGGGGGCGCTTGGAAATCTTGGTCCGCATAATCCAGGACAGGACGAGGGCTAGACCTGCATTGAGCAAGGCCCAGACGACCAACTGATTGTGGATGTACTGTGGAAACTGCTGCATCGGCACAAAGAGCCCACCCAGCTTCATGAAGGGGAAGAAGGTCACGGCAGGAAGAGCTGCCGTGATACCAAGACCCAGCCAGCGAGATAGGCCCGGCTGACCGCCTTCGGGTTCTTCCATGGCCAAAAACCGTGTGACCAAGGGCTGGGAGAGGATTTGGAATGTGCCCAGCATCAGGACCACAAAGCCCATAAAGGCGGTGAGGGTGCCGACCTCCTTCCAGATCCAGATTTGGTCTGAGGGATCCCGCGGCGTACCCGCGCCCGAAAGTGTGTTTTGGAACCAATCAACAGCGCGGCCCACTCCCGCCTTGGAGAAATGCTCCCAGGGGTGTGTCACAGGAGGATTGTAAAAAACCCGGGCGGTACCGGCCGTAAGGTCTCCGTAGACTTGACCTTCAACCACCGGCTTATCGGTTCCAAAGAGCGCTTGGATACCCTGCGATTTTGCGACATCAGACCCCTTGGGCGACTTCCACATGAGCCCGGCGAATTCATCAAATTGGCCAAACACGAGCGCTAGATTTCGCGGTAGCTGGGTGTTCACAGGAACCTTTGGCCCAAGCAGACCCGGGGAGGATCCCTCTAGAACGGTGGATTTATAGCCTTGCGGTTGGGAGAGCGCCGCCATGTAAACGGGCGCACCGCCGAGGCTATGACCTTCGAGCCCGATATTTGCGCGGTCCACACCTGGGAGGGTTTGGAGATAGGCCAAGGCGGCAGGCCCGCCGAACCCATTGGCACCAACATTGCCCGTTGAATAGCCGTGCCCCGTCATATCCATGGCCAGGACAACAAAACCACGGCGAGACAATTCAATGGCAAACGGGCTCTGCATTTCGCGGGTGTTGATATAGCCGTGGCTGACCAAGACCGCGGGCGCTGGATGGGCAGCATCCACACCGGCAGGCATGTAGAGCAGCCCCGACATCACCACGCCCTTTGGGCCAGGGAACCGTACGTCGGTCACCTTGGTTCCACCCGTGGTCTGAATCACATGGGCGAGAAAAGCCCCCACCAGGATCAACAGCCATCCCAGACCAAAAAGCCCGAACCGTCTTATCACTTCCGCCTCCCGCGTTGTCTTTGCGGCGACTATGAGGGAGGGATTGTGATCGGAGCAAAGATTTTCACGCCTCAGTTGTCGACGAGTTCCAGAAATCTGACGGTGCGACCTGTATTTCCATCTCCGTCTCTGACTGCAAACCTGCTAAACCTGTCAAAAGGAGAGGAGACCTCGGTCTTGATGCCGTCACCGACAGCTGGAATTCGCGGACAGCGAAGCCTGTTGAAGCAGATCCGTGAGGCCTTGGCCTCCGGTGGACCAGCCCAGGCGCGTCTGGACATGGTTGTGCGGATCATCGCCCAGTCCATGGTGGCGGAAGTTTGCTCGCTCTACATGCGCCGGGCGATTGGCGACATGGAACTGTTCGCAACCCAGGGCCTCGATCCAAACGCTGTTCACGTCACAAGGATGAAGCCTGGGGAAGGCCTCGTTGGCGAGATCATGCGCCTAGGCCGACCGCTAAACCTCTCTGACGCGCCCAGTCACCCTGCCTTCTCCTATCGACCGGAAACCGGTGAGGATCCCTTCCACGCCTTTATGGGCGTTCCCCTCCTGAGGGGCGGTCGTGCGATCGGCGTTCTTGTCGTCCAGAACCGCACTGAGCGGGTCTATTCCGATGATGATGTCGAAGACCTGCAAATCGTTGCCATGGTCCTGACGGAAATGGTCGTTGGCGGCGAGATCGCGCAAGCGGGTCCCTTGAGCGGAATTGATCTGGTTCCGCAAAAGCCCGAGCGGCTTAAGGGGACACGATTTGCCGAGGGTTTGGCGCTTGGCGTCGCCGTCCTGCATGAACCCCCTGTGGCCCCGTCTCAGCTTTTGGCAGATGACGTTGGCGCAGAAGATGCACGATTAAAAACCGCGATTTCGGAACTTCAGGCTCAGATCGATTTCATGCTGGAAGGCCAGCATGGACTTGTCGAGGCCAGCTATGAGGTGCTGGAAACCTATCGCATGTTCGCCCACGACCGTGGCTGGAACCGGAGTCTTGAGGACGCCGTTCGCAATGGTCTGACGGCAGAAGCCGCGGTTGAACGTGTTCGATCAGAACACCGAGCGCGCCTTGGCCAAGCCCGCGACCCGTATCTGAGGGAACGGCTGCACGATTTCGAAGACTTGGCGGATCGCTTGCTGCGCCACCTCTCCGGGGAAGGTGCGAAGGCACGGCAACTCCCAGACAACGCCATACTGATCGCCCGAAATCTCGGTCCAGCGGACTTGTTGGAATATGATCGAACCAAGCTGAAGGGCCTGTTGCTGGAAGAGGGATCGGCGGCAAGCCATGCGGCGATTGTTGCCCGTGCCCTGGACATTCCCTGCGTCGGTCGCCTGGCCGGGCTGCGGGACAGGGTCTCGGAGAACGATCAGGTTATTGTCGATGCCGAAACGGGTGAAGCCTACCTTCGGCCACGCCCAGACGTCATCAAGGCCCTCCAGGCCCGGATCGAGGTCCGCCAGCAAAGGCGGGCGGAATTCGCAAAACTGCGCGACACCCCGGCGTTTACCCGTGACGGGGCCAAGGTCAGCCTGTTGATGAATGCTGGTCTCGATGTCGACTTGGATATTCTTGAGGAAACCGGAGCTGAAGGGATTGGTCTGTTTCGGACCGAATTCCAGTTCATGGTTGCCGAGGAAATGCCCCGTTTCAACGCCCAGGCGGCCCTGTATGAGCGGGTCATGGACGCGGCAGGAGATCGGCCGGTCACCTTCCGCACCCTTGATCTCGGCGGTGATAAGGTCCTGCCCTATTTGGAAGCCGAGCGGGAGGACAATCCAGCCCTTGGCTGGCGTGCCATTCGCATGGGTCTGGATCGGCCAGCCTTATTGCGTCTGCAACTTCGCGCCCTGATCGCTGCATCCAAGGGCCGGGCCCTGAAAATCATGTTCCCCCTTGTGGCCAGCGTTGATGAGTTCCGCGCCGCCCGGGCCTTGGTTGACCACGAGATTGCCTGGGCGCAAAAGCGTGGGCGTCCTGCCCCAATGCGCTTGGACGTCGGAGCCATGATTGAGGCCCCATCTCTCATCTGGCACTTGGACGCCCTTCTGCCGATGACAGATTTCGTCAGTGTCGGTACCAATGACCTGATGCAGTATATGTTCGCTGCTGACCGCGGAAATCCGAGAGTCTCGGACCGCTATGACTTCCTATCCCCACCTGCCCTGCGCGCCCTTGAGACCATTCAGAGGGCCTGCGCGGAAACCGGTACGCCCGTCTCTGTTTGCGGGGAAATGGCGGGCCGGCCACTCGAGGCCTTTGTGCTCGTGGCCCTTGGGTTTGAGGCCCTGTCCATGCCGCCCGCGGGCATCGGACCTGTCAAACAGATGGTGCTGTCTTGCGACCGCGAAGCTGCCCACCGCGGGATAACGGCCCTTTTGCGCAGCACTGCTGGCACAATTCGCAACGAGGTCGAGACCCTCGCGCGCAAACTTTATCTCGCCATCTAGTTCGACCGTGTTCAGCCACACCGCACCAGAATCCCCGTCAGGTCACATCCTAATGAGTGGCCCCAATGTAGGTGCCGCTTTGAAAGCCGCGCGGCTATCCAAGGGGCTCACCTTGGAACAGGTTGGGGAGATGACCCGGGTTCGTGGAGCATATCTGGCAGCGATCGAAAACTTCCGCCTGGATCTACTGCCATCTCGGCCGTTTACAGTCGGCTATGTCCGCGCTTATGCACAGGCCCTTGGTCTTGACGGGGAAGCCGCAGTCGCACGATTTAGGGACGATGATCCGCTCCTATATGATGGCCTAGCAGCCCCCATCGGCGTCGATAATTCTGACCGAGGCCTAGGCACCATCGTCTTCATTGCGGTCATAATGGTCATTGGAATTTTGGCCTGGAACATCGCCCAGCGCAGCACAAGGGTCGACGCACCAGCTCCGCCGTCAGCACCGGCCACTGCGATCGCGCAGGCCCAGTCGGCCGGGGTCTCGGGCTATGTTGAGCTTGGCTCGCCCCTGCCAGCACCGGTGGAGTCGAGCGCACCTGCGCCCTATGAAACCCCTGGCCTCGCCAAGGCCATGAGCGGTTCGGATACTCCGGAGGCTGCAACGCAAGAAGACGACACAACCCTGTCCCCGCTTGCAGACAAGTTCGTAGCAAAGGGCCCCATTTTCGGTGCCTCAGCGGGGGAGTCTCAGATCATTGTGCAGGCTAGAAAATCGTCTTCGCTGATAGTGAGGGGCCCAGACGGTGTCACGTATTTCGCCCGCCAATTGGCCACAGGTCAGGCCTATCGTGCGCCGAGCATTTCAGGCCTTTCTATCGAGGTTTTCGATGCGGGAGCCTTGCAGCTGTTTGTCGCTGGGGAGAGCCATGGCCTCGTCCCGGTGGGAAAGAGCACAGTGGCGCAATTGGTGCCAAACCCCTAGATAGTGCACGTCATGAGCTCAAACGATCACACACACCTTCGGCCCTGGCGCACCATCGAACGGCGCGTTTCCCGTAAGATCCGCGTTGGCACGGTAGAGGTCGGTGGTGATGCCCCGATCACCGTCCAGTCCATGACAAATACCCTCACCTCAGACGCGGGGGCGACAATTGATCAAATCAGACGCTTGGAAGAGGCCGGCGCTGATATCGTTCGGGTATCCTGCCCAGACGAAGCGTCGACAGCGGCCCTTTCAACCATTGTAAAAGCCTCAAAGGTCCCGATCGTTGCGGACATCCATTTTCACTATAAGCGCGGCATTGAGGCTGCCAAAGCTGGAGCGGCGTGCCTTCGGATAAATCCGGGGAATATCGGACGACCTGACCGGGTGCGCGATGTGATCCAAGCGGCCCGCGATTATGGCTGTTCCATGCGCATTGGGGTGAATGCTGGGTCCTTAGAACCCCATCTTCTGGAAAAATACGGTGAGCCCTGTCCGCAGGCTATGGTCGAGAGCGCACTTGACCACGCGCGGATCCTCCAGGACCACGATTTTCACGAGTTCAAAATCAGCGTCAAAGCCTCCGACATCTTCATGACGGTCGCGGCCTATCAGATGTTGGCTGAGGCCATAGATTGTCCCTTGCATGTCGGCGTCACCGAAGCTGGCGGAACCCGGGTGGGGACTGTGAAATCCTCCATCGGCATGGGTAATTTGCTGTGGGCGGGGATTGGCGACACCATCCGGGTCAGTCTCGCGGCGGATCCCGTCGAAGAAATCAAGGTCGGCTTTGACCTGCTGAAGTCCCTGGGCCTACGGCATCGTGGGGTCAACATTATCGCCTGCCCCTCCTGCGCAAGGCAGGGCTTTAATGTCATTGAGACCGTCGAAATTCTTGAGCAAAGGCTGGCGCATATCGCCATCCCCATGAGCCTGTCTATCATTGGATGCGTCGTGAATGGACCAGGCGAGGCCCTGATGACGGATGTGGGATTTACCGGCGGCGGCAAGGGATCGGGCATGATTTACGTGGCCGGCAAACCCGACCACAAGATGGATAACGCCCATATGGTCGACCACATTGTTGAGTTGGTCGAAGCCCGGGCGAGAGAACTCGCACCCTCCCTCTGACCCCACTTCACAAAAATGACGTGGGCGTCACCCCTTGCGGAATACCCCTGAGATTGGTTAGTTGCGCGCCTCAACCAAGGAGGACACCATGTCCGCAGACGGCAACTGGAAGATCACCATCAATTCGCCCATGGGCGCACAAACCATCGAAGCCAGCCTGACCACCAATGGCGACACCTTCACCGGTTCGACCAAGGGTCCGATGGGCGAACAATCTGTTGAAGGCAAGGTCGACGGCGATACCCTGACCTGGTCGGCAGCCATCACCTCGCCCATGCCTATGACTCTGGAATTCGTCGCAACGGTCAGCGGCGACACCCTGAGCGGCAATGTGAAACTGGGCGCCTTTGGCAATGCCCCGCTGTCGGGCGTGCGCATCTAAGACGAACGTCTAAATCGCAAGATTTTCGGCGGCTTGATCCGATAAGGGTCCGGCCGCCGTTTTCTTTTGGATTCTATGAATCGAGGGCGATGCCCTTCAAGCCTGCTCGGCGCGTCGCGCCAGCCCGAAGAAATGCTTCGGCCTCCGCCGTAAGACTCCAGCGGTTATGTCCGGGCCCGAAAGGGCGCTTGAACAGGGGTTGGACCCGAGTTGGCAGAGCTTCAGGGCTTGAATGTGCGTCGAAAACAGCAACCGCCCTGGCACGCAGCGCATTGTCGACGGGCGCGGACCGATTTTCCCCAAGGGCTGCAATGACCTGGTCCCGGGGCGCACTTCCCCCAAACCGAAGCAAGACCTCGCAAATCTCTGCAACCAACGGGTCCACATGCTGTGGGCGTCGGCGGGGGCGTCTGTTCTGGGGATCGAGAATAGAGGTCATCGCCCAGACCCTAAGGCGAACGCGCAAATCGCGAAACTGACTACGCCCCTCCCGCGAGTGGGATTCACCTGTGACTTTAGACCCCGTCAGAAAGTGTGAAGCCTAACCGGGGCCATTTTCACGTCACGGTAACGAAGGGTGTCCTAGACATTCCTGCAGCACCAAACGGTGCCACCAAGGATAGGTTTTAGGATCCTTATCCTAGTTCAGAGGACAGCTCAGATGTACGGAATGGTCCACCGCGCCGCACGCCAAATGATCATTGAGAATCACGGCGAAGCCAGCTGGGCACAAATTCTCTCCAATTCAGGACTCGGAGATGAGTCCTTCATCAGCGCTAATGTGTATAGCGATGATGTAACCATGATTTTGCTTGGGGCAATTTCGGATTTTGCAAATAAGCCAGTGACTTTTATACTAAAAGAATTCGGAAAATACTGGATCGAATTTGCATATAAGGGTGATTACAGATCCGTTATGAATATGACGGGAAATGATTTGTTTTCATTTCTTGGTAATCTCAACAGAATGCATGACAGCGTCCAGCTGAGCATTCCCGGCGCCCGACTACCCACCTTCATTGCTGAAAATGCCCGTGGTCAATCTATAGATGTTACATACATTTCAGAGCGACAAGGCCTAGAACCGTTTGTCGAAGGCCTTCTCATCGGGCTCGTGAAACACTTCGGCCATGACGGCGAGATTCGCATGATTGGACCAAACGACCGCGGGGTGCTGTTCCGAGTTATCCTGGCCAGCCCATGAAGACAGCTTTCACCTTC
>Ga0007791_10000335_pt1 | contig 14405 bp, 8 predicted proteins | sample CryBogmetaGMA05M_FD_60368 | JGI IMG/M metagenome (GOLD analysis project Ga0007791, IMG submission 60368) | Freshwater microbial communities from Crystal Bog, Wisconsin, USA - MA0.5M | ecosystem: Environmental > Aquatic > Freshwater > Lake | place: Crystal Bog, Wisconsin, USA | collected 2009-07-06 | reverse complement strand
GGCAAATCCCCCTCGAGGGCGTGGCGCACGGTCGCGGAGAGCCGGCGGGGGGGCTCGTCGGCTGCGGTCATCCGGTGCTGCGGATCAACCGCACGGGCCGCTACGGCGAGCGCCACTGGCTGCGGCACCTCCGCGGCGAGGAGATCGGCGGCGAAGCGGGCGAATCGCCCCGACTGCGCGAACCGGCTGCCAGGGATGCGGAGCCACGACGGCCACCACCGGCCCGCTGTGAGCCAGAGCGCCGTCGCCACAGCCGCCGCCGCAAGCAGCCCCCCCCAACCCTCCCGGAGGAAGTGGGAGAATCCGATCAACGCCTCGGTCATCAGCGGCAGCCGCATCCCGAAGTCGCCGAGGATTTTCTCAAACTCCGGCACGACAAGCACGGCCAGAAGCGACGTCACGGCAAGCGCCAGCAGTGTCACGAAGAATGGATAGACGAGCGGCAGCCACCACCGACTCTTCGTTTCCTCCGTCACGACCACATCGACGGCCCGGGCAAGAAACGCGGCTTCCGAGGCCCCGTCGCCGGTGATCGCGCCGGGGGCCGCGGCGGTGAGGAGCGGGATCCAGATGTCGGGATCGTGCTCGAGGGCCCGGCTGGCCCGGGAGGCATCCCCCGCAACGAGCGTCTCGCAGAGCTCGTCCCAGGCGGCGCGGCGGCTCGGCGGAAGTTCGGCGCCGAGGGCCCGCAGTGCCGGGATGATCCCGCCGCCGACTTCGAGCGCGCGGCCGATCCAAGGGCCGAGCGCGGCTGTGGCGGAAGAGGCGGCGGTGATATCGGGGGGAGCCATGGGTGGGTTTTTCCGCGGAGCTTCAGCGGCTGGCCGAAGCTTCGGAGATCGCCATGAAGAAATCGATGGCCGGGAGGAAGAGGACGAGGGCATAGGTGAGGACAGCCAGGCCGGCGATGACGAGCGCCACGACGATCCTCCCGAACTGGCGCGCGTCGCCGTCGCGCCGGGCGGCGCGGGCCCGGGCAACTTTTCCCGCCTGCCTGAGGGCCTCTTCCCGCGGCACGCCGCCGAGATCGATGCCGGTGGCCCAGGGGACGAGCGGGGGCGCGGAGGCAGCCGACCCGATTCCGAACGCATCGGCCACCGCTGCGGCCTCCTCGAGGGACACGCCAGCGTCGGCAAGGGCGGCGAGCGTTTCGCAGCCCAACGCCGCCCGGAGCGAATCGGGCCCGGCCGTTCGGGAGCGGCGCGAAGTCGCGGCCCACCAGGCGACGGCAAGCGCCGCGGTCATGGCCGCCAGGAGCCAGGGGGCCGCGGCCCGGGCGGCTTCGAGGAGCCCCAGGCCACTCCCCGGCCGGACGCGGAACTCGGCATACACCCCTTCGAACCACGGCGTCAGCCCCGTGCCCAAAAGCGCCGCACCGAGGGCCGCACCGGCACAGACAAGCGCTGGATAAAACCACGGCCGCCAGGCACCACGGGCCCGCGTCGACGCGTCCTGCCCGGTGCTCACGGCCGCTTCGAGAATCCTGTCGGCATCGGCCCCGAGCCGCACCGCCTCGGCCAGGGCCGCCGTCGCGGCCGGGCCGGCCCACGCCACCGGCAGCCCGGCAGCCGAGAGCCCTGCGGCACGGGCGCGGAAGGCCGCGGTGGGATCAGTGTGGGGAGCGGCAGCCATGCGTCACCGGGAAAGCGGAAATGAGGGAGGCAGGAACTTCTTCCTCCCCCCCCACCCAAGGAGACGCGGGCACGGTCGTTTTGTATGGGGCAAAACGCCGCTTACTTGAGCTCGATCGCGATCGGCTCCGAGGCCGCCCCGTTGCTACCGTGCTCGGCGTGGCCATCGTCGCAGCACGCTTCCTGCTCGGCGGCCATCGCCCGGATCTCCTGCGTGATCTTCATCGAGCAGTACTTCGGGCCGCACATGCTGCAGAAGTGAGCGCTTTTGAAGGTGTCTTGCGGGAGCGTCTGGTCGTGGTAGCGACGGGCCGTCTCCGGATCGAGGGAGAGGCGAAACTGTTCGTTCCAATCGAAGGCGAAGCGGGCCCGGGAGAGGGCGTCGTCGCGCTGCCGGGCGTTCTTGCGGTGGCGGGCGAGATCGGCGGCATGGGCGGCGATCTTGTAGGCGATCACCCCCTGCTTCACGTCTTCGGCGTCGGGGAGGCCGAGGTGCTCCTTCGGCGTCACGTAGCAGAGCATCGCCGCGCCACTCCAGCCGGCGATCGCTGCGCCGATGGCGCTGGTGATGTGGTCGTAGCCGGGCGCGATGTCGGTGACGAGCGGCCCGAGGACGTAGAACGGCGCTTCGTCACACTCCTCCATCTGTCGCTTGATATTCATGTCGATCTGGTCCATCGGCACATGGCCCGGCCCCTCGACCATCACCTGACAGCCCTTGGCCCAGGCCCGCCGCGTGAGCTCGCCCAGGACGTGGAGCTCGGCGAACTGGGCTTCGTCACTGGCGTCGGCGATCGATCCCGGCCGCAGCCCGTCGCCGAGGCTCCAGGTGACGTCGTACTGCCGGAAGACGTCGCACAGATCCTCGAAGTGGGTGTAAAGGGGATTCTGCTGGCGATGGGCCATCATCCAGCGGGCAATGAGCGAGCCGCCGCGGCTGACGATCCCCGTGATCCGCTTCGTGGTCAGGCCGAGGTGCTCCTGGAGGAGCCCGGCGTGGACGGTCATGTAGTCGACCCCCTGCCGGGCCTGCTTCTCGCACATGTCGATGAAGTGCTGGGCGCGCATGTCCTCGATGTCGCCGCCGAGTTCCTCGAGCATCTGATAGATCGGCACCGTCCCGATCGGCACCGGCGAAGCGTTGATGATCGCCTGACGGATGCCGTCGATGTCCTTGCCCGTCGACAGGTCCATGACGGTGTCGGAGCCGTAGTGGACGGCGAGATGGAGCTTTTCGAGTTCGGTCGCTTCGTCGCTGGTGACGGCCGAATTGCCGATGTTGGCGTTGATCTTCGTGCAGGCGGCGATGCCGATCGCCATCGGCTCGAGCTTCTTCGTCAGATGGACGACGTTCGCCGGGATCACCATCCGCCCGCGAGCCACCTCCGCCCGGATCGTTTCCTCGGGAAGGTCTTCACGTTTGGCGACGAAGGCCATCTCGGGGGTGATCGTGCCGGCACGGGCCTGTTCGAGTTGGGTCATGGTGGGCTCCGACGGGGCGGACTGAGTGAATGACAGCGTGAATAGCAGCGTCCTGACGCCGCCGCGGACAGCCAAAGTGACTCGACCGTGGCTCCGCTACGGTAGCAGAAATCTTCCCAGTCGCGGAGCGTCCGGCCGGGCGTGCGGCAAGGGGGGAAAGGAAGGTCAGAGCGTCTTGAGATATTCGAGGACGGCGCCCTTCTCCCCCTCGTCGAGGAGGTCGGGGTAGGTGTGCCCTCCGGCCCCCTTGCCGTGCCGGCGGGTGTCGAACCAGGTACGCCGTTCCGCCGAGGAAAGGGACTTCGGCTCGAGCGCCTCGGCCGTTTCGATGCTCAGTCCGACGCGGTCGAAATCGTAGTCGGGGCGCGGCGAAAGGGCCTTGGCTTCCCCCGCTGGGCCCGCGCCCGGTGCGTCGAGTCGGCGCCAGACGGCCGGGCGCTTGTCGGGATGGAGGAGGTGCCAGAGCGTCGGCACGGAGCCGTTGTGGAGGTAGGGGGCACTCGCCCAGATGCCGTCGAGCGGCGGGGCGACATAGCCATCGGGGGCGTCGATCCCTTCGATCTCGCAGTCATCGGCAAACCAGCTGATGTTGAGCGCCCGGCGGTCCTTGACGGTGAGCGAATCGAACCGGACCCGATCGGTACCGACCTCGTCAATCGCCACCATCCTTTCGGGGTAGGACCGCCCCGGTCCGTCGCGGGGGCCGTCGTAGGTGCCGTGGCAGTCGGCGCAGTGCGTCGCAAACAATTCCCTGCCGCGCTCGGCGAGCGCCGCATCGACCGGCCCTTCCCAAGCCGGCGGCTCGAGCGATTCCAGCCACGCCTCGATGTCGCGAAACTCCCCCTCCCAGGCGTGGAACTTCTCCGGCCCGTTCTCCTTGACGAGGAGGAATTGCATCAGCATCCGGTGCCCCTTGGGGGCGAAGGCATCGGCGTAGATCCGCTTCCGCTTCGAATAATTCCACCAGGCAGGGGCGTCCATGTCGTGGTGGGCAAGATCGAAGCGGGGCGTCTTCGGCACGATCGAGAGGTCGGGGTCACGATGCTGCATGAGGGCCACGCCGAACATCACGGCGTTCGTCGTGCCGTTGGTCGTCCCCAGTGGCATGAGCAAGCCGCCGAGATCCATGTGGCCGAGGGCCTTCCCCTGCCTCAGCTTCACCTGCCGCACCTCCTCGGTGAGCGTCTCGAGCGCGTAGCGGGTGTTGGGCGCGCCCGGAATCACCCGGCCGGCAACCGTCCCCTGATGGCAGGCGAGGCAACTCATCGTCCACTTCCCAGCCCCGTCGACCACATATTGGAGCGACCGTGAGGGATCGTCGGGATGAGGGGAGAGGCCGTAGCGGAGCATCGTCATCCGCCGCCGCTTGCCGACATCGGCCGCCTCGGCCTGCGACTTTGCCGGCTCCTCCCACACCGTCCAGAGGGCGTCGAACACCTGCTGGTCGAAGTCGGCGGGGAGGTAGGCCCGGTAGAGGAGATGGTCGTAGCCGGCTGCCACGGCCGGTGGAGGCGGCGGCGTCCTGGCGGGGGCAGCCTCCTGGCCCACGGAGGGCGCCATCCCTAGGAATGCGGCGAACATGCCGAGGAGTGCCGCTGCGGAGAGTCGCGCGATCATGCCACCGAATCGACGTTCGGTTCCGGGTCGGTTCATGGCATACTCTGTAAATCTGCCCACACCAGTCTTCCCCGGCAATCGGGGAAGTCCCCTGCCCTTTCGGCCGCTGTTCCGACCGCTCCGCCAGTATAGGCGGCTTTCCTGCCGCGGCCTCCCGTCATGGTTACCGCCAACCCACTCCTGATACCGGAATTGCGGGTGATGCTCGCCGAAGGGGATGTCGAGGGCCTGCGCGGCGTGGCGGAGGAGCTCCATCCGGCGAGCGTGGCAGAGTTTTCCGAGGGGCTCGAGGATCGCGAGCTCTGGCAGCTCCTCGACGCCCTGCCGCTCGAGCGCCAGGGGGACATTTTCCCCTACTATCCCCTCTCCCGGCAGGTCGACCTCGTCAAATCGGCCGACCGTCAGCACCTCGGGCCGCTCCTGGAGTGGATGGCGGCCGACAATCGGGTCGAGCTTCTCAGGGAACTCGACTCCGACCTCGTCGAGGAGATTCTCCCGCTGGTGGCGAAGGCGGAGCGGCACGACATCCGCATGCTCCTCTCCTGCGAGGAGAACTCGGCCGGGGCCTTGATGACGACGGAGTATGCCTCGCTCCCCGCCGAGATCACGGCTGGCGAGGCAGTGGCCAGGCTCCGCCGCCAGGCCCCCGACAGCGAGTCGATCTACTACATCTACGTCCTCGCCGCCGACCGGCGCCTCGTCGGCTTCATCTCGCTCCGCGACTTGATCCTCGCCCGCCCGAATGCCCTCGTCGGCGACCTCATGCAGGAGGACCCGATCAGCGTCCGCATCGAGGAACCGGTTGACGAGGTGGTGCAGAAGCTCGCCCGCTACGACTTCCTCGCGATCCCCGTCGTCGACGACCACAACCGGCTCGTCGGCATCGTCACCCACGACGACGTCCTCGATGCCGTCCGCCAGGAGGCCACCGACGAGGCCCAGCGGGCCGCGGCCATCTCTCCGCTCGGCGAGAGCTATCTCGACGCCGGGGTTGTGACGATGACCTGGAAGCGCGGCGTGTGGCTGACGATCCTGTTCGGCACCGCCGCGGTCACGACCACGGTGCTGAGCCAGCGACCGATCGACGACCCATGGCTCACCGACTTCATCCCGCTGGTGATGGCCAGCGGCGGCAATTCGGGCAGTCAGTCGGCGACACTCGTGATCACGGCGCTTTCGTCGGGCGACTGCAAGCTCACCGACTGGCCGCGAATCCTCCGCCGGGAAATCCTCCTGGGGCTTCTGCTGGGCCTGCTCCTGGCCTTGCCTGGCTACCTGCTGGCCTTGCTCTATGCCCCGACCGCCTCGGCAGCGCTCGTGATCCCGTTGACGATCTTGGGAGTCGTGATGCTCGGCACGCTCGTCGGCTCGGTCCTGCCGTTGATCTTCCGTTCGCTCGGCCTCGACCCCGCGCTGATGAGCAATCCCTTCGTCTCGGCGATCGTCGACGTCGTGGGTCTCCTCCTCTACATGTCGGTCGCGGTGCTGGTCTTGGGGTGATGCCTCACCCCAGCTTCCGGTCGACCGCGTCGGCGACGCGCCGGCAGACGGCCATCATCTTTTCAAACGCGGGGATGTCGAGCGTCTGCCCGCCGTCGCTCGCCGCTCGCTTCGGATCGGGATGGACCTCGACGATCAGCCCATCTGCCCCCGCGGCCACGCTCGCTGCGGCCATGCTCGTGACGAGATTCGCATGCCCCGTGCCGTGGCTCGGATCGACCACCACCGGGAGGTGGGTGCGGGCTTGGAGCCAGGGGACGGTCGCCAAGGGGAGCGTGAAGCGCGTGTGCGATTCAAACGTCCGGATCCCGCGCTCGCAGAGCATCACCTGCATGTTGCCGCCGTCGAGGATGTATTCCGCGGCGAGGAGCAATTCCTCGACCGTCGCCGACGGCCCGCGCTTGAGCAAGACCGCGACGTCCGTCTTTCCAACCGCTTCGAGGAGGCGGTAGTTTTGCATGTTGCGGGCGCCGATCTGGAGGACGTCGGCATACTTGGCCACGAGCGCCACATCCTCCGACGCCACGACTTCCGTGACGACCGCCAGCCCCGTCTCGGCCCGGGCCTCGGCGAGGAGCTCGAGCCCCTTCTCTTTGAGGCCCTGGAAGCTGTAGGGGCTCGTCCGCGGCTTGAAGGCGCCGCCGCGGAGCCCGGTAGCACCGGCCGCCTTGACGGCCTGTGCCGTGGCGACGATCTGCTCGCGGCTTTCCACCGAGCAGGGGCCCGCGATCACGCCGACATGGCCGCCGCCGACGACCAGCGGCCCCGCCCGGACGATCGTCGGCTCCGGCCGAACCTCGCGGCTGGCCACCTTGTAGGGGGCGAGGATCGGCATCACGGTGGCGACCCCGGGAAGCGTCTCCAGCCCCGATCCGACGATGTCGCGCTCGTCGCCAACGACGGCCACGACTGTCCGCTCCGTGCCGACGATCGTGTGCGGCTTGAGCTTCAATTCCTCGACGCGCGCCACCACCCGGTCGAGGTCCTCGCGCGACGCGCCAGCCTGCATGACGATGATCATCTCGGTTCGTTGTCCTTCTCGGTTGTGGGGGCGTCCTGCCCCGGGGCCAGGGTGTCGCCGCGTTTTTCGACCGCGGCCCGTGTCGTGATCTCGATCCGCTCGCCAGCCTCGATCTTGCGGATCACATAGACGAGCTTCCCGTCGGGATTGGCCTTGGCGAGGATCGCCCGGAGGATCTCCGCCGCCGGCTTCTGTTTCTCGTCGAGGCCGAACGATTGGTTCTTCGTGATCCCCTCGAGCTGGAGGTCGCTGCCGAGGATCTCCAGCTCGACGCCGATCTCGTCGGCGATCATCTGGATCGACTTCTCGAGCGTATCCTTCACGAAGACCAGCGACATCGGCTTGGCAAGCGCCGCCAGCGCCCCGGCCGGCGCCGACGCCTGCGGTGGGCTGGCCGCCACCACGAGCGATGCGCCGTCGGCCCGGGGCGTCTGCTCGAGGGCGAGCTCCGCCGCGAGGGCGAGGTTGTGGGGGGCGTGCTCGGGGAGCCATGCATTGACGATCACCCCGCGGCCATCGGCCCCGGCATGGACATGATCAGCGACCACGCCGAGCATCCGCGGCAGCCGCATGACGAGCTTCCGGCCGTAGGGATGGGGATCGAGGGCGTTGCAGTATTCCTCCGTCCGCTCGGCCATCGTCGCCACATTCCCCGAGAGGCGCTGGGCGAGTTGCCGCGGCGAAGTGCCGGCGGGGGGCACGGCATCGAGCTCGAGGTAGCTGTTGGGGCCGAAGTGGAGGCTCAGGGCCGCGGCCCGGATGGAATCACCAAAAAACCAGGCCAGGGGCTCGACGAGCTTGGCCAGCGGCCCGGCGAGGACGGGGCGGCCGTCGTGGAGGAGGTAATCGGGCGAGCCGAACAGCGTCAGGTGGCGCGAAGCGTCGAGCATGCCGACAAGCTCCTCGAGGTCGCGAGGCAGGCTCGCCTCGATCCCGTTCTCCCCGTCGGCGTCTGTCGTGTCGCCTGCGGCCACCTGACGGTGGGCCTGCATCGTCTGGCGCACGAGCTCCTCCGGACCGAGAACGAGCACATGCCCGTCGGCGTCAGACGGGAGCCAAAAGGAGAAGCTCCCGCCGCGATGGAGGGTCTCGCCCTCGATCTCCTCGGGCGTCGTCGCCCCCCACGCCTTTCGTCGGGCGTCGCCATCAATGGCGACCGGAAGCGGCTCGCTACCACGGAGCGTCACGCCACCGACCACTTCGTCGGGGCCCCCCGCCTGCCAGGCGGCTTGGAGATCGGCGATCGACTCTGGCGGGCAGGCTGCGAGAAGGGAGAGCGTCTCGAGCGCCGCGGCCGCCCGCGGCCCGAGCGAACGGACGAAACGCTCCCCTTCCGTGGTCGCAAGCGCCTCAGCCGGCCGGGCGAGGAGGATCAGTTGCGATCCCGGCGGAAGGTATTGGAGCCGTGGTGGCGTGCCCGGGGGCTGCGGGCTTTCGTAGGGAATCTCGGTGGCCCCGGAGTCGACGAGCGTCGTGATCGTTTCCGTCTTCGGCCGGGGGCTGCTGGGCGCGGCGCCGGCTGCGTCGGCTGGAGAGGCGACGGTCCCGTCCCCGTTGACCGGGGTGGCTCCAGCGCCGTCGGTCGCTTCCCTTTCGGTGGTGGATGGTTTTGGCGAGGCGTCTTCCGTCGCTGGCGCGGAGGGGGGAGCCTTGTTGGCGGCCGGTCGCAGGATGACGACCGCGCCGACGATCGAGGCTGCCAGGAATCCGAGGCCGCCGAGGGCCGGGAGGAGCCAGCGCGGGCGCGGAGGCTTCGGCTTTGCCCGCGTGGCCGGTGAGGCGGTGTCGACGACGGCGATCATCGCGGGGGCGTCGGTGGCGGGGACCGCATCGGCAGGCCCAGAGCCGGGCGTGATCATCTCGCGCTGCTCGGGGAGCGTGCCCGACACCGGGGGCTGGCCGAGGCAGGTGGCGATCGCGTCGGCCGCTTCGGCGGCGGTCGGGTAGCGATCGGCGGGGTTGAATGCGGTCAGGTAGGAGACGAGGGTCGCCACCTCGACGGGCACTTTCGTGGTCGGAAGAGCCTGTGGTCCCTGTCCGGCCGCGACTTGGGAGAGCGTCTTTTGGGGATCCCCCTGCCAGCCCGGCGGCCCTCCGGAGAGGAGCGCGTGGAAGAGGCAGCCGATCGCATAGACATCGGCGGAGGTCGTGGAGATCCGCCCGCTCTTGAGGAGCTCCGGAGCGAGGAACGCGGCCCGCGTCCCGAGCCGTGCCACTCCCTCGGGCGTATCGATCTCGAGGCGCGCAGGCACGACGTGCGGATCGGCGACGAGGGGGAACTGGAGGAGCCGGATCGGCCCCTCGGTCTCCTTCGAGCCAGTGTCTGGAGTGCCGCGGCGGACGCTGTCGAGCGAGATCGCACCATGAACGACGCCGAGCCGGTGGAGCTCCGCCACGGCCCGGGCGACGGTGAGCACGATCGCTCCCGCCTCGGCGACCGGGATCGCGCCGCGCTTCGAAAGCTCGTCGGCCAAGGGGGCACCGACGACATCGTCGGCAAGGACGAATCGCTGCGATCCAGCCTTTTCCAGCGCCCAGGTCTTCGTGAGGGTCGGGTCTTTCGCCTCGGTGACGGCCTTCGTCCTATTGAGGATGTCAGACCACACCTCGGGTTGCTGGCAGTATTTGTTGTTGAGGGCCGCGATGCCGACGAGCCGACCGGAGGGCTCGTGGCGGGCCCGGAATACCGTCCCACCGCGGCCGGTGTCGAAGCGGTCGAGGAGCCGGTAATCGCCGAGGAAGAACGGCCCCTTCTCCCCGCGCAGCAGCCGCTTGGCCTGCCATTCGGAGATCACGTTCCGCTTCACGAGCCAGCGGGCGACCAGCTCGGTCGCGCTGGTCGCCGAGGCGCCGGGAGGGAACGGCAGCCCTTCGAACTCCCGGCGGAGCTTGTCGAGGGACGCCGCCTCGGCGAGCTTCGATTCGGTGAGAAGCGTCCAAAACTGATCGGGGCTCGGCGTCGCCATGCGGGAAATCCTCTCTCCGGAGATCTCTTCATCGTATCTGTTCCGGCTGCTCCCGCCATCGCCCGCCGGCTCGGGGCCAGGGAAGGACGCACCGCCCCCCGTCGAACCCCACACGGATCGTTTAAGATCGCCCTCAAACCAGGAGGCCCTCCATGTCTGCCGACGCTCCCCGCATCTATTTCCAACGTGCCGCTGATCAGCTCGACCTCTCCGACGCGATGCGGCGCCTGCTCCTCACGGCGAAGCGGGAGGTGCAGGTGCAGATCCCGGTTGAGCTCGACTCCGGCGAGGTGGCCACCTTCATCGGCTACCGCGTCCAGCACAACAACGCCCGTGGTCCGATGAAGGGGGGCCTGCGCTACCACCCGCAGGTCGATCTCGACGAGGTCCGTGGGCTCGCGGCCCTCATGACCTGGAAGACGGCCGTCGTGAACATCCCCTATGGAGGTGCCAAGGGGGGCATCGCCCTCGACCCGAAGCTCTGCTCCACCCGCGAGCTCGAGCGGATCACGCGTCGATTCGTCGATTCGATCCACGACCTGTTCGGCCCCGATGTCGACATCCCCGCCCCCGACATGGGGACGACGGCCGACATGATGGCCTGGATCATGAACCAGTACGGCAAATACCACGGCTTCTCCCCCGCCTGCGTGACCGGCAAGCCGGTCGATTACCACGGCCTTCCGGGCCGCGAGGAGGCGACCGGCCGCGGCGTCGGCGGGCTGACGCTCAAGCTCCTGTCGCGAACGGGGCGAAAGTTCCCCGGAACGCGGATCGCGCTGCAGGGCTTCGGGAACGTCGGTACGTTCACGGCCCGCTTCCTCCACGACGCCGAATGCCGCTTCGTCGCCATCAGCGATGCCGGGGGGGCCTATCACAGGGCCGAAGGCCTCGACGTCCCCGGCATGCTCAAGTACGCCCAAGCCCATGGCGGCCGGCTCGACGGCTACACCGAAGCCGACAGGATCAGCGGCGCCGAGCTCCTCGCTGCCGACTGCGACGTCCTCATCCCGGCGGCGCTTGGGGGCGTGCTCACCGCCGCCAATGCGGCCACGGTGAAGGCCCCGATCATCGTCGAGGCGGCCAACGCCCCGGTCACGCCCGATGCCGACGTCGTCTTCGATGCCGCCGGCGTCGTCGTTCTCCCCGACATCCTTGCCAACGCCGGTGGCGTGACGGCGAGCTGGTTTGAATGGGTCCAAAACCGGCAGCATTACCAGTGGGGGATCAACCGCGTTCGGCAGGAGCTCGATCAGATCTTGGGCGCCGCCTTCGAGCAGGTGTGGCAGCTGGCGCAGGAAAGAAAAGTGTCGCTCCGCACCGCGGCCTACATGCTCGGCGTCGGGCGGGTTGGCAAGGCGACCGTCCTCGGCGGGCTGGGGTGAGCGCCGGCTCCGTTCTCTTCGCTCCCCTCGCCATGCAAACGAACGCGGCCCGCCGGGATCAACCCGGCGGGCCGCTGTGTTGCATGCCTGACGTGCGAGCCAGCCAGCCCTGAGATGATCAGGGAGTGGGAAGAAGGATCGTGCCGTTCTCGCCGATCTTCGCCGTGCCCGCCTTGCCGTCGATCGTGTAGTCGATCGAAAGATGCTTCTCCGCTCCGGGGGCCGGATCGCCGCCGAAGACTTTGTTGAAGTTGTCCCCCGGGATGAAGATCAGCGGCAGGCTGCCGGCGTTCTTGCGGACGACGTCGGTGACATCCTTCTGCCGATCGCCGGAGCCGTAGCTCGCCTTGACGATCTCGAGCTTCACCTTCTCCAGGCCCAGCCCCTTGGCAAGCGCGTAGGCCTCGGCCGATTCCTCGGGGAGCTTCTTGACGATCGCCGCTGCGGCGATCCGGGCCTCGGGCTTGATCTCCTCCTCGGCGCCGGCCTTGGCGGCGAGCTTGAGCATCTCGATGTCGGGGTAGCGGCGGGCCACCTCGAGGACGAGCTTCCGCTCGGCGGGCGTCTTCGCAGCAGCAAAGGCCTCGACGGCCATCTTCGCCCGCTCCGCCTGCTCGAGCTTGAACTGCCGCGCGATGCGGATGAATCCCCGGATCGCACGGCCGCGGAACTTGTCTTCGGCGAGCGACTTGGAGAGGTCGAGGAGCACAGGCGCCGCGTCGGCCGTCATCCACTCCCCGAGGAGCCGGCTGGCGACATCTTTCTGGGCCTCGTCGCCGTTCTTCGCGGCAGCAGCGACCGCGGCGAGGGCCTTTGTCCCGCCGACCTGGCCCAGGGTCTCGAGGAGCACTTGCTGGGCCGAGGCCGGCGCTTGAGCGAGCGGCCCGGTGACGGCGGCGGCACAGGCCTCACGGTCGGGCATGCGGATCGCCGCGGTGAGCAGGGCCTTCCGGGCATTGGCAGCGTCGGCATCGTCGCGGGGCTTCACGACCTGCGCCACGAGCACCGGGAGCCGTTCGACGTCGACGATGTTGCCAAGCGCCGCCAGGGCCGCGGCCCGCGTGGCCGGATCCTGGGAATCGACGGCGGCAAGCGCCGGCGGAATTGAATCGATGCGCCGCTGTCCGACGAGCCCGAGGAGCATCGGCAGGAGCTTGCCCGACGCTGCCGGGAGGCGCTTCTTGATCTCGGCGTCGACCTCGGCGCCGGAGAGGCTCGAGATCGAGGCGGCGGCCGCTCGGGCGAGGTCGGCATCGGCGTCGACGGCCCCTTCGAGGAGCACGGCGAGCGCCTTGGCGTTGCCGGCGCTGCCGAGGGACTCGAGCGCCGCCAGCCTCGTCTCTTTGCTCCCCTTCGCCGCAGCGGCGACGAGGGCGTCGACAGCCGCCGGGCTCTTCCGGTCAGCGAGCGCCCGGAGAACGAGCGCGGCGCGGTTGGCCGGAAGCTTCGGCAGTTCAGCGACGAGGGCCGTGTCGCACTTCCCCGGCTTGACCTCGCGGGCTGTGGTGAGGCCGAGACGGAAGATCGACTGCTCCGGCGACTGGAGCTGCTCGACGAGGAGCGCGGCCCCGTCATCGCCGCGGGCGAGGATCGCGCCGCGGGTCGCTTCAAGCTTCCGCTGCGCCGGCACCGGAGCCTTGCGGACCTCGTCGAACAGGGCGACCGCATCGCTCCCCTTGCCGGCGGCCAAGAGGCCCTCGGCGGCGAGGATGCAGCCCTCGGCAACGGCCGACTGAAGCGCCCCATTGGCCCGCGGCAGCGCGGCTTTCAGGGCCGAGATCGCCGGGAGCGTGCCGACATGGCCGAGGGCCACGGCCGCCGCGGAGGCAACCTGCTCATCCCGGTCGCCGAGACGCTGCGTGAGGATCTGGAGGGCACCGGCATCCTTGCGGACGCCGATCGTGTTGAGCGTGCCAACGAGGAGGTTGCCGGAGAGCGTCGCAGCAGCGGCACGGAGTGCCCCGTCGGCTTCCGGTCCGGGAATGGCTTCGAGGCCGGTGCGGGCCCAGGAGTGGAGCCGCTCGTTGTCGAGGAGCTTGGCAAGATCGGGAACGGCATCAGCCGAGCCGTAGATCGCCAAGTGCTTGCAGGCGAGCGCCTTGTCGGCCTCGGCGGCATCGCTGCGGAGGACGGCGAGGGCCGCCTTCTCTTTTTCGTTGCGTCCATCGGCGGCAAGCGCCGGGGAAGCACCGAGGAGGGCGGCTACCGTGGCAGCCACGGCGAGATGGTGGAAGAGGAACGGGAGTTTCATCGTGGAAGATCCTGAACGGGGAGTGTGGGTTGGGGATGGCGCGAAGGAGGGGCGATGGCTGGATCAGATCCGCCACGGCTCGCGGAGCGCCTCCGAACGGAGCCGGTTGGCCTCGACGTCGTCGACGAACGCATTGGTGGCGTTGTCGAACTTCACCGGCCGGCCGAGGAACAGGGCGACGTTGGCGGCATGGCAGGCGATGTGGGCGTTGCAGGCCGCATCGGCATTCCCCTTCGGCTTGCCCCGCGTCTTCACGCAGTCGAGGAAGTCGCGGACATGGAACGTCGCCGGATAGCCACCGATCTCTTCGACGGTCCGCCCGGCGAGGAGCTCCGGGGACGAGAGCACGAGCTTGCCCGAATCACCGGCCTCCACCCAGCCATCCTCCCCCTCGAAGCGGACTGGGCAGGAGCCGAGCGGGATCCAATCCTTCTCGCGGAAGATCAGCTCCACGCCGTCGTCGTACTTGCAGACGATCTGGCCATCGACCGGCGGGGCATATTCGACCGGCGGCGGGCAATCGTTGACCGCCCACTGGCAGAGATCGACGCA
>Ga0007791_10000334_pt1 | contig 14406 bp, 12 predicted proteins | sample CryBogmetaGMA05M_FD_60368 | JGI IMG/M metagenome (GOLD analysis project Ga0007791, IMG submission 60368) | Freshwater microbial communities from Crystal Bog, Wisconsin, USA - MA0.5M | ecosystem: Environmental > Aquatic > Freshwater > Lake | place: Crystal Bog, Wisconsin, USA | collected 2009-07-06 | reverse complement strand
GACGCTGCTGGAACTCGCGCGCAAGCTCGAAGGCATGACGCGCAACATCGGCATGCATGCCGATGTTGCGCGTCATGCCTTCGAGCTTGCGCGCGAGTTCCAGCAGCGTCCGCACATCCTCCTCGCGCGCTTCGCGCTCGGCCAGCACCGGCTCGGCCTCGCTGGCGTAGGTGTACTTGTCGTTCTTCTTGCCGTCCGCCGGCGGCAGCTGCAAGGTCACGTTGGTGCCAGGCTTGTTGGGAATGAGCTTGCTGATGCCATCACAAAACGTGTAACTCATGTCCAGCACGCGCCCGACATCGCGCACCACGCCGCGCGCGGCCATGGTACCGAAGGTCGCAATCTGGCTGACGGCGTCCTTGCCGTACTTGCCCTTGACATAGTCGATCACCCGGTCGCGGTTGCTTTGGCAGAAATCGATGTCGAAGTCGGGCATGGACACCCGCTCCGGGTTGAGAAACCGCTCAAACAGCAGCTTGTACTGCAGCGGGTCCAGGTCGGTGATCTTGAGCGCATAGGCCACCAGCGAGCCGGCACCCGAACCCCGCCCCGGCCCGACCGGACAGCCGTGGCTCTTGGCCCAGTTGATAAAGTCGCCAACGATCAGGAAGTAGCCCGGAAAGCCCATCTTGACGATGGTGGCGATCTCGAACTCCAGCCGCTCCACATAGCGCGGTGTCTGCGCCGAACGCACGGCGGCGTCCGGGTAGAGGTGCAGCAAACGTTGCTGCAGGCCTTCGTGCGAGGCGTGGCGGAAGTAGTCGTCCGGCGACATCTGCACGCCGTTGACCGCAGGCGTGGGGAATTCGGGCAACTGCGGCTTGCCCAGCACCAGCGTGAGGCTGCATCGCTTGGCAATCTCCACCGTATTGGCCAGCGCCGATGGAATGTCCTGGAACAGCACCTGCATCTGGGCGGAAGACTTGAAATACTGCTCGCGGGTGAACCTGCGCACGCGCCGGGGATTGCCCAGGATTTCGCCGTCGGCGATGCACACACGCGCCTCGTGCGCCTCAAAATCCTCGGGGCGGGTGAACTGCACCGGGTGGGTCGCCACCACCGGCAAGCCGGCGCGGGCGGCCAGGGCCACGGCCGCAGCCACATGCGACTCGTCATCGGCCCGCCCGGCACGCTGCAGTTCCAGGTAGAAGCGGTGCGGGAACACGGCCGCGAGTTGCAGCGCCGCGTCCATGGCCCGCGCCGTATCGGCCTGCACCAGTGCCTGGCCCACCGGCCCGGCCTGCGCGCCGGACAGCGCAATCAGGCCCGCATGGAGTTCGCGCAACCACTCCAAGCGCACCACTGCCTGGCCCTTGACGATGTTGCGGGTGTAGGCGCGGGCAATCAGTTCCGAAAGGTTCAGGTAGCCTTGGCGGTTCTGCACCAGCAGCACCATGCGCGAGCAGGCGGTGGCGTCACTGCCCAGGCCTTCGAGCATGATCTCCACGCCGATGAGCGGCTTGACACCATGGGCGCGCGCCTCCTTGTAGAACTTGACGGTGCCAAACAGGTTGTTGAGGTCCGTCACGGCCAGCGCGGGCTGCCCGTCGGCCACTGCGGCCCCGACCACCTCGTCGATGCGGCAGGTGGAATCCACCACGGAAAACTCGGTGTGCAGGCGCAGATGAATGAACATGGCCCCATTGTAGTTTTTGCCGTCTCCCAGGGCGCCAGCGCTGGCTCCTTAAAATCGGGGAGTGCGCACCATCCTCAATATCTCCGCCTACAAATTCATTGCGCTGCCCGACGCGCCGGCGCTGCGCGAAACCCTGGCCGCGCGCGCCCGGGCCAGCACCCTCAAGGGCACCATCCTGCTGGCCGAGGAAGGCATCAACCTGTTTCTGGCCGGCGCGCCAGACCCGGTGCGCGCGTTTGTGGCCGCGCTGCAGGCCGACCCGCGCTTTGCCGACATCGCGCCCAAGGAGAGTTGGTCAGAAACGCGGCCGTTTCGCAAGATGCTGGTCAAGGTCAAGGGCGAAATCATCCGCATGAACCATCCCGCCATCCGGCCCGCGGAGGGCCGAGCCCCGGCGGTGAAGCCGGCCACGGTCAAACGCTGGCTCGACCAGGGCCATGACGATGCCGGCCGACCGGTGGTTACCCTGGACACCCGCAATGACTTTGAAGTGGACACCGGCACCTTCCAGGGGGCCATCGACTGGCGCATCCGCAAATTCACCGAATTCCCGCAGGCGGTGCGTGCGCACCAGGCCGAACTGCAGGGCAAAACCGTGGTGAGCTTTTGCACCGGCGGCATCCGTTGTGAGAAAGCCGCCATCCTGATGCAGGAAATCGGCATTGAGCATGTCTACCAACTCGAGGGCGGCATCCTGAAGTATTTCGAGGAGGTGGGTGGCGCGCACTTTGCCGGGGGCTGCTTTGTGTTCGACGAGCGCCGCGCCGTCGACGCGCAACTCGCCGTGGCCAGCCCTGCCGTAGCGCCGGCCGCCGGCGCAGCAGACTGAGCTTGGCCAAACCTGCCATGACCCTGCGCCGCCGGTTTCTGGGCGATGGCATGCAGGCGTCGCGCAGCGTAGTCTGGACCATCGGCTTTTTTGCCTTTCTCAACGTCTACTCCATCCAGGCCGTGCTGCCGATGGTGATGGCCGATTTCCACGCCTCCCCGCTCCAGGCCGGACTGGCCGTGGGCGCCACGGTGCTGGGCATCAGCATTGTCTCGCCCTTCATGGGCATGCTTTCCGACGCTGCCGGCCGCAAAAACGTGTTGTGCACGTGCCTGTTTGCCATGACGCTGCCGACAGCGCTGATCCCCTTCTCCCAAAGCCTGGGCACACTGCTGGCGCTGCGCTTCCTGCAGGGACTGGCGGTGCCGGGCATCGTGGTGGTGCTGATCGCCTACCTGTCGGAAGAGTTCCGCGGCGCGGGCCTGGCCCGCATGACAGCCACCTACGTGGGGGGAACCGTCATGGGCGGTTTTTCCGGACGCTTCATTACCGGGCATGTGGGTGAACTCTGGGGCTGGCGCACGGCCTTTGTGGTGCTGGCACTGCTGAATCTTGCCGGTGCCGTGCTGGTCTGGCGCGCGCTGCCGGCCTCGCGCCAGTTTGTCGCCAGCCACAATTTCCGTGGCAGTCTGCAGACGCTGTGGCAGCACCTGCACCACCAGCGCCTGATGGCTGCCTGCGCGGTTGGCTTTTGCGTGCTTTTTTCCCTGACAGGCGCATTCACTTATGTGAACCTGCATCTGGCAGCGCCGCCCTTCGGCCTTGGCTCTGCCGGTCTGGCGAATGTTTTTGCGGTCTACCTGGTGGGGGTATTGGTCACACCGCTGGCCGGGCGCAGCATCGAACGGCTGGGTTTCCTGCGCGCATTGCTGTGGGCACTGGCGCTGTCGGCCACCGGCCTGCTGCTGACGCTGCTGCCGTCCCTGCCGCTGGTGGTCGCAGGGCTGGCAGTGTGTTCCACCGGCGTATTTTTGTGCCAGTCGGCCACCATCGGCTCCATTGCCGGCAGCATCACCGAGGGCCGTTCGCTGGCCACCGGCCTGTACTACATGAGCTATTACGCCGGTGGTGCGGCCGGCACCGGCATCGCCGGTTGGGCCTTCGAAGGCTGGGGTTGGGGCGGCGCAGTCCTGACCATCGTACTGGCACAGGCGCTGGCCGCCGCCATTGCAGCGCAGGTGTGGCGCCCTGCGCCGGCGGCAGCTTGACCCAGCCTCAGGCGCGCAGTTTGGCAGCCATCTGCGCCACGCGGGCACCGTAAGCCCTGGCGGTATCCAGGTCGCCCTGCGGGATGTCCTCGGCCGGGCTGGTGGGGCCAACCTGCGCCATCACGCCCGAGTGGGAGCCGATGCGGTTGATCGTGCCGTCATTCATGGCAGGCTGACCCACCCAGACCATGCCTTGTTGCATCGCCAGAGTGATGAAGTACTGCAGGGTCGAGAGCTTGTCGCCACTCGGGTTGGACGAGCAGGTGAAGCCGCCTGCGACCTTGTCTTTCCAGGCACTGGTGAACCATTTCTTGCTGGTGGCATCGGCAAACTTTTTGAACTGCCAGGACGCCATACCCATGTAGGTTGGCGAGCCCATGATGATGGCATCGGCCGCGTCCAGCGTGGCCCACTGCGCATCGGTCAGGTTGCCGTCGGCGTCGATCGCCACCAGTTCAGCACCGGCACCATCGGCCACGAACTGGGCCACGCGCTGGGTGTGGCCATAACCGGAATGAAAAACAACTGCTACATCTGTCATGTGAATACCCTTTCAGGGAAGGAACAAGGGTGGCCGCGAAATGCAGCCACCCGGAAAAAATCAGGCGTGCAGGTCGAACACCAGCACCTCGGCATCGCGGCCCTGGCTCAGGCGGATCAGCGGCTCGTTGGCAAGCAGGGCGGCATCGCCCGCCTGCAATGGAGTGCCGTTGACGTCGATCGCACCCCGCAGCACCTGCACGTAGCTTTTCCGGTCGATGCGGGTCGGCAGTTCGGCGTGTTCCTCACCGTCGAACAGGCCGCTGTAAAGGCTCGCATCGGCGTGGATCAGAACCGAACCCTGGGCTGCGTCGGGGGAGGCAATCAGCCGCAGGCGCCCGCGCTTCTCTGCGTTGGCGAAGGTCTTCTGCTCGTAGTCCGGCGCAATACCGGTCACATTGGGCTCGATCCAGATCTGGAAAAAGTGGGTGGTCTGCTCCGGCGCATGGTTGAACTCGCTGTGCTGCACGCCCCTCCCGGCGCTCATGCGTTGCACATCCCCCGGCGGAATGCCCTTGACGTTGCCCATGCTGTCCTTGTGCGCGAGGTTGCCCGACAGGACGTAGCTGATGATTTCCATGTCTTTGTGGCCGTGGGTGCCAAAGCCGGTGCCCGGGGCAATGCGGTCTTCATTGATCACCCGCAGGTTGCCCCAGCCCATGTGGGCAGGATCGTAATAGCCGGCGAAAGAGAAGCTGTGGAAGGATTTGAGCCAGCCATGGTCAGCGTAGCCGCGTTCAGAGGATTTGCGCAGAGTCAACATGAATCAAGTGTAGGCGCAGGGCGCGACCCCAACGTCCACCACGATTGATGGCATCATTCGAAAAGTTTGAACGATATGGAGCAAATGATGCAAATTCCCCGGGACGTACTGACACCCGAAACGCTCGCCATGCTGCAATCCATTGCGCGAGTGGGCAGCTTTGCGGCTGCCGCTCGCAGCATGGGCATGGTGCCCAGCGCCCTGACCTACCGGGTACGCCAGCTCGAAGATGCGCTCGATGTGCTGTTGTACGACCGCAGCACGCGCCAGGCGCGAATGACCGAAGCCGGCGCAGAACTGCTGCGCGAGGGCACCCGGCTGCTGGGCGAGATCGATGCCATGGCCAACCGCGTCAAACGCGTGGCCACGGGCTGGGAATCACAGTTCACAATTGCCGTGGACACCATCATCGCCCGCACCGCCATGCTGGAGCTGTGCGAGAGCTTTTTCAGCCTGGTACCACCCACGCGCATCCGGCTGCGCGATGAAACGCTCTCCGGCACGCTGGCGGCGTTGACCTCCGGGCAGGCGGACCTTGCCATTGGCGTCGGCACGGAGGCGGGCACCACGCGCGACATCCACACCAAGCCACTGGGCAGCGTGAGCTTTGTCTACGCGGTCGCCCCCCACCATCCGCTGGCCACCGCCACCGAACCCCTGAGCGATGAAACCCTTCAGAAGTACCGGGCCGTGGCGGTGGCCGACTCGGTGCAGCGGGGCGATGGCCTGAGCTTCGGGCTGCTCGGCGGGCAGGATGTTTTTACGGTAGCAAGCATGCAGGCCAAACTGGAAGCGCAGCTGCGCGGCCTGGGCGGGGGTAACCTGCCCTTGTGCATGGCGCAGCGCCACATCGAGGCTGGCCACCTGGCGGTAAAGCGCACGGAGCGCGGCAAACGCCAGGCCGCCATCAGCTACGCCTGGCGCGGCGGATAAACTGCCACGCAGGGGCGTGCCCTGCAGTGGTGGCTGGGGCAGTTGGAAAGCCCGGCTACGCGCGCCGCCCTGCTGGGAACCAGCGCAGGTGTATAAAGACAGTCACACCACCATTTGGAAGCGCACACCATGAACCCTCCAAGACACTTTGCCATCGTCGGTGCCGGCATGGCGGGGATTGCCTGCGCCCGAACGCTGGTGCAGGCCGGCCACCGGGTCACGGTGTTCGAGAAGAGCGCTGGCGCCGGTGGGCGCATGGCGACCCGGCGCAGCCCATTCGGAACCTTCGACCACGGCACGCAGTATTTCACGGTGCGCGATGTCCGCTTCACCCGGGCGTTGCGAACTGTGCCGGGGCTGTGCCAGCCCTGGGACGTCAACACGGTGCAGGTGCTCGATTCGCATGGGCGGGTGGCCGCCGCCGGCCTGCCGGCGCGCGAACCTCAATGGGTGGCCACACCGGGCATGAACGCCCTGATCCGCGCGTGGGCGCAACCGCTGGTGGAACAGTCCATGGTGGAGCTGGAAACGCAGGTCTCGGTGATCGAGCCCGACGTGCTGAACAAGCGCCAATGGCAGCTGCATACCACCGGCGCCGGCGACAGCGTGCATGTGTTTGGTGGCTTCGATGCCGTGTTGCTGGCGGTGCCAGGGCCGCAGGCACATGCGCTGCTGCAGAGCATGCCCCAGGCCGCAAAGCTGGCGAAAAAAGTGGCAACTTCCACCGTGGCGCCGTGCTGGACGCTGATGCTGGCCTACCCGAACGCCATGCAGCCTGGCCTGAACACGCTGGGCCCGCACTGGAACGCCGCGCGCAGCACGCACCACCGCATCGCCTGGCTGGCACGCGAATCGAGCAAACCCGGGCGCGGCGGCATCGAACGCTGGACGGTGCAGGCCAGCGCGGCCTGGTCCCAGGAGCACCTGCAGGACGACCCCGAGCGCGTGATTGCCAAGCTCACCAAGGCCTTTTCCGAGGTCACCGGCATCCGCGCCGAGCCCACCCATGCGCAGGCGCACCGGTGGCTCTATGCCAAGACCGAGCAGGCGCTGGGCGTGTCGCACCTGTGGGATGCCCGCGCCGGGCTGGGCGTCTGTGGTGACTGGTGCCTGGGTCACCGGGTGGAAAATGCCTTTGTGTCGGGTCTGGAGCTGGCACTGGCCATCGCCTGACAACGGCCTGACCGTGCAGCGCACCGCCCCCGCTGCGGGCTATACCGGCCGATTTGCGCCCTCGCCCACCGGTCCCCTGCATGCCGGCTCACTGGTCGCCGCGTTGGCGAGCTGGCTCGACGCCCGGGCCCACGCCGGCCGCTGGCTGGTGCGCATCGAAGACGTGGACACCCCGCGCTGCGTGGCCGGCGCAGACCGGTTCATCCTGCAGCAACTGGCCCAGTGCGGCCTGAAGCCGGATGCCCCACCGCTGTGGCAAAGCCAGCGCAGCGCCGCCTACCAGCAGGCGTTGGAAGCGCTGCAAGTGCAGGCACTGGCCTACCCCTGCGGCTGTTCGCGCAAGGACATGGAGGCCGCCGCCCTGTCCCGGGGCAACGGACGCCCGCGACACGGCGAACGCATCTACCCCGGAACCTGCCGTGGCGGCTTGCAGGGCAGGACCGCCCGGGCCTGGCGCCTGCGGGCGCAAGGCGTGGTGGACTGGCAGGATCGCCGGCTCGGGCCCCAGACCCAGGACGTGGCCGAAGCGGTAGGGGACTTCGTGCTGCTGCGCGCCGACGGGCTGTGGGCCTACCAACTCGCGGTGGTGGTGGACGATGCCGCCCAGGGGGTGACGCAAGTGGTGCGCGGCGAAGACCTGTGCGACAACACGGCACGGCAAATCCTGCTGCAGCGCGCGCTGCACCTTCCCACCCCCGGCTACCTGCACACAGCGCTGGTGCTGGACGCCCACGGCGAAAAACTGTCCAAGCAGAACGGCGCCCCGGCCCTGGACACCGCCACGCCTGCAGCCGCAGTGGCCGCGCTGCGCGCCGCAGCCGCCGCGCTCGGCCTGACTGACGGCGCCAGCGGCGACAATAGGGACGCGCTGCTGGCCCGATGGCTGGCGCAATGGACGCAGCGCTGGCGCAGCGCAACCGGCACCGAAAGCCCCCATGACCACTGAACCCACTCCCTCTTCAGAAGCGCCCCGCCCTTTCATGCGGACGATCAAAAGCTTCGTCAAGCGTGCCGGCCGCACGACCCTGGGCCAGGCCAAGGCGTTCGAGACGCTGGGGCCCCGGTTTCTCGTGCCCTACCAGCCATCCGCTATTGATTTAGGAGCACTGTTCCAAGGTGGAACGGGGGCTGGCGGGCCGATTGTTCTGGAAATCGGCTTTGGCATGGGCGAGGCCAGCGCCGAAATCGCCGCCATGCTGCCTGGCACCGCTTTCCTGTGCTGTGAGGTGCATGAACCGGGCGTGGGCGCACTGCTCAAGCGCATCGGCGAACGCGGGCTGAGCAACGTGCGCATCTGCGCACACGATGCCGTCGAGGTCACCGAGCACATGCTGGCGCCGCAAAGCCTGGACGGCATCCACATCTTTTTTCCAGACCCCTGGCACAAGACCAAGCACAACAAGCGCCGCCTGATCCAGTCGCCCATGGTGGCCAAGCTGGCGCGCCGGCTCAAGCCCGGCGGCTACCTGCACTGCGCCACCGACTGGGAGCCCTATGCGCAGCAGATTCTGGAGGTCCTCAGTGCCGAGCCGCTGCTCAAAAACCGCGCCCTGGCCACCCGCCCGGAACTGCAGGGCTACGCGCCCAAGCCGCACTACCGGCCGCTGACCAAATTCGAGAACCGGGGGCTGCGGCTGGGCCATGGGGTGTGGGACCTCGTCTTTGAGCGCCGCTGACCTGACCCGCAATGGCGTGAGCCCCAGCTGCGTGGTGCTGCCGCGCGGGCCCTGGGACACGGTGCTTGCGTTCCTGGTGCAGCGCTTTCCCGGGGTAACGCCAGCCGAATGGCTGCAGCGACTGCAGGCCGGGGACGTGCAGGACGCCCAGGGCACGGTGCTGGCAACCGACACCGCCTACACCCCCGGGCGGCGCCTGTACTACTACCGGGCGTTGGCGCAGGAAATCCCGATTCCGTTCGAGGCCGAGCTGCTGTACCGCGACGACGACCTGCTGGTGCTGGACAAGCCGCACTACCTGCCGGTGTTGCCCTCGGGCAAGTACCTGCAGGAGACTTTGCTGGTGCGCCTGAAGAAGCACTGGGGCCTCCATGACCTGGTGCCCATCCACCGGATCGACCGCGATACCGCCGGGCTGGTGATGTTCTCGGCGCGGGCCCACACCCGCGACGCTTACCACGCCCTGTTCCGCCAGCGCCAGGTGGACAAGACCTACCATGCGGTAGCCCCCTGGAACCCGGAACTTTCCTGGCCGCAGCAGCGCGCAAGCCGGATCGGTGCCGGTGCGCACTTCATGCAGCAGGCCGAAGTGGCAGGGCCGCCGAACAGCCTGACGCGCATCCGCCCGCTGCACGCGGGCACCACGCTGGCGCTGTACGAACTGCAACCGGTCACCGGCCACCGCCACCAGTTGCGCGTGCACATGGCCGCCCTGGGCCTGCCCATCGTCAATGACGGCATCTACGCCACACTCACGCCGGAAGGGCCGCACGCCTACGATCGGCCACTGCAACTGCTGGCCCAGCGCCTGTCGTTCCTCGACCCGCTCAGCGGCGAGCGTCGCACCTTCGAGAGCCGCCGCAGGCTCAGCCTGCAGGACTGTCTTAGCCCGTGATTTCCCGCGCGCTGATCTGGTAGCGGAAGCTGTCAGGCGCGTAGGAGTCGAGCCGGCCGGCGGCGTTTTCGGCGGTGGGGTACATCAGAAAACCCAGACGCGGGCCATCTGATCCGGGCAGGGCCACGTCGTGCGCGACGTTGTAGGCCATCCAGTTGCCTTCCCAACCACCGAACAGGGCCTGGTTGACCGGAGCCACTACGGCGTGCCTGGCCGAGCGGATCCACTGCGGCGTCTCTTGGCGCATCACCTTGGCCACGTCGGCCGGGTCCATCGCCACCCAGCCGCGGCCGTGCAGATAAACCTCGGCGCGGCAATGCTGGGCGCCTTGCAGGCTGGCGGAGTTGCCGCCGAGCTCCTTGTAGCCAAACGCGCTGGGCGCCAGCCGCAGGCCATACACGTCGCGCGCCGGGATACCCACCGAGCGGCACATGCCGACGAACAGGGCGTTGAGGTCGGCGCACTTGCCGCCCAGGTTGCCGGTTTCGAGCATGGTGCGAATATCGCCCTCGCCACAGCCGCGCACTTTGGGTTCGCGAAAGGTATTGGCCACAATCCAGTCGAACAGCTTCTGCGCCTTTTCTGTGTCGGTAGTCGCACCGCGCACGGCCTCACTGGCGGTCTGGCGCACGATGCCGTCGGTCGGCAGCAGCGCGGTGGGCTGGAGCCAGGCCTTCAGGCTGGCAGCGTCTTCTTCGGCGACGCCCGGTTTGGCAGTCCAGTCTTCGGCGCGGCTGCGGGTCTGGACACTGCTGGTGAGTTCCACGAACGGGCGCGCCTCGTCAGCGGCAAACTCGGCGTAGAGCATGCGCGCACCATAGTGCGCATCGGCCACCATGCGGGTGCTGCCGTTGCTGGTGTAGCGGGTTTGCAGCGACTTCTGCCAGTCGCTGTCCACCGATGCCACCGGCACCCAGGCCCGGGTCACGCCATGGGTTTTGGCGATATCGATGCGGGTGGTGACCTCAAAGGTGCGCCAGTCGCCGGGCTGGGGCGAAAACCTGCGTTCGGTTTCCGGCATGGTTTGTGCAAAATTGATAGCAGGAAGCGAGGCAGTGGCGAGGGCTAGCGCGGTTTTCGTCAAAAAATGACGGCGCGACGGCGGCACGCGCGGGGGAACGGTGGTCATACAGAGAACTCCGGAATGGTGAAAACAGGCGCATGCGGTGCAGGTCAAGGTGCCCCGAGGTAGCGCGCCCCGCCTGGCGGCAAGGGCGAGCGGATTATCCCCCGCCTGCGCCAGGGCGCCGGCGCCCGGTATATTCAGGCTCCCTTGCCGTTCGTGATACCCCGTTTGACCGTTGCCCTCCCCTCCCCCGAGACCCTGGCCCGCCAGGCGCTGGACGCATTCGAGCACATCGTCCAGACCACGCCCGGCTTTCGCCTGCGTCCCGGCCAGCACGCCATGGCGCAAAGCGTCGCCCAGACGCTGGCGCACGCCGATCTGGGGGAACACCCCAGCCCGACCCGGGCAATTGCAGTCATCCAGGCGGGTACCGGCGTGGGCAAGAGCGCGGCCTACGCCAGCACCGCGATTGCCATGGCGCTGGCGCGCAAGACGCGGGTGCTGATTTCCACCGCCACCGTGGCGCTGCAGGAGCAGCTGATGGCCAAGGACCTGCCTGCGCTGGCGGCGGCCATGGAGCAGCCGTTTGCGTTTGCGCTGGCCAAGGGGCGCGGACGCTACGTCTGCACACTCAAGCTGGAGCGGCTCGTGGGCAGCGGCACGGCCGAGGACGAACTGTTCGACGAAGAAGCGCCCGGTGCCGACGCCGCTGCCAGCGGTGGGGCCGGCCAGGCCGCGGCCGAGGAGCGCCGCATGCACCTGTACGACCAGATGGCCGGCCTGCTGGCCACCGGGCAATGGGACGGCGACCGTGACACACTGGCGCAAACACCCGAACCGCGCGACTGGGGCGGTGTCGCGGCCGACCGCCACAGCTGCACCGCGCGCCACTGCCCGCGCTACCGGGAGTGCAGCTATTACCAGGCACGTACCCGGCTGGCCGAGGCCCAGGTGATTGTGGCCAACCACGATCTGGTGCTGGCGTCACTGGGCATGAAAACACTGCCCGAGCTCGACAACTGCCTGGTGGTGTTCGACGAAGGGCACCACCTGCCGGCGGTCGCGCTCGACCAGTTTTCCAGCGCCATGGACCTGTCAAACCTTCGCTGGCTGGACAAATGCCCACGCACCCTGCAGGAAGTGGCGAGCCGGCTGGCACTGCAGCTGGGCCCGGAAGTACCCACCATCGCCAGCCAGCTCAAGGCAGCCCTGACCCAGCTGGCCCGCATGGCTATGGACCGGGTCTGGGGCGAGACCGGCCGGGACGCCAGCGGCGCCGGACGCGACGGCACGGTGCGCTTTGCCGACGGCGTGCTGCCGCCGGCGCTGCAGGAGCCACTGACGCAGATCCAGGCCCAGGCTTCAGGCCTGTCAAAGGCACTCGAAGCCCTGGGTGCCGAAGTCCGCGCACTGGCCCGCGAAGACCCGACACAGGCCCTGCTGTGCGCGCAGCTGTACGCCCGTCTGGGCAGTCTTGCGCCGCGGTTGGCCAGTGTGGTCACCACGGCCTCGCTGTTGCGCGAGCACGGCGCACAGCCGCTGGCCAAGTGGCTGGAGGCGCGAACGGAAAACGGCTACCTCACCCTGAGCGCCCACGCCTGCCCGATCGTGCCCGGCGACCTGCTGCGGCAGTTTCTGTGGAGCCAGGTGCGCGGCGCGGTGGTCACTTCTGCATCGCTGACGAGTTGCGGCAGTTTTGACTATTTCCTGCAGGAGGCCGGCCTGTCGGGCAACGCCAGCGTGACAGCGCTGGCGGTCTCCAGCCCGTTTGACTATGCCACCCAGGGAACGCTCACCGTGGTGGAAACCCAGGCCGACCCCAAGGACGCCGGCGCCTACACCGCCGAGATGGTGCAGCAGCTCGCCACCGACCTGCAGGCGGTGCAACGCGGGGCGCTGGTGCTGTTCACCTCGCGGGCGCAAATGCGCGCGGCGCTGGATGCCCTCCCCGGTGCGCTGGTCGAGCGCGTGCTGGTGCAGGGCACCCAGTCGCGCAGCCGGTTGCTGGCCAGCCATACGGCGCGGGTGGAGGCGGGATCGCCGTCCATCCTGTTTGGCCTGCAGTCCTTTGGCGAGGGCCTGGACCTGCCCGGCGCTTTGTGTGAAACCGTGCTGATTGCCAAGCTGCCGTTTTCACCCCCGAGCGATCCGGTGGACGAGGCGCGCGCCGAATGGCTGCGCAGCGTGGGCCGCGATCCGTTCAATGAGTTGGTGGTACCGGCCACGGGCATCCGGCTGCTGCAGTGGACCGGCCGCGCCATCCGCACCGAAGAAGACCGCGCACAGGTGATCTGCTACGACCGGCGCCTGGTGCGCACCGCCTATGGCCGGCGCATGCTCGCCGGCCTCCCACCCTACCGGCAGGAACTGCGCGGCCCGGCCTGAGGACTGGCGCGCCGCCGCCGGGCCTTATTGCAGCGCCAGGTGCTGCGTGTATTGCTGCCGCAGCGCATCCACCGAGGCCTGGCTCAAACGGTTGCCATACTGCGCAACCACCTGGCCCGCTGCCTGGTTGGCCAGCCAGGCGGCCTGCGCATGGCTGTGGCCCTGGGTGACGGCATAAAGAAATGCACCGGCAAACATGTCGCCGGCACCGTTGGTGTCCACCGCCTTGACCGGCGCTGCGGCCACCGCCGTCTGCGCGCCACCTTCGATCACGATACAGCCCTTGGCACTGCGCGTGAGGCACACCACCCGTGCCAGTTGGCTGACGGTGGCGATGATGGTGGGCAGATCCTGGCTGCCGCACCACACCTGGGCCTCTTCCTCGTTGCAAAACAGGTAGTCCAGATCCCCGGTCTGCGTGCCGCCGACCATGGCTTCGAGGCCGGGACGGCAAAAATTGATCATGCTCATGTCGCTCAGGGTCGCCGCCAGCATGGCGCCACTGGCCTTGGCCACGGCACGGCCCTGCAGCGCGGCGTCGACCCCGGTGGGTGAGGCTGCCAGGTAGCCCTCCATGTAGTACACCTTGGCGCGTGCAATGTCCTTGGGATGCAAGGCGGTGTGGTCGATCTCGGCCGTGGCGCCCAGAAAGGTGCTCATGCTGCGCTCGGCATCGGGCGTGACCATGACCATGCAGATGCCGGTCTGCCCCTGGGGCGCGGCGGTGTGCGTGAGGTTGGTGGCAACGCCGTGGGCCAGCAGGTCCTCCCGGTAAAAAGCGCCAAGCTCATCGTCGGCCACACGGCAGGAGTAAAACGCCCGGCCGCCAAACTGCGCCAGCGCCACCACCGTGTTGCCGGCAGAACCACCGCCCGTGCGCCGGGCATGCATGCCATGCACGCCGGCGAGCAGCTCGGCGCGGCGCGGCGCGTCAATGAGCGTCATATGGCGCTTGGCCACTGCCATCGCCTGCAACTGTGCCTCCGACACTTCGTATTCGGAGTCCACCAGGGCGTTGCCGATGGCGTAGAGATCGTAATGGGACATGGGGCGTGCTCGGGGTTACTGCTCGACAAAGGCGCGTTCGATGACGTAGTCGCCCGGGGTGGTGGTGCTGCCTTCCTTGAAGTGGCGGCCCTCCAGAATGGCCTTGAGGTCGCGCAGCAGGCCCGGGCTGCCGCAGATCATGATGCGGTCCTGCGCCGGGTCAAGCGCGGGCAGGCCCAGGTCGACTTGCAGCTTGCCGGTCTCGAGCAGGTCGGTAATGCGGCCCTGGTGCTCGAAAGCCTCGCGCGTCACGGT
>Ga0007791_10000333_pt1 | contig 14430 bp, 10 predicted proteins | sample CryBogmetaGMA05M_FD_60368 | JGI IMG/M metagenome (GOLD analysis project Ga0007791, IMG submission 60368) | Freshwater microbial communities from Crystal Bog, Wisconsin, USA - MA0.5M | ecosystem: Environmental > Aquatic > Freshwater > Lake | place: Crystal Bog, Wisconsin, USA | collected 2009-07-06 | reverse complement strand
ATGAAGGGCCGCTCGCTCGCATTCCTGGATTTGAAAAGCGCCCTCAACAAGAGGAGATGGCGAATGCGATTGCAGCAGCTTTAGAAAATGAAACCCATCTCGTCGTGGAAGCAGGGACAGGCGTTGGCAAGTCACTCGCCTACCTCATTCCTGCTCTCTTAACGGCATTGCACTCTGGACGCAAGGCGATCATCTCGACTCACACGATCACCTTACAAGAGCAGCTTCTCTACAAAGATATTCCGCTGTTAGAAAAAATTTTGGGGATCTCGTGTGAAGCAGTTCTCCTGAAAGGCCGTCAAAACTACCTCTGTCCAGCACGACTAGAACGAGCCTTGCAACATGGCAACGATCTCTTCTCAGCAGAGACACTCCCTCAACTCGAGCGCCTTCGCCTCTGGAGTGAGACCACGACCGACGGCACGTTAAGCGATCTTCCAGAAGTTCCAGATCCTCAGATCTGGACTCAGGTCTGCAGCGAGCGCCATCTTTGCACTCCCAAAATCTGCGGTAAAAATCCACGCTGCTTTTATCAAGTGGCACGTCGCCGTTCATTAACAGCTCCCATTTTAATCCTAAACCATCCTCTTTTTTTTACGCTCCTAGAAGATGCTTCTTCTTCTGAAAAGGGATATCTATTCCCCAATGACTTTGTGATTTTTGATGAGGCCCATACGCTGGAAAGCATCGCCTCTCGTCATCTTGGTCTCACCATCTCGCAATATGGACTGCGCCAGATTTTACACCGACTTTATCATCCGAAAACTCACAAAGGTCTTTTACAGCAGGTCAAAGCAACAACGGCTATCACAGCCGTTTCCGAAATGTTGCCGGAAGTCGATCTCTTTTTTGAACAGATTGCTGCCCTCTGCCGCTTCCAAAAAGGACGCGAGCATCGCCTTCGAGAAAAAGATCTGGGCGCATTAGGAAAAATAGAGAGCACCTTGATCCATCGATTGCACCGGCTTAGCGTCTTGGTGACAAGCGCTGCGGAGGCTGTAGAAAATGAGACAACTCAATCCGAGTTGAGTGATTTAGCGACACAATTGGAAGAAATCGAAGAGGGAATTGTTACCTTTTTAGAACAACGTGAGTCCGATTCCGTCTATTGGGTTGAAAAAACGGGTAAGACTTCCTCTTTTTATAATTTGCAAGTCGCACCCGTCAGTATTGATCGCCATCTCCAACAACTTCTTTTTCGCAAGGGAGCCAGTGCTATTTTAACAAGCGCGACTCTTTCGACTGGAAATCCCGAACTCTCTTATTTTCGGAACCGCATCGGAGCCTCTGATGTACGGGCTCTGCAGCTCGGGTCACCTTTTGATTATCAAGAGCAGATGAAACTTTACCTCGTCCGAACGATGCCTGATCCGCGCGAGGAACGCTACGAGGCTGCGTTGGAAGAATGGATCGCTCATTTTACGGAACTGAGCCAGGCACGGGCCTTTGTCCTCTTTACGAGTTATAAAACCATGCAAGCGGTCGCACAAAAGATGCAATCCTTCTTTGATCGAAAAAAATGGCAGCTTCTTGTCCAAGGAGAAAATCTTTCTCGCACGCGCATGTTGGAAGAGTTCCGTTCGGGAAAACCGTGCGTCCTTTTTGGCACGGAGAGTTTTTGGACTGGTGTTGATATTCCTGGAGAAGCCCTTTCCAACGTCATCATCACGCGACTCCCTTTTGCAACGCCTGATCAGCCGCTCACCGAAGCCAAACTCGAGCAAATCACACGCTCGGGCGGCAATGCTTTTGGCGACTACTCGCTTCCGGAAGCCATTTTAAAATTACGCCAAGGAGTTGGTCGCCTCATTCGCAATAAAAACGATTATGGGATCGTTTCGATCCTCGACAGCCGCATGATCAACAAATCTTACGGAAAAGCATTTCTTCAGGCGTTGCCAGCTTGCAGTGTCGAGATTTTGTGAGCCGGCTCTTCTTTTTTGCTATCTCAATGCTCTAGCCCGGATATGCTTTGCAACCTGCCAACCTCGACCCTTAAACTTCCCTCTCTAACTTCGGACGAAATTGAAAAGGCCGTTTGATCATGGCCTCTTCAATTTTTTCCCTTGCTGAACGATTCAGCAAAAAAGGATTCTTGATATTTTCTAATTCAGGAATACCTCGGCGCATCCATTCTTTCCAAGACTCATCAATGAGCTCCCCGTCTTTAAAATGACGAAAAGGATATTCTTTCGGCAAAAACTTTTTCTTCTCACTAACCAATTCTTTTTGATGGTTGCGAAATAGTTTATAAAAAAATAGTTCTTCTTTTTGAGGCAAAAAATTTGATTCTTTGGAAAAGCCAGCAAAGTGAAAAAAGGTCAATGGCTCTTCGTTAACAAAATAACGTCCCTTTTCCTTGTAAAGCTCTCGTTCATGAAGATTCCAATAGGCGACATTATAACTACGATCTTGCACAACATGAAGCCGCTCCACGAGTCCCACTGCACTATCAAGCCACCGCTGGTCTAAAAAAAGCCCATGCGAAATAGAGTCAATGCAATTATGCTTTGTTTGCTCCCACCACCACTTTAAAAAATTGCAGCCAGCTTGGGTCGCTCCGACATATCCAGCATTAAAAATTCCCGATAATCTGACCAGCAGACGAAAATCTTCGGCATACGAACAATATGGAATAGGTTGATAATAATGAGGCGTCAATGATAGATCAAAGCTATCAAGCTTATCCCAGGATGTTTTCAGCGGCCCAAACAGTTTTATATCACTATCAAGATAGATTACTTTTTCATATCTCTTCAATCCATGAAGCATCGCTAAAGGCTTCAGAGCACAGACGGCTTGCTTGGTGCTATATTGGAAAATAAATTGATGCCATTGTTTGGAGTTTAATTTTTTAGCATCCTCCACTATAAATTCCGCCGTTTGATAATCGGGATTATTTTTGTCATACCCGATTATAAAAAGAATAAAGTTGGTGTTCTTTTCAAAGCGTTTTATCGACTTCCACAAAACAACTGCTTGATGAAAGTAGTCATTCGTAACAACCGTTACGATGGCGTTTTTACTTTTTGGTTTCATGCTTTTGTTTTTTGACGAAAAAGAAATTAACCGCAAAGAACATAAAGAACGCAAAGAAAAAGCTTAAATTCAAGTAATCAATGAAGTCTTTATTGAAAGCTCTTACCCAATCTGGCTGCTTATAAGCAGCCAGATTAAAGTTTCAATGCAGCAAATGATTTCCTTTTTAAAAATAGATCTCTTGAAAAATTTTGTGTCCCTTTTTTGTATTCTTTGCGTTCTTTGCGGTTAATTTTCTTCTTCTTTTCATATGAGCATTGAAGCCAACCGCTCCAAAGCTTTATCATAACTGCGCCGTTCCAAGTAATGCCGCAGCTTGGGGTCGACATTCTTTTCTAACAATAAAACTTTTTCCCATTGTTCAATTGCCTCCGAAGCTTCTTGAAGTTTTTTTAAATGCATAACTGGATCACGATCACGAAGTTCATGATCAGCAATGACGTTCAAACGCTCACGCAGAGAGTTTAAGAGCTGCTGTAATGTAGATGAATTCATAAATAATAGCGGGTGATAAAACAATTTCCCGATCCAAGTTTGGCCGAAAGTCTCTAGGACGTTGAACCATGATCTCTTCGACGCATTCTCGTTGATCACTCGTTAACAAAAAAGGATTTTGAACATTTTTTAATTCAGGAATATCTCGCCGCAGCCATTCTCTCCAGATTTTATCTACACTCTCTCCATCTTGAAAATGAGCATAGGAATATTTTTTTTCGCTGAGTTTCTTTTTTTCAGACAATAAGAGTTCTTGATGCTCGCAAAAGAGATCAAAAAAAATCTCCCCAAAAAGAAGATCTTTTTTCCCGCTTTCCAAGCTACTGCAGGCCGCCCCTTGCATCCACCCTGAAAAATGGAAACAGGTCAGCGGTTGTTTGTTCACAAAATAGCACGATCCTATTTTTTCCAATTCTCTTTCATGGTGATTCCAAGAAGCCACGTTGTAGGTAGGATCTTTCATAACATGAAGGCGCTCCACAAGGGTGACCGCATAATTGAGATAAAACTGATCCAAGTAAACTCCCATATGAATCAACATGACACAATTGTATTCAGTCTGCTGCCACCACCATTCCAAAAAAGGAATACTTCCTCGCGAGGCTCCCACGTATCCTGCATTAAACATCCCCGCCATTTTAACGATAAATCGAGATGGTTGCATGCCGCTCACAGGAATCGGCGTGGTGTTGTGAGGAGTGAGTGAAAGATCCCGCTGTTCGAGCGCTTTCCAGGCTCTCTCCATCTTGCCAAAGAGCCTCATGTCGGTGTCGAGGTAAATCACTCGTTCATACTTTTCTAATAAATAAAGAAGGGCCCGCGGTTTTAGAGCACAGGAGGCTTCTAGAGGATGATATTGAAAAACAAATCGCTCCCATTCTTTTTCATTCAATACCTTCGCATCTAAAACCGTAAAGCCAGCGCATTGGTAATCTGGATCCTTCTCATCATAACCTACGATAAAAACAACAAAGTCACTCTCGGGCTCAAAACGTTGGATCGAACGCCAAAGCCCCATTGCTTGGTAAAAAAAGTCATTGGTGAAAACTACTGTAATTGCTCGTTGGTTTTTTGGCTTCATAAGGGAAAAGAATTAACCACAAAGAACTCAAATGCCGCCTACGGCGGCAACACAAAGAACTCAAAAAAATTTTAAGACTTTGAGAATGGCAAGCGCAGATAAGCTTGAAACTTCAAAAGCTTGTGATCATAGAAAATTGAAAAACGACTTCAGTTTTTAACACTTAGATTTTTTCTATAGAAAAAATCTTTTTGTGTTCTTTGTTTGCGGCTTTAGCCGCTCTGTGATCTTTGTGGTGAATTCTCTTCTTTCCCATGAAATTTCACGCTGAGGAGCTTGGTCACACCACGCTCTTCCATCGTGACTCCATAAAGCGTATCGGCTCGTGACATGGTCCGCTTGTTGTGCGTGATGACAAAAAATTGGCTCTGGTCGACAAAGCGATCAAGCAGTTTGATGAAGCGTCCAATGTTCGACTCGTCGAGCGGCGCATCCATTTCATCAAGCACACAGAAGGGACTCGGCTTGACCATGTAGATGGCAAAAAGAAGTGCGACAGCCGTCATCGTCCGCTCGCCACCACTCAGTAGCGAAATAGTCTGGAGCTGCTTGCCAGGAGGGCGAGCAATGATTTCGATACCACTCTCGAGCGGATCGGTATCATCCACGAGGAGCAAGTTAGCTTTTCCTCCGCCAAAAAGTTCCGTGAACATCACTTGGAAATTGAGGCGGACTTGCTCAAACGTCGTTGCAAAAAGTTCCTTCGTCGTTTTATTAATCCGAGTAATGACCTCGCGCAACTCGGCCTTCGCATTAATCAGATCAGTGTTCTGCTTTTCGAGGAATTGATAACGCTCTTCGAGCTCCTCGAATTCTTGAATGGCTTCGAGGTTCACAGGCCCCATGGAATCAACGCGCTCGGTCAACTCTGCAACAATCCCTTCAACATTTTCCCATGGAATTTCTTCAACGGGCGTTGGTCCGACGGATACAGGAGGCACATCGCCGTTCTGTTGTTCTACTGTCGACTCTTGATTGCTTTCTTCATCGCCACGAGATTTTTTCTCTCCTCTCGTCGTCACCGCCTTGAGCAGCATGTAGCGATCAGGCTGAAAAGCAGAAAGGTCTTCCTGATAACACCTGGAGATATGTTCCTGAATCGATTCTAGGCGCATCCGAAGCTCAGTCACTTTTACTTCATCACGAGAGCGCTTGTCTTGTAAGTCCAAAAGATTTTTGCGCAGGCCTCGCAAATTCACTTCCATCGTTTCAGCTTCTTCTTGCAAGCCACCGCGTTCACTCGACAGACGTGCGATCTCTTGCTCCACGCCAACAAGTTCTTCTTTCCAATGACCGATGCTTCCAACAAGTTCTTGAGACTCCTTCGTCAAGGCCTCTTTTTTTTCTTCGTAATTGCGTTGGTCGCGTTCTCGGACAGCAATTGTCTCTGCGAGCTCACGCAGCCGCGATTCAATAGGTCCTCTCCGTTGTGTGAGAGCTTGTTGGCGCTGGCGCTCAGTGGCAACACGTAATTTAACTTCAGAAAGAGCCGTCGTGGCTTCATTTTCAACATCACGCAGGGAAACAATATGAGATTGAGCCACTGATCGTTCTTCACGAACAGCATTTAACTCTTGAGTCACCTGTTCCAACTGCGCCTGATCTGCGGCACTCTGCTCTTCGAGCTGTTGCAACTGTCCTTCCAATGTTGTGATTTCTCTCAACAATGTTTCTTGGCGACGTCCTGTTTCTTGAAATTCACGTGCGGCCAGACGATCGTCCCCTTGCGCCGTAGCAACAATGCTCTGGGCCTGTTGAAGCTCTTCTCTTTTTTCTTTGAGTCGCTCCGAAGCTCCTTCCACAGCAACTACTGCTGCATCTCTGGCTGCCGCGAGGCGGGTCTCCTCTTGACGCAACGTCCCCAACTCACGATCAAGAGCGGCGATTTGAGAACGACGCAAGAGCGCTGAAGCTGAAACCTCCCCTTCACTGCCACCGCCACCATAAGCAACACCATCGTGAGCAAGGAACTCTCCGGTGCGCGAGGCAAAAGCCAAGGTCGGATGTTCTTGTTTAAGACGGAAAGCCGTTTCTAAATTTTCGACAACGACGACTCCCTCCAAGAGACGGGCAACAACTTTGCGCACCGGCTCGGAAGCCTTAACGAGCGCTGAGGCCCAGGCAAGTCCCCCAGCAGGAAGTGCCCCCAGTACACGCTCTTCGTAAGGCCAATCAACAGTAACAACCGCAGCGCGTCCTTGAGCTCCTGCCTTCAATGTTTGCAAGGCAGCTTCAGCAACATTGATGTCTTTAAAAACCACAGAGCGACTTGCAGCTCCCAGCGCGGCTTCCACGGCTGGAATGTCTTCGGTAGGAACATCCATTAACGAAGCCAATGTTCCTAAAATTCCTGCTTGAAAAAAGTCAGGTCGATTCAATCCGCGAAGGATCGCTTGCGTTCCTTCTCCGAGGCCTTCTCCCTCACGCTCTAACTGACAGAGGATCTCACGCTTAGAATCACGCTCGGCAAGCTGTTTACTTGATTGGTTCCAATCACGATCTGTTTTTTGTCGCTCTAGCTGCGCCGCTTCATAATTTTGCTGAGCAGCCTCCAAGGACTCTTTCGAAGCAGCTAATGCTTCTTGCGCTTGAGCACACGCTGCAGTCGCTTCGGCAGCACGCTGATTTAAAGTGGCCAGCGTCTGCTCCATTCCGCTTTGTTGCAAACGAAGTTCCTGGAGTCGCTGAGCATTGGCATCACGACGGCCACCAGCCACAGAAACTTTTCCACGCAGATCGGACAAACGATTTTCTAAAGCATGAAGGCGATGAGCCAGCGCATCGATTGCACGCTCGGCATCGAGGCGTTCTTGCTGTGCTCTAGCACATCGTCCAGTTCCTTCTTGTAGTAATTGTTCTTCGCCGCGCAGCAATTCTAGCAGCTCATGAAGTTGAGCATCCGTTTGCTCCATCTCCTTTTCTTGTTCGCTAATGCGAGTAAAGCAAGCGTCACGATCGGCAGAAGCTCGAATCACCATCGCTTCAAATTCTGTTTTGCGCTCGCGATGCGTCTCAATGCGGCTCTCTCCGGAAAAAATCCTATTGCGCAAGGTCTGCATCGCATCTCGCGTTTGATCCATTGAGATGTCAATCTCGGTGAGCTGTTGTCGGACACTCGCACAAGTCTCTTCTTGCTCCGCAATCTCTTGCTCTTGCCCTGTGCGAGCCGCTCCGATTTGTTCCATCGACTCTGTAAGCTCGTGGATCGATGTTTCTAAATTCCGATAGGTCCGGTAAGAGAGATGGGTATCCATCACGCGAAGATCACTCATCAACTCTTGATAGCGCCGCGCTTTTCCTGCTTGGCGCTGCAGCGAGCCGATCTGACGCTTGACCTCCTTGATGATATCGGTCACGCGGAGCAAATTGGCTTCGGTATACTCGAGTTTGCGTAGGGCTTCTTTTTTCTGCGACTTAAATTTGGTAATCCCAGCAGCTTCTTCAAAAATAGCGCGGCGATCATCGGGACGACTGCTCAAAATCTGATCGAGCTTTCCTTGCTCCATGATCGAGTAGGCGCTGCGGCCAATGCCGGTATCCATGAAGAGTTGATGAATGTCTTTGAGACGACAATGCGTTCCATTCATCAAGTATTCTGATTTACCATCACGAAAGACGCGGCGGGTAATACAGAGTTCATTCCAAGGAACATCCAAATCTTTTTCACAATCTCCGAAGGTCAAAGAGACTTCGGCCATGTTGTGCGGATCTCGTGTGTCGGCGCCACTAAAAATAACATCGGCCATCTCACCGCCGCGGAGCGCCTTGGCTGATTGCTCGCCGAGCACCCAACGAATCGCATCGAGGATATTGGACTTACCACAACCATTCGGGCCCACAACGGCAGTAACGCCACGATGGAATTGCAGCGTGGTTTTTGTTGCGAACGATTTAAAGCCGATGATTTCGAGAGACTGAAGATACACGAGCAGGTTACAGGTTGCAGGGAACAGGTCGCAGGAACAATCGCTTTGACGATTTCTTATTCTGCTGCTTGGTAAGCTAAGTGGAGCGACTCATTTCGTCAAAATAGAAATAAAAATTTTTGCCATAGGGGTCCGTCCTATTGGCACATTTGATCTTTAATAGACTTCTTTCCAAACTCGCTTATGGCGATGAAGTGCCAGGAACCTTCGGCGCACAGCGGCTGAGTGTATATCTAATACCATTTCCATTAATTAATCGGACTATTGTGACTTGTTCTTTTGCTCCCTAGCTTCGTTGTCAGAGTTTACGTTATGCTTGCATAGCGCCTCACTCTTCCGCCTTGCTAGAAACCAAAACTCCTACGTCCTATAGTCTCATTAATTAATGGAAATGGTATAATACTTGATGACACGAGCACCGAAGCGACGACGCAATTCGCGCCAGAAGTAGAGTTTCGAAAGAAGTCTAGTTTTTCAATCAGATACCGCGCGGGTAATAAAGATCACGACGACTTGCCTTTGCTTTTGCAGCAGTATCCTCTGCTTTGATTGCATCGAGCTTACCTTGAAGGCTTGTAATTAATTCGTTTTCATTCCCACAAGCTGGCTCGTATAAAACGTATAATACCACTTCCATTAAAATCAATTTCGGAAGTAGTATCTCTTCTTCTTTCGTTCTCTTCTTGATTTGTGCGATCATCCGTAAGTGCGCACGCCTCACTACGTTCTCCAAACATCGGAAAAGCTTGCATTCTACTTGGCAAGCTGATCAGGAAAAAAGCTGGAAGAAAAAATACACCGAGTAGAAATTTTTTTTATTCATAGGAAGGAAAAAACAACGTAGACAATGTCCATAAAGACCATAAAATGCCACAAAATTCGTAAGGCACCTCTAAAGACTTTTGAGTTTTTATGTGGGTATAGGTTTATATTTTTTGCGAATGAGTTTTATTTTGAACAAGAGTACCTTAAACTAGTTTTATGCCATCACTCGACCCCATTTCCATCCTCATCGAATACCTCCGCTTTTCCAGCGTCTCGACGCAACAGGAGCATACTCCTGATGTTGTTGCCTGTGCCTCATGGCTTGAGACTCTTTTTAAGAAAATGGGGCTCGCTACTCAGATTCATCAGACACCAGGACATCCCATTGTCGTGGCCAAGACCCCTCGTGATCCGAAGAAGCGGACTGTTTTGATTTATGGCCACTACGATGTTCAGCCACCTGATCCGCTTCCAGAGTGGACTTCCGCTCCTTTTGAACCACGCATCGATGAGAAAGAAAGAAAAATTTATGCTCGTGGCTCTTCCGACAACAAGGCTCCGACGCTAGCCCACATTCTCGGAGTGGCTCAGTCATTGGAAAAAAAGGGAAGCTTGCCAGTGAATGTGATTTTTCTGATCGAAGGAGAAGAAGAAATTGGAAGCCCACACTTAGGAGCCTTTCTTGAGGAACATCGTCAAGACTTAGCCCCTGACGTCATCTTAGTCTCCGACACCGGCATGGCTCCTGGAAATCTTCCAGCAATGACCTACGCACTGCGAGGCGTTGCAGCGATGGAGTTCATCGTGCGTGGCCCGTCGCAGGATTTGCATAGCGGTTTGTTTGGAGGCGCGGTGGCCAATCCTCTCACGATTGCAGCACGCCTGGTCGCTTCACTCCACGATGAGAAGGGACATATTTTGATCCCAGAATTTTATGATGCTGTCCAACCTCTTCAACCGTGGGAACGAGAAGCGGCAGCAGCGCTAGAAAAAGCCTCAGGCGGCGATGACTCGATCAAAGAGCTTGCCGGCGTGACCGAGCTTTTTGGCGAAACTGGGTTCAGCACCCTCGAGCGCATTGGGGCACGCCCGACCGTTGAGGTCAATGGCTTTGGTGGCGGCTATCAAGGGGAGGGGACGAAAACCATTTTGCCGAAGGAAGCTTTTGTAAAACTGAGCTTCCGCCTCGTCGCCGATCAAGATCCACAAAAAATCCTCGAACTCGCTGAAGCACATCTCCGCCAGCAACTTCCTCCCGGCGTCTCCCTCGAGATCATCCTGGGTCATTCTGGTGCAGCTTGTTTTTCTGACCCTAAATCTAAAGATGGGAAAGCAGCTCAGGAAGCTCTTCAGGAGTGCTTTGGGAGCAAACCCTTTTTGCTACGTGATGGAGCGAGTATTCCCATCATTGCGAGTTTCAAAAAAATCCTCGGCGTCGACACCCTCTTGGTTGGCTTAGCCAATCCCGATTGCGGCATGCATTCTCCCAATGAAAACATGTTGCTGAAGAATTTCCTCGATGGGATTAAGTTGAATCAGGTGCTGCTTGAAAAGTTGCAGTAAAATACACCTGTTACCATTCTATTTTTTCCCAACCATCAACCTTAACTTCGTGATCGATTGTACCATGCTATCAGCCCAGGAATGATTCTGCTTTTGTTGTTTTAATTGCTGCTTTGATTGCTCGTTTATGATGCGACTGATCATAAACTCACCACGCTGCTGCGCTAATTGAGCTTTGTATTTGTATTCCTTAACTTGTTGTTCGCACTTAGCAGACTCCCCAAAGAGTCGTGCCGCCAATCTGGAACGAATGCCAATGCTGCCCCATCGTTTGCTATCAGGTATATTATTACTTATAAAATTTTGGATCGCCTCTTCGTGGGCACGAATAGTTTGAGTCTGCAGAGCATCAACTCGCTCCTCAAGAGACGTTGGCTCCCGATGCTCTTCTAAAATCTTAATTCGACTTTCAATACGTTCTCCCATGGCCCTAGCAGCAAAAGCGTAAGAAGTGATCAGCGGATCAGTAGCTATGTTAGCAAGATCCTCCATGATGGTCTTAAAAGCTTGTGTGCTGTAGTGAATGCTTTTTTGCGCATCTTTTGCAAGGGCCGCCCATCGCGTCGCCATTGGTTGATCTCCTGCGCGGTAAGCTTGCGCGGCATTGTTCCTGCACTGCTCAAAATTTTTAATAAACTCTGGCATGGCTCCTTCTTGATGAGCCTTCATAACATCAAGCGTCATAATACCAGTTACGGGTTTCTCTTCTGAAAATCGTCGCGCCAAATCGAGGAGTTCTTTTGAAACAGCAGGCGCATCTGTTTTTTCAACCTCTTCAGCAACACTACTGACACTTTTCCAGACATCGTCATCATCAACGTTCGATTCTGAAGTCTCACTAACAGTATCTCCTTCATTAACACTAATAGAATGCTCTTCCAGTGACATAGAGCTGAGGCTGTCAGGCGTTGTTGCCCCTTTGTTTATGGAGCGAGGAGAGAGAGGGACATCCTCAATGGAAACTCCCTGCATTTTTCCCCGAAGAGAGGCTGGATGAAGAGAACTGTTCTCAGTTGTGGAAGAAGAACCCTTTTCGTTATCGAGAGCATGAATCAAATCATTTGGCGCAGGGTTAATTTCCATCAGGACAATATCGCATCAAAAAGATTTTTTGCGCAAGAAGGTTTTATATTTTTTTGAACCGCTCGCGTGCTGTGCTCGATAGATTCCTTGGCGGCTGCTACAAAGATAGGCGGCAAAACAGACGATTCCCATCTCAAGCAGATGTCCTGCGCCAAAAAGTTCTGCTCCCATGATGGTGCAGGCCAGAGGAGTGTTTGAAGCACCAGCAAAGAGAGCTACAAATCCGAGCGCCGTGAAAAGATCCGATGGGCCTCCGAGCAAGCTGGCAAGAAGGTTTCCAAGAGCTGCTCCGGCAAAGAAGAGCGGCGTCACTTCGCCTCCTTTAAAACCAGCAGCCAGCGTGATCGCCGTAAAAAGAAGTTTCCAGACCCAAGCTCCTCCAGCTGCATTTGTTCCTTGAAAGAGCGTGGTGATCGTGATGTCGTGAGGGCTTGGCGACCATTCTCCTAGCCCGATGTAGGATCTTGTTCCCAGCAGGAGGACGAGCCCGATGATCATCGTCCCTCCTAACAGGGGCCACGCGGGCGCATAAGTCGTCATTTTTTTAAAAGCGTGCCGCAAGAAATGTTCTGTTTTTACAAAAAGTCTTCCAGCTAATCCTGCCACAATGCCGATGAGAGCAATCTTTAAGAGCAAGAGAAAATCAAAGTGCACCGAGAATCCTGTGACTTGCCAGGTCTCTTCGTGCAGTTGGTAGATCATGTGCTTGACACCCCAAGCGTGGCAGAAAAAACTCCCGAGCGCCCCTGCTACTAGCGCCGGCAAAAGAGCTTCGTAATAAATATGCCCCACCATCAAAACTTCTAATGCAAAAACAGCGCCAGCAAGAGGCGTTCCAAAAACAGCTCCAAATCCAGCAGCCACGCCACTCAAGAGTAAGATCCTCATTTCTTCGGGACGCAAACGTAACATTCGCCCCCAAGTACTCGCCATACTTCCACCCATTTGCACTGCTGTTCCTTCTCGTCCCACAGAACCACCGAAGAGATGCGTTACCAGCGTTGCTAATAAAATCAACGGGGCCATTCGTCGCGGTACGCCGCCTCCCAGTTTATGAATCTGTTCGAGGATGAGATTATTGCCACCTTCAGATATTTTTCCAAAATGATGATAAGCAAGTCCCATACCGAGTCCCGCTAGCGGCAGCAAAAACAGCAGCCACGGATGATCAAATCGACATTGCGTGACAACATTTAGACTCCAAAGAAAAAAAGCACAGGCCGATCCAATGGCTGCAGAAATTGGAACGAGAATTGCAAGCCAGCGGGCGCAAGACCGAAAAAAGACTAAACTTTGGTAAAAAAACGTAGAAAAGGGCAAATTAATAGCAATAAACTACCACAAAAAAGAAAAAAGGCAAATTACGGAATTCCTATGATGAATACAAAAAGATATCGTCTCTACCTCACCAAATTTCATCATGGACGAAATTAGAAATCTCATCGCTCGCTTTGCCAATAGCTTTGACCTCAAAGATTGGAAGGGAATGCAGTCGCTGTTAATGGAACAGGTGAGTTGTGATTATAAAAGTTTACGAAAAACAAAATTAATACTCACGGCTGAAGAGTATGTTCAGCAAAGAATCGATGCTCTCGAAAAACTTCAGACGCAGCATCTCTTTTCCAATTTAGAAATCTCGATCACAAATGATCATGCGACCTGCCGCTGCTCCGCCCTCATTTTACGGCGATTGGAGGAGGTTTTTTTCAACACGCATGCAATTTATGAATTCACGTTGTTTTATAAAAACAATCAATGGCTGATCGGGAAAATCAAACAAGAGGTTCTCTGGAATGAAGGAAATCCTGGGATTCATGCTGGAGTTGCTACAACATAGACATAGGGGTCACATAGGGGTCAGTAACGGTGTTTACTGAGCAAGAACAATCAGCCATAGGGGTCAGTCCTGCCTTTTGTAACATTTATAACAATAAATTCCCAAATGTTACAAAAGGCAGGACTGACCCCTATCCCTAAATTTTACCTGTAGTCTGCAACCTGCCTCCTGTTAACCTGAGATGATGTCCTACTGCAGCTTTATCACAACCATCACTGATCCCAAAAAAGAGTGTCATCGAAAATACCATGACACGCTCTACGGTTTTCCTTTGGATGATGACAACGAACTTTTTGGAAGACTCATTTTAGAAATCAACCAAGCCGGCCTCAGTTGGGAAACGATTCTAAAAAAAGAGGCTGACTTTCGAAAAGCCTATGACAATTTCAATATCAAAAAAATCGCAGCCTACGGCGAGGCTGATAGAAAGAGACTTTTAGGCGATGCTGGCATTATTCGCAATCGTTTGAAAATCAATGCTGCTATTGAAAATGCAAAGACGATCCTGCAACTCCAGAAAGAATGGGGCTCTTTTGCACAATGGCTTCAAGCGGTGGACCCCGATTTTAATACCATCAACGACCAATAGTTAAGCTATAAAAAGGTGGTAAAGGGTGGTAAAAATAAACAACCAAACCCAC
>Ga0007791_10000331_pt1 | contig 14442 bp, 8 predicted proteins | sample CryBogmetaGMA05M_FD_60368 | JGI IMG/M metagenome (GOLD analysis project Ga0007791, IMG submission 60368) | Freshwater microbial communities from Crystal Bog, Wisconsin, USA - MA0.5M | ecosystem: Environmental > Aquatic > Freshwater > Lake | place: Crystal Bog, Wisconsin, USA | collected 2009-07-06 | reverse complement strand
GCTACGCTAATACATGCTTCAAAACATCTCTCTTCGTGACTTTGTCATTGTTGATCAGCTCGAATTAGATTTCTCTGCTGGCTTTACGGTATTGACTGGCGAGACTGGAGCCGGTAAGTCCATCCTTTTAGATGCCTTAAGCTTAGTGCTTGGTGAGCGCGCGGATAGCAGCCAAATTCGCGAGGGTTGTAACCGTGCAGAAATCTCAGCGCTCTTTAGAATTGATGCTGAACAAGTAAAGCACTTTAGTCAATGGCTTGATGAGCAAGGCTTCCCCGTTGAAGATGATGGGCAAAGTCTATTACTCAAGAGAACCGTTGAAAGTAATGGTCGAAGTCGTGCTTTCGTCAATGGGAGCGTTGCTACATTAGCGCAACTTCGTGAAGCTGGTGATCAATTGGTAGATATTCATGGTCAACATGCTCACCAACTCTTGCTCAAGGGTGGTGCTCAACGCGAATTACTCGATCGTCATGCTGGCTTACTCTCGCTCTCAGCCGAAGTGGCTCAAATTTTTAAGTCCCTTCAAGACTCCCGTCGTCGCTTACAACAAGCTGAAAATGCTGGGCAAGATATCGAGCGTGAGCGTGAGCGGCTAGAGTGGCAACTGGAAGAGCTTTCTGAGCTCTCCCCTCAGGATGGGGAATGGGCGAGCATTCAAAGCGAACACTCCAGACTTGCTAATGGCGCCAAGATTATTAGCGGCTGCCAAGAAGCGCTTGAAGTATTAAGTGATGCTGATAACTCGATTGAATCCAGTCTTTCTAAGATATGCGGGACGATCAGCGCATTAGCAGAACATGACCCAGCGTTAGGCTCTATCAATGAAGCATTAGATAGCGCACAAATTCAACTAGATGAAGCGATTCATAGTCTCAACAGATACCTACAAAAGGTGGAGTTAGACCCAGCAAGACTTGCAGAGGTTGAAGAGCGTATGCAAGCTCTTCATAATGCAGCCAGAAAATATCGCACCGAAGTTGATGAGTTACCAAAACTCCTGCAAGATACCTCCGAACGCTTAGATGCCTTAACTGCATCTCAAAACATTGATGCTCTGCGGGAAAAGGTAAAACAAGAGGAGGCCTCTTACCTCAAACTTGCTAAACAACTTTCTCAAAAGCGCGGTCTTGCTGCAGCAGACCTTGGCAAGCTTGTGACAGAAGCAATGCAAAATTTATCTATGGCTGGCGGACGCCTTGAAATAGCCTTGATACCGCTTGAAGAGGGTGGATCTAATGGCCTTGAGCAAATTGAGTTTTTGGTTGCAGGCCATGCTGGAAGTACCCCACGCTCTTTAGCCAAAGTAGCTTCTGGGGGGGAACTTGCCCGCATCAGCTTGGCAATTAGCGTGATCACCAGTAAAGCTTCTTTCACGCCAACCTTGATATTTGACGAAGTAGATGCTGGTATTGGGGGCGCAGTCGCAGAAACAGTTGGTAAGTTGTTAAACCAATTAGGTCAATCGCATCAAATACTGTGCGTTACCCACTTGCCTCAAGTAGCCGCCCAAGGCAATCACCATCTCAAAGTCAGCAAATCCCAAAGTATTGATAAAACGATTTCTCGGGTACTCGCCTTGGGTAGAGCAGAACGTGTCGAAGAAGTGGCGCGCATGTTGGGCGGAGCAACAATCACAGATACTACACGCCGTCATGCCCGTGAACTCCTTGAGCACAACTAAATCTCCCTAAGCAACGGAAGTTGCTTAGGGAGATTTGCAACCATAGGCCCTCAACCGCATTTCTAGCAACAATAAAATCGGGCTCAGCATCAAGATTAATGCGGGTTTTATCAGCGCCATTCAAGCGTAATCGGTGTTGACGTGATCTCAACAAGCGATAAGCATTGCCTACAGATAGAGCTTGATCTTTTCCAATTAAACCTACTCCGCTAGCAATTCTCAGTAATGCAATATTGCCAAGGTTGCCAAGTAATTCCCTATGTTGATGTGAATACGCCAGGACTAAAAACTGCACCATAAATTCAATATCAACCATGCCCCCAGAGTCATGCTTCAAATCAAACTCAGCGCTTGAATTTGGATGTCCATCATGCACTTTACGTCTCATCTCTAAAATTTCAGAACGCAGATGATCGACATTACGCTTTTGCTCAAGCACCTCTGAACGAACGCTATCAAATTCAAAGCCAAGCTCTGGATTGCCCGCTGAAAAACGTGCCCTCGTTAAGGCTTGATGCTCCCAAACCCAAGCAGCATTATCTCCCTCACGCATTTGATACTTTTTGAATGCTATGACATTAGTAACCAAGAATCCAGCTGACCCATTGGGACGTAGACGTGTATCAATCTCAAACAAGCTTCCGGTAGAAGTAAAAGCTGTCAGCCAGTTAATCATACGTTTAGCAAAAAGTGCATAGGCTTCCTGTGCAGCGTAATCAGATTCAGCTGCTCGATAGAGAAATACTAAATCTAGATCCGAAGCGTAACCGAGTTCCTTCCCGCCCAATTTCCCATAAGCAATAATTCCAAAAGGAGGCACTTCTTCTTTTGATAGCTCAAACTTTTGCGCCACTTCCGGCCAAACCCGCTCAAATGTTATCTGTAATATGAGGTCTGCCAAGGTGGACAGATGATCACTTACTTTCTCTACTGATAACGCTTGTTCAACACCAATCCCCAGGTCTGCCAAAAGAGTAATAAATGTCTCGGTGTGATGTGTCACTCGCAGGATATCCATGGCTCGCTCTGCGCCATCACCATCAGCCATTACGTCGTCAAGACGAATATTGACATTAGCCTTGACTTCACGCCAATACTCTTCGGGCCGCTCAATTAGGGCTTTCTCCGTGCGGGAGTTCAGTAAGTGATCTAGTAGGTGGGGATGCTGCGTTAGGTACTGCGCGCCCCACTGTGATGCCTTTAGTAAATCCAAAACATTCAATAAAGCCTTGGGGTACTCAGATAGGATTGATAAGTAAGCACTTCGCCTTGCAATCGCCTCAAGTAAATCAAAAAAACGCAATAAGGCCTGATCTGCATTCGCTTGATCTGTTCCATCCATCTGCAAAATGTCAGCAGCTTTACGCATCAAGTTATCAAAAATTAAACGGCTTTTTTCTGGTAATTGTTTTTTCTTTGGACTAGCTGTCCATATCTGCCAACGCACAAGTGCTCCAGGGAAAAATTTGGGGTCTGGCTCCCAATTCAGAGCTAAGGGTGCAAGCGCAAGTCGCGCGCCATCGTCCAATAAAAAAGCTTTTTCAAAAAGTCGAGCAACATTATTTTGATGTTGATCTAGCTCATCCATGAACGTAGTGGTATCGTGATTCTTATTGGGCGCCCCCATCAATGTCGCTAAACGGGAACGAGCTCCGGCATCATCCGGAAGGTAATGGGTTTGCTGATCATCCCATGCCTGAATACGATGCTCTAAACGTCGCAAGTAAACATAAGCAGCGCTCAAAGTATTTACCTCTTCAACTGCTAGGATGCCACGCTGCTTAATGAGATTGAGAACCTCCAATGTGGGACGAACTCTAAAACGAGGATCAGTGCCGCCCCGCATTAATTGAAACATTTGCGCCAAGAATTCAATTTCTCGAATACCGCCACGACCTAATTTAATATCTCGCTCACGCCCATGATGTCCGGTAGACCGCTTCTCAGCCTCATGTTGAATCTGGGCATGTAACTCACGAATAGAAGCCATCACCCCATAATCCAAGTGACGGCGATATACAAATGGGCGAATCAATTGGTCTAATTCTTTAAGGCAATAGGAGTGCTCTGGTGAACCCGGTAAAGGAGCAATCAAACGTCCTTTAATCCAAGCGTAGCGCTCCCATTCTCGACCCTGAACCAAAAGGTACTCCTCGAGCATTTCTAAGCTACAAGCTAAAGGGCCCGAGTCTCCATTAGGTCGGAGTCGCATATCCACACGAAAAACAAAGCCATTCTCATCATGTTCAGCCAAGAGCTTGATAAGACGTTTGCCCATGCGAGTAAACCATTCATGATTTGAAAGGCTTTTAGGTCCACCTGCAGTCTCACCTTCATGCTCATACAAAAATATCAAATCAATATCAGACGATAGATTTAGTTCGAGGCCGCCAAGCTTACCCATGCCCACAACCATTAAAGGCATTTCAGCATTATTGGGATTGCTCCAAGGCAGACCAAAGCGAGCTTTTAAATCCTCACGAATATAAGCAATAGACTCAGAAACTGCCAACTCAGCGAAATGACTTAGCCCATGAGTCACCTCATCTAGACTCGCCAATCCATTGAGGTCCCGCAGCGCTATCCAAATCATGAGCCGCTGGCGAGCTGAGCGCAAATTAGCCATAAATTGCGACTCATCAAGCTGCGACTGATCTTGGCCAATCCCATAGATTTTTAACAAATCTCGAATGCCTGGTAAATCAACCTTTTTACCCGCTTGAGACCTTAGCCAATCGATCCACTCAGGGCGAGCATTCAGCCACCGCCGTGCATAGGTGGAATGTTGCTCTAAAAAGGCAATTTGCCGAGAAAAATCATCCATGCCCTCATCTTAATCCGTAGCTAAAGTCCAGTGACAGATGCTTGGCGATCGACTAAAGCCTGACGGATAATAGAGCCCATGCTGCAAAACATCATTCCGCCTCGCCTCAAGAGCGTATTAGCAAAGCGTCCTCAAGGTTTTCGTGGGGCCTGGCGCAAACGCATCCTAATTCTGAGCGGTTTCATCCTTGCACTTTTGATCATTGGCCATCTCGGAATTCGCTTCATCGTTTGGCCACAAATTGAAAAATCTAAAGAATCAGTGGAAAAGATTATTGGTGCCCGCATTGGAGCAGATGTTGTTATGGATAATCTGCAAGTTTCTTGGACTGGGCTCCGACCAAACTTTGAAATCGAAGGATTACGGTTTAATAGCGCAGATAAAACGTATCCCTTGCTAGAAATTCAGAAAATTAGCGGCGAATTAAGTTGGAATTCCTTATATCACTTAGCGCCTTATTTTCATCAGCTCAATTTCCAAGGCGCCCAAATTTATGCTCAGCGCGATAAAAAAGGAATCATTACGATCGCCGGGATTCCGATTCATAATAACCCCGGAGATCATGCCGCAGAGAATTGGTTATTTTCTCAAAACAACATTGCGGTGAATGACGTTAAATTTATTTGGGATGATCAAGAAAACAAAAAGCCCGTCACCTCAATTGATATTCAAAATTTTACGCTTAGTAATGGCATTCGCAATCATCAAGTTTTGCTGGAGACCACTACACCATGGACTAGCGGCCCCTTAGAGATCAAGGCAAACTTTGCTCACCATATAGGGGGGCAAGCAGGCAATTGGCGCGACTGGATTGGTACCGTTTCTTGGAATCTAAATGATCTTAATCTCAATCAACTTAGCCAAGTATTCAAGATTCCTTTAAATACTTTAGAGGGCAAGCTAAGTTCAAAAGGAAAACTAAAGCTAGATAATGGCAAGCCCGATGGTGCCGAGGCTTATGTTGCTGCTGATAATCTCACTATTCAACTAGCAGAAGATGAAGATGCCATTGCACTGGGTAGATTGGAAACAAACCTTATTCAAGAAACTGAGGGTGGCCTCATTTCTATCACTACAAAAACATTTGCATGGCGAGAATTAGGTAGCCCAAAGACTGCAGCTCTAGAAATTCTCAGTCCGATGACTTTCCGCTGGAAACCACCAGGTACCGATGGTGAGATTAAAGAATTTGGATTTTCTTCGCCAAAAATATTAGTGGAGGATGTTGCCCTCTTTGCACTCAACCTTCCCTTATCGAAGAAAGTGCATCAATGGATTAAAGCATCTCATGCGGACGGTGAACTACAGAACCTAGATATACATTGGTCAGAAAATAAATCAGCCTTATCTGCTTTAAAAATTCCCGGCGGATGGTTTAAATCCAATAAGCTCAATTTCAGCGTCAGTGCGCAACTTATTAATCTGAGTTTTGTGGGTATTAATAAAACTATGCCCTCTGTTTCGAATCTTTCAGGTTTTATCTCAGGCGATCAAAATCAAGGAAGTTTTTCACTCAATTCGAATGACGTGGAATTTGATGTCAATGATCTCCTAGTGGATCCAAAAATCAAATTAGATCGGGCAAACGGGAAAATTTCCTGGGCAAAGGAAAAGGGCAATTGGGTCATAAATGCAAAACAGCTAGTATTGAGTAACCCAGAAATCAACACCAGCTTGAACCTTAGCTATGTTTTAGCTGAATCAAATAAGCCAGATTTCATGACTTTGGATATGGAATTTGATAGAGCCAATTTAAAGACTGCTTACCGTTATTTGCCAGTTGGCATGGGCAGTGATGTCAAAAGTTATCTCAGAACAGCATTTGATGCTGGAGTAATCAAAAAAGGAAGTTTACACATTAAGGGGGATCCAAACGAAGTGCCATTTCCCAAAAAAAACGATGGTAGCTTCACTCTCAATCTTCCTATTGATGATGCCACCTTCAACCCAGTCCCAACACCACCAGGAAGCCAAGGGGTCTGGTCTGCATTGACCAATGTCAGCGGTTCGATTGCGATGCAAAATTCAAGTTTTACTACCAATATTACGCAGGCAAACTATAAACAAGTTGCGCTGAGTCAATTTCATGCAGAAATTCCTAATGTCAGTGCAAAGCAACTCATACTATCGGTCGATGGAAAGGCTCAAGGGGAGGCAGCACAAATACTAGAATATGCACTTGCTTCACCATTTGCCAAAAAACAAAATAGGCTCGAGAAAAATTTACAGGTAACTGGACCCATGCAAGTGGGTTTAGGGCTCAAGCTACCCTTATCAGGAAGCGCCCAAACTGGTGTTGATATACGCTTAGATCTTCCAGGAAATAGAGCGCAATGGGGTAAATTACCTCCACTTGAAAATCTGAAAGGGCAAATCAGAATTACTGAAGTCAATCCCGAGTTTGAAAATGTCACCGCAGACTTCCTTGGGGGATCTTTAAAGATTAGTAGTGCTGCTTCAGACTCTGACAAAAAAACCTTTAGCGTTACAGGCGATATTTCTGCAAGCTTTATCAAGAACTACTTCCTCAATATATTAAAAACGGGTTCGACCTCAGTCCTTGAGGCAATGAGCGGTACGGCAAAATATGAAGGAACTCTCAGCTTGAACAAAATAGGCAGTGAGACAAATCTGAAAATCGACCTCAGTAACTGGGCAAGTGCAGCCCCTGCTCCAGTTAAAAAAATCAGGGGTACTCCGATGTTGGGGCAAGTAAGCTTCAAGACTGCTCCTAATAACTCTGGGGTAGCTCGCTTTAATTGGAGCGGCAAGCTTGGAGAACTTTACTCATTTCAGGGAGATCTCAATGACAATGATGAATTGCGTTATGCCCTGGGTATTGGTGCACCTGCAGTCTTAACTCAACAAGGCTTTAATCTCAGCCTTATTGCTGCCGAACTCAATCTTGATGCTTGGCAAGATTTTCTGGAAGATAAAAATAAAAAGAATATTGCATCCAACATAGATGACTCCACTTCAAATGATTTGCAACTAACGGCACAGGTGAAGAAGCTAATCTTAGCCAATCGCCCATGGCAGGATATTAATTTATCAGCTAGCAATAAAAATAATGTTTGGCAGGCGCGAATTAATTCACCGCTCATCGCTGGCGAAATTCAATATCAAGCAGCAAACAAGACTTATTCCACCGGTCTACTGAGCGGGCGTCTAAGTCGCTTAAAAGTTCCTGATGCGCTCATTGCCAATAACACTAACAATGAGCCCGCAAAAGCTGGAGTTAAAAATCTTCCAGAAAAAAACAGGCTCACTCCCGATGCAATTCCTAGTTTAGATTTAATGATTGATGATTTAAATTGGTCTAAGGCTGAACTCGGCGAAGTAAAAATCAAAACGCTAGTCACTAATAATTTAATGACTATCGAATCAATACAATCTAATAACCCCCAAGGCAACTCCAAAATTTCTGGAAAGTGGCTTGGTCCCGCACAGAAACAGACAGAACATAGCAGTCTTAATATAGATATGAATGTTAAAGATGCGGGGCAAATTATTGCTCACTGGAGCCCCCAAAAATCAGTAGAGGGCGGCCAGGGGAAGTTAACTGCCAATATCGATTGGGACGGTTCTCCATACAAACCAAAATATGAAACCCTCTCTGGCAAGGTGAATTTGAATCTTGAAAAAGGACGCTTGCTCGAAGTCAATACCAGTGGCGCCAAAATTTTGGATGTTCTCAGCCTGCAGAGTCTGTTTAAATTTGCCACCCTTGACCTCAAAGGTGGTCTTGGGAACATTGTTACTAAGGGAACTCCTTTTAATTCCATTAATAGCAATTTTGATATCAATAATGGTATTGCACAAACCAAGCAATTCACCATGAACTTAGATCAGGCTAGAGTTGCCATGTCTGGACAAATTAATATTCCTAATCAAACACAAGATCTTCGAGTCACCATTTTCCCAACAATTGATGCAACTGCAGGCTCTCTAGCCGCTTTTGCTATCAACCCTATTGTTGGGCTGGGCGCCTTAGTTGGGCAATATCTCATTACCAATCAAATTAATCGCAATCTTCAATCTGACTACTTGGTACAGGGTTCATGGGAAAATCCAGAAGTGATTCCGCTAGATCAAAAAGGTCAACCTCTCGATACAAAAACTTTAAATACGATCCGCAGCAAAGATTTACTAAAAGAGCAAACAAAACCTGAAGCAGGAAACTCTCAGGCTACACCTTCAAAAACGACCCCATCAACTGTTGGTCCAAATAATTCCCCAAATTAATACCTCATCATGAGTACATCAACCCGCGGAGCACAATTAAAACTAGCGTCTATTCAGATGGTATCTACAGCAGTAGTAAGCGAAAATATGGCTACTGCGAGCAGACTCGTTACTGCAGCTGCTCATGATGGCGCGCAGTTAGTAGTATTGCCAGAATATTTTTGCCTCATGGGTCTAAAAGACACAGATAAGGTAAAAGTGAGAGAAGTTCTAGGGAGCGGCCCTATTCAAGAGCAGTTAGCAATAATTGCAAAAGAAAATCGTATTTATTTAGTTGCAGGCAGTATTCCTCTTGAAGCGAGCAATCCAAATAAAGTATTAAATACCAGTCTTGTATTTAATCCAGATGGTCAAAGAGTTGAGCGCTATGACAAGATTCATTTGTTTGGATTTCAGACGAGTACAGAACGCTATCAAGAATCAGAAACCATTGAAGCCGGTGATAAACCTGGCACTTTTGAAATCACTGTAGATGGTCAGGTATGGACTTTTGGTTTGAGCATTTGTTATGACTTGCGTTTCCCCGAGCTGTATCGAACACTCGGGCAAGTAGATTGCCATCTCATCCCTGCAGCATTTACCTATACCACTGGCAAAGATCACTGGGAAATTCTGTTACGTGCCCGCGCCATTGAAAATCAATGCTATGTCTTGGCCTCCGCACAGGGCGGCACTCACCAGAATCAACGGCGCACCTGGGGAAATACGATGTTGATAGACCCATGGGGCACTATCTTAGAAAACCTGCCCGAAGGTGAAGGCTTTATTTCAGGAGTTTTGTGCAAAGATAAATTAAACGAGGTACGCTCTAAGTTACCCGCCCTTGCACATCGCAAGCTTTAAAGAAAGATCTGTCAAATTACATGAACGCACCTGAAGCACTATTTCCGGCCAATTGGACTAAAGCCAAAAAACAGGCAGACCTTCTCAAGCTAGCAAAGTCTATTTTACTAGAGCCAACTGGGCTCTTAGAGCAAGATCTTCATAAAACTTTTGGCAATATGTTCACCCATTCTCTAGATGATGCTGATTTGTACTTTCAACACACTCGAAGTGAAAGTTGGAGTCTTGAAGAGGGCACTGTGAAATCTGGAAGTTTCAACATAGATCAAGGTGTTGGGGTTCGGGCCATCTATGGTGATAAGACAGCTTTTGCCTATTCAGATGAGATCAACTTAGAAGCCCTGAGTAAAGCAGCCAAAGCGACTCGCGTAATTGGCCCTCAAGGTGGTAAGCAGGCAGTTGCCCGTAAATTGTTTCACCCTGTTTCGAATAAGCTTTACTCAGACATGAACCCATTAGACTCTTTGCAACCCAAAGAAAAGATTGCGTTGCTCGAGAGCATTGAGCGGCGTGCAAAAGCTCGTGACCCTCGAATCATCAAGGTCATGGCTAGTCTTGCTGGTGAATTTGATGTCGTCTTAGTAGTACGGGCGGATGGGTTGCTTGCTGCTGATATTCGCCCGCTAGTACGTCTTTCAGTACACGTGATTGCCGAACAGAATGGACGGCGTGAATCTGGTGCTTCTGGTGGTGGCGCACGCCATGACTATCTTTACTTTGATACTGAACTCATTAATCGCTATGTTGATGAAGCGGTTGATGGAGCCTTAATTAACCTTGAATCACGTCCTGCACCTGCTGGACCAATGACAGTGGTGATGGGTCCAGGTTGGCCAGGCGTACTTCTCCATGAGGCTGTGGGTCATGGCCTTGAGGGCGACTTCAATCGCAAAGGCTCGTCCGCTTTTGCTGGCCGCATTGGGCAACGTGTAGCCGCTAAAGGCGTCACCGTTGTTGATGACGGCACATTGGTGGGTCGCAGAGGTTCGCTCAATATTGATGATGAAGGTACTCCAACTCAATGCACTACTTTGATTGAAGATGGAATTTTAAAAGGCTATATACAAGATAGTCTTAATGCTAGGCTGATGAAAATGCCGCTGACAGGAAATGGTCGGCGCGAGAATTTCGCCTCACTGCCATTACCGCGAATGACAAATACTTATATGCTGGCAGGTAAGGATGACCCTCAAGAAATTGTTGCCAGCATCAAACGAGGTCTATATGCCGTCAATTTCGGCGGTGGCCAAGTAGACATTACTAGCGGCAAATTTGTCTTTTCAGCATCCGAAGCCTATTGGGTTGAAAACGGCAAAATCCAGTATCCCGTCAAAGGCGCCACAATTATTGGCAGTGGCCCAGAGTCCTTAAAACAGGTCTCTATGATCGGCAACGACCTTCAATTGGATGGTGGCGTTGGGGTTTGTGGCAAGGAAGGGCAAAGCCTTCCGGTTGGGGTTGGACAGCCTACTTTAAGGATAGATAGCCTGACTGTCGGTGGAACTGCCTGATACGGCTTAAAATAGTTGTATGAGCCAACAAAACATTAACCCTTCTCATTGGTATTCTGCCGTTGATAAAACGTCAGAGACTGACGATCAACGTATCGACAATATTACTGTTCTGCCTCCACCAGAGCATTTGATTCGCTTTTTTCCGATCTCTGGAACTCCAACCGAAGCCCTGATCAGTAAAACTCGCAAGAAGATTCGCGACATCATTCATGGCAAAGATGATCGTTTACTCGTCATCATTGGGCCATGCTCAATTCATGATCCAAAAGCTGCGGTGGAGTATTGTCAACGCCTCTTATCTGAGCGTGACCGTTTTTCTGGTGAACTAGAAATTGTGATGCGCGTCTATTTTGAAAAGCCACGCACTACTGTTGGCTGGAAGGGTTTAATCAATGACCCCTATCTTGATGAAAGCTATCGCATCGAAGAAGGTCTGAGACTTGCTCGCCAGGTCCTAATGGAAATTAATCGTCAAGGTATGCCAGCAGGCAGTGAGTTTCTAGATGTCATTTCTCCGCAATACATTGCTGACCTCATCTCTTGGGGTGCGATTGGAGCACGCACAACTGAAAGTCAAGTTCATCGCGAACTGGCTTCTGGTTTATCTGCGCCAATTGGCTTTAAAAATGGTACAGATGGCAATATCAAGATTGCCACGGATGCTATTCAAGCAGCTGGTCGACCACACCACTTCTTGTCCATTCACAAGAATGGACAAGTATCAGTAGTAGAAACTAAGGGTAATAAAGACTGCCATGTCATTTTGCGCGGCGGCAAAGAGCCTAACTATGAAGCACAGCATGTTAAAGAGGCCTGTGCAGAGCTTGCAGCAGCAAAGCTTCCAGCCAGCCTAATGATTGACTTGTCACATGCAAACTCCAGTAAAAAGCATGAGCGTCAAATCATCGTTGCAGATGATATTGCTAAGCAAATTGAATCTGGATCAAATGAGATTTTTGGTGTGATGGTAGAAAGTCATCTCAATGATGGCGCCCAGAAATTTACACCTGGTAAAGATGATCCGAATCAGTTGGAATACGGCAAGAGCATTACCGATGCCTGCATCAATTGGGATGATTCGGTGAAGGTGTTAGAGCGCTTAGCTACTGCAGTGAAAAAACGTAGAAGCAAAAAGAAATAATAAGCAAATTAAATACTGGCATTAATTATCTTAATACTAAAAGAGACTAAATTATTTAGTCTCTTTTTTTTCATGCTTCCAAAGCACATCCGTTCCACCGGCAGCACGATTCAAAATGCGCGATAGTACAAATAACAAATCGGATAAACGATTGACGTACTGCCGAGGAGAATCATATAAAGGTTCTGCCCACCCTAATCTAACAATCGAGCGTTCAGCTCTCCTACAAACCGTTCGACAAACATGCGCTTGTGCGGCTGCTCGTGTACCGCCAGGCAGAATAAATTCTGTTAGAGGGGGTAGTTCTTTGTTGTACTTTTCAAGCCAGACGTCTAATTGAGCTACGTGCTCAGGCTTAAGTAGCTTGTAATTAGGGATGCAGAGCTCACCCCCCAAATCAAATAAATCGTGCTGGATCTGCAAGAAAAGTGCTTTTAACTCAGGTGCAATGCTTTCAGGGATATCCTCAGCCATCAAAACACCGATTTCCGAGTTCAGCTCATCCACATCGCCCATGGCGCAAATCCGCAAATGGTCCTTCTCAACGCGACTTCCGTCACCCAAGCCAGTCATGCCCTCATCACCGGTTCTAGTGGCGATTTTTGATAGTCGATTTCCCATAAGCTTAATTATAGGTAAATGGCTAAAATGATTCTTATGAATATGGTGACCCCACCCCCCGATATCGCTGCGATTAGCGCACTTCAGTCAAAACTGGTTTCAGCCTTGCGCCCAATTCTCCCTGAGCATGCCTTGCTGTGGGAGCCTGAGGACACGATTCCTTACGAATGTGATGGTTTAGCCGCCTATAAAAGGATGCCATTAGCGGTAGCCCTTCCAGAAACGGAAGAGCAAGTCGCGCAAATTCTCAAAATCTGCTTTGCAATGAAAATTCCTGTGGTTCCACGTGGATCTGGGACTGGGCTATCCGGTGGAGCAATGCCGATCTCCCAGGGATTAGTACTTTCTCTTGCTAAGCTCAAAAAAATTCTGAGCATTGACCCGTTTACTCGTACTGCAGTGGTTCAACCTGGGGTTCGTAATCTAGCGATTTCTGAGGCCGTTTCTCATCTAGGTCTTTACTACGCACCCGATCCGTCATCACAAATTGCCTGCTCTATCGGCGGCAATGTTAATGAAAACTCTGGTGGTGTGCACTGTCTTAAATATGGGCTCACTCTTCATAATGTTCTGCGCGTGCGTGGCGTTTTAATGAATGGTGAGATTGTGGAATTTGGTAGCTTAGCTCCAGATGCTCCTGGTTTAGATTTGCTAGCCATTGTTCTGGGCAGTGAAGGCATGCTAGCGGTTGTCACTGAGGTCACTGTGAAGTTAGTAGCCAAACCAAAAATGGCGCGCGTCATTATGGCTAGCTTTGACGATATCGAAAAAGGCGGTAATGCTGTTGCAGCAATTATCGCTGCCGGAATTATTCCTGCTGGCTTAGAGATGATGGATCAAGCAACTACAAGGGCTGTAGAGGAGTTTGTAAACGCAGGTTATGACTTAGAGGCAGCAGCTATTTTGCTTTGCGAATCCGATGGCACTCCCGAAGAAGTTGCTGAAGAAATTGAACGCATGACTAAAGTACTTGAGCAATCTGGTGCTAGCGGTATTCAAATATCCAAAGATGAAGCTGAACGTCTCAAGTTTTGGAGCGGCCGTAAAAACGCCTTCCCGGCAGCAGGGAGAATCGCTGCGGATTACTATTGTATGGATGGCACTATCCCACGCAGACATATTGCTACTTTGCTAAAGCGCATCCAAGGCATGGAAAAAAAATATGGTTTGGGTTGCTTGAATGTTTTTCATGCGGGTGATGGCAATATGCATCCGTTGATTCTATTTAATGGCGCCGATGTAGAAGAATGGCATCGTGCTGAAGAATTTGGGACCGAGATCTTGGAGGCCTGTGTTGAGCTTGGCGGTACGATTACTGGTGAACATGGCGTTGGCATCGAAAAGATTAATTCCATGTGTATTCAGTTTGGAGAGGGTGAGCGCGAATCTTTCTGGGGCGTGAAGAGTGCTTTTGATCCAGAAAAGCTTCTCAATCCTGATAAGGGCATCCCAACACTGAGTCGCTGTGCTGAATACGGCCGCATGCGTATTAGCGGAGGCAAACTACCGCATCCTGAATTGGAGCGCTTTTAATGAATGCTGCCAATCCCATCATTGAGGCATTTCGTGA
>Ga0007791_10000330_pt1 | contig 14452 bp, 12 predicted proteins | sample CryBogmetaGMA05M_FD_60368 | JGI IMG/M metagenome (GOLD analysis project Ga0007791, IMG submission 60368) | Freshwater microbial communities from Crystal Bog, Wisconsin, USA - MA0.5M | ecosystem: Environmental > Aquatic > Freshwater > Lake | place: Crystal Bog, Wisconsin, USA | collected 2009-07-06 | reverse complement strand
CCGTTCATCAAGGCTGCGTTGGCGGTGGCGCAGCAGCCGGTCCAACTGCTGGTGTCGCCCTGGAGCCCGCCGGCCTGGATGAAGACCAGCGGCCAGATGAACCACGGCGGCAAGTTGCTGCCGCAATACGCCAATGCCTGGGCGCGCTGCTTTGTGCGTTTCATCCAGGCCTATGAGGCCCATGGGGTACCGGTGTGGGGCGTCTCGGTGCAAAACGAGCCGGCCGCGACCCAGACCTGGGATTCCTGCATCTACAGCGCCGAAGAGGAACGCGACTTTGTGCGCGACCACCTGGGGCCGGAACTGGCCCGGGCCGGTTTGGGCCGCATCCGGATTGTGGTCTGGGACCACAACCGCGACCAGATGGTGGAGCGCGCCAGCGTGGTGTACGCCGACCCGGAAGCCGCCAAGTATGTGTGGGGCACGGGCTTTCACTGGTACGGCGAGGACCACTTTGACCACGTCCAGATGGTGCACGACGCCTGGCCGGACAAAAAGCTGCTGTTCACCGAGGGCTGCCAGGAAGGTGGGCCCCACACCGGGGAATGGGGCCTGGGCGAGCGCTACGCGCGCTCCATCCTGCAGGATCTGAACCACTGGACGGTCGGCTGGATCGACTGGAATTTGCTGCTCAACACCCGGGGCGGACCCAACCATGTCGGCAACCTGTGCAGCGCGCCCATTCTGGCCGACACCGAGGGCGATGCACTGCTGCGGCAAAGCTCTTATTACTACCTGGGCCACTTTGCCCGGTTCATCCAGCCGGGCGCGCACCGTGTGCTCTGCGCAGCCACCCTGGAGCGCCTGGAATGCACGGCCTTTGTCAATCCGGACGGCACGCTGGCGGTAGTGGTCATGAACCGCAGCGAGGCCGAAATCCGCTTCCAGCTGCGCGTTGCTGAAGGAAAAACCGCTGTAGCCCTTATGCCACCTCGGGCTATCGCTACATTTTTGGTAGCAAATTGAGCGGAGAAGGCTAGGACAGCAGCAGTCCGTTCGCGCCGAAGTGCAGCGCCGTGGCGGCGTCAGCGCCCAACACCACCGCCTGACCAGCGGCGAAGCTGTCGTGGCCCGGACCCAGCTTGGCGTTGAGCAAGTTGGCAACGCCGTCCACACGCAGGTGCACGATGGAGCAGTCCCCCAGGTGTTCGGCCAGCACTACCTGGGCAGCAATGCCCGGGCCTGTGCTGTGCACCTGCAGGTGCTCCGGCCGCAGCCCCAGGCGCCGGCTTTGCGACCGGGAGTCGCCGCCGAGCAACTGCCACAGCGCGGCATGCGCTGCGGCACCGTCTGGTGCAGGCCGGTCGACCAGGTTGATGCGCGGTGCGCCGATAAAGCCGGCGACAAACTCGGTGGCCGGCCGGTTGTACAACTCCAGCGGCGCACCGAGCTGCTCCACCAGCCCCTTGTGAAACACCGCAATGCGGTCGCCCAGCGTCATGGCTTCCACCTGGTCGTGCGTGACGTAGACCATGGTGGTCCCCAGCTCCTTGTGCAGGCGCGAGAGTTCCACCCGCATGTCCACACGCAGGGCGGCGTCAAGGTTGGAGAGCGGCTCGTCAAACAAAAAAACCTTGGGTTTGCGTACAATGGCGCGCCCGATGGCCACGCGCTGGCGCTGCCCACCCGACAGCTCCTTGGGGAAGCGGTCGAGCAGATCACTCATGCGCAGGATCTCCGCCGTGCGCCCCACCTGCTGCGCGCGCTGGGCCTTGTCGACGCCAGCCATCTTCAGCGCAAAGCCCATGTTTTCTGCCACCGTCATGTGCGGGTAGAGCGCGTAGCTTTGAAACACCATGGCGGCGCCGCGCTCGGACGGGTGCATGTCGTTGGCGCGCTGGCCGTCGATCCAGATTTCGCCGGCGCTCGTGGTTTCGAGGCCGGCAATCATGCGCAAGGTGGTGGACTTGCCGCAGCCCGACGGTCCGACAAACACCAGAAACTCACCGTCGCGGACCTCGAGGTCGATGCCGCGGATCACCTCCACGGTATCGTAGTTCTTGCGCAAGCCGCGCAGCGAAACTTGTCCCATCGCTATGCTCCCTTCGAGGCCATCACTTCGGCCTCCAGCGCCGGCTCATCGGCCGGCTCGGCCGGGCTTGGCGCCAGCAGACGGCCGCGCGCCAGCAGCTGACTGCGGTACCAAAGAGCGCTGTCCTTGGGCGTGCGCTTTTGCGTCTCGTAGTCCACATGCACGATGCCAAAGCGCTTTGCATAGCCGGAGGCCCACTCGAAGTTGTCCAGCAGGCTCCAGATCATGTAGCCATGCATGACAACCCCCTGGCGCATGGCGTCGGCGACCGCGCCAATGTGGCGGGCGATGTAATCAATCCGGTCGGCATCGTGCACTTGGCCCTGCACCACAGGATCAGGAAACGCTCCACCGTTTTCGGTGATGTACATCGGCGGCACGGCGTAGTCGCGGTGCAGGCGCACCAGCAGCTGCGTCAGCCCCTCGGGGTAGACCTCCCAGTCCATGGCGGTCAGGGGCAGGCCGCTTTGCCGCACATCCCAGGGGCCTTGTGCACTGACCACGGAACGCGAGTAGTAGTTGACGCCCAGGAAATCCATGGGCGTGACAATCGTTTGCATGTCACCGGGCTGCACACACGGCGCATCGGCACCAAAATGCGCCAGCACGTCGGCCGGGTAGACGCCCTTGAACAGCGGATCCATGTACCAGCGCAGCAGCTTGCCGTCTTCCAGGTGCGCCTGGGCAGCATCGGCTGCCGAGTCTGTAGCGGGCTGGACGGGCGAGAGGTTGAGCACGATGCCCAGCGGCGCGCGGGCGCCCTGGGCGCGCAAGGCCTGCAAGGCCAGGCCGTGGCTGAGCATCAGGTGGTGGGCCGCCTGCGTCATGGCCGCGCGGCTTTTGATGCCGGGTGCGAAGATGCCGGACTCGTAACCCAGCACCGACATGACCCAGGGCTCGTTGTGGGTGGTAATCGAGACCACGCGGTCACCCAGGCGCTGCTCGATGCCCTGGGCGTATTCGACAAAGCGGTGCACGGTGTCGCGGTCAGTCCAGCCACCGCTGGCCTGCAAGGCATCGGGCAGGTCCCAGTGGTTGAGCGTGAGGTAGGGCTTGATGCCGCGTGCCACCAGGCCATCGACGAGCTGGTCGTAAAAGTCCAGGCCCTTGGCGTTCCAGGTACCGGCTCCATCCGGACGCACCCGCGGCCAGGAGACCGAAAAGCGGTAGGCATCCACGCCCAGGCTGGCAATCAGGTCCAGGTCCTCGTTCCAGCGCTGGTAGTGTTCGCATGCCACCAGGCCGTTGCTGGCGTCGGCAATGGCGCCGGGCTGTTCACAGAAGGCATCCCAGATCGAGCGGCCCTTGCCGTCGAGCGTGGCTGCGCCTTCGATCTGGAAGGCACTGGTGGCAACACCCCAGACGAAGTCGGCAGGGAATTGCGCAATCGGGGTCACAGGCTTGGCTTGCATGGTGGGAAAACGGTAAGGAAATGAGATAGGGGCTTACTTGACCGCACCGGCGGTCAGTCCGTCAATGAGACGACGGGAAGAAATGGCAAACAGCACCAGCAGGGGCAGCGTGGCAATGGCGGAACCCGCCATGACCGCACCCCATTCGGTGTTGACCGGACTTTGCATGCTGCGCAAGGCCAGCGGCAGCGTGTACATCTCCGGGGAACGCATCACGATCAGCGGACCGATGAAGTTGTTCCAGGAGGCGATAAAGGTAATGAGGCCCAGCGTGCCCATGGCCGGCTGCAACAGCGGCAGGACGATGCGCCAGTAGATGCCCAACTCGCCACAGCCGTCCATGCGCGCGGCTTCAATCAGGTCCTTGGGGATGGACGAACTGACAAACTGGCGCATCATGAAAATGCCGAAGGCGCTGGCCGCGCCGGGAATGTACAGGGCACGCGGCTGGTCGATCCAGCCAAAGGCGTCCATGATCATGAAGGTGGGGATCATGCCCAGAAAGGATGGCAGCAGCATCGTGCCGAGCACCAGCAGGAACAGGGGCTGCTTGCCCCTGAACTCGAACATGGCAAAGGCATAGCCGCCCATGGAACAGAACAGCAGCGTCAGCGCCGTGGAGGCCAATGCCACGTACAGGCTCCAGCCCAGGCTGCGCCAGAACGGAATCTTCTCGGTCAGGATCTGCAGGTTGACGCCAAAGTGGTCGCCGAAAAACAGGGGCGGCGGCAGGTTGAAGATCTCGGTGCGCGCATGCGTGGCAAACACGAACATGAAATAGAAGGGCAGCAGCATGATGATGGCGCCCACCCCCACCAGGAGGTAGGCGGCGGCCGGAGCAATTTTTTCCGTCTTCATGGCGCGGGCCTAGGATGCGTTGCCGCGCGGCCGGAACGCACGGTTGGTCAGCCACGTCAGCAGCGCCACAAACACAAACAGCAGCCAGGAAAGTGCGCTGGCGCCACCGAAATCGTTGAACTCGAAGGCAGTGCGGTACATGTACATGGCCGTCGTCATGCCGGCCTGGTCGGTACCGCCGCGCCCGCCGGTCAGGATGAAGGGTTCTTCAAACAGCTGCAGTCCGCCGACCACGCTGAGCGTGACGCCAAAGTAGATCATGGGCTTGAGGCTGGGCAGGGTGATGTAGAAAAACTGCTGCACGCGGCGCGCCCCGTCCATGGTGGCGGCCTCGTAAATATCGCTGGGAATGGTCTGCAGTGCCGCGAGGTAGAGCACGGTGTTAAAGCCGATGTAGCGCCAGAACACCACGATGGCCACCGCCGGCTTCACATTCTCGGCACGGTTGAGCCAGTCCACCGGCGCGTCCGGAAAAAACCAGCCCAGCCCTGGAACCTGGGCCAGCGCGTGCAGGCTGAGGTTGATGAGCCCGTAGTCGGTGGAGAACAGGGTGCCGAACATCATGGCAATCGCCACGGTCGAGGTGATGTAGGGCAGAAAGTAGGCGCCAATGACCGCATTGCGGCTGCGCTTGAAGCCGGTATGGATGAAATAGGCCAGCGGTATGGCGATCACATGCTGCGGCACGCCCGAGGCCAGGGCCAGCCAGGCGGTGTTGCGCAGCGACTTCCAGAACCACTCGTCGGTAATGGCAAAGCGGAAGTTGTCCAGGCCGACGAACTTCATCGAAGCCAATCCGGCCGTGGGCTCCCACGACTGAAAAGCCAGCCAGAAGGAAAACACCAGCGGAAAAATCCCGAACACCAGAAACAGGACGACAAAGGGACTGATGAGCAGGTAGGGCACCTGGCTGGTGCGCAGGCGCCAGCGGCGCCGCGTGGCTGGCTGCGCGGCAGGTCCGGGAATGTGGTCGGCCGGCGTGCTCATGCCATCAGCGGTTTACGCGGCGTTCCAGCAGACGCTTGGCGTCGGCCAGCGCCGTAGGAATGTCCTTGCCCTGGTCGAGCACCTTGTCGAGTTCGGTATTGACGATTTCATCGGCAATCGGGTCGAGCTTGTGCACCTCGATCGGGTTGATCTTCTTGGCGGTCTCGCGCCACAGCAGGCGCGCCTTTTGGCCGCCCAGGAATTCGATGGGCTGGTCAAAAAACGCGTCGTTGTGCACATCCACCAGCGCCGGAAACGCGTCCTGCGCCTTGAAGGCCTGCAATTGCATGGCGGGGTTGAGGGTCATCAGCTCGATGAACTCCCAGGCCAGCGTCTTGTTCTTGGCGCCTTTGGGGATGGTGTAGAACGTGCCGCCCCAGGAGGCGTAGGCCTTTTCAGGCAACTGCGCGGCGCGCCACAGGCCCTTGGTCGCAGGCGCCAGCCAGTTGCTCAGGTGGCCGGCGAGCCATGCGCCGGAAAGCTGGGTGGCAATGGTGCCGCGCTTGAAACCTTCGGACCATTCGTTGGACCAGGCGTTGATCTTGCCGTCGAGTTTCTGGTCGCGCACTTTTTTGGCCAGTTGGAAGGCGCGCAGGAAGCGCGGCGAATCCACCAGCACCTTGCCCTTGTTGTCGATGTACAGGCCCTCGCCGGCCTTGATGTCGGAGCGGATCACAATGTCCTTGATGTCCCGGGCATGGGCCACCAGATAGGCGCCGGTGGCGGCCTTGATCTTCACACCCGCACCAACAAAAGACTCCCAGGACTGGGTCAGGTCGGCCTCGGTCACCGCAGCGGTTTTCAGCAGATCGGTGCGGTACAGCAAGGTGCCGGGGCCGATGTCGGCCGGGGCCGCGACCACAGCGCCAGCGTTGGACGTGCCCTGGCGGTACGCATAGGGCACAAAGTGGGCCTGCTGCGCCTGGAGGTTGTACGGCGCCGCGCCCAGGTTCTCGAGCCCGCCGCCCTCGGCAAAGCGGGCCACATAGCCGTACTCCACCACCATCACATCCGGCAGGTTCGACGAGGTGGACAGGGCCGTGGTCATGGCGGTGTGGTGGTCGGCAAAGGCGCGGCTCACCACCTTGACTTCCACCGTCGGGTGGGTCTTTTTCCAAATGGGAATCGCAGCCTTGGCGATGTCGTCCACGGCGGGAAACGCGGCAATGGTGATGCTTTGCTGGGCTTGCGCTGTCGCCAGCGTCAGCATGGCTGCCGCAGCAATCACGGCGGTACGGGTCAAAGGTTTCATAAGGTTGCTCGAATCCGCAAGTTTGGGCAAAGGTAAGACTATGAAAGCGCTTTCATTGTAGGTCTACAAGGCGCTTTGGGCACCCGGGTAATCCCCGATCAATAAAAAATCAGGGCGCCAGGCGCCGGCACGATTCGCGCGCCACCAGCCGGGGAGCGGGCGCCTCCACGCTGGGCACCTCGCCGGCGAGCAGCTGCAGCATCGCAGTGGCCGCGAGCTGGCCCATCTCATAGGCCGACTGGTGAATGGTGCTCAGCGGCGGGCTGGCATACAGGGATACCGGCAGGTCATCAAAGCCGATCAGCGACACGTCCTCCGGAACGCGCACCGACCGGCGGGCCAGGCCCAGCGAAGCGCCCAGCGCCATCTGGTCATTGGAGGCGAACACCGCTGTGAACTTCGCCCCGGAGTCCAGCAGTTGCTCCACCGCCTGCAGGCCACTCTGTTCATGGAATTCGCCCTCCACCACCAGGGAGGCGCGGTAAGGGATACCGGCCTCCTCCAGGGCCTTGCGGTAGCCGCGCAGGCGCTCAACCGCGTCGGGATGCTGCGAATCGCCGGCAATGCAGGCTATGTGGCGGTGCCCCAGGTCGATGAGATGCTGGGTCGCCATGCGGGCGCCCTCCACATTGTCAAAGCTCAGCGTGGCCAGGCCCTTGCCAGACAGCTTGCGCCCGGTCACGACGACCGGCAAGGCCTTGGCGTAGGCCTTGATTTCCTTGTCCGTGAGACGCCCCGTCAGGATGATGATGCCGTCCACGCGGCGCGACCGCAATACCGCCACACAGCGCGCCTCGACCTCGGCGCGCCATTGGCCACTCACAAACAGCGGGCTGTAGCCCAGTGGCAGCAGCTTTTCCTCGATCCCGCGCAGCGCAGCACCGTAAAACGGGCTGTCAATCGATTGGGTAACCACACCGATGCTGAACGTCCGGCCCCCGGCCAAGCCACGTGCCACCGGGTTGGGCACAAAGCCGAGCTCTGCAATCGCCGCATCCACCGCCTGGCGCCGCACGGGACTCACCGTGGCGGTGCCGTTGAGAATGCGCGACACCGTTGCCGGCGATACACCCGCCCGCAGGGCCACCATCTCCAGGGTCACCGGCACATCGGCAGCAGGCGCGCTACCAAGCTTGGCGACCACAGGACTGGCATTTTTCTTCATATCCCTGATGGTATGCGGACAATGCAAGCGCTTTCATTGCCACGCCCGGCTTTTTTTCAAAAACGGCCGCGCGCTGTAGGCCACAGCCAACATGGGACAATCCCGGCGATGCATGTACTGTTTGAAGAAGCCGGCAAGTTCATGGCCGGTCGGGTGCTTTTCGAAGCCGAGTCATCGGCGCAGGTGGAGCTCGATACCGGAAAACGCGTCAAGGTCAAGGCGGCGCACATCCTGCTGCGCTTTGACAAGCCGGCGCCCCAGGCGCTGCTGGCGTCGGCCGCAGCCCTGGCGCAAACCATCGAGTTGGAGCTGGCGTGGGAGTTTTCGCCGGATGACGAGTTCGGTTTTGCCGACCTGGCGCGCGACTATTTTTCTCTGCAGGCCACGCTGGAACAGCAGGCTGGCATGCTGGTACGGCTGTTCGAGGCGCCGCACTACTTCCGCCGCGCCGGCAAGGGGCGCTTTCGCAAGGCCCCGGCCGACATCATTGCCCAGGCCCTGGCTGCACTGGAGAAAAAGCGCCTGCAAACCGAGCAGATTGCGCAGTGGGCGCTGGAACTGGGCCAGGGCAGCTGCCCGCAGCCGATACGGGAGCAGTTGTACAAGATCCTGTTCAAGCCGGACAAAAATGCGCCGGAATACAAGGCCGTGGTGGATGCCTCCCGCGCCACGCACACCGCGCCGCTGGAACTGTTGCAAAAAGCCGGGGCTATCGACTCGCCCTACCTGTTCCACTGGAAGCGCTTCCTGCTGGAAAACTTTCCCAAGGGCACCGGCTTTCCCGTCATCGAGGCGCCGCCCATCGAAGACGCACTGCCCCTGGCCGCGGTGCAGGCTTTCTCGATTGACGACTCGCAAACCACCGAAATCGATGACGCCCTGTCGCTGCAGGGCCTGGGCAGCAGCACCGTCATTCTGGGCATCCACATCGCCGCCCCCGGCCTGGCGGTGTCACCGGGCAGCCCGATCGACCAGCTCGGCCGCGCCCGGCTGAGCACCGTGTACATGCCGGGCTACAAGGTCACCATGCTGCCCGACGCAGTGGTGCAGAGCTACACCCTGCTCGAAGGCCGCGACTGTCCGGCCGTGTCGCTGTACGTCACGCTCGATGCGCAGACGCTGGCGATTGCGGGCACCGAAACCCGGCTCGAACGCGTGCACATTGCCCACAACCTGCGCCATGACCAGCTCGATGCGGTCTTAACCGAGGCCTGGTTGCAGGATCCCACTTTCAACCATGAAAATGAGCCACAGCCCTTGCCGGACCTACGCCTGCCGCTATCATTTTTGTATCGGCTGGCGAAGCATTTGAAGGCCGGCCGGGAACTGGTGCGTGGCAAGCCGGAGACCTTCAACCGGCCGGACTACAACTTCCGGCTCGAAGGCAATGCCGGTGGCGAGCCGCAGGGCTCTGAGACCGTGTCCATCAGCGTGCGCCAGCGCGGTGCCCCGCTGGACCTGATCGTGGCCGAGGCCATGATTCTGGCCAACAGCACCTGGGGCAACTGGATGGCCGAGCTGGGCGTACCGGGCATTTACCGCAGCCAGGCCTCCCTGGCGCCGGGGGTCAAGGTCCGCATGGGCACCAAGGCCTTGCCGCACGCCGGCATCGGCGTCAAGAGCTATGCCTGGAGCACCTCGCCGCTGCGCCGCTACACGGACCTGGTCAACCAGTGGCAAATCATTGCCTGCGCCCGGCATGGCAAGACAGCGGCGCTGGCCGCCCCCTTCAAGCCCAAGGACGCGGAACTGTTTTCCATCATCAGCAGCTTTGATGCGGCCTACAGCGCCTATGGCGGCTACCAGAGCGCGATGGAGCGCTTCTGGACGCTGCGCTATGTGCAGCAGCACGCCACCACGGAGCTGGTGGCCAGCGTTTTCAAGGAAAACCTGGTGCGCGCGCAGGACCTGCCGCTGGTGCTGCCGGTCACCGGTGCGCAGGGCCTGCCGCGCGGCGCGCTGGTGCGGGTGCGGCTGGGTGCGATTGACCTCATCACCCTGGACGTGAGCGGTGCGGTGACCGAGCGGCTGGACGCCCCGGCAACACCCGTTGGCGAGGAGGAACCGCAGGACGAGGAGGACATTGCCGGTCCGCTGGCCATTGCCATGGACGTCACCGAAACGCCGGACGCCAACTCCGACCAAGCACAGCCGTGAAACTGCGCCGGTTTACTGCGCTGCAGACCGCCCTGGGAGCGTCCCTGGCGGTGCATGCGGTGCTGCTGACCGTGCGCTTTGTCGACCCGGAATCCTTCAACCGGGTGTTCCAGGACACGCCACTGGAAGTAATTCTGGTCAACGCCCGCACCACGGAAAAGTCCGACCGGGCCCGGGCCATCGCGCAGGCGTCGCTGGCCGGCGGCGGCGCTGCGGACCAGGGCCGCGCCAGCAGCCCGCTGCCACGCTCGGAGCGGGCCGATGATGGCGAGATCCAGGACGAAGCGGTGGCCGGCCGGCTGCGCAACCTGCAGGAACAGCAGGCCCTGTTGCTGACGCAAATCAAGAACCAACTCGCCGCGCTGCAGCCGCCAGACCCCAATACCCCGGTCGACAAGGCGGAGCTGTCCCAGCGCGAGGAAAAACGCCGCCAACTCGCCACGCTGCTGGCGGAGATCGAGCGGCGCATCAACAACGAGAACGCGCGGCCGAAAAAGCGCTACATCAGCCCCTCCACGCGGGAAGAGGTCTATGCGCTGTACTACGACAAGCTGCGCCGCTCGATTGAAGACCGGGGCACGGAGAACTTCCCCACAGAAGGCGGCAAGCGCTTGTACGGTGAACTGACCATGATCGTGACCGTCAACCACGACGGGCGCGTGCTGCGCGCCGAAGTGGTGCAAGGCTCGGGCAACCGGGCGCTGGACCGTCAGGCGACGGCCATTGCACTGAGCGCCGGACCGTTTGGGCCGTTCAACAAGGCCATGCGCTTGCAGGCCGACCAGATCCTGGTGGTATCGCGCTTCAAATTTACCCGCGAAGAGACACTGGAAACCCAGATGTCCACCCAGCCATGAAGGCAGCATGGCGCTGGCTCGGGCTGTGCGCGCTGGCGCTGCTGGCGCTGCAACTGTTTTTTTCCGGGCGCATTGCAGTCATGGTGGTGCTGGCGCCCGAGTCCACTGCGTTCGAGCGCTCGCAGGCCTGGCGCATACAGCACGATAAGGGCAGCCTGCCCTGGCGCCAGACCTGGGTCAGCTACAACCGAATTTCGGACCACCTCAAGCGCGCCGTCATCGCCTCGGAAGACGACGGCTTTGCCCTGCACGATGGCGTGGACTGGGATGCGGTGGAAAAAGCCTGGTCCAGGAACAGCCAGGCCGAACAGCGCGCGGCCCAGAGGCCGGCCGCCAAGCCGCCGAAAATTGTGGGCGGCTCCACCATCACCCAGCAGCTGGCGAAAAACCTGTTTCTCTCGGGCGAGCGCACGCTGCTGCGCAAGGGCCAGGAATTTCTGCTCACCCTGATGCTCGAGCGCCTGCTGAGCAAGCAGCGCATTCTGGAGATCTACCTCAACAGCGTCGAGTGGGGTGAGGGTGTGTTTGGCGCAGAAGCCGCAGCCCAGCACTACTACCGCAAGTCAGCGGGGCAGCTCAGCGCCTACGAAGCAGCCCGGCTGGCGGTGATGCTGCCGCGGCCCCGGTATTTTGAGAAACTCCCCAACTCCGCCTACCTGAGCGGGCGCGCCGGGGTCATCGTCAACCGCATGGGCGATGCAGTGCTTCCCTGAGCTCTGACCGTTGCAAATACTGGGCCTGATGCTCTTAAAATAATAGCATGCGAATACTTGGCATTGATCCCGGACTGCGCACCACCGGCTTTGGCGTCGTCGAGGCCAGCGGGGCCGAGTTGGTGTACGTGGCCAGCGGCACCATCAGCACCCAGCACCTGGCCACCCGGGCCCTGCCGGAGCGCCTCAAGGTGCTGTTCCAGGGCATCGGCGAGGTGGTGCAGCGCTACCAACCGGACAGTGCGTCCATCGAAATCGTGTTCGTCAACGTCAACCCGCAGTCCACGCTGCTGCTCGGCCAGGCGCGCGGCGCGCTCATCACCGCGCTGGTGTCGCACAACGTGCCAGTGGCCGAGTACACCGCGCTGCAGATGAAACAGGCTGTCGCCGGTCACGGCCGGGCACAAAAGGGCCAGATCCAGGAGATGGTGCGGCGGCTGCTGCGGCTGGGCGGCCTGCCTGGCAGCGACGCCGCCGACGCACTGGGCCTGGCCATCACCCACGCCCACGCCGGCAAGGCGATGGCGCGGCTGGCCGCCGCCGATGGCCTGGGCGCGCCCGCAGGGGCCGCCCCGAAATCCGGCAGCAGCGCCTCCTACCGCGCCGGGCGCAGCCGCTGAGCAGCCGCTGAGCAGCCGCCCATTCCTGACACAATCCCATGATGACGTACAAGCACCTCCTGGTCACGACCGACGGCCCCATCACGACTGTGACGCTCAACCGCGCCGACCAGCGCAATGCGCTGGCGCTGGATGTAATGCAGGAGCTCACGCAGGCCCTGCGTGACATTGCGCCTGGCGACGCACGGGGTGTGATCCTGGCTGCCAATGGCCCGGTCTTCAGCGCTGGCCACCACTTCGCCGACATGGCGGGCGCCACGCTGGAGCAGACGCGCGCACTGTTTGTGGCCTGTACCGAGATGATGGACACGATCCAATCCCTGCCCCAGCCGGTGGTGGCGCGTGTGCACGCTTTGGCGACTGCCGGTGGCTGCCAGTTGGTGGCGAGTTGCGACCTGGCCGTGGCGTCCGAGACGGCGACTTTTGCCATTCCCGGCGGCAAGGCCGGCCTGTTCTGCCACACCCCACTGGTGGCGGTCGCGCGCAACATCGGCCGCAAGCGCGCCCTGGAGATGGCCCTGACCGGTGACACCATCGATGCCACCACCGCCGCCGCGTGGGGCCTGATCAACCACGCCGTGCCGGCGGACCGGCTGGAAGCGGCTACGCTGGACCTGATTCAGCGCGCCACCCGCGGCAGCCCGCACTCCAAGGCGCTGGGCAAGCAGGGCTTTTACCAGCAGGTGGATCTGCCGCAGCAGCAGGCCTATGCATTTGCGGTGGAACGCATGGCCAGCGCGGCCTGCCTGCCCCACGCCCAGGAAAGCATCGCCGCCTTCTTGGAAAAACGACCCGCCAACTACCGCTGACGGGCCTGGTCTGCGCGCTGGCTAGTTTTGCAGCGAGGGCGGCACGTACGCCGCCTGGCCCGAGACCACATGGTAGGTGCGCATGACCTGGCCTTCGCGGTAGGTGCGGAAGGCAGACGCCGCGATGCGGGCCCAGTCCAGGTCGGGGAAGTCGGCCTCGGTCCAGACATAAAGGCGATCCTTGCCCGGTGACTCATGCGGCGGATCGAGCAGGTTGAACTGGCTGGGCCGGGAGGCTCTGGAGACCTGCGCCGAAACGCCGGCCCCGGTGTAGTAAATGATTTCGGCGCTAAGTTGGTGCGAAGGTGAAATCGCCACCAGTTGGCCAGGGTATTTTTTTAACTCCGCGCCCAGCTCGCGCCAGCCATGGAACGCGTTGGTAGCATCGGCTGCCGCCAGCTCTGACGACACGCGCCCCAAGGGCAACACGTGGAACTGGGCGTGCAGCGTGGCTGTCAGCGACAGCGCCAGGCTCGACAGCAAGGAGACCGACCACAGCGCGCGCCGGACTTTGGAACTGCCCTGCAGGCAGTAATGGGTAAACAGGATGGCAAGCGAAAAATAGGCAAACGCCGGCCAGTTCGGACCGGCCACCTTGCGCAATGACGAGAAGGCAAAAAACAGGATGACGGGCGCCGCCGTGCACACCAGCAACAGCGTTGGCTTGTCCCGGCGATACAGGCCAACGGCCGCGCCATACATGCCCAGCACCCAAACCAGCGGCCCGGAAAGCAGCAACTGCCCGGCAAGGTATTCGCCCACGTTAAGAACATCAAGTTTCTGGCCACCCAGGCCGTTGCGGAACTGAAAGGTGAAGGACACCCATTCATGCCGGCTGTTCCACAGCAGCACTGGGGAGAAGCACAGCAGACCGACCCCCAGCGCCAGGTACGGATACACCGTCCTGAGCCAACGCCGCTCATCGGTCAGCACCAGGTACAGAAAAAAGCAGGGGACCATCAGAATGGCCGTGTACTTCGACAGCAGCGCAAGGCCGAAGACCACCCCCAGCGGGTACCACAACCAGGCCCGGCCGCCGTCCATGATCCGCCAGAACAGGTAGACGCCCAGGGACCAGAACAACAGCACCGGGACGTCGGGGGTGATCACCAGCAGGCCCAGCATGGTCAGGGGCAGCACATTGAAGAGCATGACGCTGCCCGCAGCTACCGGAACGCTCTTGAAAATCTCCAGCGACAGCCGCCACATCAGGCCGCTGAGCAACAGCAACACCGCCGAGCCCGACAGGCGCACCCATAGCTCGGACTGCGACAGCAGGGTGCTGATCCGGATGAAATAGGCGACCATGGGCGGGTGGTCAAAGTAGCTGGCGTCCAGATAGCGCGACCACAGCCAGTAATAGGCCTCGTCCGGGTGCAACTGCAGTTGCGCCGACAGGTACAGGTGCCACAGCGCCACCGCACCCACCAGCACCAGCGTGTTGCGCCGCGTCAGCAAATTTTCCATCCGCCCACCGCCTCCCCTTCATATGCACCAAGGACGACGCTGACTGTGATTCAAATCCCGCAGCGGCAATCTGATGTGGATCAAAAGGGGCGACGGCAGTGCTTGAGTTCTGGCACGGACGCC
>Ga0007791_10000329_pt1 | contig 14457 bp, 15 predicted proteins | sample CryBogmetaGMA05M_FD_60368 | JGI IMG/M metagenome (GOLD analysis project Ga0007791, IMG submission 60368) | Freshwater microbial communities from Crystal Bog, Wisconsin, USA - MA0.5M | ecosystem: Environmental > Aquatic > Freshwater > Lake | place: Crystal Bog, Wisconsin, USA | collected 2009-07-06 | reverse complement strand
GCCACCACCGCGCTTGGCAAAGTAGGTAAGTCCAAGTGCTGGGGCAACCACGGCACCGGCCAGCCATTCGCCAGTGACCAGGGACTTTACGCCAACGCTGGTTGCCCAGTCGGGAAGCCCGCGGGTGAAGTTCACCGTGCCATCAAGCGGATCGATGCTCCAGTAGAACTCAGCGTTGGTTCCTGATTGCGCAGCGAACTCTTCGCCCGTGATGGCATCGTTCGGACGGCGGTCGCGAATCGCAGCGCGAACCGCGGTCTCCGAAGCCAGGTCAGCGTTGGTCACGTAGTCTGCGTCGCTGGTCTTGGTGTCGATCTGGAGCGGACCCCGAAAGTGCTTCTGCAACTCTGCTGCGCCAATGTTTGCGGCCTCAAGCGCGCACTCGAGTAGTTCGTCCAAGTTCATGGTAAAAGCCTATTCTGCGAGGTAAGACCTTAAGACTACGGATCAGAAGGTTGGGGGTTCGAGTCCCTCCAAGCGCACTGAAATGACGCGGTTCTTCGGAGCCGCGTTCTTTTTTGCCTAGAATATTCCGTTTAGATTCCGTTCCGCGTCTGCGTCGCTATCAATTTGTTACGCAACATTTTCCAGATAAACCTTTTTGGCGGCGCCGAATTCTGTTATGTTGTAAATAACAACACCTCCCTCGCCTCTCAACGATGCGCACTTGGGAGGTTTTTCTTTAGGGGAATAGTGAAGTTCGAAAAAGAGGCACTCAGCACGGAACAACTCGTGGCAACCCTTGTGGAGCGCCAAATGAACGTTGGTGATCACACGTGGGCTACCAGCATTTTGGACTCTATAAATTATTACCGATTAGCCACCTACTGGTACGAGTATCGAATCACGAACGCATCGGATGAGCACACCTTCCGCCCAGGAACCTCTCTGGCGCATGTGCATAGGATCTACCAGTTTGACAGCGACCTAAGAGGATTACTTTTTAGAGCCATAGAGTCATTCGAGGTGTCCTTTAGGAAAAATTTTGCTTCCCATTTGGCACTAACTTATGAACCGTTTGTGCATTTGAATCCAACCTTCGTGAAAGATCGAGGTCGATGGGCAAACAGCATCTCTCGCATTCATAGTGAGTACCATGCCAGTAGTGAAGAGTTCGCCAGACACAATAAGGAAAAATATGGTGAATATCACTTGCCGGCAATATGGGTGACCGTGGAACTTACAACTTTAGGTGGACTTCGGCACCTGTATCAAAACTGGGCAAACCGAGCTGACCGCCAAATAATTGCTCAAAAATACGGGCTAGAGGAAGCCGTATTTGACTCACTAATCGAACACCTTGAGACCATTAGGAATGTCTGTGCACATCACTCACGTCTGTGGAATAAGCACATTGCCAAAAAGCCAAAACTTCCAAAAAAGTTAATGGGTACCTCGACTGGGGCTTTTAATTTTGATTCGAAATCTCTTCCGAAAATCTACAACACAATCCTCTTGCTCGACTATGTGGACTATTTCATTTCGGGCAAGCAAACATTGATGGAATCGGTAGTGCAACTTCTAAATCTCTACCCAGAAGTAGACCGTTCACAAATGGGATTCCCGTCGCAGACTCCGCATTAGACATCAATAAGAAATAAGCCAGTCACAGTCCTTGCGACTCTACTCGTCAGAAACTAAGTACAAGGCGCTCGCCGCGTTTATTCGCTGCAACTCATTCAAATGGATGGCTGCCTCTTCGGAAAGGTGAAAGGGTTTATCGCAGTTAACTCGTTCGTCACCAAAGAACACCAAAAGCGTGGTCGGGCTAAGGGGGATAAGTGTAGCCCGCCATGGGAACGCAGTTGATAGCGGCCTTGAGGTGTCTGGATAGGCCAGGTTGCGAACTGCTGGGTTGTCCGAAGTTATGAGCAGATTCTCCGGGCAAACAAAGATCCCCATATCTTGATGCATCAAATCAAGTGTGTAAGAGTCCGACACGGCGGCTATTCCCTGAATGTGTAGGTTTGTATCGTCTATCGCTTCGGGCTCTAGATTCAACCCCAAGGCGAGAGCTCTATGTTGCAAAGTTGCGACCAGGGCTGACCTATACTTTGAGACCCTCGTCGCCTGGTACGCGGTGAAGGCGCACAATTTGCCTCGGTCGTAATCATTCAGTGGCCAGGCCACGGGTCGATCGTTTAGGTTGTTGATTACCCGACGGGCATCACAAAATTGGATTAAGTCATTGCGGTCTGAACGAAGTGACTGAACGCGAAGGATTCGACTATCCCTATTGCTTGCCTTTAGGACCCGTGCGAGTGATTGGTTGTATGGGTTTTGGGTTGAAGAGCGATGGTCAAGGTAAATCGAATAGGAGTGCTTTGTTTTTATAGGGTGATGGAGCAGCTGGTAGTAAAACTTGTAGTAACCCAATTCTGAGGCGCTCCCATGGTATTTGTCCAAGTCGATATCTGAAGAATGAACAGCTATCGCCCGAAAACTGACCCCTTCGGATCGGTGGAATAGCTCAATGAGATCCTTGTAGAAGTCGACTTTATTTGGCGAAACTTTTGTCCACTTGAACTCCCCCCAAACATGATGTTTCTCTCGTAGTGCCCTGATGTCCTCCCTCACTTGCAGCCTTTGCGAGGAGGGGAGCCAGAGTGATCCTAGTAAGAAGTACTCACCAGGTTGCGGATTTGCAAGTAAATCGTGGCGACTCTCGTCACAGTAAATTTCCCAATTGGCAATGTCAAAACTAGAACCTTCGTCTTCTGTGTTCTGATGGGGGTGATTAGCAAAATGGTCCATACGAAGAACTTACCGAATGGGTCACGCAGCAGACATTTATCTGACTGTCGCCAAGAGTTTCTTGTCTTTCTGACCTAACAGTTCCCTTATCGCGTCTGCGAAGAAGTTGCTATAAGTATCCAGGTTTTCTCTTGACCGAATAATGACCATGCATCTGGTCACTTTCATGATTGGCACATGCAAAGAATTAAGAGACATCCGCTATGTTTGGCGCAAATGGTAGACAGTGAGATCTAGTAAATCAGGACCGACGACTGCCAGCCAGTGGCGTTGTATAAGAATTCTTTATGCCCTTTCATAAGAGTCCAGCAGCAGCCTTCGATGGCTTTCTATCCGTTGAGGGCCTCAGCGGCAACATGTGAGATTAGTCGCTTCACCTCCGAAATCGGAGGGTACATGGAGTCTCTCTCAATAGGTGGATTGAGTTCAGATAAGCGTTGACGCAGGAAAGGTTTCCAGTCCGAGGGGATTAAAAAACTCCACCCGTAAGCTCCCCAACTGGTCGCCTTCCTTGGTGCATAGTCTTTCTTCTGGAAGCAAATAATTAACGTTGATATTTCGCGGAGAGAGTCGATATTGATCATTATTGGCCTTTTAGAACTCCCATAGAAATACTGCTGAAGCTTTCCGCCACTCGTATAAATCCCACCAACAAGGAAACTGGCTTGCTGTGCGATCATCCGGGCATCAAGCGGACTCATAGTCGCCTCGTAAACGGTCTGTCTCCAGTTGCTCGTTTTCTTGCGGGGAGAAGCCCAAGGAAGTGCAGTCAATCTTGATGCAGCACTTTCATGAGGGTGGGTTGGGTTGCCATGCTTCAGTGTTTCTTTGGCTGTGAGGATGAAAAGCCTCCCATCCTTGTCATCCTCCTTTTCGACGGCGAAATAGAGCGCTGCCAGCGGCGAACGGGAAACGTCAATCAAACGAGTAGGCATGCCGTGATGTTGCAGGAGGCCAAGAAGCTCTAAATCCGTGAGCCCCATTCCTAAGCCATTTTTTCTGGCCATGGCTAGAACTTTGTCTTCGGCATCTCGCATAGCAGCTTCAGCGTCATGCTTGAATGCCGAAGGTGTTTTTGAGTAGCTTCGTCTTCCCGCTATCAGTCGATATAGCGTTGAGTTCAAGCCATGCATCGAGTTGGACTGCCCACGATAGTAGAGCCCTCCTTTGGGCATTCGAAATTTCTCATGATCGCGGTAATTCACCAGAAATTCCCAAAGTTCCTCTGCCGATCGGATTCCCTCGCGATCGTTGAGCAGTCGTTCGTTCAGAAATGCTCCAACGTCGGTATCCATATTGTTTCCCCCTTCTTAACTCCAAATCCAAGTAATTTGCATGCGAAAACCACTCAGAAATGGAACTGTTATTTCACCTGGAATTAGTCGAGATCTCATAGCGCTTTTGCCTTCTTTGGTTTACAAAAAAAGCAGCACCAAGAACAAAAGTTGTTGTCGTGATGACCCACGAACTTTGCGTTGTGCTTTGCTCCAACAAGAATGCCCACTGGTGGAAACCCCCACGCTGGAAGTCATGTCCAAATAATGCGACAACCAATACCCAAGCGGCTGGAACCAAGCTTGCAAATCGGGCCGCGGTGAAAGTCAGACCGACTAACTCCAAACCAAGCAGAAAGGCGGAGTCTCTGAACAGCTCCAAATTCAAGGTGGAAAAAGCACCGGAGACCAAAACGCCAAGAATCATTGGCACCACGATAGCTAAAATGGCCGCAAGCTCCAGCAACCAAAGTTTTCTTTTTGTCAGGATCAGGTTGATTAAGTTGCTTTTCTCGTACAAGTACGAGAAAAGGATTGACGGAACCAGAGATAGCAAGATTGTTCCGGGCACTTGAGCGAAGAGCGGACCGCCAGTGAGGTTAGGTAACGTCAATTGGAAACTTAGGATAATTGGCGTTGACAGCCCCACTAATAATGAGCAAAGCGCCATTTCCCGGATTCCCCGGGACTTTATCCAAAGTCTCATGATCCGGCGGGCAACTTTACATCGCAACTTCTGACGGCCTCAAAGGAATGCTTCAACCATTCTGAAATAGTTGAATCGAGTGATCCTCCGCGAGCAAAAGCGAGTGCGCTCGCGAATTGACTCTCAAAGGCTTTGCCTTCTGAAGGTTCAAGTGGTGGTGCGAATCCGGTCATGTCAAGATCGTTGTGTGAGGTTGCTCCCAGAAGGAAATTGATAAGGGACCTGTAATTCAAGTCACGCTTTATCCATGCTGCATCTGATTCATCGCAAACTACCGGCTGTCCAACAAAATCGCTAACCAGGGAGTAGCCCACCTCCGCGGGACGGGACACAGGTGTGGCAACAACTCCCACTTTGTTTGCACTGACAACAACATTGGTAGCCAAAATCGTCTTTGGTGGCCTCAGTCCTAGTCGCACAAGATCCGACCAGACCGCGTCCAAAGACTCAGCGAAACGGTGTGACGGATCCTGGCCTGGGAAGAAACAGATTTTCGGGGGCAAGGAGTATTTCTTTTTTCCATCTCCCCAGCTCACGATATGTCTCGAACTGGAGCACTTCATCTCAGCTGTTGACCTGTTCACCACGGGAACCGGCCCGAGAGCGCTCGATAAGTTCGCCGAAACTGCGAAGGCGGCAACTGCAACAAGGACGGCTGCACTAACGATTGCTGTCTTTGGTTTTTTCGAATAGACCAATTTAGTTTTCGCAAAAATCGCAAATGCGATTGCACCGCAACCATTAAACGTAATCGCCGTAAGAATCGCGGAAGTGTCTAGGGTCTCATAGATACGACAGCAATCCATCAGAATCAGTCCCGACATGTATCTAAGCGGGAAGTAGTTCACAGCCCAGGCGGAACCAAGCCAGAAATACGAACAAATAAGGGCTATAGGGATTGAGACAGCAGGCGCTAGCCGGAGCCCTAGATTGAAGCCCAGCAACAGGTGGAACATCACTATCGTTAAAAATGCCAGCACTAGCAAAAGTTTGGGTCTATCAGTCGCTCCGGCGGCGTGCGTCGATAGCAAAAGGAAACTGAGAACTTGGATTGTAATTGCTGCTACGAAAACAGGCCATAAAGCTCTTAATGCAATGTGCCATGACTTTCGACCATGGGGTGCCTTATTCAACTGGGTTGACTTTAGTCGCGAACCTTCTATCGCCCCACCAATCGCTGCAATTCCGGCGCTGACTATAAGTGTTAAGCCTGACTGAGCAGTGACTCCCAACCAGTATCCGGTCACGTATCTGAGGTTGACCATGCTTGATGAAAACAAAAACGCGAGTCCCATTCCAAAGCCGAAAAGGACTATTGCTGAAAATGCAGTTGACTTCCACACATGTTTCATTTGTCTACCCCAACCATCGAAGAGTAGGCGGCAACGAGCGCCTGGCCAGGGTCAGACAGGCCAAGGGCTGTCCCAATAGCGATGAATTGCTGGAAACTTCCAAAGAACTTGATTTCGCCGCCGACTAAAAGTGCGATGTTGTCAAAGAAGCCCGAAATCCCCTCGATCTGGTGACTAGAGACAACGATGCATTTATCACCCGAAACCGAAGCAAGGGATTGATAGAAATTGCTGGCCTGATGAAGATCTAGACCAGCGGTTGGCTCGTCAAAAAGCAAGGCGGAGTTGCCTGACATTAGGGCACTCGCAATTCCAACCCTGCGGAGCTGACCTCCTGATAATGACTTAGCTGATTCATTAGCCTTTTCGCTTAGAAATACCATCTCAAGAAGTTCCTCACTTTTGGCCCATGAATCGTGGGATGACATCCCAGTAAGCCAACCAGCGTAGGCAACCTGTTCTCGAACAGTTAGGCCCCTGAAGACGGGAATAGTCTGCGGCAAGAGGCTCAATTGATTTGATTCAGGCGTGATCCTGCCACCATTAGAAGCGATCAGGCCAGCAGCGATGGCAAACAATGTTGACTTTCCAGCGCCATTTGGACCCAGCAGAAGCGTTTTTCCTCTTGGGAATGAAATGTTCAGATTCCGAAAGAGAGGAGTTTTATTTCTATATCCAAAGGAAATATTCTGGAAAGTCAACATTGCGCTTACCGCCTAGTAGTTAGTTACGACTGAGGTCGCACTGAAGCGAGGTGTAGCGCTGGTGCTTCCGTTGATCTTGTCGATGGTGAAGTGGTAGGTGTCCGCTCCAAGTGCCTGGCCCCAGTTGGAAGTGTTGCAGGCATTCGAGATTGACCCCATGCTGATGTCGGGAAGAATGCCGTACTCACGGTAGAGGTTCAATGTGGCTGACGAGAAAGTACCGCCAGTGTTCATCGAACAACCACTTAGTTTGACGGTGGTAGCCACCTGATCCAGGGCATTGTCAGACCAGGTTCGGGAGCTGAAACCAACGCCGACCGATGACAGGTATGAACTCCAAGAGCCTTCTGCCATTGCTGGGCTAGAGGCGAGCAGAACGCCAGAGGCGATCGCAAGGCTAATAGCGATTTTTTGATTTTTTCTCATGATTTCCCCATTCATTTTTGTGAAGCAATTTGCCCACGTGAATAAGTTATCCTAGATATATAGAGTTGCAAGTGTTGTTTACGAACTTATTCTTTATAAGTAGAATAAAAATCATGCGACATCTTCAGCGAGTCACCACAACAACGATAGAAGTTCTCCAGTGCATCTACTCTTTCGAGGGTGAAGGAGTTTGGGGTCTAGAAATCGCCAAGTTGACCGGCCTCAAGACTGGAACCGTATACCCAATTCTGGAACGACTGGAAAGTTTGGGTTGGCTGGATTCTGAATGGGAGATAACCCAGGACCGGAATGGTCCAAGGCGTCGGACATACAGGCTGACAGCTGAGGCTTTCCAGGAGATGAAAGAGCTCACACAGAAACTTCCGCCCGTTCATCAAGATGCAAAATCTTGGAATCTCGCCCTAAGGCAAGGCGTAGCTGGCTGATGTCCTCTATCTCGGCCTTGACCCTGCGAGTTATCCCGCCTGATTTGCGAGAAAAGTATATTGAAATCTGGCGAGCAGGCAAGGACTCAGCTGAGGACGAGGAAAGCAAGGTTTATTTCACCAATTTGCAGCTTATTTCTCTTGGGCTGCGATTGCGCTGGCAATCCGATTCATTCCAGCTGGGCAGGCTGGCAGTGCGAACAATGGTCGGGCTTCTACTAGCCGTAGCCTACGCAGAATTCGGACTTGCTAGGGAAATTCTCGTTTTGTTTGTGGTTTGGTGGCTAGTTAGGCGCTCAGATTTCAGGGAGATTCACGCAAGAAGGGCACTTAAGGCTACGGGCGTGCACCTTTGCGTTTCGATGGTTGCCTTTGCGCTTGGACTTCTTACCTATTGGGTCAGGATTAGCAATCATCAAGATCTTGTCTATTTTTTGAAATCCATGGAATTTGTTGGTGTGACGTTTGTAGCCGCTTCATTCCTAACTGCGGTAGTCGCAGGACTCTTCTGGCTCGCCGATTTCTTGAGCACAAATAACGTGCTAGTTTCTGGGAAACTCTTCTCATCACTTGCGGTGGCTTTGCTTGGAATCCAATGGCTGGAACATTCCAGGAACACCGTCCAACTAATTAACTCTGACGCTTGGTTGTCGAATATTTTGCTGCCTGTGTCGAAGGTCCAACAAGTGACAACCAACCTTGTGCTCCCTCTGCTTGCCTGCCTCATGATCCTCACTGGAATTATGGAATATCGCAGAAGGAAGTACTTGGGCAGGGCTCAACAAGTTGGACGCGAGAGCTCATAGGAGTCGGTGAGTTCTGAATGCCATTTAGATGAATGGGCTGCCCACAAATCGTATTTGAGCATCGAGCTCTAGTTTGGGGAAATGGATGTTGAAACCGTGAAAAAGGACCAAGTAGTTTGTCAGTGCACTGGGCTAGGTTCAAAACTCAGCACTTATCTCAATGACCAGGTTAATAATGTTGAGACCCTAATTGTTGCCAGAGGCTATTTACAGTCTGCAACCGGACAAAACGAAGCCTTATTTAGAAGATTGAATTCATATATTGCAAGGAAATTCGAATTAGACGAGCCGACTTTGAAGAAGGTAATCCAGTTCCAGATCGATCACATGTCGCTTTGGCTAGCGGGCCTTTCTGAGCTGAATGAAATTGCTCGGACTAGGGGTTCAAAAAAGGTAAGTCCAAATTGGTATGCCTACGACAACGCTCTATCTAATTTGCTATTTCAGACTGGTTCTGATTCGAGCGAATGTAGGCGTGTAATCTCGGAAATCAATACAGAAAAGGTAAAAATCTGGGCTTCGATTCAAGAGCCAAAAATCGACCCAGCTTTTCTTATGCTTGCTTCGCGAGACCTTGAAAATCAGTTAAAAATCATCGCCAACGCCCTCGAATGTGAAGAGTCAAATGATTTTTCGGCTTCAACTAAGGAACCATTTGGCAATAAAAGAGGAGGCGAACGAAGCCCATTTCTGGACAAGTTGACGTTCTTAGAGGAGCGCCTCGGGTTTCGTGACGAATTTTTGAAATCCCGAACAAATCTTGGATTGCAGATGAGGCACGTACACGCTCACGGCGATGGTCGATTTGATGCCCTGGCAGTCAACCGTTTGTCAGAGCCCTTTGTGGGGGTGTTTCATGAAGGGTTGAGGATCCCCCTCGGCACGCAAACCCATGATCTTGGAGCCGAGTTTTTTATAGATGTCTACACGGCGCTAGTAGTTACTCTCTACAGGGATTTATTTTTGGCATTGCACCTCGAGGAAACCTGTGAAGCGGGGTATTCACTTGCTCCACTCGGTGATTTGATAGCACTTCAAGTGCCATTGCCGAGAACATGGAAGGTTGCTTGCGAGTAAAGCGTTTGAGTCCGCTTATATTCCGTTCCATGGCCGGAATTGCACGCTAATGGACATAAACGGCAAGTAGGGCTTGACTAATAAAATACTGGCGTACATTGCCACTTCCCCTAAATATAGAGGTACTGCAACATAAATACGGATCAGAAGGTTAGCCCGGCGAGCTACCCGACCCACCGCGCGTGCGACGACGCTGACGGTTGCGGTTGCCAGCGCTTGGGGTTTTGTGCTCGTGATCGCCGTGTGTCTCGGCCGCACCGGTAGGTGCGCCGTCGCCACTGCCAGCCGCGTGCGGCTTGGAGCCACCGCGAGAGCGGTTGCGGTCGCCACGCTGGTGCCCCGGGCCACTATTGCCATCGCGTGAGTGTACGCCGGCATGCTTTCCATCGCGGCTTGCAGAATTGCTGGAGCCTGATCCGCTGCCCTCCACTTTGGAAGTGGCGCGAATGCGACCCTTGGTTCCCTCAGGAATGTTTAGGTCAACAAACAGGTGCTTGCTGCTGCTGTAGGTCTCAAGCGGGTCTGGCTGGCCAAACTCCAAAGCGGTGTTGATGTGGGTCCAGCGGGTGACGAAGTGAAATAGCGATCTACGACAAAGAAGCCCATTCTTGCCCGAGATGCGAAGGCAAAATATCACGGCCCCATGCCTTATTAGCCATGCGATTTTGAAATCCAATCAGTGTTCGCTCCATAACGATTTGGAAACAGCCTTAAAACACTAATCCAGATATGTAGAATAAGAGCGGGGCCGAATCGAGGCCTCCATAAAAATGAGGGGATTACAAAATGTTTGGAAAAATGTTCAAGCAAAATTTGGCATTAGGGCTTGTTGCCGCCGCTGTCGTAGCGGGAGTAGCTGCAACGCCAGCTCATGCGGGGAATTCAGCATATTGCTCCGGTGCTTGGGTTTGCGTCTATAAGAACAGCTTCTTTGATACACCACTTGGCTACAGAACTGCAGGCTTTACGTTGCAAAATATCTCCTCTGCTAACCAGAATCAAGTTTCTTCCTGGGAAAACAGAACCACGTCAAATGCTCGCTGGTACACCAACACTAATGGTGCTGGCACCTGCAACAACATGGCTAAGAATTCCGAGTTGGGCTTTATGGATCCGTTCACTCAAAATGACAGGATGATTTCCTGGGCAGGCAACGGTTCTTGCTAGGTGATTGAATCCCAAACAATGATTATCGGCGCTAATTTGGTAAAGAAATTCGCCAGCGAAGTAGAAGTAATTTCGGCTGTAGATGGCGTTTCTATCGAAGCCAGCGCTGGCGAATTTATTGCGCTTATGGGGCCGAGCGGTTGCGGCAAGTCCACGCTGCTCGGTCTCATAGGGGGGATGACGAAACCGACAGAGGGTTTTGTTTCCATCCTGGGTACAACTTTGGGCACGCTCTCGGAAAACGGTATTTCGAAGTTAAGACGCGAGCATCTGGGGCTGATTTTTCAGGAACATAATCTCATTGAAGAATTTACGGCTTCAGAAAACGTAATGCTGCCTGTTGAAATTGCCGGCCTAACAAGAAATCAGGCTATTTCGGAGGCAGCAAAAGCACTTAGCCATGTTGCCCTTGCAGATAAGGCGCGCGCTTACCCTCACCAGCTTTCTGGCGGGCAAAAACAACGTGTTGGAATCGCACGGGCTTTAGTTGGCGAAAAGCGAATCATCTTGGCAGATGAACCCACCGGCTCCTTAGACTCCACCAACTCAAGAAGAATCTTCGAGATTTTCCAGAGTCTGGCGAGACAAGGCTTTTGCGTACTTGTTGCGACCCATGATGAAGCGATTCTGAGTTACGCAACTCGTCTTTTGAAAATGCGTGACGGTCAGATAATCGAAGATTCCAAAATAGCCGAGTGTTTGAGTTGAAATGTTGACTACACAGGTGAAGATATTTTTCAAATCCACACTACGGCTCTCCAGGCTTAAAGATTCGCGGTGGTGGCTACTTCCATCGGTAGCGCTATCTATAGCCCTTTCGTTCGTTTTTGGAATTTTGAACACTATGAGCCTCAGTGAGGCCGCTAAGTCGCAAATAATTTTTGGCAGTCAAACTACCAGCATCAACCTAAATGATCTTGTGCGCCCAACTGATACAAGAAGCCTAGAAAAATTCAAAGAACGTGTTCTAGTTGGTTTGACAACATCCAGTCCATGTACACAAATCGGGGGTGTCATAAACTCTCCAGGTTCGAAGAAAATCTTTATGCAATTTTCGGAGCTTTCAGGCAATTGCTCATTCAAGAACTTTGGTTATACCTTAACCGGTGGGCGATGGCCATTGCGACCAAACGAAGTGGTAGTTTCGGCAAATTTGCCGTTTAAGGTCGGTTCTAATATTCGTGGAGCTTCACCAACCGAAATGACGGTAGTTGGAAAAGCAACTAACGCTAATGAAACTTATTCAACTGCTTTGCTTGCCAGTTCAGGAACGTGGGATTCCTGGAACATGACTGTCAACGACATAAAGTTTCCTCAGTTGCAGTCCAGCTACAGTTTGTATTTCTCTACTAAGAATCTTGACGAAGTCAGAGATCGACTTTACTCACTCGCAAGCGATTCACCTCAAGCCGCTAGCGTTCAACTCTCCGATGTGAGCGACCCGAACTCGACGCTAATCGATAGATTTCCGTTTTTGTACAAGTGGCTGGTTTGGCCACTGGCCTTTCTCGGTGTATTTTTCTCCCTGCTTTTGCGCCGTCGTCAGCTTAAAGTAACTCGACAGCGAATGGTTGAGAATGGCATGAGTTCTGCCGTCGTTGAGTCTGCAGTAATCAGCAGCAATTTAATCTGGCTTGCAGTCCTGTTTCCCATTGCGGGATGCTTAGGTTGGCTGTCGGTAGGGTTGTTATCACCACTTGCACCAATAATTACTGGCCACACTCCCGGAATAAACTATTTTCCATTCAAAACGATTTTGGTGTTCGAGCAGGCACTCTCTATTTCATACCTTTTAGTGCTTGCCGCAAATTTGAAACTTCGACGTGGAAATATGGCACGCCTTGAGAAATCTCCACTAAAACGGCACAGGTCGAACTGGGCAAAAAAGCTGTTATTGGTTATTGGGAGTTCAATATTTGTGGCTTACTTCCCGTTTGCAAAAACCGTGAATGACCTCTTTGCTTTGTTGTTCATCATGTTGTTCCTAGTTAGTATTTTCACTCCCGAGCTGACTTCATTATTGGCTCGAGGAATGAAAACTACTCGTCTGAGTACTACTTACGCGAAGCAACGGATTTCAAACCCTGGCTCAAAATCTTGGATGACTTTGGCATCCTCGGTCATCGCTTTTGGACCATTTGTTGCGGTGAGTGTTCTGATATCTTCTTCTGTCGCGTTTTCGCTGGAAAATCAAAAACTTCCCCCTAGGCCTGGTCAGGCTATCTTTTATCCTTCAGGTGAAAGCACATTAGACAAGAAAATTGGATTGATTCTAACTAGCGCGTCACTTGGGGATAGTGAAATCACTCCTGTCTTTTCTCCCCTTGACAGTTCAGGCTCAGGGGTGGTGGCATCAGATACAGGGCTAGGTGCAATCGGATCAATTCGTTCATCAAGTGATTTGGGTAAAGTGCTGGGTAGGAGAATCCCGAGCATTGCCGAAACAACCTTAAAGGCGGGGGGAGTAGTGTGGATTAGGCCGGGTCTCGGAGAAAATATCTGGCTAGTGCAGCCAAATGGCGCTAAAGCCCTGTCTATTAATGGTTCTACTTATTTACCTACCGGTAAATATTGGTCAAATGACACGGCTGGTTTTATCTCCACCGCCACCGCCGAAAAACTGGGGCTTTCAAACAACTTGTCTCTGTATACGGCTAATAAGGTTTCGGCAAAGATGCAGAACACTGTACCGCACATGCTTGTAAAGGCGGGTCTGGACTCGAACTTTATAAGGTTCTTTAGGCCAGTCACAACTGTAAATATTGCACCCTTCCAACTAGCAGTAGGTGCCATCTTAGGATTCATCGGGATCGCCCTACTTCTTATTTCCCTGCGAGGAAGTCTGGGTCAACTTGTTTTGACGTCTCGAAATCTAACGCTCCAAGGTGTGCCGAAAAGGTGGTTTGGGTCTGTCTACGCTCTTGAGACTGGGCTTCTTACCGTCGTGGGTTTAGTTCTTGGTACCCTGCTGCCGCTTGGCTTGTTGTATTTTGGCTCTCAAAAGCTCGGTATTTCACTGGTTATCCCCTTCAGCATTCTGGGGGGCTACATCCTGCTGATTACTGCGGTGTACATCCTTGTTCTATTCCTCGGCTTGAGACGCCTCTTGAAGAATAGTGCCGCGTAATTTAGCCCTGCGAGCTACCCGAGCCACCGCGCGTGCGACGACGCTGACGGTTACGGTTACCGGCGCTTGGGGTCTTGTGCTCGTGATCTCCGTGAGTCTCGGCTGCACCGGTAGGTGCGCCGCCGCCACTTCCAGCAGCGTGCGACTTAGAGCCACCGCGAGAGCGGTTGCGGTCGCCGCGCTGGTGCCCCGGGCCGCTCTTGCCATCGCCGGCATGCTTTCCATCGCGGCTTGAAGAAGAACCGGCACCCTCAACCTTGGTGGTTGCTCTTATGTGGCCATTGCTTCCCTCGGTAATGTTTAGGCCAACAAACAGGAGCCTGCTGCAGCTGAAAGTTGCTAGCGGTTCTGGCTGGCCATACTTAAAAGCGCTACTGATATATGCCCAAGAGGTTTTGCCTGTCAGAAACGCCAATAAGCCAAGAAATAACCGACTCATATGCGCCAAGTGGCTGGCGCCTCGCTCAATTGGAAGACGATTTTCCTAGGTTTATATATCGGTGGGTAGAAGTAGCATGGGAAGGGGCATTGCCAGGATGCTTTGGTATAAGGAAGAGGGGGCTATGAAAAATCCTTGGGAAGATTTTGATTCGACTGCACCGCGTCAGGTTCACGCTG
>Ga0007791_10000328_pt1 | contig 14487 bp, 12 predicted proteins | sample CryBogmetaGMA05M_FD_60368 | JGI IMG/M metagenome (GOLD analysis project Ga0007791, IMG submission 60368) | Freshwater microbial communities from Crystal Bog, Wisconsin, USA - MA0.5M | ecosystem: Environmental > Aquatic > Freshwater > Lake | place: Crystal Bog, Wisconsin, USA | collected 2009-07-06 | reverse complement strand
AGTAAGCCATGCCCATAAAGTATCTGGCATTGCTTGGGTAAGCTGATTAATAAATAAGAAACTCCTGCTTTGAAACTCACCAAGGTAGATTGCGAGTGCAAGCCCCAAAGGAGCAAGCGGCAAAAACCAAGCAGATACAGGAATCGCTTTATTGCTCATCCCAATTAGCGAGCCTTTTCTTTATCAGCATCTTGTAATTGAATACAAACCTTTTCCAATACTTGGCTTACAGTAATCGCTTGCATACAGACATTATTTTGACAAGGTGTCTTACGATGGTTAGCAGCACTGACGCATGGGGAGCAAGCTAAGTTTGCGGTGATGGCAATAGAATTACCTACTGATCCATAGAGCGCTGGTGTTTCTGGGCCAAAGAGAACAACCGTTCTTAAAGGGGTTACTGCTGAGAAGTGGCCTGGACCAGAATCATTTGTCACCATCACATCAGACAAAGTATAGAGCGGAGGTAATTCAGCAAAACTGACTTGCCCGGCGAAGTTCAGGGCGTTTTGAACATTAGCGACTGTACGAACTTTTTCTACATAAGCAAATTCAGCGGGGGATCCAGTAATCAAAATAAGATCATGTGGATATTTTGCGTGGACAGCTTGAATGAGTTCAGAAAAACGTTGCTGTGCCCAGCGGCGTTGTGGCAGCAAGTCACTTGCATTAGGGTTAATCAAAATTAAGCGGTTTTTACCTGGGGTATATTGAAGACCAGATTCCTTAGCCAGCTTTTCAATTCGCTCTCCTACCTTTTGGAGTGCTGCCGGGTCAATCACTGCTTGCTCTAAGTGCACCTCAGAATCTGGAATTTGAATTTTGCTAAAAGGCACTTCAATCTCTTTAGCAAAAGCGGCATGAATTAAGGAAAGAAAATTTTTGGTAATGTGGATATGTGGGTTGTAATGCACCTTACGAGTGAGCATAAAGCCGCGCCACAGACCCTCTCCATGAAAAATGTGATAACCCACGCGACGTCGAGCTCCACATAGACCAGTGAGTAGGGCGGTAAAGCGCGAGAATAATTCTAGGTCGATCACAGTATCTATTTGACGGTGTCGAGCAACAATCAGGAAACGCAAAGTATCTTTGATTAAGCCACTCAGACTTGAAGAGTCGATCGTGAAGATATTTTCTGGTTTAACGGTATTTAATAAAGTTAGGCTAGCGCGATTACTTTTAAAGATAAGAAAAAAGAGTTCGGCACCACGAGCCTGTGCATTGCGCATGGCTGGGTCAACTAAAATAGCACTACCCATTTCAGAGAGCTCAATAAAGAGTAATTTCTTGGGAGTTTCTTGACCTCGGCTAAAGATACTCTTTATGCCATCAAGCAATGCAACGAATGGGCTAACAATCGCACAGAGCGGAACACCGACCCAATGATCAATTGCACGCATGGTATTGACGCTAATAGTCATCGTTTTTCTCTGAAAGAATTATTTTCGTTTTAGTAAAAAGTATGCGCCAGGTAGTACTGATAAAACAGTAATAGCTCCATAACTAATGGATGCTAAGACTGTCAAAGAGGGGTTAACACCCCACAGCGCTAAAACAGACGATAAAGTAGCTTCCCGCAAGCCCCACCCTGAAATACTAATGGGGAGCATGAGCAATAAGCTCAGAGCTGGTAAACCAATCATTAAGCCTTGGATCGGCGCATCAACGCCATAAGCCTTCATGCAAAATAGGAGTGTCAGTATCGTCATAAAGTGAATGCCGATGGCTAAGCATGCTTGAGCAATATTGGTGGGCCATGCAAAAGCTAATCTGATGCCAGGCATCGCATTATTCATTTGAAAGCGATCAAGCAGTTTCTGAATCAGCTGCTTACTCGGGGACCATGCAAGCAGGAAAGCAATAATCAAACCCGCAGATACCATGACGCCAAGCACTACATAACCTAAGTCTTGACCCCAAGTGGCTAAAGTGGCGCCACCTAGTATCAAGCCAATTCCGCCTAATAAGTTATTGCCAGCTAGCCCGAGAAGACGATCTACTAAAACCATAGAAAAGCTCAGACGTAACTTAGGTTTTGCATGCTCCAGATCTACTGAGTGATGCAATTCTTCGTCAAGCTCCTTAGGGTCGCTTAAGTCACCAGCGCTTGTCAGATGAGTGGCAGTAATAGCGCGATAGCTATCGCCACCTAAAGTGCTTGGTAAGCCTTGGTTGATTAATCCGCCTGCAAAATAAAGACCAATATAGGAGTGGATGCGACGTGGAAAGCCAACGGATTGCATAAATAAACCCCAGCGATAGCCGCCACAGATAAAGGCGGTCATCATGCTAGCTAAAGCAGCTAAAAACCAAATGGGCTCCATTTTGATTTCAGAATCAAGCAGGGTATGCCAATCAATTCCGCTAGTTGCTTTCCAGAGTAGCGCAATGGATAACAGAATGCGGATGGTTGGCCATGCGCGCTTCAGAACTGATTTCCATCCAGAGGGGCTTTTTTGGGTGGCTTGGGGTATTGAACTCATAGGCGTAAGGATAATGCCTTGGACGGCTAAGGTCTTGAATTTGGGAGAATTACTTCGCTAGGGAAGGCCCCCGCCAATTGCTACAAAGGCTAAAGTCAAATTTAGACAATATCTGACCAAAACGCTGTATCTCAAGACTATCTAAGGGTTCACAGCGCTCAAAGCCAGATTTATCGCTAATCGGAGCAGAAAATGCCATGCCTGACCAGTTAATCAGCAGAATATTGGCTCCTGATGGAAGCTGTCCAAACCAGAGATCGAATTGATCTTTTCTTTGGTCAAGAACAAATACAGGAATAGGTTTGGCATACCAAGCAGCGCGACTACCTAAGGTCCAATTTTGAACTGCAATACCATTTACCTTAGTGGCCTGACTAAGTTCAGCAGCTTTTTGTCCTGCCATTTTCCAGCCATAGAGATCGGCGATGGGATTTGACTTAATTACCGCAGAAGAAATGCCTCCAGATAGAACAAACCCAAAACCAATCAAGCACAGTGCAACTTGAAGGATAAAAAAAGCGCGAATCAGGAATCGATGCTGAGCAGACCATGCTTTAGCTAAACCAATTCCAGCAAACGGAGCTAAGCAGAACCAAGCAGGTGTTGTCCAGTGTGGAAGACTACCTCCACCCGACAGACTTGCAAAAATGATGAAGGGAATAAAAAAGAATCCCAATAAGCAAACGATAGAAAATTTGGTGACATGCATGCAATCTTTTAAAAAGATAACGCTACCCATGATTAGAAGAGGGCCAAACACCGCAATCTGAATGCCAATAAAGGCGCCCAGCCTGCGCCAGAGCCATTCACCACCACTGCCATGAGCAATTTGGTATTTGAAAGAGATCCAGTCATTGGCCCAATTCCAATAGAGTACTGGGCTAACCAAGATCAAGGCTATAGCCAATGCTAACCAAAAACCGATTTTACTGATGGAAGATTTTCCGCGAACACTAAGCAATACTAGGAGTAGTGCAAAGGCAGTAAATACAGAAGTGTATTTACTTAAGCCTGATAATCCCAACAAGATTCCTACGACTATCCAGTCTCCAAGCGTAAAGCGATCTTGAATCAACCAGAGAAGTGCCATATACATTAAACCAAGACTCAAGGGCGCAAGCAAAGTATCTGGCAATAGACCAATCGCCAGTACATGAGGCATTGGGGCAGCAATGATGGCAAGTACAGCCATGAGTCCGCAGATATTTGCTGAAGGAAGTGAACTCGTCAGGTAGCCTGCGTTACGTCCTTGTATAAAGTGATGGATCTCCAGCGTCACTTGATAAACCAAAAGGCAGGAGAGCACCCAAAGCAGTTCAGGCACTATCCGAATCAAGCCCTCAGATGAAGTCAGTGATACCAGTGGCCACTGAATCCATCCTACCAATGGTGGGTGATCAAAATAGCTCCATGCTAAATGTTGAGCATAAAGGGCGTAATGCGCCTCATCTACTGAAAATTCAATTGAAAACCCTAAAGCAAAGTGCACTATCGCTGCTATGCAAATGCAGATGGCTGCCCAGCTTGAGGGTGATTGATGGCGCATGAAGTGATTTTAGACTCACTTGGACAATTCTTTGGGACAATTAGAGCTATGTTGAAATATGTATTTCACCCCCTTATCCTATGCAGCTTGATGACGCTGGCTGGTTGTGCTGGTTTCGGAGGCAATTCAGTGCAAGATGAATCAGGAAAAGTCTTTGACCTGAGTAATCTTCCGGCGCAGGAAGATCTGCCTAAATTTTCTGCTGAAACTGCGCGTGATGGAATACCGAAAGGTTGGAATTTCTATCGCATAGCGCCTTACAAAAAGAATACGGTATATCGCCTCGAAAACTATCAAGGTAAAACTGTACTGAGCGCTAATTCCAAAACATCTGCCTCGGGCCTGGCGGTAAAGTTGCGCCCAAGACAGGCGAATAATTTATGGCTACAGTGGGAGTGGAAAGCATTAAGTCCAATACCTGCAGCTGATAATTCCGATCGCTATAACGATGATGCACCTCTAAGAATCTTAGTGGCATTTGACGGTAATAAATCAAAATTGCCACTAAAGGAAAAGATGAACTTCGAGATGGCAAACCTCATCAGTGGTCAAGAAATGCCATATGCCACTTTGATGTATATCTGGTCTGGTAAATCACCAGTAGATACGATTATTAATAGTGCTCATACTTCCCGTATCAAAATGATAGTAGTTGATTCTGGCTGGAACAATTTGAATGAGTGGCATAAACATCAACGTGATCTAGCTGCTGATTACAAGCGAGCCTATGGAGAAGCTCCGGGCGAAGTGATTGGCATTGCTTTATTAACGGATACTGACAATACAAAATCAGAAACGCGCGCTATCTATGGCGATATTGAGTTGATCCGCAAGAATTCAAAATAAAGCATGCTTAGGAGTGGGATGGACGCCAGCGTTTTAGTAAAAGGGCATTACTTAATACGCAAAAACTCGATAGTGCCATGGCGCTACCAGCCAGCATTGGTGAGAGATAGCCTAGAGCAGCGAGTGGTATTCCCGTGCAATTAAAGATAAAAGCCCAGAATAAATTTTGTTGAATTTTTCTCCAGGTTCTCTTGGAGATATCAATTGCGTCAGCGACTAAAGTGGGATCTCCCCTCATCAAAGTAATGCCTGCGGCCTGCATTGCGACATCCGTGCCTGTAGACATAGCCATACCAACATCAGCAGTAGCAAGCGCGGGCGCATCGTTGACACCATCACCCACCATCGCAACCCATTGTCGCTTATCGGTACCTTTAGATGATTGCAGATCACGAATAACATCTGCTTTACTATTTGGCATGATTTGTGCAAAAACTTCATTAATGCCGATAGCATTGCCAACCCGATTAGCTGCTGCAGTATTGTCGCCAGAGAGCATCACAGTTCGAATGTGTAGCTGATGCAAAGCAGTAATGGCCTCTAGAGAATTACTCTTTAGTTCATCACCGAAGGCAATGATTGCTATTGGCGATGAGGTTTCTTGATTCATCAAAACAGAAACGGTTTGCCCAGCATCAAAACATGCTTGCGCTTTTTGCACAATTTCAGCTTCATGAGGATTGGAGGCTAAGGATGCAACACTTTGCAAGCAGAGGTTTTGACCCATCCAAGGACCAGCACTAGGTTTGCCGATAATTCCAATGCCGGGTAGGGCCTTACTCTCTGAAGGAGGTATTGGGCTAAGTCTCTTTTGTTTAGCAGCGTCTAGCAAAGCTTTGGCTAAGGGATGTTCGCTGCCTAGCTGGAGCCCTGCAGCGCTCGTCAGAATGACATCATCATTCACAGTACTATTAAATGAAATCACATTTAATAGTCTAGGTTTACCGATCGTCAGCGTGCCGGTCTTATCGAAGGCAACGATATTTAAGCGATGTGCTAGTTCAAGTACTTGAGGGTCTTTAATGAGGATGCCAAAGCGTGCTGCTACTCCAGTTCCTGCCATGATGGCAGCAGGTGTTGCTAAACCAAGAGCACAAGGGCAGGCAATCACCAATACAGATACTGCACGTAAGATGGCAATCGAAGCAGAATCAAAATAGAGCCAGTTTGCAAAAGCAGTGATGAGGGCAATCACAATCACACTGGGTACAAAAATAGCACTGACTTGATCTACTAATTTTTGAATCGGCGCTTTTTGGGTTTGTGCATCTTCCACTAAGGTAATGATTTGGGAGAGAACACTTTCTATACCCACTGCTTGTGCTTCAATCACTAAAACGCCCTCACCATTGAGCGAGCCACCAATCACTTTTGAGTCGATGGATTTTTTTACTGGGGCACTTTCTCCAGTGAGGAGAGATTCATCTATATGGCTAGAGCCCATTAGGATCAAGCCATCAACAGGAATACGCTCACCAGGTAATACCAATACTCGATCCCCAGGAAACACTTGCTCTAATGGCAGATCACGATATTGATCCAGAGGAAATCCCTCTTTAATGGCAATGCTTGAATCAATTACCTTGGCATGTTCTGGCCAGAGTTTTTGTAAGGCGCGTATGGCTTCACTAGTTTGTTGCTTTGCACGGGCCTCTAACCATTTACCAAGGAGCACCATGCAAATAATGACTGCGGAGCCTTCAAAATACAGTTCGTGGGCTGCATGGGGTGAGGCAAGCATTTGATAGACACTTAAACCATAAGCTGCACTTGTACCTAGTGCAACAAGTAAGTCCATATTGCCCACCCCAGCCATCAGTGATTTATAGCCAGCTTTATAGAAGCGCCATCCCAAAAAGAATTGCACGGGGCTTGCTAGCAATAGTTGCCATTTTGGCGAGAGTGTCCAATGAATACCAAACGGCATCAAAAACATTGGTAAAAATAGTGGCGCAGAAAGTGCAAAACTCAATAAGACTCGACCAAGTCCATCTGCACCCCAAAAAGATTGCGAAGATTTTGCTTGGGTATTTTGATGAGGACTGCTTAACTTGGCCTCATATCCTGTCTTCTGAACTGCAGCAATGACGCTGTCGAGCGTAGCCTCGGAATCCGCCTTAAGGCGGATCTTGGCCTGCTCAGTCGCTAAGTTGACGCTGGCAGCCTCAACACCAGGGATCTTAATAAGAGCTTTTTCAACCCGGCCAACGCAAGAAGCACAGGTCATTCCCCCGATATCTAAGGTAAATAGATTGGAATTGCTCGGATTGGAGGTGTTCATATATAAGATAATCTACTGCATACAAGTCTTATTTACCCTAAAAGGACATATATGTTGACTTTAAAAGTATCTGGCATGACCTGTGGGGGTTGCATTAATGCAGTAACTCGAGCAATTCAGTCTCAGGATCCTCAGGCTAAGGTGGAGGCAGATTTAGCTACCCAAACAGTTAATTTAGAGACCTCCCTCTCAGCAACTCAAGCTGGTCAAATCATTACAGATGCAGGGTTTCCAGTCGCTAATTAATTACCCCTTCAGCAATTTTTCGCTGGTGCGGTTAATCTACTTGCTATTCATTAAAAATTAACAAAAGTAGTTTTCAAAGCTTATTGGAAGTTACTGGGTATAGGAGAAAGTAGTGTCAGTTACTGTAGAAGCTGTGCAAGAGGCCCTCAAAGGCTTGGTTGATCCAAATACAAAGATCGACTTTATGACGGCTAAAAATGTCAAGAATTTAAAAGTCGATGATGGCAATATCTCGCTCGACATCGTTTTGGCTTATCCAGCTAAAAGTCAATTTGACTCTATTCGCAAATCAATTATTAATACCATCCGTGAATTACCCGGTGTTAAAAATGTGAGCGTTAATGTCAGCAGTCAGATTGTTGCTCATGCTGTGCAGCGCGGCGTCAAGCTATTACCAGGTGTTAAAAATATTATTGCCGTTGCGAGTGGTAAAGGTGGTGTGGGTAAATCAACGACCGCAGTGAATTTAGCCTTAGCTCTAGCAGCTGAAGGAGCACAAGTCGGAATCTTAGATGCTGATATATATGGCCCAAGCCAGCCTATGATGCTTGGTATTACTGGAAGACCGGAATCGATTGAAGAAAATACCATTGAGCCTATGGAAGGTCATGGTCTCCAAGCAAGCTCTATTGGTTTCTTGATCGAAGAAGATGCGCCAATGGTGTGGCGTGGTCCAATGGTGACGTCTGCTCTCGAGCAGCTTCTTCGTCAAACCCGCTGGCGTGATTTAGATTACTTAATTGTAGATATGCCACCAGGCACCGGCGATATTCAGTTGACTTTATCGCAAAAAGTTCCCGTCACTGGTGCGCTGATTGTAACGACACCTCAAGACATTGCTTTATTAGACGCACGTAAGGGCCTCAAGATGTTTGAGAAGGTAGGCGTTCCTATCATTGGCATTATTGAAAATATGAGTACTTATGTTTGCACAAAGTGCGGTAATGAAGAGCATATCTTTGGTAGCGGTGGTGGCGAAAAAATGTGTAAAGAATATAGTGTGGATTTTTTAGGCGCATTACCACTCAATTTATCGATTCGAGAACAGGCCGATGCGGGGCGTCCTACTGTAGTGGCTGACCCCGATGGGGCTATTAGTGCGATCTATAAAAACATTGCTAGACAAGTTGCCATTCGTGTAGCTACTCTGTCTAAAGATATGAGCAGTAAATTTCCAAATATCGTGGTTCAAAACACCTAAGGCTCTGAGCATTTATGCGCTTTGCAGTACTAATGCGTAAACAAAATCTAGATAACCCATGGGTTTCATATCGCTGGGTACCTCAGGAAGTGTTGCCTGATTTTGGGCAATTCAATCCTGAAGGTCTTCAAGGCAATTCGATATCGGGTCAATTTCTGGGGCGTGATGCCGACGGTGAATCTTGGTTATTTACTGGCTTTGAATTAAACCTGTTTCCAGATGAGGCTGAAGGCTACTATCTCAATGTTTCTGCGACAACGCCTGCATGGTTTGTGATGTGGAGATTGGAAGAAGATATTGAACGTTATATAGATGAGCAATCTATTGCCCTTGCTAAAGCTGAAACAACAATGGCAGTGCCGCATCGAATTTGCGTAAGTTATAACGAAGCCGCTCGATTGCTCGATGGCGGGGAGTCGGTCGATACGGTTCCCATGACAGATGAGCATGCTACATGGTTGCAAGAGTATGTGAATGAAAAGTATCGGCCCGAGCCGAAAAAGCGGCACAAGCCAGCATCATTCAAAGGCGCTGAACGCCCGGCGGAGGAATAATGGCAGATGGTTTTTTAAGTCGCTGGTCTAAGCGTAAGGCTGCAAAGCTGGAGGATCTTACAGAAAAGCCTACAGAAACTGCTCAGGCTCCTGCGCCTATTGCTCCAGAGGCCCAAGCCCAGCCACCAGCCACCTTGGAGGATGTAGAGAAAATTGATCGTTTTGATCCTGACTTTTCTTCCTTTATGAAGCCAGATGTAGATCCTACTGTTCAGCAGGCTGCCCTTAAAAAAATGTTTACCGACCCCCACTTCAATGTGATGGATGGTTTAGATATCTATATAGGCGACTACTCTAAGCCTGATCCTTTGCCGCCTGGCATGCTAGAGAGAATGGTGCAGAGCGATATGCTCCAGCTTTTTCGAAAGACTGCAGATACTCCAGCCTCAGAGGAAAGCCAGACAGAAGGGCAAATGGCGTCATCTCAATCCGAAGAGAAGCTTTTAGAGGCTCAGGATCAAACTGATTTAAGATCCACAGATCCCGAAGTAAAGACAAAACTTGCTCACTTGGATGAAGTACCAATAGAGCCTACCCAGAAAAAAACCTAAGAAGATAGTAAATGAGTCAAAAATTAATTTGCAACTGTAATGGCACTATGCCTTTGGATGCAAAGGCGCTTGGTGTTACGGTCCATCAATCTTTGTGTAGGCAGGAAGTAGGCTCTTTCTTAAAGGCGCTCGATGGATCTGATTCATTGGTGGTGGCCTGCACGCAAGAGGGTGCTCTGTTTAGTGAGTTAGCTGAGCAATCAGAAAAACCTTTGGTAGCACCTCTGCGTTTTGTCAATATTCGTGAGGTAGCAGGTTGGACACAAGAGGCAAAAGCATCAGGACCAAAGATTGCTGCTTTACTTGCTTTGGCGGATATGCCAGAAGCTGAGCCCGTCCCAGTTGTGAACTATGAAAGCCAAGGCAGACTATTCATCATCGGCGCTGGAGCCTTGGCATTGCCTTGGGCAGAAAAACTCGGCGCTTCTTTAGATGTTTCTGTCTTGTGTACTGAGCCAGGTGATTTACCCTTAGCACGCAACTATCCGATCTATACAGGTTCAGTGACTAAGCTAGATGGTTACCTTGGCAAGTTCTCAGTCGATTGGGATTTACAAAATCCAATTGACCCAGAAATGTGTACTCGATGCGGTGCTTGTGTTGAAGTCTGCCCAGAAAATGCAATTAATCTTTCATTTCAGATTGATTTGAATAAGTGCAAATCACATCGAGAATGTGTTACTGCCTGCGCAAGTATTGGTGCAATCTCTTTTGACCGCAAAGAGCGCGGGCGTAATGCAGAATTTGATTTGATTTTAGATCTGCGTGCTGATCCAAAAATGCGGATGAGTCAAACCCCTCAGGGATATTTTGCTCCAGGTGTGGATGCGCTCGATCAGGCTCTAGCAGTAAATCAATTGCTGGAGATGGTGGGCGAGTTTGAGAAACCTAAATACTTCGTCTATAACGAAAAAATTTGTGCACATGGGCGTAACGGAAAAGTAGGGTGTAGTGCCTGTGTCGATGTGTGCTCGACCGGTGCGATCAGTTCTTTATTTAAGAATGGTCAAGGGAGCGTTGAAGTCAATCCTAACCTTTGCATGGGTTGTGGAGCATGTGCTACAGCATGTCCATCGGGCGCAATGCGTTACAACTATCCCAGCGTACCTCATCAAGGCAAAGAATTAAAAACAATTGCTAGCGTCTTTACGGCGGAAGCTAAAAAGACGAATCAAGCTACCGCAGCAAGCCTGCTCCTGCATACTTTAAAGACGGGCACTCAAATGATTGATGGCTTGGGCCGCTCTGCCCACGTATTGCCTAAGCAGTTTGAAGGCTTACCATCGTTTGTTATCCCTTATGGCATTGAGCATATTGCATCTACTGGCTTGGACCTATGGCTTGGCGCGCTTACTTATGGGTTTGCGGAGGTGGTCCTTCTTTTAAGTGGTGATGAGGATCCAGCTTATCGTACTACCCTCGAAGAGCAATCTGATTTAGCTAATGCTATCTTGCAGGCTTACGGTTTTGATAAACGAATTCATTTAATCATGGCCCAATCGGCCGATGATTTACAAACAGTTTCTAAAGCCATGACTGCACTTCGTCAGCGTGGCCATTTGAAGCCTATTTGCACCCCTGCCAGTTTTGGCTTATCTACACAGAAACGGGAAACCATTGAGGCAGTGCTTGAGCATTTGCAAAAACAAGCTAAGACTCCTATACCAGAGGTGGGTGTTGCTTTACCTAAGTCATCTTTATTAGGTGGCCTCAACATCAATAAAGACGCTTGTACCATGTGTATGTCTTGTGTCAGTAGTTGTCCTGAGGGGGCTCTCTTAGATAACGCAGATGAACCTATACTTTCCTTTATTGAAAAGCAGTGCGTTCAATGTGGCATTTGTGTTCAAACTTGCCCCGAGCAAGCTTTGACCTTAAATCCTCGGCTGCAAACGGTTGAACAACGTAAACAAAGGACAACTCTGAATGAGACCCAAGCTTTTCATTGCATCAGCTGCGGCAAGCCCTTTGGAACCCTAAAAATGGTTGATCTGATGTTGACTAAACTGGGTGCGCATGGAGCTTTTGCAGGCGCTGCAATGGATAGGTTAAAGATGTGTAGTGATTGTCGTGTGGTAGATATGGTGAAGAAAGAAACATGAGCGAAATCTCAAAAGCAGGCGCTAAAGATAGCGCATCAACCGAAGTGGGGGATGTAGGCTTGCCAGAGGATTTGGCGAGAGCTGACCTCTACGGATTAATAGCGAGATTTTTTCATCTGCCGCCAGATCAAGCGCTTTTAGATCAAATTGCTGCCACAGCTGATCAACAGGATGCCACTGATCAAGCACCTTTAGCTAAAGCGTGGATGGATGTAGTTGAGGTAGCAAAAAACAATCCCGCTAAAGCTTGGCATGATGAGTTTGACCTCAATTTTATTAGCGTTGGCAAGCCTAATGTTGTTCTGAATGGTTCCTTCTATATGGCGGGACATCTGAATGAAAAACCGTTAGTCAATATACGCAAGGCTCTAGAAGAGTTCGGCCTTGAGGCTGCCGAGGAGATTACTGAGACGGAGGATCATATTTCAGCGCTTTGTGAGGTAATGCGTTATCTGATTGCTGGCGATGATGTAGAGATATCAAACCTTACAAATCAAAGGGTTTTTTTCAATGGGCATATACGCCCTTGGTATGACGATTTATGCGATGCCATTGAAGGCATTCCAGAGATGCATCTCTACCACCCATTAGCCGTGCTCACCCGAGAATTCCTAGCGATTGAAGGCCAAGGCTTTGACATGATTTGATATTGCCTTGCGACCAAGGGTTTTCCCTTATTTATGCTTACCATATAAATATGTCAAAAATGCGAATACGAATTACACTTGATACAGATCAAGTTTGACCTATTAGGAGCATGCCATGAGCACAAAATCGAAAGTTGCTTTAAACGAAGCAAACCAGCCATCGCGCAGAAATTTTTTCATTGGTGCTGGGGCTGCTGTTGGGGCTGTCGCAGTTGCATCGCAAACGTCGTTAGGCAAGGCTGTTATTCAAGAAATTGGTAGCACAGTGAAAAGTAAAGACGAAGGCCATACGATTACTGCGCATATGCGTAAGTACTACGAAAGTACCATGCTTTAAATAATACCCTATCACTAGATATTGATTTAACTGTAATTAAATAGATAAAAAACTTTCTCAGGGACAACATATGAGTCTGACTCGTAAATCAAATACCCCCCAAAGCAGTCGCTCCTCATCACGTTTAATCGGTAGCTTATCCCGCGGATTAAAAGCAGCTGTTCCTACCATGGATCGCCGAACATTTTTAAAGCGTTCAGGTGTTGGCGTTGGTGCTGGTATTGCCGCTAGCCAATTAAGCTTAGTGCAAAAGGCATCAGCAGAACAAAGCAAGGCAATGCTTGACGGCAAAGGAAAGATTGAAGTTAAGCGATCCATTTGCACCCATTGTTCAGTGGGTTGTGCGGTTGATGCTACGGTTGAAAATGGAGTATGGGTTCGTCAAGATCCAGTATTCGATTCTCCAATCAATATGGGTGCCCATTGCGCTAAAGGTGCAGCCTTGCGTGAACATGGTCATGGCGACTATCGTTTGCGCTACCCAATGAAGCTGGTGGATGGAAAGTACCAGCGCATTTCTTGGGATCAAGCACTCACTGAAATTACTGCACAGATGAAGAGCATCCGCGAGAAATACTCTCCAGATGCGATGTTCTTTATTGGCTCATCTAAACATAATAACGAACAGGCCTACTTGCTGCGTAAGTGGGTTTCTTTTTTTGGTACTAACAATACAGACCATCAGGCTCGTATTTGTCACTCCACAACAGTTGCAGGTGTAGCAAACACCTGGGGTTATGGTGCGATGACGAATAGCTATAACGATATGATGAACTCTAAGGCAGCCATGTATATCGGCTCAAATGCTGCTGAGGCACATCCTGTTTCCATGTTAAGTTTGTTGCATGCTAAGGAAAATGGCTGCAAAGTTATCGTAGTAGATCCGCGCTATACCCGCACTGCCGCAAAGTCGGATCAATACGTGCGTATTCGTTCTGGTACCGACATTCCTTTCTTGTTTGGCGTTCTGTATCACATCTTTAAAAACGGTTGGGAAGATAAGAAATACATCAACGACCGTGTTTACGGTATGGATGAGATCCGTAAAGAGGTCATGGAAAAGTGGACTCCAGCCAATGTAGAAGAAGCCTGCGGTGTGCCGGAAGCACAGGTTTATCAAGTTGCCAAAACTATGGCGATGAATCGTCCAAGCACTGTTGTTTGGTGTATGGGCCAAACACAGCACACCATTGGTAATTCCATGGTTCGTGCCTCATGCATTTTGCAATTGGCTTTAGGTAACGTAGGCAAGTCTGGTGGCGGCACTAATATTTTCCGCGGTCACGATAACGTTCAAGGCGCGACTGATGTAGGCCCTAACCCAGATTCATTGCCTGGCTACTATGGTTTGGCTGCTGGCTCATGGAAACACTTTGCAACTGTATGGGGTGTTGACTATGAATGGATTAAAGGTCGTTATGCACCAGACATGATGGAGAAGTCTGGAACTACTGTATCTCGCTGGGTTGATGCTGTTCTTGAAAAGAATGACATGATTGACCAGCAGACAAACGTAAAAGGCTTGTTCTTCTGGGGTCATGCACCGAACTCGCAAACTCGTGGTCTTGATATGAAGCGCGCGATGGATAAATTGGATCTGTTAGTTGTAGTTGATCCATATCCAAGCGCCACTGCTGCAATGGCTGCAATGCCTCCGGTAGAAGGACAGGCAGTTAATAAGAATCGTAAT